>BNJV01002572.1_pt1 | contig 189648 bp, 238 predicted proteins | sample 8540591 | NCBI WGS metagenome assembly BNJV01 (sample SAMD00202457, study PRJDB9452) | human saliva metagenome | host: Homo sapiens | reverse complement strand
TAAAGCAAAAGGATATGAAACGCGAAATCGACCGTGCGATGAAAGAAAGATATTAAATGAGAAAAAAAGCTGGACATTTGTCCAGCTTTTTTTAGTTTTAAGAAAAATCTAAAATTAATAGATCTGTTTATTTTGTAGATTTATTTCATATTGGTTTCATATTGGGAATGCAAAATGAAATCAGGGATAAGGAAAGGAAGTGAGCAAATGGATTGGAAGAAACGCGCTGGAGCATACTTAATCAGAAAGAAAATTCGGACAGGAATTTTGTTTTTCATTATGGTACTAATTTCTTCAGCAGTATTAGCAGTTCTTTCGATGCAAGAAAGTACTGGGAAGGTTGAAGAGAAACTCCTTAGTCTTTCAAATTCAGGCTTTCAAGTTGAATCAATCTTAAATGATGGGGGGATACAAAAGAAGCAATTAACTCAAATTGAGAAAACAGATGGAGTTAAAGATGTTCAATATGAATATGATGCAGTAGGGCAATTGCAAGATGCTAAAGCTATTCAAAGAGAACAATCTGTTCAACTAGATCAAGGAAATCTCGGTGAGCTAGTGGGTGTTCGAGGCGTTAGTGATAGCAATAATGAAATGAATTTTGCTAGTGGAGCATTAAATATTCAAAGTGGGAGAGCACTAACAAAAGAAGATCGAAATAAAGTTCTTATTCATGAAGAGTTAGCGAAAGAGAACAACTGGACGGTTGGCTCTAAAAATCAAAAATGAAACTGTTTAAGAATGGAGAAGAAGGTGGAGGCTCTTATGATGAAATCACTGTTGAAGTCGTTGGGATTTTCAACGGAAAATTATCAGAGCAATCTACAGGGCTCACAAGTGATTTAACTGAAAATCGTATGTATATGGATTATAAAACGAGTCAGTTATTAGCAGGTAATAAGGAGTCGAATGAAGTTGTTCATAGAGCTATCTATACTGTAAAAGAATCCTTCACAACTAGACTCTGTGATTAAAGAAGTAAAAAAACTTTCACTAAATTGGGAAACTTTACAATTATCCAAAAATGAACAAGTTTTTGAACAAGTATCGGGTCCGATTTCTAATTTTAAATCATTAATGATGTTATTAACGGGATCTGTGTTCGCATTAGCAGTCATTATATTATTCTTAATTTTATTATTCACCTTACGTGAAAGAATCCATGAATTTGGAATATTATTATCTCTTGGTATTTCAAGAGGAAAAAAATTATTAGTCAAATTTTTACTGGAGCTGTTTACGATTGCTTCAGGAAGTTATTTAATCGCATTATTCTTTGGTGAGTTTGTGGCAAATCAATTTTACTCAGGATTGATTTCATCAGATGATATACCTGCTCAGGTCAAGTCATTATTTGAATCCAGTTTACCGCAGCTAACACTAATGGAGGGTGCTAAAACATTAGTCATCGTCATTGTCATTATTGTATTAGCAGTACTATTTAGTACAGCTGTAATCTTAATGAAAAAACCAAAGAAAAATATTAAGTCAAATGAATTAAAGGAGTGGTCTTATGTCAGTGTTATCATTAGAAAATATTTACTATCGTTATGAGAATGCACAAAAATATGTTTTAAAAGATTTAAATGCACAGTTTGAGGAAGGAAAATTTATTGCTGTTGTAGGTAAATCGGGTGCTGGGAAATCAACATTCTTATCTTTATTAGCAGGATTGGATAGTCCAACAAAGGGAAAAAGTGCTATTTAAAGGAGAAGATATTGCAAAAGGTTCCTATAGCGATCATCGTAGAGATCATATTTGCTTAGTTTTTCAAAACTACAATTTGATTGATTACTTAACACCGCTTGAAAAATGTCAAACTTGTAAACGAAAAAGCGGATAAAGAAATTCTTCTAAAATTAGGCTTAGGAGAAGAACTGATTCACAGAAATGTATTGAAATTATCAGGTGGGCAACAACAACGTGTAGCTATTGCTAGAGCTTTAGTATCCAAAGCGCCAATCATTTTAGCAGATGAACCAACAGGGAACTTAGACGAAGGAACAGCTGCTGAAATTATTGATATTTTTAAAAAAATGGCTGCTCACGAAAGCGGAAAGTGTGTAGTTGTAGTGACTCATAGTCCGCAAGTAGCCGACGCTTGTGACGAAGTTCTTACGCTTGAAGAAGGACAATTAAAAAAATCAAAAGGAAAGAAGGGGTGAGATAAATGAGAATTATTCAAAATGCTTGGGCATACGTGACTAGAAAGAAATTTAAATCGTTCATAATTTTCTTTATCTTATTCAGTATGGCAACTGTTGCTTTAAGTAGTTTATCTGTAAAACACGCGACAGACACAGCTGCAAAAGAAACCTTTAAATCGATTAATTCGTCTTTCTCAATGCAAATTGATCGTCGTCACAATCAAGGGACTGCTCGTGGTGGGGGGAACTTGAAGGGAAAAGATATTAAAGCCATTGAAGGGATTGAAGGAGTTCAAAAAGCCATTAAACGAATGGAAGTTGTAGCGGACTTAGTAGATCAAGAATTAATCCCAGCTCAAGGTGTTAAATTAGATGCCAAACCGTGTGAAACGTTTCGGAAAAGCTGCGATGGTAACGGGAATTAATGATTCAAGTATGGATGAACGTTTTGCGGCTCAAACATTCACATTAACATCTGGAAGACACATTACAGATTCAGATACGAACGTCGCAATGGTTCATGAAGACTTTGCTAAGAAAAACAATTTAAAAGTTGGAGACAAGATTAAATTAAAATCCAATATTTATGATGCGGATAATGAAAAGAAAGCAAACAACGAAACTGAAGTAACGATTGTCGGAACATTTAGTGGAAAAAATAAAGGAAGAGTAACTGCTCCTCAAGAATTATACGAAAATACAATTTTAACAGACTTAAAAACAAGTCGTTTAATGTATGGATTTAGTGAAGAAGATGGCACTTATTTAGATGCAACTTTCCTAGTTTCAGGAGAATATGACATCGATAAGGTAATGGAACAAGCTAAAAAAATTAGGTATTAACTGGAAAGCTTATACATTAGTGAAAAGTAGCCAAAACTATCCAACTTTACAAAAATCAATTAACCTGGTGTATGGCCTAACGAATAAATTATTCATCGGAAGTCTAATTTTCTCTGCGATTATTTTAGTATTAATCTTGTTCTTGTGGACAAACAGTCGTCGTAAGGAAATCGGAATTCGATTAGCATTAGGGATGACAAAGAAAACGATTATTACACAAATGCTATGTGAAGTAGGAATGGTAAGTATCGCAAGTTTTGGGGCAGCCTTTTTAGCAGGTGGTCCTGTCAGTGAATGGGTTGGAAAATTAATTTTAGGACAAGTGAATAGTAGTTTAGGAACTCAACTTGCCAACGAGGCAAAATCAGCTAACTTAGGTGGAGGTGCTGCAGTAGATGGATTTAATAAGACGCTAACGGAATTATCAGTAACAGTTTCAAATATGGACAAAGGAATCGTTATTGGACTTGGATTAGTGGTAATCGTTATCGCTGTATTCCTTGCAAGTGCATTGATTTTACAAAAATCACCGAAGAGCTTGTTACAGGATACGGAATAAAGGTAGTTTACAATAGTAAAGATTGTTATAATAGAAAGAGAGGTGATGTTTTTGAATTTATTAATTGTTGAAGATGAAGAGGCTATTCGAGAAGGTGTTCGAGAATTTTTAAGTGAACAAGGATTTACAGTCTTTGAAGCTTGTGATGGTGTCGAAGCTCTCGAAGTATTTAACCGAGAATCCGTTGATTTAATTTTATTAGATATTATGATGCCCCGAAAGAATGGGTTTGAAGTATTAGAAGAAGTTCGACAGAAAAGTAATGTCCCAATATTGATGTTAACAGCCTTACAAGATGAGGAGACTCAAGTAAAAAGCTTTGAATTACTTGTGGATGGATATATTCAAAAACCATTTTCTCTAATGGTCCTTTATAAGAGGATTGAGGCTTTGCTAAAAAGACATTATGGAGAAGTAGAAACCTGGAGTTATCAGGATACAAGTGTTAATTTTACGCGATTTGAAGCGTATGTAAATAATCAATTAGTAGAAGTGACCGCTAAAGAGCTGTCGATTCTAAAACTGCTTGTGAAGCATGAGGGACAAGCTTTGAGCCGTTCACAAATTTTAGATCATGTTTGGTCTAACCATGAAGACCCACCATTTGATCGAGTCGTGGATGTTTATATCAAACAGCTACGTAAAAAGCTAAAAATTAGATTGTATTGTTACTATTAAAAAATGTTGGATATAAATTGGAGTTAAAATGAGAAGATTAAAACTATTTCCAAAAAAATTTTTCATTTATACTTTTTAGTATATTAATATCACTCGTTGCGGTTGCTCATTTATTCTTATATTTTGCTTTCCCGCATTTTTACATGCAAGAACGGCAGCAAGAACTGAGTAGAAAAGCAGATGTTCTTGTACAGAGTCTTTCTCAAGTGGATGAAAAGGGAGCTGCTTCAGCATTACAAGTGTATGCCAATAATGAAGGTATAACAGCGTATTTGAAGCATGAAAGCACTGGAGAAAGTCTAACATTAGGGGCAAAATTACCAATAGATGAGAACAGCAATCAACATTCTGTGATTATCGAAGACCGTGAAGTCACGACTAAGGATGGGAAAAAATTATTTATTCAAGTGGTGTCAACGACGGAAATGGTCAAACAAGCCACGCGAGTCACTTTCCATTATTTACCATTGTCTTTAGCCATCTCGATATTTACGGCAGTAATTTTCTCTTATATTTACGCAAGAAAACTATCAAGACCTCTGATGAGAATGTCTCGAGTCACAGAGAAAATGATGAATTTAGAAAGAGATGCAGCCTTTTTAGAACCAAGTTCAGATGAGATTGGACAGATGGAAGTGCAAATTAATGATTTGTATCAACATTTATTGTCGGTAATTGATGAACTAGAAGAAAAGAATCAAAAAAATGATTCGCTTAGAAAAAACAAAAGTGGATTTTCTTCGTAGTGCCTCGCATGAGTTGAAAACACCACTTGCTAGTTTAAGAATTATGCTAGAAAACATGAGCCTTAATGTAGGAAAATACAAAGATCGAGATAAATATCTAGTAGCATCCCTTGGCAAAGTGGACCAGTTATCTGTATTAGTTCAAGAAATATTGGAGCTTTCAAAAATTACAAGAAAGCACAATGGAAAAAGCAATCGATTCAACTAGAAAAAAATGATTCCTATTTGGAACAAAGAATTTAAAAATTTTAGCACAAGAAAGAAATTTAATTATTGAAACGGATTTAGAATCTTCAACAATAGAAATGAACCAAATGGCCTTCCAAAAAGTTTGGAATAATTTGATGATTAATGCGATTCGTTACTCGAATGAAGGAGGTGTTATCAAAGTTTCTGCTAAAAATGGTATCTTAAAAAAATAGAGAATCCTTGTCAACCTCTGACGGAGGAAGAAATAGAGATGGCATATTCATTACTACCATCGACAAGTAATAAAGGAAGTGGTAATGGGGTAGGATTATACATTGTCCATCAATTATTAAAACAAGAAGAAATTAAACACCGCTTTTATGCAACAAATACAGGAATGTGTTTTTGAAATAGAAACAGAATAAAAAGCTGTATGGAAGGAGTGTTGTTTATTGAATTAATGAAAAAGCTGGATTATCTCTTTTAGGAGATAATCCAGCTTTTTTTGTAATAGAACATTAATGTTAAAAATAAGTAAATTAGAAAATAATTTCACAAAAACGCTTACATTTAAAAGCGTTTTCGTGTATAATAAAGATATCAATAAAAAAAGATAGGAAGGTTGATATTATGGCAACAATTGATCGTTTCGCTACAGACACTATACGCAAGAGCAATCCGCATCTTTCGCAATTGAAGGCAACTATTGAACCAGCTTTTTATTCGAACAATGCGACTGAAATTCCGACTCTGGCAGAGGCGTATGAATTAGCGTCACATGCACCCAATACAACTGTATTAGATGCATTCGTAGCAAATGCGAAGGATTTAGGATTACCCGAGGATGCGCATATTCTTTCGGTAGTGGATGGGAGTGTCGTTGGACGTACGGCAAAAAGCTCGTCGAATTTTTAGGGAATAATCCGTCAGAAGATGCAAAGATTATTCCAATTATTCGCGACGAAATTTATAACAGCGCTTTCAAACCGTTTATTAAAGGAACGGCTATTGTAGGTCTTGATGAAGACTTTATGGTAAAAGCGCACATCACGATGCCTAAAGAACATATTAATAACTTATATTCTTGGTTATTGAACTTCCAAATTTTCAATGACCAATATAAGAGACGTTACGATGCATCGAAACAATATGATGAAAATGACATTTTTATTTTCTTTGATCCTACATGGAGACATCCTGATTACCCAGATGGATTAGCCTTCTTTGATACGAAACATAATTGTGCTGCAATTTTAGGAATGAGTTATTTTGGGGAAATCAAAAAGGGAACATTGACACTTGCTTGGGCAACTGCCGCTCGTAACAACTACGTTTCTTGTCACGGTGGTTTGAAGATTTTCCGTAAAGAAGGCGCTTCTTATGTTGCAAGCTTCTTTGGATTATCTGGATCAGGGAAGTCTACATTAACGCACGCAAAACATGATAATAAATATGATATTGAAGTATTACACGACGATGCATTTGTGATTTCAGTAGAAGATGGTTCATCTGTAGCTTTGGAACCTTCTTACTTCGACAAAACAAATGACTATCCAGCAGGTCACAGAGAACAGGATTACTTCGTAACGGTTCAAAACTGTGGTGTGACTCTGGATGAAAACGGCCGTAAAGTATTAGTGACAGAAGATATTCGTAACGGTAACGGACGTACTGTTAAATCTCGTTACTCAACACCAAACCGTGTCGATAAGATTCAAGAACCAATTCAATCTATCTTCTGGATTATGAAAGATGACGCTCTACCACCATTAGTAAAAATTACAGACCCACGTTTAGCATCTATTTTAGGATGTACATTAATGACAAAACGTTCGAATGCTGAAAATACAGGAGCTGGGGCAAACTTAGATGCACTTGTTATCGAACCATACGCAAACCCATTCCGTGTATATCCATTAGTAGAAGACTACGAAAAATTCAAAGCTTTATTTGATAAAGGAGTAGATTGCTACATTATCAATACAGGGGATTTCTTAGGTAAGAAAGTGACGAAAGAAGTGTCTCTTGGTGTAATTGAAACAGTAGTCGATGGCAAAGCAAAATTTGAATTGTTTGGCGGCCTTCCAGGAATGGAATACTTACCAGTAGAAGGCTATGAAGTGCCTGAAATGAACGGAGACTACGCTGAATTGATTCGTGATCGTATGCAATTCCGTTTGGATTACTTGAAAGCATTTAATGATGCAAATCAAGAACATCAAATTCCAACAGATGCTCTTGAAAGCATCAAGACAATCGAACGCTTTATCGACGTATTATAGTGGAAGGAGTGTTCGGTGATGACTCGAAATAGGAATTACAGATACAATCTTACGGGATGCTCATCAATCGTTGATGGCAACCCGTATGCGAATTGAAGATATGCTCCCTGTTTTAGATCAATTAGACGAAGCAGGATTTGCCTCTTTAGAATGTTGGGGTGGAGCAACGTTTGACGCCTGTATTCGTTTCTTAGACGAAGACCCATGGGACAGACTTCGCACCTTGAAAAAACATTTAAAGAAAACACCGCTTCAAATGCTGTTACGCGGACAAAATATTTTTGGGATATCGTCACTATGCCGATGATGTTGTAGAAAAAAATTTGTCGAAAAAAATCAGCAGAAAATGGGATTGATATTTTTCAGGATTTTCGATGCGTTAAATGACGTTCGTAACTTGGAAGCTTCACTAAATGCCGTGAAGAAGACAGGTAAAGAAGCGCAAATGACAATCTGTTACACGATTAGTGATGCGCATACGATTGACTATTACAAAGAACTAGCAGCTAAAATGCAAGAAATGGGTGCGGATTCTATCTGTGTGAAAGACATGGCTGGAATTTTAACACCAGCTCGTGGTATTGAGCTTGTTCGTGCATTAAAAGAAGTGATTACTGTTCCAATCGTCGTACACACTCACTGCACAAGTGGTATTGCGCAACTCACTTATCAAGCAGTCATTGAAGCTGGTGCGGACCGTATCGACACAGCTCTTTCACCACTCAGTGAAGGAACTAGTCAACCGCCTACGGAATCGTTAGCGATTGCGCTTCGTGAACTTGGCTATGACATCTCCGTTGATTTGGCAAAAATTAGAACCAATTGCAGACCACTTCCGAGTAATTAAAGATAAATACATTAAAGATGGAACATTAAATCCAAAAATGTTAACACCAGATCCACGTGCGCTTTTATATCAGGTTCCTGGTGGGATGTTATCGAATATGTATTCTCAATTAACTCAAGCAGGTGCAACGGATAAATACGAAGAAGTATTAAAAGAAGTGCCAAAAGTAAGAGCAGACCTTGGATATCCACCACTCGTAACTCCAATGAGCCAAATGGTGGGAACTCAAGCAACGATGAATGTTCTTACTGGCAAACGCTATAAAGTGGTTTCAAACGAAGTGAAAGCATACTTACTTGGTTCATATGGACAATCACCAGTACCCATTCAAGAAAGCTTCAGAAGATCAATCATTGGGGATCAAGAAGTTATCACGGATCGACCAGCAAATCATTTGCCACCTGAATTCGAAACACTCAAAGCAGAACTTGGAGATTTAGCAAGAAGTGACGAAGACGTCTTAACTTACGCACTTTTCCCTAAAGTCGGCAAAGAATTCTTGCTTAAGAAAAATGGACAATGGCAAAAACCATCTGAAATCGTGAAGATTTTTGCGACTGTAAAGTGAGGAGAGAGTTATGCAACTAAGTTTATTAGAAATCTTATGGATCACAATCGTTTCAATGGGAATTGTGTTTGTGATGTTGACGATTCTAATGTTCCTCATGCAAGGAAGCTCTAAAGTTATCCAAATCCTGGAAGCAAAGAGTCATACAACAGTTGGAGTTGTGGGGAAACCAGTTGAGGTGAAACCTGAGGCTCCAACAAATGATGGAACACTATTTGAAACGAATAAACTTGCTAGAGTAGCCGCATTAGTAGCTTTAACGAAAGCAAGTGCGGATGTACCAGACAAGCACTTTGAGATTGTATCGATTGAAAAGAAGGTGGACTAAATGAAAAAATATGAAGTAGAAGTAAATGGCGAAACATTTATCGTCTCACTAAAAGAAATTTCAAATGAAGAAGCAACGCAGAAATTAGCAGCAGTTCCAGCACCTAATGCGCCAATGGAAGAAAAAGAAAGCTGCTCCAGCTCCAACAGGAGACGGTGAAGTAGTGCCAGCTCCAATGGCAGGGATTGTATTATCGGTCAATAAAAATGTCGGTGATGCAGTGGAAAAAGGAGATATACTTGTGATTTTAGAAGCCATGAAGATGGAAAATGAAATCCTTGCTCCTTGTGACGGTGTTGTGAAAGCAATTCATGTATCAAGTAATGAATCTGTCGAATCGAACCAACCACTCTTAACGATTTAGGAGGCGATGGTTTATGGAAGTCATTCAACAGTTGATTGAAACGAGTGGGCTCTATAATTTAACAATTCAAAATATCATTATGTTAATTATCGCCTGCGTGTTTCTATATCTAGGAATTAAACGAGGGTATGAACCATACTTAATGGTTCCGATTGCGTTCGGGATGCTCCTTGTAAACTTACCGTTAGCAGGATTAATGGATGCTCCTACTGAAAATGGACCTGGTGGACTCTTGTATTACTTATATCAAGGAACGAACCTTGGGATTTATCCACCGTTGATTTTCCTTTGCTTAGGGGCCTCAACAGACTTTGGACCTCTACTAGCAAATCCGAAAACTATCTTGCTTGGTGGGGCAGCTCAATTCGGTATTTTCGTCGCATTCTTCCTTTCAGTAATGTGGGGAATGACACCGCAAGAAGCTGCTTCAGTAGGGATTATCGGGGGGGCGGATGGACCAACCGCCTTGTTCTTAACAACAAGACTTGCACCGCACTTATTACCAGCAATCGCCCTAGCAGCGTACTCGTACATGGCGCTTGTGCCAATTATTCAACCGCCAATTATTCGCGCGCTCACAACGAAGAAAGAACGTCTAGTGAAGATGACAGAAAACCGTAAAGTCAGTGAAACGGAAAAAATTCTTTTCCCAATCATCGTTACAATTTTTGTCAGCTTATTAGTACCAAGTGCAACACCTTTAGTAGGATGCTTAATGCTCGGTAACTTAATTAAAGAAATTAAGGTAGTTCCAAACATTACAAAAGTTCTACAAAATGCGATGATGTACGGTGTTACTATTATTTTAGGATTAACCGTTGGAGCAAAAGCAACAGGGGAATTATTCTTATCCGTATCGACTCTTAAAATTACTTTATTAGGGTTAATCGCGTTTGCTGGAGGAACAGCAGCGGGGGTTCTAATGGGTAAATTGATGTACAAATTATCAGGCGGTAAGATTAATCCAATGATTGGTGCTGCAGGGGTATCTGCTGTACCAATGGCCGCCCGTGTTGTACAAAAGAAGGGCAAAGAGAAGACCCAAGTAATTACTTATTAATGCACGCAATGGGACCAAACGTAGCCGGAGTTATCGGCAGTGCGATTGCGGCAGGGGTATTACTCGCATTCTTCTCATAATAGAAGCACTCCTTTCAAACAAAAAACAGAAGAAGAGAAATCTTCTTCTGTTTTTTTGCGTAGTTTGGAATGAGGTGGTGAAGATGGAAGAGACAGTTGGGCGAATCCAGGCAGTGTTTCAATCGATGCTAGAAGAGCGTAAAGTTTCTCCTAATGCAGTGCTAGATGTGGGGATTACTATCAAAAATAGGCAGAAGCAGTGCCAATTTTGTGGGAATACCGATTCGTTGGAATTTGCGAAAGGACCTTGCATCAATTGCGTAGAAAGGTGAATGTTGGTATTGCTTGAAGTGCATTGCAATGGGAAAGGTAAAGGAGTGTAGTGTCGTAATTGCGACACCTGAAGAACAGCAGCCTTTTCCAAAAAGAACAGAAGCATTAGCGCACTATAAACATACATTGAGCACAAAACAGGAACAGCTATCTTTCGAATGCTTGAATGTTGTAAAGCAAACTGGTTTTCGTGAGCACCTACTTTGGGCAGTGACAGGTTCAGGGAAAACGGAGATGATTTTTTCGAGCATCGAATGGATGTTACAACAAGGAAAGAGAGTCGCTATTGCCGCACCAAGAATTGATGTATGTGTGGAGTTGGCGCCTCGTTTGAAGGAAGCTTTCCCAGCAGTTGAACAAAACGTCTTGCACTCGCAGTCGGATGAAGGGTACAAGAGAGTGGCGCTTACGATTGCGACGACGCACCAGATGCTCAGGTTCTACCGCGCATTTGATTTAGTGGTGATTGATGAGACGGACTCGTTTCCATACCGTGATAACGAATTACTGATTCGCGCGGTTCATCGAGCGGTCAAAGAGGATGGGTGCTTGCTGTATTTAACAGCAACACCTTCCCAGACGCTAGAAAAAAGAATCAAACGGAAAGAACTGTCGGTATCTTTGTTACCAGAGCGATATCACAAGAAACCACTAGTAGTACCAACGATGAGTTTTATCGGAGATTTAGACAAAAGATTGAAAAAGAAGAAAGTGCCAAAATCTGTTCAGCGTTTTATAGAGGAACATGTTAAAGCAGGCAAACGGTTTTTGTTATTTGTACCACGAATTACACTCCTTGTTCCGATTGAAATAGTTCTCAGACGACAGTTTCCAAATGCAAAATTCGAGACGGTTAGTTCTAAAGAACCGTATCGGCAAGAGAGAATTGCGCAGATGAGAGCAGGAGAGCTCGATTTTCTAGTGACGACGACGATTCTCGAGCGAGGAGTCACTTTTTCCGGAGTCGATGTTTGTGTCGTCAATGCCCACGAAGAGGAATTCTCAAGAGAGGTATTGGTGCAGATCGCAGGACGCGTTGGACGGACCGCAGAATGCCCGACAGGAGAAGTTGTGTATTTTCATAATGGGAAAACAAAGGCGATGGTTCAGGCGGTCTGGGAAATCAAAGACTTAAATCAACAAGCGCTTCTTGGGAGGGAGTCCAAATGAAATGTTTATGGTGCGGAGAAGAAGTTGATCGAGCTCAGCCAATACTCTCGTTTTTACTGGGTTCAAACCGAAAGTGTACTTGCGTCCATTGTGAAAAAGCCCTTTTATGGAATTAAAAAAACATCCGACTTGCCTAGAGTGCGGACGACTGATGACGAAAGTGGAAGTTTGTCCGGATTGTCAAAAATGGTATCAAGTAAAAGAAGCAGTTCTTTTAAAGAACACTGCCTTATATGCTTATGACGAAGCAGGGCGAAAGTTTATGGAGTTGTTCAAATTTGTTGGAGATACAAGAGTGACGGTGTTGGTTATAAAAAGAGTTAAGGCAAGAGTTGCTTAAGTATCAAAAGAATGGTTTCGTTCTTTGTCCACTACCTTCGTCCAAAGCAAGTCTAATGAAGAGAGAGTTCGAGACGATTCCGTATATACTGGAACAGTGTCATGTATCTACCGTTTCGCTTTTAGAACATATAGGCAGTGGAAAGAAGCAATCGGAGAAAACAAGGCAAGAACGCTTGCAGTTGAAGCAACCCTTCAAAAATAAAAAGAGAGTGTGGTGATTCCAAAGAAAGTTTTATTGGTGGATGATGTTTATACGACAGGCGCTACGTTACATTTGGCCGCAAAAGCATTAACGGAAATGGGTGTTGAAGAAGTGGAATCTCTGACATTATTTAGATAAAAAGTGTATCATAAATGTTTTTGTATCATTAATGATACAAAAGCATTCATTAAACTAGCCCAAGCAGTAATCAGCTTGGGCTAGTTGACTTAGTTAATTTTAGAATCTTGTAGTGACATATTGGTCAAGAGCGAGCAGAGCATTTGCGACATCTTCGGCGGTATAGTCAACGGCCATTTGGTGGATGGTTTCACCTTCTTGTGTTGCAAGTGTTCCAATCTTGAGTAAGTCTTCATATGGCACAGAATCCAATTTCACTTCTTTTAGCGTAGTTGGTAATCCGAGTGCTTTGTAGAAAGTAATGTATTTATCAAGTTCTTCTTTTGGACGATTTTCTAATACCAGTTGTGTTAATGTACCATAGGCGACTTTTTCACCGTGAGTAAGAGAATGAATGTCTCCATGAATTGCAGTGAATCCGTTATGGATGGCATGAGCAGCTGCCAGACCAGCAGATTCAAAACCGATACCGCTGAGTAGTGTGTTGGCTTCGACAACGGCTTCTAAAGCTGGAGTAACTACTTTTGCGTTTGCCGCTGCTACAGCTTGTAGACCATTTTCGAATAAAGTACTTTCGCAAACACGAGCGATGGCTTCTGCTGCAAGAGTGGGTACTTGACCGACCATTGTGCCTCCTTGGGCTTCAATAACCGCACGAGCCTCCACCCAAGTTGCAAGCGCGTCAGCAATACCTGAGATTAATAATCGAACAGGAGAGTTAGCAATGACTTTTGTATCCACTAAAACTAATTCAGGATTTTTCTTATAGAAACGATAGCGTTCGAACACGCCTTCAGCTGAATAAATAACAGACAAAGCAGAAGTTGGAGCGTCAGTCGAAGCAATCGTTGGTAAAATTGCTACTGGACAATTCGAATCATCCGCAATCGCTTTAGCTGTATCGATAGATTTACCACCACCTAAGCCGATGACAACATTCAAGTGATATTCCTTCACGACTTCAGCAACGCGGTGAACTTCATCATTGGTTGCTTCACCATGGAAGATTTCACGATGAACAAACGCACCTTCTTTAAGGAGATTTTCTTCTAGTTCTTTACCGACTAAATCGTAAACGATAGGGTCGCAAAGAAGAAGATGTCGATCACCAAGGGCCAAAACGTGAGAAAGCCCAGTTTTAAGAACATCTTTCCCTTGAACATAACGAGACGGACTAGCAAATACTTTTTTTCCATAATTATAACTCCTTTATAGTTTGTTTATAATTTCACTATACAATTAAAACGGTTTCTTTTTGATGAAATTTTTATGTTGTTTTGTTAAAGTATTTGAGATTCAATGTATTTAACGGGGGTTGAAAAAAAGGAAAAATAAGACTAGAGATTTTATAAAACTAAGGAAAAAAACTATTTCAGGTAATGGAAACAAAAAAAGGGTAAAGAAAAAGTTCGCAAAAATAAAGACTTTCCTTACTAATTCTTAATGAAAGAGTGCTTGAAAACGGTTGTAAAAAAACAAGGGCCATGCTTTATAATAAAACTATAGAAATCAAACGAAGCAATTCCTAAGAGTGGTCCTTAGGGTATTTCTTCAAATCTGGTTTTCCAGATGAAAGGGGAGAGTATTATGTTTAAATATAATATCCGTGGAGAAAATATTGAGGTCACAGAAGCGATTCGTCAATACGCAGAAAAGAAAATTAGCAAACTTGAAAAGTATTTTACTGACGTAGCTAATGCGACTGCTTACGTTAACTTGAAAGTCTACACTGAAAAGACTGCAAAAGTTGAAGTAACAATTCCACTTCCTTATTTAGTTCTACGTGCTGAGGAAACTTCAATTGATTTATATGGAAGCATTGACTTAGTAGTAGATAAACTGGAAAGACAAGTTCGTAAACATAAAACAAAAATCAATCGTAAATCTCGTGAAAAAGGTTTCGATATTGTGTTACCAACACTTCCTGAAGCTCCGGAAGAAGAGGAAACAGGATTAGAAATCGTTCGTACAAAACGAATTGATTTAAAACCAATGGATAGTGAAGAAGCTGTTCTTCAAATGAACATGTTAGGTCATAACTTCTTTATCTATCAAGATGCTGAAACGAACGAAACAAACATTGTTTACCGTCGTAAAGATGGAAAATATGGTTTGATTGAAACAAATTAATAAAAAAATCGGGTGACTTTGAAAAAAGTCACCTTTTTTTGCTTTCTTAATTAGCTAAACAATGGTAAAATGAATAAGATGCAATAGGTCTAGTTACCAATTTGTAGGACTTTATTAGTTTTTAAAAATATTCATCATCTACATACTTTAAGATAAGGACGATTGATGAAGATAAAAAAAGGAGTTAATTAAATGGCAAATTTTTTGAGACAGTTAGTTGAAAATGATAAGCGCGAATTACGCCGTTTAGGGAAATTAGCGGATAAAGTAATTGCGTTAGAATCTCAAATGGCTGCATTAGAAGATGCTGATTTTCCAGTAAAAACTGAAGAATTTAAAGAGAGATATGCTAAAGGGGAAAGTTTAGATGCTCTTCTTCCTGAAGCTTTCGCGTTAGTACGTGAAGGAGCTAAACGTGTATTAGGCTTATTCCCATATAAAGTTCAAATCATGGGAGGAATTACACTTCATGATGGGAACATTGCGGAAATGCGTACTGGTGAAGGTAAAACTTTAACAGCGACAATGCCTGTATATTTAAACGCATTATCAGGAGACGGAGTACACGTAGTTACAGTTAACGAATACTTAGCAAGTCGTGACGCACGCGAAATGGGTGAGTTATATAACTTCCTAGGCTTGACTGTAGGGTTAAACTTAACAGGAATGTCTTCAGAAGAAAAACGTGCAGCTTATGCTAGTGATATCACTTATAGCACAAACAGTGAATTAGGATTTGACTACTTACGTGACAACATGGTGGTTTACAAATCACAAATGGTACAACGTCCATTGAACTACGCAGTTGTCGATGAAACAGACTCAATCTTAATCGACGAAGCGCGTACGCCATTGATCATTTCAGGACAAGCTGAAAAATCAACAGTATTATACCAACGTGCAGATATGTTTGTTAAAGGCTTAAAAGAGGAAGAAGATTACACAATCGACTTAACTTCTAAAACAATCTCATTAACAGACGAAGGGATTAACAAAGCGGAACAAACATTCCGCCTACCAAACCTTTACGATGTTGATAATGCAGCACTTGTGCACCATATCGACCAAGCTTTACGTGCAAACTACATTATGTTACGCGACATCGACTATGTAGTGGATGAAGGTAAAGTTAAAATCGTTGATGGATTTACTGGACGTATCATGGAAGGTCGTCGTTACTCAGATGGTCTTCACCAAGCGATTGAAGCTAAAGAAGGCGTAGAAGTTGAAAACGAATCTAAGACAATGGCGACAATCACTTACCAAAACTACTTCCGTATGTATCGTAAATTGTCAGGAATGACAGGAACTGCAAAGACTGAAGAAGAAGAATTCAGAGAAATTTACAACATGAACGTTGTAGCTATTCCGACAAACCGACCAATTCAACGTGTTGACGGACAAGACTTAATCTATCCATCTCTACGTAGTAAATTTAGAGCGGTTGTTAACGATATTAAACAACGTCATGAAGTTGGACAACCGATTCTTGTGGGGACTGTTGCAGTTGAAACAAGTGAATTGATTTCGAACTTATTACGCGCAGAAGGAATTCCTCACGAAGTACTAAACGCGAAAAACCACTTTAAAGAAGCAGAAATTATCATGTCAGCAGGTCAACGTGGCGCTGTAACAATCGCGACAAACATGGCCGGACGTGGTACTGACATTAAGCTTGGTAAAGGCGTGAAAGAACTAGGTGGACTTTGCGTAATCGGAACAGAACGTCACGAAAGCCGTCGTATCGATAACCAATTACGTGGACGTAGTGGACGTCAAGGGGATCCAGGTGCAACACAATTCTACCTTTCATTAGAAGATGATTTAATGAAACGTTTCGGTGGAGAAAAGATGCAAGCTATCTGGGAACGTCTAAACTTAACAGATGAAGAAGATGATAACTTCATCCAAAGTAAGATGTTAACCAAACAAGTGGAGTCGTCACAAAAACGTGTTGAAGGAAACAACTACGATACACGTAAAAGTGTCCTAGAGTACGATGAAGTAATGCGTGAACAACGTGAAATCATCTACTCTCAACGTTTACAAATTATCAATGAAGAGAAATCTCTTGAAAATGTAACTAAAGGTATGATTCGTCGTACTATCCACCGTGTAGTGGAAAGCCATACTTTAGCGGATCAAAAAGAATGGAACTTAGAGGGAATTGTGGACTTTGCCCACAACTCAATCTGTGCTCCAGATGAACTTTCACTTAGCGATTTAGAAGGCAAAACAGCTGCTGAAATCGAAGAACTCTTATATGAAAAAGCAATGGAAATCTACAAAGAAAAACAAGAGCAATTGAATGGCGACAATCAAATGCTTGAGTTCGAAAAAGTAGTTATCTTACGTGTGGTTGACCGTAAGTGGACAGATCACATCGATGATATGGACCAATTACGTCAAAGTGTTGGTTTACGTGGATATGCACAAATCGATCCATTAACAGAGTACCAAACTGAAGGGTACGAACGATTCCAACAAATGATTGCTGAAATCGACTATGATGTAACACGTATCTTGATGAAATCTCAAATTCGTCAAAACTTACAACGTGAACAAGTTCAAGGAGTTCGTAGTGTTGTGGCAACAGGTCACGATAGAACTTCTGATGACAATTCAGAAAAAGCTTAATAAATGAAGGAGACGGCGAAGCATTTCGCCGTTTTCTGTTAGAAAGAGGTCAATATGGAAATTAGTGAAATTAGAAATGCACTTGAAGCCACGAATGAGCAAATTATCAGCTATAGGAGGTCTCTTTGACTTAGATCGCCTAGAAGAAGATATCGCTGCTTACGAACAAGAGATGTCAGAACCATCTTTTTGGGACAATAGCGAAAAAAAGCGAATCAAGTCATTCAAAAAGAATAATGAATTAAAGTCGATTTATGATACTTTCCATAAAAATGGAATTAGCTCATGAAGAAACAAGTTTATTATTTGAAATGTATAAAGAAGAGCCAGATGAAGAAGTGCATGCGGAAATCGTTGAGGCGATTCAGTCTCTTGAAAAAGACTTACAACAGTACGAATTAAGTATGTTACTGAACGGTCCACATGATAAAAATAGTGCGATTTTAGAAATTCACCCAGGAGCTGGTGGTACGGAATCGCAAGACTGGGGACAGTATGCTTCTTCGTATGTATATGCGCTGGGCTGAAAAGCATGGCTACCGTGTGGAAACGGTCGATTATCAAGACGGAGATGAAGCAGGGATTAAATCTGTAACCTTGTCGATTGAGGGGTTAAATGCATACGGGTACTTACGCTCTGAAAAAGGAGTACATCGACTTGTTCGTATTTCACCGTTTGATGCAGCTGGAAAACGTCATACATCCTTCTGTTCGGTAGACGTCGTTCCGCAGATGGATGGAGATATTGATATTGAAATTAATCCAGATGACTTAAAAGTAGATGTGTACCGTGCAAGTGGTGCCGGTGGACAACATATTAATAAGACGTCTTCTGCGGTACGTATTACGCATATTCCAACTGGAATTGTGACACAGAGTCAGGCGCAACGATCTCAATTTAAAAACCGAGATCAAGCGATGGCGATGTTGAAGGCTAAATTATTCCAATTAGAAGAAGAGAAGAAGGCTGCAGAATTGGCAGCTATCCGTGGCGAGCAAAAAGATATCGCCTGGGGTTCTCAAATTCGAAATTATGTCTTCCACCCCTATTCAATGGTAAAAGACTTACGTTCTGGATATGAGACAGGAAATATTGGTGCGGTGATGGATGGAGACTTAGATCCGTTTATGGATGCGTACTTAAAATGGACTCTAGAAGGTACTAAGGCTGGAGAAGAAGCATAGAGATGGACACCTAGTGAATGCTAGGTGTTTTTATCTTGTGAGGGTGACTATTTTAAGTTCATTTTAATTAGGTGGGGTATTATTGGATGAAACTTCCTAGTAGCACTTTTGCGCTTTGAAAAAACTCCTAATATGTATGAGCATTGAGTCTGACACAGTGAGTTTATTGACTTTCTTTTCATCACTCGTGATTCAAGAAAGTCTAATAAACTGTATGGAAATCGTTCTATTAGGAACGATTTGGAGTTAGATAGAGCAGAATAACCTCACACCGTGAGGTTATTCCTGGCTTCTGTCTCTCTCCCTCGTATCCTGAAGTTGAACTCGGACTCACAGAGCCGACGTCCATTTCAACAAACATCCGCACGACTTGTTCCAAGTCCCTTGCGGTGTTTGTTTCCAATGATTCGGCTCTGAGCGTTCGCCCTCGTATCCTTAATTTAATATTTCTGTAATCTTATGTGAAGGTGTTGTAATATTAGGGTGCTATAATAGTGAAGATTAAAAAAATCGTAGGATTAGAAAGCTGGTGAGTTTATGATTGAAATGATGAATGTAACTAAGAAATATAATAAAGGCATTACTGCTATTAATAATCTATCCATTCAAATTAAAGATGGAGAATTCGTTTATGTAGTAGGACCTTCTGGTGCAGGAAAATCAACTTTCATTAAAATGATGTATCGTGAAGAAAAAGCGACAAAGGGTAGAATTCGTGTGGGAAAATATGATTTGATGAAGATTAAAGATCGTCAAATTCCATTCTTACGTCGTTATGTTGGTGTCGTATTCCAAGATTTTAAACTTTTACAACATAAAACAGTTTATGAAAACGTGGCATATGCGATGGAAGTAATTGAAAAATCTCCTCGCGAAATTAAACGCCGTGTAGACGAAGTGTTAGAATTAGTAAATTTAAAACACCGTATGAATAACTTCCCAAATGAATTATCTGGTGGGGAACAACAACGTGTAGCGATTGCTCGAGCAATTGTGAATACTCCGGGAATTTTAATTGCCGATGAGCCTACAGGAAACCTAGATCCGGATACATCTATGGAAATTATGGATATTTTAGAAAGAATTAATGAACAAGGAACTACAATTGTGATGGCGACTCATAATAGTCAAATCGTAAACTGAGAAAAAACATCGTGTTTTAGCCATTGAAAGTGGACAAATTGTTCGTGACCAAGAACAGGGGGAATACGGATATGAAGATTAGAACGATGGGTCGTCATATACGTGACGCCTTCAAGAGTCTTTTCAGAAACGGATTAATGACGTTTGGTTCGGTTTCTGCGGTATCAATGATTCTTTTAATCGTTGGTGTGTTTGTTTCACTACTATTTAATGTGAACAAAATTGGATCAGATATTGAAAATGACGTTAATGTTCGTGTATATATTGATTTGGCAGCAGATCAGGAAAAAGACAGATCAATTAGAAGCGAAAAATTAAAGAATTAGCGGATGTAGAATCTGTAACATTCCGTTCAAAAGATGAAGAATTAGAAGATGTAACAAAGAGCTTTTGCTGAAGAATTTTCATTGTTTAAAAAAATGATGGAAATCCACTTCGTAATGCTTTTTGACGTAAAAAGCAAAAGAACCTCAAAAACAAGCGCAGTTGCTAAAGCGATTGAAGGTATGGATTACGTAGCACGTGTTCGTTATGGTGAAGCTCGTGCAGATAATTTATTCCGAATTATTGCTACAGCTCGAAACATCGGTGCTGTCATTATTGTGGGGCTATTAGCGTTAGCAATGTTCTTAATCTCTAATACGATTCGCTCAACAATCTACTCAAGAAGAACTGAAATTGAGATTATGCGCTTAGTAGGAGCTACAAAGGCGTATATTCGCTGGCCTTTCTTCTTAGAAGGTGGGATGATTGGATTACTTGGTTCTATTATTCCAATCGGATTAGTATGGTCAATCTATCTATGGATTTATAAAGGTGGATCAGACTTCTTCTCTGGTTCAAGTTTTAGCTTACTTGATCCTAATCCATTCTTAATTTATGTCTCATTGGCCATGGCTGCTATCGGTATCACTATCGGAGCTTTTGGTTCTATTCTTTCAATGAGAAGATTCTTAAAGAAATAAATCTTAAACTAAAGGTGAGCAGAGATGCTCATCTTTTTTTATTTTTAATATGCATAATAGTTATAACGAGTTCAAAGAAACTGATATATATAAATAACGCTTTTTGCATTGACTCCAAGATAGCTCATCGTTTATAGTAATTTCATCAGATAAAACAATGCAATGAACAGATAAGTAAATAGAGAAGAATGTGAAAGAGAATCCGGATGGTGAGAAAGGATACAGGGCACTTTATTGAAAATGGTCTGGGAGCAACAAAGGTGATCAAGCTTTTGCGTCTTGTACTCGATAAAGTACAAAAGTATCTTGCAAATGCAATGTACTTTTTAAGCAATGAACTGTGAGGTTCATTGGAACTAGAGTGGTAACGCGAAACTTCGCCTCTAAAATAGGGGAGAAGCTTTTTTTATGGCCCAAAACCAAATCAATCATGCATCCATCTGGTGGAAATCCCGACGCGCGCATGTGGGTTTCCAAAATGAATTATGGAATAATAAGGAGAAAAAAATATGAAATTATCAAAAAAATCTTTTAAAAACAGCGACTTTAGGACTTGTAGCTACAGCACTAGTAGCGTGCGGAAACAATAATTCTCAATCAGGAGAGTCAAAAACAACAACAGCAGAAAAATCAGAAGATAAAAAAATTACGGTAGTTGCTTCACCAGCACCTCATGCTGAAATTTTAGAAGCTGCAAAACCGATTTTAGCAAAAGAAGGTTATGAATTAGAAATTAATATCGTCAACGACTATGTGACTCCAAATAATATTGTTTATGGTGGAGATGCTGATGCAAACTACTTCCAACATACCCCATATCTTGAAAAATTCAACAAAGAGCACGGTCAAGACTTAGTATCAGTTGGGAATGTACACATTGAACCAATGGCAATTTATTCTAAGAAATACAAATCAATCCAAGAATTACCAGAAAATGCTGTAGTTTATGCTTCAACGAATCCTGCTGAAGTAGGACGTTTCTTAAGCTTCTTTACAAAAAGCTGGTTTAATTAAATTAAAAGAGGGCGTTAACCCAGTTACTGCAGGACTAAGCGATATTGCGGAGAAATCCAAAAACATCCAAATTAAAAACTGAAATTGCTCCTGAATTACTAGTTTCTACTTATGAAGCAAATGAAGGGGATGCAGTAATTATTAACTCAAACTTTGCAATTGATGCAAAACTTTCACCAGTTAAAGACTCAATTGCTTTAGAAGATCAAAGTTCTCCATATGCGAACTTAATTGCAGTAAAACCGTCAGAAAAAGATAGTGCAAAAATTAAAGCATTGATTAAAGTGTTGCAAAGTGACGAAATCCGTAAATTTATTAGTGAGAAATATACAGATGGTTCTGTAGTTCCTGCGAAATAATGTGATATACTATTTAATAGAAACAAGAGGAGTGGAAAGCCGTTAAGGGATGTGCCTTGGACTTTCCACTCTTTTTAACAGTTGAAGGAGTGAAGAGATGATTAAAGTGGAACACGTGTCGAAAACTTATAAAGCAAAACAAGGCACGGTTGAGGCAGTGAAAGATGTCTCTTTAGAAATTAGCCGAGGGGAAATTTTTGGGATTATTGGTTTTTCAGGTGCTGGTAAAAGTACACTCATCCGTTTGTTGAATGGGTTAGAATCAGTTACTAGTGGACAAATTTCTATCAATGGAAAAGACATTACCAAATTAAAACGAAAAAGCTTTTATTAAAAGAACGCCAAAAAATTGCGATGATTTTCCAACATTTTAACCTACTTTGGTCTAGAACCGTGGAAGAAAATATTGCTTTTTCTCTAGAAATTGCAGGCGTTGCTAAAGATGCCCGTAATCGTAAAGTGAAAGAATTGATTGAATTAGTGGGCTTAAGTGATCGTGAAAAAGCTTATCCTTCAGAATTATCCGGGGACAAAAAGCAACGTGGGAATCGCTCGTGCTCTTGCAAATGATCCGGAAGTATTACTTTGTGATGAAGCAACGAGTGCTTTGGATCCTAAAACGACCAAAGATATTCTTCAATTGCTAGTAGAAATCAATGAGAGATTAGGTTTGACGATTGTGTTGATTACACACGAAATGCATGTTGTTCGTCAAATTTGTCATCGTGTAGCCGTGATGGAAGAAGGTCGAGTGGTTGAGAGTGGGGAGGTTATTGAAGTATTCAAGAATCCTAAACAACCTATTACAAAACAATTCGTTGGGGAAGAACGAGTGGAAGACGAAATGGAAGAAGTATTTAGTCACTTAGCGACCTCTCTTCGTCCTGGTGTAGTCGTGCGTATTCAATATTTAGGAGATCGAACAGGAGATGCTGTTCTATCCGAAGCAATTCGAAAACTAGATGCGACTGTATCAATTTTACAAGCAAAAGTGAATATAACCCAAAAAGGTGTGCTGGGTAGTATGATTATTCTGATTGAAGAAAACGAAGAAAAAGCAGAAGCAGTTATTCAATACCTTCAAAAAGCAGAAATTATTGTGGAGGTGTTAGAGAATGTTTAATGTATTTTTAGCTCAAACGAGTATAGAAGAATTGTTTCAACAAATGTTTTCTTTTGAAAACGTGAATTGGAATGAAGTGATCAAGGCGACTAATGAAACATTATATATGACCTTTATTCCAACTTTTTATGTTTTTGTCATTGGTTTGCTACTAGGTATTTTGCTATTTTTAACGGGGAAAGGACGAAGTCTCCAAAATAAGTTTGTTCATTTTATTTTAGGAGGCATTATCAATGTGTTCCGCTCTATTCCGTTTATTATCTTGTTAACCTTGCTGATGCCATTTACAAAGGCGATTATGACCACTATTATTGGTCCAAAAGGGGCAATTCCAACCTTAGTGATTAGTGCAGCTCCATTCTATGCTCGACTAGTCGATATTGCTTTAAAATGAAATTCCTTCTGGAGTGATTGAAGCAGCTGAGTCGATGGGGGCGAATACTCGCCAAATTATCACAAAGGTTTTAATTCCAGAATCTTTACCAGCTCTTTGTCTCAGGAATTACGGTAACCGCCATTGCACTTGTAGGTTCTACTGCTGTAGCCGGTGCAATAGGAGCAGGAGGCTTAGGAAACCTTGCTTATATGATTGGATTTACTAGAAACAAACAAGATATCATATTTGTCGCAACAGTAGCTATCCTTGTTTTAGTATTCATCATTCAAATTATTGGAGATTTAACCGTCAAAGCAATAGATAAACGATAGGATACGAGGAAAGCGTTCAGAAACGGAACACTGGACCGAGCGACGCAAAGAACGTGAAACGTTCTGCGGACGACTCCGGGAAGTGGACGCCGTTTCTGCTTTTTCCGAGTTCAACTACTAGGATATGAGGGTGAACGCTCAGGACTGGACCACTGGATCAAACCAACGCAAGCATCGTTAAAAAAACGATGTGCGTATGAGTTGGGAAGTGGACGCCGTTTCTGCTTTCCGAGATCAACTACAGGATACGAGTTTTTATCGCGCCCAGAAATGGAACGTTGGACCGAATACCGTAAGCGGCTGGGACAGCCGTGCGGATATTTCGGGAAACGCACGCCATTTCTGCGATGGCGAGTTCAACTACACAGGATACGATGGTAAACGTCAGGACTGAAACACTGACCGAAACGACGGAAAGAACGTAAAACGTTCTGCGTACGTTTTGCGAAGTGGACGTCGTCCCTGGGAGCCCGAGTTCAACTTCGATACAGCCATTTCTGCGATGGCGAGTTCAACTACAGGATACGATGAAAAGCGCTCCAGAAATGGCTCATGAAATCTCTGCAGTATCTGTCTTTATTTGCCCTCAATAAATTAGTAAAATAGCAATAGACTCTATGTCTATTGCTATTTTTTTGAGCGTGAGAAGATGTCAAAACTAACAATTAAAAAAAGTATCAAGAATACTTAGAAAATGTATATAAGAATAGAAACAATGATCAAGGACTTTTTATTAAATTAGTGGAAGAAATTGGTGAAGTTGCAGAACAAATTAGCATTCGAGACGGAAGAAAAGATGGGGATACAAAAACAGTGCTAGAAGAATTAGGAAAGGAACTTGCGGACGTAATTCATTATACGATTGCTATTGCAGGAGTAAATGGAATTGATTTAGAGAAAGTCATCTTAGAAAAAGACTTAAGTGCGGCTATTAAATACCAGCATTCAACGAACTTGATGGAGTATATAGAGCAAACAGCAAAAAACGACTAGTTTACAGCAAGAAAACACTTGCTTTACGAGTGTGTTTAGAGTAGGATAGGATTTGGAAAAGTAAGTGAAATGATGGGTACAGAAAGTTCTGATTGCTGAGAAAGAACCCCCGCTCTTTAACTGAACCTACCAAACGAGGTGATTATGAAAATAATCCGGTGAAATCATCGTTATCAATGTTAAAGAGACATTTACAAAGTAAGTGTAATTAAGGTGGTACCGCGAGTCATTCGTCCTTTTTAGGGGAGTGGCTTTTTTTATTTCACAAAAAATGAAAAGGAGCTAAGCAGATGGCAGAAAAAACAAACTTACAAAGAGAAGATTTTTCTAAATGGTATATTCAAACCATTCAAAAAGCAGATTTAATGGACTATTCACCAGTGCGTGGATGTATGATTTTTAAACCAGACGGATATGAAATCTGGGAACATATTCAAGAGGAATTTAACCGTCGTTTTAAAGAAGAAGGCATTCGTAATGCATACTTCCCAATGTTAATTCCAGAAAGCTTCTTCACAAAAGAAGCAGACCATATTGAAGGATTTGCGCCTGAATTACCATGGGTGACAGAAGCAGCTGGCGAAAAATTAGAAGAACGTTTAGCACTACGTCCAACAAGTGAAACAATGATTGGAACAGCTTTTTCAAACTGGATTAATTCATACCGTGATCTTCCATATGAAATTAACCAATGGGCAAATGTATTCCGTTGGGAAAAGAAAACTTTACCATTCTTACGTACTTCAGAATTCTTATGGCAAGAAGGACATACAGCGCATGCAGATGAAGAAGATGCACGTCGAAGAACAATGAAGATGTTAGAGGTTTATAAAGAAGTTGTAGAAGGCGTATTAGCAGTGCCAGTTTACGAAGGTCAAAAAACTCCGTCAGAGCGTTTCGCAGGGGCAGTGGATACTTACTCCATCGAAGCGATGATGAAAGACGGAAAAGCTGTTCAAGGGGAACTTCTCACTACATGGGAACAAAATTCGCTGAAGCGTTCGACATCAAATATTTAACAAAAGAAAATGAACATGTATACGCTCATACAACTTCATGGGGAGTATCTACTCGTTTAATCGGTTCATTAATTATGACTCATGGGGACGAACAAGGGTTAGTTTTACCTCCAAAAGTGGCTCCAACACAAGTAGTCTTAATTCCAGTTGGACCATGGAAGAAAAAAATCCAGCCATCTTAGAAAAAAATTAGAAGAGCTTCAAAAAGAATTGAAAGCTGCTGGATTACGTGTGAAAATCGATGACACTGACAACTCACCAGGATTCAAATTCAATGAGTGGGAATTACGTGGTGTCCCAATGCGTATCGAATGCGGACCTCGCGACTTAGAAAATAATCAAGTGATGACAAAAATGCGTGACTTAGATGAAAAAGTAGCAGTTGGATTCGACGTTTTAGTAGATACCATTTTATCTGAATTAGATAAAATGCAAGTTCGTATGTTAGAAACTGCTCGTGCGATGCGTGCTTCTAACGAATATACAAACATTGATACTTTGGATGAGTTAAAAGCTCATATTGAAGCAAAACGCGAAGCTGGCGAAGTACCTGGTTGGGTATTAGTTGGTTGGGATGGAACAGAAGAAAGTGAAGCGAAAAATCAAAGAAGAAACAGGATTCACAACTCGTAATATTCCATTTAACGCTCCAGTGAAAAAAGAGAAATGTATCGTTACTGGCAAACCGGCTGTGCATACAGTTTGGATTGCACGTGCATATTAATAGGAATGAATTTTAGTTGGTAGGGGGACCAGATTATGAAAATGAATAAAGCGATTCAGGAGTTTGTAAATAGTGCGATTGAATCAGGGTATGTATCAAAAGAGGATCGTAGCTATTTATTAAATCGCGTGCTTTATTTAGTGGGAGAAGAATCTTTTGAGGCTTGTAAAGAAATTGATCAACCATCTCTATTAGAAGCAATGGCGAACGTGGTGGAGGCATCTGTTGAAGCAGGGAGGATTGCAGATGACGCTGAAGAACGCGACTGGCTTGAACAAGAGCTAATGAACCTTGTGATTCCAAAACCTTCAGAATTGAACCGTCTATTCTGGAATAAATACGAAGAAGGACCTAAAGTAGCGACAGACGCGTTTTATAAAATGGCGCTCGATTTGAACTTAATTAAGGTCAATGATATCGCTAAAAACATTTCTTTTAACGGAGAAACAGAGTATGGCGATTTAGAAATCACGATTAATTTATCAAAACCAGAAAAAACGAAAGAAGAAATCATCAAAGCAGCGCAATCGAAGGATTTCAATTATCCTGCCAACCGTTTATGCTTTGAAAACGTAGGCTATCATGGTCGTATCAATTGGCCAGGGCGTGCCAACCACCGTATTGTTGGGATGGAACTTGGTGGAGAGTCTTGGGGCTACCATTATTCTCCATATGCTTATTATTCAGAGCATGCCATCTTCTTGTCTGAAAATCTAGAGCCAATGAAAGTGGATGAGGGTGCGTTTAGCCGACTTCTTGAAATTGTGACACAATTCCCACATTATTTTGTAGGGTCAAATGCAGGGCTTCCAATTGTTGGAGGATCGATTTTAAGTCATAACCACTATCAAGGGGGACGTTACGTATTCCCAATGAACCTTGCTAAAGTCTTGGAAACTGGAATTTCTAAGAAGTTTGACACTGTTGAAATCGAACGTCTATACTGGCCGCTTTCTGCGCTTCGTCTTCGCGGAAATAATCGTGAGGAAGTATTTGAAGTAGCAGTTGATATCTTAAAAGCATGGGAAGACTACGAAAACAAAGACCTTGAAATCTTACGTGAATCAAACGGCGAACCGCATAATGCGATTACTCCAATCGTGCGCCGTCAAGGAGATGCGTATGAATTTGATTTAGTATTACGTAACAACCGCACGACAGAGGAGTTTCCAGATGGAATTTTCCATCCGCATGCGGATGTACAACATATTAAGAAAGAAAATATTGGTTTAATTGAAGTGATGGGGCTTGCGATTTTGCCTCCACGTCTTGAACGCGAACTTCGCGAAGTGAGAGACTATCTCGTTGGAGAAGCACCTCTTGAAGCAGTCGCAGCCATTCACCAAGAATGGGCAAAAGAATTGAAAGCACAAGAACCAACGAAAGAAACTGTAGACGCATTTTTACAAAAAGCGGTGAGTGTAAAATTCTGCCGCGTGTTAGAATATGCAGGCGTCTTTAAACAAACAAAAGAAGGCCAAGAAGCATTTAGCGCCTTCATGCATGAATTTACGAAATAGTTAGAAAGGAAGTGCCGTATGACAATCCTCGCACTTGATACATCGAATAAGACATTATCGGTCGCTGTAGAACTGACAAACGGTACCATGATTGAACAAACGATTGAGAACACGTTGCAACATAGTGTTCTCCTTGTGCCAACCATTGAAGCCGTTTTTGAAGAAGCCGGCATTACAGCAAAAGATTTAACGAAGGTTATTGTTGCTGAAGGACCCGGTTCTTATACGGGACTTCGAATTGGCGTTACTGTTGCTAAAACACTCGCAAAGAGTCTGGGGATTCCACTTGTTGGCGTCTCCAGTCTCGATGTCTTTTTACCCGACCTTGCTTCAAAAGTCGAAGTAGGAGAAGTCGTTGTGCCTTTTTTTTGATGCTAGACGTGGGAATATTTTCGCGGTAGGCTATCAAAAGACTGACAAAGACTTTAAAAAGGTAATTCCAGAGCAACATATTTCATGGGATGATTTCTTGAAAGTGTTGCCGGAATTTGCAATGGGAGTAACTTTTGTAGGGCAATTACAGTCGATTACAAAAGATGCAATCGTAGAAAAAGGAGCGAGTGAGGCGAAGTGGCTTGAAGGGACTGACGCTATTCCTCACGCAACATCGCTCATTGAATTAGGAAGAAATAAGGAAGCTGTTGATGCGGACGTCTTTGTCCCAATGTATTTGAAACTGGCAGAAGCTGAAGAGAATTGGCAAGCTGAGCATCCTTTAGAAAAGGGGTCAGTGTATGTGGAACGAGTTTAAAGAACGCTTCATTCAGTGGTTTGAAAAAATCAAAGTACTGTTTCTAGACGGGTCGCAACAGAAAGAACCGATTCGCAATCAATTTGAAAATTTTGAAAAAAGAGTCATTCTTGGAAATGGGGCGCAAGCCAAAATTCGAATTGGAATTCCAGAAGATGCCGCTCGTATTTTTGAAGTGGAAGAGGCAGCTTATAACGGAGAGTCGCCATGGGCAAAAGATATTCTTGAAAAAGATGTTGCATATAATCCTGATGCCATTTATATCGTACTGGAAGTGGAAAAGGAAATCGTTGGCTTTATCGGTGCAAGAACAACAGAGGGTACGGATTTACATATTACCAATGTAGCCGTACTAGACGATTATCGTTTTTTAAATGTAGCTACATTATTGTTAAAAGCAATTGAAAAAATTGCAAGAGCCCTTGATAAAAAAGAAATTACTTTGGAAGCTCGAGTATCGAATACCAAAGCGATTCGTTTATATAGAAAGAATGGTTATAGCGTTATGGGAACGAAGGAAAATTATTATACTCCTGAAAATGAGGATGCTGTAGAAATGCTCTATACATTACCGCCAAAAACGCCATCTTCCTTCCATTCGTCAGAGTACTCTTTTACAAGACTTCAACCAGCTGATTTAGCGATGGCTGAGGCTTTAGTTGAGTTAGTGCAAGAAAATTACGAGCATCCCAATCATTGGAGCGTCGAGAGTTTCCTTGCAGATTTGGAGAATCCAGCAAACACGTATTACGGAGTATGGATGCAACGCCAATTAGTAGGATTCCTTGGAGTCCAAGCAGTTCTTGATGAAGCAACGATAACGAATATCGTAATTGCTAAAGACTATCAAGGTAAAGGGCTCGCACAACGTTTATGGCAAATGGCCTTATATGACTTGAAACAAAGAGATGTGAAAGTTGTCTTTTTAGAAGTACGTGAAAGCAACAAGCGTGCTCAATATTTATATGAAATTCTTGGATTCGAAGCTTTCCATACGAGAAGAGATTATTACAGTGATCCTGTAGAAGATGCGATAGAATATCGATTAGAAATTGAACAAAGATAGGAGGAACAATATGAAAGAAACATTGATTCTAGCAATTGAAAGTAGTTGTGATGAGACGAGTGCAGCCGTGATTCAAAACGGAAATACAATCCTTTCAAATATTGTCGCCTCCCAAATTAAAAGTCATATGCGTTTTGGCGGGAGTTGTTCCAGAAATTGCCAGCCGCCATCATGTCGAACAAATTACGCAGGTAATCGACGAAGCCCTTGCTAAATCAGGTAAAACTTTGGATGATATGGATGCCATTGCGGTGACATGCGGTCCAGGACTTGTCGGGAGCCCTCCTCATTGGGATTTCTGCAGCGAAAGCCTTGGCATTAGCGAGTGGAAAACCACTGATTGCAGTGAACCACATGGCAGGACATATTTATGCTAATCAACTTGTAGAACCTCTTCAGTTTCCTTTAATGGCACTTGTGGTCAGCGGAGGGCATACAGAATTGGTGTATATGCCAGAAGATGGAAAGTTCCAAATTATCGGTGAAACAAGAGATGATGCGGCAGGAGAAGCGTACGATAAGATTGGTCGTATTTTGAACTTGCCCTATCCTGGTGGAAAGAAAATGGATGAATTAGCTCATCTAGGAACGGACACTTATGACTTCCCACGTGCGATGATTCATGAAGACCATTTTGATTTCAGTTTTAGTGGATTAAAATCAGCGGTCATCAATCGTGTGCATAACGCCAAACAAAAAGGCGAAGAGATTATCTCTGAAGATTTAGCCGCCAGTTTCCAAGCCAGTGTCGTAGAAGTTTTAGTCGAAAAAACAAGACGTGCGCTTAAAGCTTATCCTGTAAAACAATTCGTGTTAGCAGGAGGAGTGGCTGCCAATAAAGGGCTTCGCACAGCGATGACACAGATGATGGAAGAGCACTACCCAACAGTCACATTCTCCATTCCCGCCATTGTCACTTTGTGGGGATAATGCGGCGATGATTGGTGCTGTAGCCTTTACTAAATACATGCAAAAAGACTTTTGCAAAAATGGATTTGAATGCTGTTCCCAGGGCTAGAATTAGGGGAAGAATAAAACTATTGCAAATTCAATTTGAGCATGGTATTATATTCGTGTTGCATTATGCATGCGAAAATAAATAACTCTGGATTAGCAAATAATTCAGGGCAGGAGGAATAGAAATGAAACAAGGAATTCACCCAGATTATCATCCAGTAGTGTTCATGGATACAACTACAGGATTCAAATTCTTATCAGGTTCAACAAAGACTTCAAGTGAAACTGTTGTATGGGAAGACGGTAACGAATACCCATTACTACGTGTGGAAATCACTTCTGATTCTCACCCATTCTACACAGGTCGTCAAAAATTCACTCAAGCAGACGGACGTGTGGATCGTTTCAACAAAAAATACGGTCTCAAATAAGAACTTTACAAACTCTCTCACTTCGAGAGAGTTTTTTTGTGCATTCAAAAGTTCCGCCAAGGGTGGCGATTAGGGTATAAATAGGAGAAGTTTGAAAAAGAGAATTCTTATTATCAGCCATTGTTTATTGAAACGTAATAGCAGGCTACCGGAGAAAGCCTATAGTCTTTCTCCTTCGAAGTCTCAAACAAGCCGTAATGGATAAATCCATAACGGCTTTTAATTCGCATTCGATAGTTTTTCCCGCTATGGTTTCAATAAATGTCTGATAAGCGAATTCTCTTTTTAATGTTTTGTGCAGTACCCTAATCGCCTTCTTGGCTTAAAACTCTACTCGAGGAGAGAGTTTATAAAGTTCTATTCTCGATAAAGGAACAAGGGAGAAGGGATGAGGTTTGTGCGTTTTATGAAGAAAGAGCATTCTTATTATCAGTCATTGTTTATTGAAACAAAATAGCGGGATAGCGGAGAAAGCCTGTAGTCTTTCTCCTTCGAAGCCTCAAACAAGTCGTAATGGATAAATCCATAACGGCTTTTAATTCGCATTCGATATGCTTCCCCGCTATGGTTTCAATAAATGTCTGATAAGCGAATTCTCTTTTTAGTTTTCTCGTGCAATACCCTAATCGCCTATTGGGTTGAAAATTCTACTCAAGTAGAGAGGTTGTAAGTTCTATTCGTGACAAAGTGCAAGATGATTAATAAAAAAGCAAAATGTAACATATAAGTTACGTAACTTATATGTTACATTTTGCCTTTTGAAGTAGAAGAGGAAATTAACAGAACGGTTAATTTGAGACATAAAAAAACAGCCTTGCGAGAAGCAAAGCTGTTTGAAATGTTATTTATAAGTGTCTTCAAGTTTCGCCATAAATGCACCTAACCATGTACCAAATCCTAACATAACAACGCAGGCAAGATATTGAACGATGTCAAATCCAGCGTAGTTTGTTGGGAATAATCATGACAGTTGATGCAAGCACGATACCGAAAATGAAGTGGAATAATTGAGGGTAAGATTTCTTAAAGATGTAGTGTACAAGTTTTGAGAAGAGAGCTAATGTTACAAGTCCACCTAATGCGATTGGAAGAATCACACTCATATCTAATGTTTTGAAACCATCTGACATTTGTTTGTACATCCCCATATATACGATGAAGTTTGATGGGCTAAGTCCAGGAACGATAATTCCAAGAGCGATTAATCCACCGGCAATCATCCAAGTGAAGAAGTTAGCTTCAACGCTACCGCCAATTGCATTTTCACCTAAGTAAAGTAGTAAGCATCCGCCGACAAATGAAGCAATCAGAATGATAATATCGCGTGTTGAGCGACCTTCTTTTCCAGCTTCTTTCCAAAGAGCAGGGATTGTTCCTACGATACATCCGATGAAGAACCACAGGATGATTGTTTCAAAGTTTCCAAGTAAGTAACTTACGCCAAATGATAAGATAACGATACCTGCAAGAGCACCGATTCCGACTGGTAAGAAGAATAATACGTTCTTCTTGAAGTCTTTTGTCACGTTTGCGAGGAAAGCAATCATGCGTTCATAAAGTCCAAAGATAGCAGCAAGTGCACCACCGCTGACACCAGGGAGGATAAATCCTGAACCGATGAACATTCCTTTGAAGAATCGTAAAAACCAGTCGTTTTTCTTTTGTTTATCTAATTGATGTTGCGTTGATCTTTGTTCCATAATACCTCCAAAAAAATTACTATGTCTTCTATTATACTGCAATTTGATGGATGAGCAAGTATTGTTAAGCTTCTTTTAGAAAACTTACCATTCATTGCGCAGGTATTTATTTTTTGTTATACTTGGGTGTAGGAGTTTTGAAGTTTTTTTGACTTTAAAGTTCACTTAATTTCAAATGTGAAAGGAGTTGGATAGATGAAAATTGCTGTCGTTACAGATAGTACAGCTTATTTAACGAAAGAAGAATTAGCCGAGCTAAATGTATATGTGATGCCGTTGTCTGTTATTTTTGGACAAGAGACGTATCGTGAAGATATAGATATTTCATCTGAAGAATTTTATGCAAAAGTAAAATCTTCTTCAATCTTTCCAACGAGTACACAACCACCAGTAGGAGAAACTTACGAATTATTCCGCGAACTTGCAAGATTATGATGCTATTATTCCTATTACTATTTCTAGCGGAATTAGTGGGACTTATCAAACTTGTGTGGCTGTGGCCGATGACATGAAAGATGAAGTGCCGATTTATCCAATTGATTCAGGGATTAGTTGTGCACCTCAAGCAAGAGCTGTAAAATTAGCAGCGGTAATGGCAAAATCTGGAGAGTATTCTCCTTCAGAAATTGTAGAAACTGTTCAACGATTAGTTGATCGTACGACAGCCTACTTTATCGTTGATGATTTAAGCAATTTACAACGCGGTGGACGTTTATCTGCAGGGGCTGCATTAGTGGGTTCTATGTTGAAAATTAAGCCAATCTTGACATTTGTCGATAAAAAAATTGTTCCATTTGAAAAGATTCGCACGCAACAAAAAGCGATGAAACGTATCGAACAATTATTTGCAGATGAAACAGGAACAACGGACGGAGATGGCTATGAATTAGTCATTATTCATGCAAATGCTCCAGAAGCTGGTGAAGCGTGGAGACAAAAAATGCAAGAACAATATCCTAAATTACGAACATCATTGGCCTATTTTGGTCCAGTTGTTGGAACTCACCTTGGTGAAGGGGCTTTAGGCTTCTCATGGGATATCGTACAAGAAAAGAATTTAGAAAAATAAAGAGTGGGGAAACCCGCTCTTTTCTTCATGAAACAGAGGGATACAAATGACACTTGTTGTGAAAAAGATGTTAGCCAATACGCTAAAAAGAACTAATGAATGAACGGCCATTGACGAAAAATTACAGTACAAGATTTAACGAAGAAGTGCGGTATTAGTCGTCAAACGTTTTATAATCATTTCCATGGTATATATGAATTAGTAGAATGGATCTATTTAAATGAGGCGCATATTACGCTTGGAGAAAATATTTCTTATGAGAATTGGCAAGATGCCCTGGAGGCACTGTTTCAATATATGGATGATAATCGCAACTTTGTTCTTAACACGTATCGCTCTGTTAGTAAAGAAAATGTCGAGCGGCTCTTACAAAGAGAAGTAGAAAGATTTTTAACGGATTTAATTTTTAATGAAATCAAAGTAAGTGGCGCAGAAGCAGAACAAGTGCAATTTTCGATCGAGTTTTTATACGTATGCACTTGTTGGGGTTGGGCTTGATTGGATTAGTCGTCAAATGCCAGGCACGGCTAAAGAACTTGTTGAAAAAAATCGAACAAGTTATGATTGGAACGATTGTGGCTCGCGTTTCCTAATAAATTACTTTACAATTTTATCTCAATGTCCAAAGTTTGGACATTGGGATTTTTTTGTCTATGGTACTTTTGGTAAAACGGGAGTAGAGTAATGCATGTAAAGAACAAAACCTGATTTTCAGGAACTAGGAGGAATTACTATGTATCATTCAAACGGAAATTACGAAGCATTTGCTCGCCCTAAAAAACCACAAGGCGTTGATCAAAAATCAGCTTACTTAGTTGGTTCAGGACTTGCATCCTTATCAGCAGCTGCTTTCTTAATTAGAGACGGCCAAATGAAAGGAGAAAACATTCATATTTTAGAAGAACTTCCACTTGCAGGAGGAAGCTTAGACGGAATCTTAAACCCAACACGCGGATTCATTATTCGTGGAGGTCGTGAAATGGAAGACCACTTCGAATGTTTATGGGACTTATTCAGATCAATCCCTTCACTAGAAGTCGAAGATGCCTCTGTACTAGATGAGTTCTACTGGCTTAATAAAGAAGACCCTAACTTCTCAAAATGTCGTGTAATTGAAAACAAAGGACAACGCATTCCAGATGATGGACAATTCACTTTAAGCGATAAATCAAGCGAAGAAATGGTGAAATTATATATGATGTCTGAATCTGAATTACAAGGGTTAAAAATTACCGATGTATTCAGTGAAGAATTCTTCGAATCAAACTTCTGGACTTACTGGGCTAGCATGTTTGCTTTTGAAAAATGGCATTCAGCGATTGAAATGCGCCGTTACATTTTACGTTTCATTCACCATATCGATGGTCTACCTGACTTATCTGCATTGAAATTTACGAAATACAACCAATACGAATCACTCGTTTTACCACTCGTGAACTACTTGAAAAAACATAATGTTCAATTCGAATACGATACAGTTGTTAAAAATGTGATTGTTGAACACGTTGGAAGCGACATGATTGCTAAAGAACTTGTGTTAGAAGTAGGTGGCGTTTTAGAAACACGCAATCTTACAGAAAACGACTTAGTATTCGTGACAAACGGTAGTATTACTGCTGCAACAACATATGGGGATAACAATACTCCAGCATCAATTTCAAAAGAATTAGGTGGAGCATGGAGCCTATGGAAAAACTTAGCCAAACAAGATGAACGCTTCGGACATCCAGAAGTATTCTGTGAAAACTTGCCAGACCAAAGCTGGTTCGTTTCAGCTACAACAACTGTAAAAGACAAACGAATCGCGCAGTATATTCAAAAAATCTCAAAACGTGATCCTTATGCCGGAAAAGTGGTGACAGGAGGAATCGTAACCGTTCGCGACTCAAACTGGATGATGAGCTACACATTAAACCGTCAACCACACTTTAAAGCACAAAGTAAAGATGAATTAGTCGTTTGGATTTATGGTTTATATTCAGGAATCAAAGGAAACTATGTGGAAACCAATTGAAGAATGTACAGGGATTGAAATTGCCGAAGAATGGTTATACCACATGGGTGTTCCAGAAGAATTGATTCATGAATTTGCTAGCGAAGGATGCAACACGGTTCCTTGCTACATGCCTTATATCACAAGCTACTTCATGGCTCGTAAAGATGGCGACCGTCCGCTCGTCGTTCCAAATGGCTCTAAGAATATTGCCTTCATTGGTAACTTCGCTGAAACTCCGTCGCGATACAGTGTTCACAACAGAATATTCTGTTCGTACAGCGATGGAAGCTGTGTATACATTGCTTGATGTCGATCGTGGGGTGCCAGAAGTGTTCGCTTCAGCTTACGATTTACGCGTTCTTACAAAATCAACAAGCCGCTTGATGGATGGTAAGAAATTAGCCGATGTGAAAGTTCCGTTCTTAGTGAAATTATTTGAAAAACGTGCTGCTAAGAAAATTAAAGGTACGATGATTGAAGAACTTCTCAAAGACGCCAACTTAATCTAATGAGTGAAACCTCTCTAAGTCTCTTAGAGAGGTTTTTTCGTATCTTTTGTTGAGGTGATAGATATGAATATCGTTCGAACCAAAATCAGGAGAGTTGAGTCATGCAACACAAATTAAAGGAAGATGAGCCCTATTTTTGCCCGGAATGCGGAGAAGAGGTAACAAAGAAGATTTCTAGAAATGGAGTCGTGTTCTTTGCGCATATTCCAAAGAAACACAGGCAGGAGGAAACTCAGGCACATCAAGAAGGAAAACACCTACTACTAGAGAGTTTGAAGAGTCATGGCTTTCATGCTGAGTTAGAGCCGTATGTGTCGTCTATTGAACAGATTCCAGATATCGTCGTCACAGAAGGCAAGAATGCTTGGTGCATTGAGTATCAATGTAGCGTAATTTCTCCTGAGGATATCGTAGAGCGGACGAAACATTTAAATGAAATTGGAATGTCAGTTCAGTGGATTTTAGGGGAGAATTATGAGAGTCAGCATAAATTGACAGATACCTTTAGCTTTCTAATGAAATATCACCCGCAATTAGGGAATTATTTAATTTTCTTTGTGAAGGGGGAGATGATTTTTCATACGCGAATTAAGATAAAACCTCGATCTCAGCAAATGACTTATCAAATAGTACGGGTACCGCTCTTATCGTTCTCATGGAAAAAGTGGAAGAAGCTTGTCGAAGATTCTGTTCCTGTAAAAGCACACTTAAAACCGAATAGAGAGATGAAATGGACGTCAAGGGACACAATGCTTTTTAAGAAATTAGCGTCTCCACTCACGAGGGCATTTCTCGTAAACTTATACCGATGCCGTCAAACCATAGAAGACCTTCCCGATTCTTTCTTAACGTTCCCGATTTATACGGAGACGTTTAAGGTGCCTAATCTTGTGTGGAAGGGATATGCGTGGATATTGTTGGAACAAATGGCTTTTGGTGGAGATGTCGAAATGATGGGTTTTATTGAAAGAGTGAAAGAAATCTTGCGACCATTCTTGCGCCCGGTCTCAAATCCAGAAAGTCAGATGGAGGCTTGCATTTGGGAGTTCATAGACGAGCTATTAGCTGATAAAAAAATAAAAATTTCGTATCCAAAATCAAAAATGAACCGTTTGCAAAAAGATGGTAATTTTGGTAAAATATTCATGAGTGTAGAGGGATGAAGAGGCAAATAGAGATAATTATGATAACTGTATATCCAATTATTTAATCCTTTCAACTATACTTGCAAAAGGCATCTATAGGCATAATTATTTGATGAAGATTTGTCATCATCCTCCTATCTGGGGCTATGGAAAAACCATGGCCCCTTCCTAGTTTGCTAGGGGAATATTGAGGCACAAATGGTGCAGGGAAGGAAGGTATTCATGAAATATTCAGAAGAGGGATTACAATATCATATCCATACACGTAAAGGGGATGTAGGTCGCTATGTGATTTTGCCAGGGGACCCAAAACGCTGTGCTAAAATTGCGGAACACTTTGAGAATGCGCAGTTAGTAGCCGATAACCGCGAATATGTTACGTATACAGGATACTTAGACGGAGAAAAAGTAAGTGTGACGTCAACAGGGATTGGTGGACCGTCAGCTGCAATAGCACTTGAAGAATTAGTACGAAGTGGTGCCGATACTTTTGTCCGTGTTGGAACATGTGGCGGAATTGATATCGACGTTAAAGGTGGCGATATCGTGATTGCGACAGGTGCAATTCGTACAGAAGGAACGACACGTGAGTACGCGCCAATTGAATTCCCAGCCATTGCGAACTACGATGTCGTAACAGCGCTAATTAATGCTGGTAAAGGATTAGGATACACAACACATGCAGGGGTTGTGCAATGTAAAGATTCATTTTACGGACAACACGAACCTCAAGTGATGCCAGTTAGCTATGACTTACAAAACAAATGGGAAGCTTGGAAACGTCTTGGCGTGAAGGCTTCTGAAATGGAATCAGCAGCGTTATTCGTTGTGGCGAGCCACTTAGGCGTTCGCGTAGGATCTACTTTCTTAGTAGTGGGAAACCAAGAACGTGAAGCAGCTGGCTTATCAAACCCAATCGTTCACGATACAGAAGCAGCTATTAAAGTAGCAGTTGAAGCACTTCGTAATTTAATTAAAGAAGACCGTGCAAAATAAGAAAGAGGGATTATATGGAAATCAAAGAAATCTTGAAAACAGTTGACCATACATTATTATTGCCTGCATCTACTTGGAGTGAAATCAAAGAGATTTTTAGATGATGCGATGAAATACGAAACTGCTTCAGCATGTATTCCAGCTTCTTTTGTCAAACGTGCGAGCGAATATGTGAATGGGAAATTAGCTATCTGTACTGTTATCGGATTCCCGAACGGCTATAGCACAACAGCAACCAAAGTCTTCGAGACAAAGGATGCTATCCAAAATGGAGCTAGCGAAATCGACATGGTCATTAATATTGGTGACGTGAAAGATGGACGTTTTGATGTTGTAGAAGATGAAATTCGTCAAATTCATGAAGCATGTGGTGGTCATATCTTAAAAGTGATTATCGAAACAGCGCTTCTTACAGAAGACGAAATCATCAAGATGTGCGAAGTCGTAACAAAAGCGGGTGCGGAATTCATTAAGACTTCAACAGGATTCTCAACTGCGGGTGCGACATTTGAACATGTGGCGCTAATGAAGAAACACGTTGGTGAAGGTGTTCTAGTGAAAGGCTGCTGGCGGGAATTTCTAGCATTGAAGATGCCGAAAAATTCATCGAATTAGGAGCAAGTCGTCTTGGAACAAGTCGGATTGTGAAAATCGTGAAGAATCAATCGGTCGAAGAGGGTACTTATTAGTCCGAAAAAACCAGATAAAATCTAACTTTCCCAAGTGTCGTCAACCTTGACGATGCTTGGGGTTTTGTGTATAATAATATAACGCAATAAGTGTGGATTTTAATCGGTGTGAGGGTTGAAATATTGTCCAATTCCTTACAAATAAAGGCTTAAAACAAAAGAATTTGCATTTTTCACAAATGACCGCAAACAATTCTTTTGGTTTTTTTTTGTTTAAAAATCGACCGAAATCTTCATTTGTTACGAACTTTTAATAAATGTCATCATATTGTAACATTTATCAATACTAATTATTAGGGGTGGAAGAGTTGGCACATCATGATGTGAAATACGGTAGACACCGTGTGCGTAGAAGTTATGCACGAATCAGTGAAGTATTAGAATTACCTAATCTGATTGAAATCCAAACAGATTCTTACCAATGGTTCTTGGATGAAGGAATCCGTGAAATGTTCAAGGATATTTCGCCTATTGAAGACCATACAGGTAATTTATCATTGGAGTTCTTAGATTATGAATTACATGCTCCAAAATATAATTTACAAGAAGCTAGAAATCACGACGCAAATTACGCGGCTCCAATTTACGTAAAAATGCGTTTAGTGAACAAAGAAACTGGTGAAGTGAAAGACCAAGAAGTATTCTTTGGTGACTTCCCATTAATGACAGAGATGGGTACATTTATCATTAATGGTGCTGAACGTGTAATTGTATCTCAATTAGTTCGTTCACCAGGTGCTTATTTCCATGACAGACCTGACAAAAACGGTAAGCAATTATATGGTTCAACATTAATTCCAAACCGTGGTGCATGGTTAGAGTATGAAACAGACTCAAAAGACATTTCTTATGTGCGTATCGACCGTACTCGTAAAATTCCATTAACGGTATTAGTTCGTGCGTTAGGTTTCGGTTCAGATGAGCTTATCCAAGAAATCTTCGGAGATAGCGAAACATTACGTTTAACTCTAGATAAAGATGTTCATAAACGTATGGATGAATCTCGTACAGAAGAAGCCCTAAAAGACATTTACGATCGTCTACGTCCGGGAGAACCAAAAACAGCTGAAAGTTCGCGTAACTTATTAACAGCTCGTTTCTTTGACCCACGCCGCTATGATTTAGCAGCAGTTGGACGCTACAAAGTCAATAAAAAATTAAACCTAAAAATCGTTTATTACACCAAACAATTGCTGAGAACTTAGTAGATCCTGAAACAGGAGAAATCGTTGTTGAAAAAGGAACAGTTCTTGAACGCGATGTAATGGAAAAAGTGGTAGAAGTCCTTGAAAAAGGTGCGAACCTATTCACTTTACATCCATCAGAAGACGGTGTTATTAAAGAGCCAGTAACGATCCAAACAGTAGAAGTTTATTCACCAGCTGACCCAGAACGCGTGATTAAAGTTATTGGGAACGGAAACGTGACTGAAGACGTGAAACACGTGACTGCAAGCGACATTATCGCTACAATCAGCTACTTCTTAAACCTTTACGAAGGAATCGGAACAACAGACGACATCGACCACTTAGGAAACCGTCGTATCCGTTCAGTAGGAGAATTATTACAAAACCAATTCCGTATTGGTTTATCTCGTATGGAACGTGTGGTTCGCGAACGTATGTCTATTCAAGACACTGCGACAGTGACACCACAACAATTAGTCAATATCCGTCCAGTCGTTGCGGCAATTAAAGAGTTCTTCGGATCTTCTCAATTGTCACAATTCATGGACCAAACAAACCCATTAGGAGAGTTAACACACAAACGCCGTCTATCAGCGTTTAGGACCTGGTGGTTTGACTCGTGACCGTGCCGGATATGAAGTTCGTGACGTTCACTATTCTCACTATGGTCGTATGTGTCCTATCGAAACTCCTGAAGGACCAAACATCGGGTTGATTAACAGCTTATCAACCTATGCGAAGATTAACAAATATGGTTTCATTGAAACTCCTTACCGTCGTGTAGACTGGAACACTCATAAAGTTACAGATAAAATCGACTACTTAACAGCTGACGAAGAAGATAGCTTCGTAGTAGCGCAAGCAAACTCTCCATTAAATGAAGATGGAAGCTTCGTGAATGATGTTGTTATGGCGCGTTACGTATCTGAAAACTTAGAAGTGCCAGTAGAACGCGTTGACTATATGGACGTTTCTCCAAAACAAGTAGTTGCAGTTGCGACAGCATGTATTCCGTTCTTAGAAAACGACGACTCAAACCGTGCGTTGATGGGTGCGAACATGCAACGTCAAGCTGTTCCATTGTTAAATCCAAAAGCACCATTCATCGGTACAGGTATGGAATACGTATCAGCACATGACTCAGGGGTTGCCTTGTTATGTAAACGTGATGGTGTAGTCGAATTCGTTGATGCTAAAGAAGTACGTGTACGTACAGCTGATGGCTCATTAGATACTTACCAAATCACTAAGTTCCACGGATCAAACGCGGGTATGTGTTACAACCAACGTCCAATCGTGGCACAAGGGGATAAAGTCGTTAAAGGCGAAATCCTAGCAGATGGACCTTCTATGGAAAAAGGTGAATTAGCATTAGGACAAAACGTTCTAGTAGCGTTCATGACTTGGGAAGGTTACAACTACGAGGATGCGGTTATTATGAGTGAACGTCTAGTTAAAGATGATGTGTATACTTCAATCCACATCGATGACTACGATTCAGAAGCTCGTGATACAAACTTGGACCTGAAGAAATTACTCGTGAGATTCCAAACGTTGGGGAAGACGCATTGAAGAACCTTGACGCAGACGGAATTATTCGTATCGGTGCTGAAGTTAAAGATGGTGATATCTTAGTTGGTAAAGTAACTCCTAAAGGGTTAACAGAACAATCACCAGAAGAACGTTTATTACACGCAATCTTCGGAGAAAAAGCCCGTGAAGTTCGTGACACGTCTCTACGTGTACCTCACGGCGGTGGCGGTATTGTCCGCGATGTACGTGTGTTCACACGTGCAGCAGGTGATGAATTAGCACCTGGTGTAAACAAATTAGTTCGTGTATATATTGTACAAAAACGTAAAATCAATGAAGGGGATAAGATGGCCGGACGTCACGGTAATAAAGGGGTTGTTTCCCGTATTATGCCGGAAGAAGATATGCCATTCTTACCAGATGGAACACCAGTTGACATCATGTTAAACCCATTAGGGGTACCTTCACGTATGAACATCGGACAAGTGTTAGAGTTACACTTAGGGATGGCTGCTCGTGAATTAGGTATTTACATCGCAACACCAGTATTTGATGGTGCGCAAGATGAAGACGTATGGGGAACTGTTGCAGAAGCGGGTATGGCTCGTGATGCGAAAACAATTCTATATGATGGACGTACAGGTGAACCATTCGATAACCGTGTGTCAGTAGGGGTTATGTACATGATCAAACTTGCCCACATGGTTGACGACAAACTTCACGCTCGTTCAATTGGACCATACTCACTCGTTACACAACAACCTCTTGGAGGTAAAGCGCAATTTGGTGGACAACGTTTCGGGGAAATGGAAGTATGGGCACTGGAAGCTTATGGTGCTGCTTATACATTACAAGAAATCTTAACGTACAAATCAGATGACGTTGTTGGTCGTGTGAAGACTTACGAATCAATCGTTAAAGGTCAACAAATTTCACGTCCAGGTGTACCTGAATCATTCCGCGTATTAGTAAAAGAATTACAAGCTTTAGGTCTTGATATGAAAGTACTGGATGCACAGGATGAAGAAATCAAACTAGAAGATATGGACGAAGACGAAGGAATTCGTTTCAGTGACGTTGAAAGAACAAACGAAAGACGTGCGCAATTAGATGAATATTCTGATCGTGCAGCTGAATTATCAGCAGCAGAAGAAACTTCATCTGAAGACGTTGAAGTAGACGTTGTTGAAGATGATTTTGAAATTGACGAAGAGTAATAGAACTATTGGAATCGTAGGGCAATTCCAAAAGAAAGGGAGGTAGGCCCCTTGATAGATGTAAATAATTTTGAAAGTATGCAGATTGGTTTGGCGTCACCGGAGAAAATCCGTGAATGGTCACATGGGGAAGTTACAAAACCTGAAACAATCAACTACCGTACTTTAAAACCAGAACGCGATGGTTTATTCTGCGAGAAAATCTTTGGACCAACAAAAGACTTAGAATGTTCTTGTGGAAAATTAAAGAAAATTAATAATAAAGGTAAAGTCTGCGATCGTTGTGGCGTTGAAGTAACGCGCTCAAAAGTTCGTCGTGAACGTATGGGACATATCGAATTAGCAGCACCAGTATCACATGTGTGGTACTTCAAAGGCATTCCAAGCCGCATGGGACTTGTGTTAGACATGAGTCCACGTGCGTTGGAAGAAGTCATTTATTTTGCAAGCTATGTTGTTATTGACGCTGGCGACACAACTTTAATGAACAAACAATTATTAACAGAACGTGAATACCGTGAAAAACGTGCTGAATTTGGAACTCGTTTCCATGCAGCAATGGGTGCGGAAGCCGTTCAAGAATTATTAAATAAAGTTGACTTAGAGGCTGAAATCGCTGAATTAAAAGAAGAGTTGAAAACAGCTCAAGGTCAAAAACGTACGCGTGCAATCCGTCGCTTAGATATTCTAGATGCCTTCAAAGAATCAGGAAACAAACCTGGTTGGATGGTAATGGATGTTATTCCAGTTATCCCACCAGATTTACGTCCAATGGTTCAATTAGAAGGTGGACGTTTTGCGACAAGTGACTTAAACGATTTATACCGTCGTGTGATTAACCGTAATAACCGTCTAAAACGTTTATTAGAACTAAACGCACCACGTATCATCGTTCAAAACGAAAAACGTATGTTACAAGAAGCGGTGGATGCTTTAATCGATAATGGTCGTCGTGGCCGTCCAGTTACTGGACCAGGTAACCGTCCATTGAAATCATTAAGCCACATGCTTAAAGGGAAACAAGGACGTTTCCGTCAAAACCTACTTGGTAAACGTGTAGACTACTCTGGACGTTCTGTAATCGTAGTAGGACCAAACTTGAAGATGTACCAATGTGGTCTTCCTAAAGAAATGGCGATTGAATTATTCAAACCTTTCGTAATGAAAGAATTAGTTGAACGAGAAATCGCTGGAAACATTAAGAGCGCTAAACGTAAAATTGAACGTTTAGATGACGATATTTGGGGAATCCTTGAAGAAGTAATTCGTGAACACCCAGTTCTATTGAACCGTGCACCTACACTTCACAGACTAGGGATTCAAGCGTTTGAACCAACTCTAGTAGAAGGTCGTGCAATCCGTCTTCACCCATTAGTGTGTGAAGCCTACAATGCCGACTTCGATGAGACCAAATGGCGGTTCACGTGCCACTGTCTCAAGAAGCTCAAGCAGAAGCTCGCTTACTGATGTTAGCGGCTCAAAACATCCTAAACCCTAAAGATGGTAAACCAGTTGTTACTCCATCTCAAGACATGGTTTTAGGGAACTATTACTTAACAATGGAACAAGAAGACCGTGTTGGGGAAGGTATGTTCTTCAAAGACATGGACGAAGCAGTATTAGCTTATAACAATGGTTATGTACATTTACACAGCCGTATTGCAGTTCCAGCAAGCTCACTTGCTCATAAACCATTTACAGATTGGCAAAAAGAGAGAATGATGGTCACAACTGTTGGTAAATTATTATTCAACGAAATCATGCCAAATGAATTCCCTTACTTAAATGAGCCAACAATGGAAAACTTAGAAGTAGCTACACCAGATAAATACTTCTTAGAGCCAGGAGCAAACATTAAAGAAGAAATTGCAGGACGTGAAATTGTTCCGCCATTCAAAAAGAAAAACTTAGGTCAAATCATCGCAGAAGTGTTCAAACGATTCCATATCACTGAAACTTCAATGATGTTAGACCGTATGAAAGACTTAGGATATAAATTCTCAACTCGTGCTGGTTTAACAGTAGGGATTGCAGATATTTCAGTTGCAGATAACAAGAAAGAAATTCTTGAAGATGCACATAAACAAGTCGACAACATCTCTAAATTATTCCGTCGTGGTTTAATTACAGATGACGAACGTTATGAACGTGTTATCGAAACATGGAACAAAGCGAAAGATGATATCCAAAAAAAGCGTTAATTCGCACATTAGGTTCTCGTAACCCAATCTTCATGATGAGTGACTCTGGAGCCCGTGGTAACATCTCTAACTTTACTCAGCTTGCTGGTATGCGTGGACTTATGGCCGCTCCTAACGGTAAGATTATGGAATTACCGGTTACATCAAACTTCCGTGAAGGGTTAACCGTTATGGAAATGTTCTTGTCTACTCACGGTGCTCGTAAAGGGATGACCGATACGGCCTTGAAGACAGCCGACTCAGGTTACTTAACTCGTCGTTTAGTAGACGTTGCGCAAGATGTTATCATTCGTGAAACAGACTGCGGAAGCGATCGTGGTTTAACAATTACTGCGATTAAAGAGGGAAATGAAGTCATTGAAACACTTGAAGAACGTATGTTAGGACGTTACGCACAACGTTCAGTGAAACATCCTGAAACAGGTGAAGTGTTAGTAGCACGTAATGAAATCATTACTGAAGATATTGCTCGTAAGATTATTGAAGCTGGAATCGAAGAAATTACAATTCGTTCAGCCTTCACATGTGATACAAAACATGGTGTATGTAAATACTGTTACGGACGTAACTTAGCTACAGGTTCAGAAGTTGAAGTCGGGGAAGCAGTTGGTACAATTGCCGCTCAATCAATCGGGGAACCTGGTACACAGTTAACAATGCGTACGTTCCATACCGGTGGGGTTGCCGGAGACGATATTACTCAAGGTTTACCTCGTATCCAAGAAATCTTCGAAGCGCGTAATCCTAAAGGGGTTGCGACAATCAGTGAAGTAGCGGGTGAAGTCGTTTCTATCGAAGAAAATGCTGGAAGTCGTACAAAAGAAATTACGATTAAAGGCTCTACAGATACTCGTTCTTACACAGTTCCATTTACAGCTCGTCTAAAAGTGGAAGAAGGACAAATCATCGATCGTGGTGCTCCATTAACTGAAGGTTCTATCGATCCTAAAGAATTATTACGTGTTCGTGACGTATTATCCGTTGAAAACTACTTATTACGTGAAGTACAAAAAGTATACCGTATGCAAGGGGTAGAAATCGGCGATAAACACGTTGAGGTAATGGTTCGTCAAATGTTACGTAAAGTTCGCGTAATGGATCCAGGTTCAACAGAAATCCTTCCAGGAACATTACTTGATATTGCAGACTTTACAGAACGTAACCGCTCTGCAATCATGAACGGTGAAGTACCTGCGACAGCTCGTCCTGTATTACTAGGTATTACAAAAGCTTCATTAGAAACAAACAGCTTCTTGTCTGCTGCATCATTCCAAGAAACAACTCGTGTCTTGACAGATGCTTCTATCCGCGGCAAGAAAGACCACTTACTCGGATTGAAGGAAAATGTTATCATTGGTAAGATCATCCCTGCTGGTACAGGTATGGCTCGTTACCGCAATATGGAAACAAGTACTTCAGAACCAGTATTAACAGTGGAACAAACAGAAGTTCTTGTTGGAGAACCAACTCCTTCTGAAGAAGACACAAATGAATAATCTGTGAATTCAAGCACCCTATTGATGTTTTCAATAGGGTGTTTTTTCTTAGATTATTCATAGAAGTTTCTTTGAAGTTCTAACAAAAATAGTGTATAATAGCGGAAACTTAAGAATGGAGTGAAGAAATGAAAAAAACAACAAAAAAATCTTAAGTCTTGCAGCCGCAAGCCTATTAGCAGCCTGTTCAAATCAAGCTGCACCAGCAAAAGAAACTACGACTGCTGCTCCTGAAACAACAGTGCAACAGACAACACAAGCTCCTGCTACAACTGTGACAGCCACTACAAGTACAGCTAATACAGCTACTACTTCAAGTGCTACGACAAATTCTAGTCAGTCTATGGGAAGTCAAAATGCAATGCAGAAAGAATTGATTGACACTTTCAAAAAAGCATTCCCTGATTTAGACATTACCACTATCGAATTTGTAAATGGGATGTATTATGAAATTGAAGCAATCAACGATACAAAAGAATATACGTATCGCTATGATAAAGCTACAAAATCATTCTCTAAATATGCTGAAGTACCAGCTGATCCAGGTGAAAGAAATGAAGAGAAAATTGACACAGCTTCATTGAAACAAGTGGATGATATGGCTGCTGTCGCTCAAAAAGAATATCCTAACGGTTCTATCCGTGAGTGGAGTGTTGACAGAGATGATGGTGAAGTCATTTGGGAATTTGACATTTATCTAGGTGCAAATGATGATGTCACTGTTAAAGTTTCGAATGCTACAGGAAAAGTAACAGAAATCGATCGTTAAGAAGTATTCCTTACCCCGTCAAGGATTGGGTTTCAATGCTTGAGGGGGTATTTTTACCCAAATTAAGAAATTATCACGATTAAATAATTAAGAAAAGATTAAGTTTTCTGAAAAATAGAGAAAAATTGAGCGGTTAAAAAAACGAATAAATTCATGAGATAGTGGGAATTAATAGTTTATGAAAGGAAATAAATCATTTAAAAAAACGTCAAATATATAATATTTTAAATAAAAAAACTAAAAAAACGCTATCAAAAAAATGTGAAAGGTAGTATAATAATAAATGAATAAATGAAAGATAGGGGTAGTGTATATGAGTCAAGAATTGTACCAACTGATACCGTTGCTTCTTAAGAAGGTAAAAAAGCAAACAGAACTCAAAAATGCTGCCTTTGCTTTCCAGAATAAGACGGGAGCTGTTAAGTTTTTCTTCCTAATTGAAAAAAATCAACCACAAGATCTTCGATTATTATTCTTTAAGAACGAAGAGGAACTTGTTCGATATCGACTTTCTGAAAGACTTGTTTTCGATGTCGGATGAGGTTGTTGGAGAAGAAAAACCAGAAGCATTTTGGTTTCGAAAAGGCATCGAAATTCAGTTTGTAAAGCGAAGTGAATTTGATGAAGGCGAAATGGAATACTTAAAGCAAAAAGGGTATCCTGTGAAAGGAGCTAGAGAATTACCAATTATCTCGAGCTTCAATGAACCATTTGATCTTTTTGCTGATTTAAAAAAGTCTGAAATTACTTTTGTACAACGAATCACTACAGTATTACTTCAAGAAGGAAACTGGGAAGAAATTTTAAAAAGCGGCGAAAGTTCTTAAACCAAAAAGAAGAGGATTTTTACTCTGTTTTAGAATATAACCAAAAAACAAAACAAATTAAGTCTCTAGGAATCACTCGTAAAGAGATGAGTTTCGATACGATTGAAGAACTCAAGCCATTTTTCCAAGTGAAGCCGGAACCCATTGTGGTTAGTGATTTTTTTCACTTCTGAGAGCTAAAAAAAGATGATTCAAGGAATTCTTACAGGTAGCTGTGAAATTCAACTGACACTTTCTCCAATCGCTGCGATGGGCTTCTATAAAAAAGGTGCTTTTATGCTGGCGATGGCAGATGAGAGAGAAATCATCTTTTTACAAGAAACAGATTTAGATACGAAAGCCATTCAAAATTATATTTTAGAAATCATCATGATGATGGAGGCAGTCCCACGTAGATTTATTACGAGTGGCCCTTTTGCAATGCGACTTTCGAATATGATTGATCAATTATTAAAACGTCTTGGAACAGATATCGTCATACTGGATGAACTTCCAACGATGAATCGTTACTCCAATTTAGCGAAAATGGATCTTCTATTGTCGCAAACCGATATTGATAATCTTCTCTTTTAAGGAAACGTCTGGAAACGCGTGCCCCCTCTTTACGTTTCCTCTAGTGTAGGTCAAAGGAGAGGCCAGAACTCAAACCTTTCTCAATGAGTTCCTATGGCTCCCACGCAAAGTTGATTCGGCTTAAACAAAGAATCAAAGCTTTGTTTAAGTCAATCAACTAGTGCGAACATTTTTTTGAAATTGAACTCCCTTTAGAAACCTTACAAAAAGACCTATTCAATGAATAGGTCTTTTTGATTAGATTTCGTATTCGGTATATTTTGTACCAAGACTATCAAAAGTGACTTGATTTTGTAGGAGCTCAATGATTTCTGCTTCAAAGTGTTCCACTTCTTGAACGGGCAGGCTACAAGTAAATTGTACGTTGTTTAGAAAGACTTTATCCACAATTGGAATCTGTTGAGTTTGGCAATAATATTCCACTTTTTCCTACATGTGCATAGTTGAAAGAAAGTGAGAGTTGTTCCTCAAGCCGACATTCTACCACTCCTATGGCTTTCAGGCCTTCACTTACAGCCCCAGAATATGCGCGAACGAGGCCACCAGCTCCTAGTTTTGTACCGCCAAAGTAACGAGTGACTACCACAGCAATGTCTTTTAATTCATTTTTCTTCAACACTTCTAGCATGGGAACACCTGCCGTTCCGCTAGGTTCGCCATCATCCATTGCTCGTTGCACTTGGTCATTTTCACCAATGAGAAAAACTAGAGCAGTTATGAGTGGCTTTCCAATGTTCCTTTTTGATCGTTTGAATAAATTCCAGCGCCTCTTCTTCGTCTTTTACACGGCTAAAATGGGCGATAAACCTGGACCCTTTGATCTCAATTTCATGGACTCCATTTTCTTTAATCGTTTTATATTTTTCTAACATTCTTTTTCCCTCGCTTTCTTTCAGTATAGCATAATTCTTCTTTTTTTAGTTTGAGTTTTTAAAAGTAGTGGATTTTTATATGTGTTTATCGATAATTTTTCATAATTGATTATTGTTTGTTGCACATAAAAAAAGAGTACAATGAAAAACGGAAACAAAGTTATTCTTAGTGTAAAAAAATTGAAGGCAAAAAGTAGGTGAAAAAAATGGTATTTTATAAAAAAATAAATGGTCAATGTTCTCAATCATTTTTCTATTGGATACTTTCCATCGTTATGATTCTAAACTATATTCATTATCATTTGTCAACGGGACACTTTGGAGGAGCAGAAGGAGGAATACCACTGTTTTATGAAATTATATTCAGCTCCATTCAGATATTGGACGCTGTGTATGGTTTTGTGGCATTTATGATTCCACCGCTATTCTTTTCTCACGAATGTATTAGACAAAGGATAACGCATTGCGACTATTTACAATCTGTGAGATTACAACATAAAAAAACATTCTTTTTCACCACTTCTATCAAAACAATTTAAAACGAACTTTATCATAATCTATTTTGTTTTCTTAGTGAAAATGTTCCTTCAGGCGATATTAGTTCATTTATTTTTACTCACCATTTTTATTTTCGAAGAGAATAGTCCATATTTGACGTGGTCCTTTTCACGATCAACTTTTCAACCAAATAGTTTTGTTAATTTAATCTGTACGATAGTCATGATCCCTTTAGGATACGCCATTTTCTATTCATTTGTTTTTTTCAGTTGGATTGTTCCTAAAAACGATATATCATTTATTTATGCAGTGGATTGTTATTAGTGATTTATATCACTTTTATTAGCAATGGTTATCGGTGGAATTTCCCCTGATTATCGGCTACTCAATTTGTATACTTTATCACTCATTCAACCAGGAATGTACACATTATTAGGAGAAACTATTTCTAAATCAGCCTGGGTTGTTTTTTTGTATATCCTGCGATATTTTATAGTCTTTTGACGATTCTTCTATTAATTATCAGAAGAAAGATGGATTTGAAGGAGGGGATATTAATGAATGAACTCCTCAAAGGCAAAAGACAACAATGGGTGTATGGATTATCGATTATTTCAGGAATCTCTTTTGTTTTAAAAGGGCAAATTTTCGGGAACTTAATATTAGACTTATTATCCTCTCGTTTTACAGCGTACTTTTCAGACACCGTATTAATAGTTTTACTAGGGGTTGTCATTTGGAGACGACATCAAATCCGTTACCTTCTCATTCAAAGAGTTGGGGAGAAAAAAACTACCAATTTTATCAATTGGGAACAGTGTTAGTTTCAGTTGTTTGTTATTTTGTCGCTCAATTCTCCTTAGCGTTACTATTTCAAATGAGGAATGGGCAAGCATTTACAAAAGCGATGCTGATATTTGGTCTATTAAAAAGCGTGTATTTAATCTGTTCGGGATTAATCATCTATACGATTTCTATTGGGTGTAATAGAAATATGGCTATTATTGGTTCTATCCTATTTTCATTAACATCTTATTTTTACGATATTGTTTCTATTACCAGTGTGAAGGGGAGGTACTCATGTTAGAACTAAAAAAATGTATCCAAAAAAATTTGGGTTTCAAGTGATTTTAGAAGAGGTTGATTTCAAAAATTGACCAAGGAGAGCTTATTCATATTGTAGGAGCTAATGGATGCGGAAAAGTCTACTTTATTTAAGCTTTTTTTGTGATATTTTGGAACCGGATAAAGGTGAAGTTGTTTGTAGATAGTGATGTACGAATTGGAGCTTTGATTGAGAATCCAGCGTTCATGGAAGAAAGTAGTTTAAAAAAACGAATCTTATATTTTTTTAGCATCTATCAATAAAAAAATTACAATGAATCAAAAAAATTAGAGAAATTAGTGAATAATTTTTGATTTAGATTTTGATAGTAAAGTTCACGTGAAAAAAATTTTCCGTTGGAATGCGTCAGAAAAACTGGGGATTATTCAAGCTGTGATGGAGGATCAAAATTTAATTTTTATTAGATGAGCCAACTCGAGGTCTAGATAAAAAAATCACTAGATCAGTTTCATCAATTAGTTCAACAGCTTCACGAAAGAAGGAAAAATCTATTGTGATTGCTGCTCATGATAATTTGGCCGAATTACAGTTTGATAAGGAATATTTGATGGAAGAAGGGAAGCTGATTCTTCAATGAAACAGTTATTTCCCAATTCGAGAGTGGATTCTCTATCTTTTTTTGGTTTGTTGTTAGTTTGGAGTTTATTCCATCCATTACCGTCGTTTTATATCGAGGCTCACTTCAGTTTTATACCCGTTACCTTTCTTTTTGGGCCATCTTTTAAGTGTTTTCTTAATGGTAATGGAAGTTCTTATTTTGATGTATTTTATTAATGAGTATGAGAGCATGCGACTTTTTGATACTAGTTCGAAGCCGAAGCTGCGTTTTTATAGGACGAATATTAGTGAGGATGATGTGGCCTTCTGTATTTTTAATGTTCTGTATCAAGGCAATTTTATTTTTCGAGATTGGAGGGGTTCATCCTCTAGTATTAGGTTCGTTACCCATTCTGTTTTCAGGGATGACTCTACTAGCAATATTCATTCAAGACTCTAGAAAAAAACGTTATTTTTAAGCCTGATTTTAGCCGCACTTATTAGACTAGGATGCTTTTACTTAATCGGGTAGGCAGGAGGATATCTCCTGCTTTTTTTTAATGGTCAAATATGGTAGTATAGAAAGGCAGTATATGACTGGGGGAGTACGTATGATTCAGGTAACATTGATGGTTAGAATGACGTTAATTATTGCTTTTATCGTACTGAGTTACTGGGCGCTTCAAGGAATTCAAATTGAAAAAATTCTGAAAAAAGGGCGAGTACAAGAAGCACGAATCCTCTTTTTACTTATCGCCATTTGGATGGGCGCAAGTATAGCAAAAGTCATATTCGATTTATCAGACTATTTAAATCAGTATATTCAAAATGTGATACAGTAATTGGATTGAGTTTTCGGAGGTTATTTCATGGAAAAGATGATTGTTCGCGGTGGCGATACACGTCTTCAAGGGACAGTAAAAGTTGAAGGAGCTAAAAATGCGGTATTACCGATTTTAGCAGCAAGTATTTTGGCAGATAAAGGCGTTACTCATTTAACAAACGTGCCGAACTTTATCAGATGTACATATGATGTTAAACGTATTAGGAAGCCTAAACGTATTAAGCACATTTGATGAAGAAGAAAAAGCGATTACGTTGAATGCTACAAAAGATATTACAACGACTGCTGCTTTTGAATATGTGAGTAAAATGCGTGCGTCAATCGTGGTGATGGGACCACTATTAGCTCGTTTTGGACATGCGCGTGTGGCGATGCCAGGTGGGTGTGCCATCGGTAGTCGTCCGATTGACCTTCATCTAAAAGGGTTTCGAAGCGATGGGAGCAACGATCGTTCAAACAGAAGGATATATTGAAGCGCATGCGGAAGAATTACATGGAGCTCGTATTTACCTAGATTTCCCATCAGTAGGTGCCACTCAAAATATCATGATGGCCGCAACGTTAGCAAAAGGAACTACTCATTTAGAAAACGTAGCTCGTGAGCCAGAAATCGTAGACTTAGCTAATATTTTAAATAAAATGGGTGCTAAAATTGTAGGTGCAGGGACTGAAAATATGCGTATCGAAGGGGTAGAGCGTTTAGATGGAACCATCCATTCAATTATCCCGGACCGTATTGAAGCAGGAACTTTCATGGTCGCAGCTGCGGTAACCAAAGGAAATGTGTTTATTGAAGATGCAATTGCAGGAGCACAATCAACCATTAATTTCTAAATTAGGGGAAATGGGTGTTCAATTTATTGAAGAGGAAGATGGCATTCGTGTGATTGGTCCAGATTCATTGAAACCAACTGACGTGAAAAACATTACCTCATCCCAGGGATTTTCCAACAGATATGCAAGCGCAAATGACGATTGCCCAATTACTAGCAACAGGAACTAGTACGATGACGGAAACAGTTTTCGAGAACCGTTTCAATCATTTAGAAGAAATGCGTCGTATGGGAGCTCAATTCCGAATTGATTCTCACACAGCTGTGATGACAGGTGCTTCAGTCTTGTCTGGTGCAGAAGTAAAAGCAACGGACTTACGTGCGGCAGCGGCATTAATTATTGCGGGTATGGTCGCTAAAGGATATACAAGAGTCACAGAATTACAGTTCTTAGACCGTGGATACTTTGAATTCCATGAAAAATTACGTGCTTTAGGAGCAACGATTGAACGTGTGAATGAACCAGAAGGCCAAGCGTTTAGTAATGAAGATTTAGAAAGACTATTTGCAGTATAACATCATAAGGACGTAAGGAAGAGATTTCCTTCGTCCTTTATTTCTTTTATGGGAACATAGGCTGCTAAAGAGACAAGCACGTAAAAGAAGAATCGTTTAATTTTTTGTAAAAGGTCAAAAACTTTTATGTGGATTTAAAAGTTTTTGTGGTACAGTATAATAGATTCAATTTAAAAGGAGGATTGTATGAACGAAGAATTTAATGAAAAAGATCATGTCGATCACGTGACACATGATCAAGAACAAGAAGAGACAGTCGAACATCGTCATACAGAAGAGCCTACACAACAATCGATTATAAAAAGAGTTTGGAATCATAAGATTATGTTAGCCATTCGTCGTTTTTGGAGAAAATTCCATGTCACGAAATTAATTCTTGTCCTCATGCTTACGGCTATTACGGCATTTTCAGCATTTTTAGTCTATACCGCTAAAACTACTGATGTTAGTGGTTTAAGAGCTGGGATGGTACAAGTAACAGAAGTTTATGACCGTAATAATCAAGAAGCGGGAGTTTTAAATATCAACAAAGGAGAATTTGTGACCATCGATCAAATCTCTCCAAATATGATTAATGCCCTCGTTTCTACTGAGGATAAGCGGTTCTATGATCACCATGGGTTTGATCCAATGGGGTTCTTACGTGCCACATTTGGGTTATTACTCAATCGCGGTCGTGTCACAGGTGGAGGAAGTACCATCACCCAACAGTTGGCTAAGAATGCCTTTCTAACACAAGATCAGACGTTTTTAAGAAAAAGCAAAAGAACTTTTTTTAAGTTTTGAGCTGGAAAAAGAAATATTCGAAAGATCAAATTTTAGAGATGTATTTAAATAATGCCTACTTTGGTAACGGTGCATACGGAATTGAGAATGCGTCTTTACGTTACTTTGGTAAAAGTGCCAAAGATTTAACGATTAGTGAAGCTGCCGTATTAACCGGAAGCTTAAAGGCACCTAATGTGTATAATCCAATCGATGATATGGAAGCAACGGTGAAACGTCGTGCTACAGTGTTACAATTAATGGTGACTAATGGAAAAGATTACGCAAGAGGAAGCGGATAAAGCTGGGGCGGAAGTCATTACGGTTCAAGACGCTTATGTAGCAAACTCTCGTTATAAATATCCTTATTATTTTGATGCCGTTATTAACGAAATTACTAATAATTATGGGATTAGTGAAGAAGAACTGCTAAATAAAGGGTATAAAATCTATACTGGCTTAGACCAAAAGATGCAAGCAGATATGGAAGAAACCTTCTCCAATAGTTGGTTATTCCCGAAAGCTAGTGACGGAACGATTGCTCAGGCGGCTTCTGTGGCTATGGATCCACAAAATGGGGATGTCCTAGCAACGGTTGGAGGACGTACGAATGAGAAACATACCTTCCGAGGATTTAACCGTGCCACTCAACTACAAGCACAACCCGGTTCTACCTTTAAACCGTTAGCTGTATATACTTCTGCTCTGGAAGAAGGATACCAACCGAATTCTGTACTCGTGGATGAGAAACGTTCTTATGGGTCTGACAAATATACTCCAGAAAACTGGAATAAACAGTATCAAGGAACTGTTACGATGACAGAAGCGTTGAACCAAAGTTGGAATGCTCCTGCAGTATGGTTATTAGATAAAATTGGTTTGAAAAAAGGAATCGAAAAAGTCCATCAATTTGGAATTGAAACCGATCCAGGAGATGAATATTTAGGGATTGCTTTAGGAGGACTTACAAAAGGGGTTTCTCCAATCCAAATGGCCTCAGCCTATACAGCCTTTGCCAATAAAGGTGTTCGTACGAAACCTCGTTTTGTTACTAAGATTGTAGATGCAAACGGGAAAGTCATTGTCGATAATACAGCGGTTAAAGACAATCGTGTAACGACTGAAGAAGTAGCTAAGAAGATGACAAGCATGCTTCTAACAGTCTATGGTCAAGAAGGGTTAGGAGCTCCATTTTCCCCTTCAGGTAAAATTATTGCCGGAAAGACAGAACTACAGAAGCTCTTAATAATGAAAATGGTTCTAGGGACCAATGGATGATTGGATACACGCCGGATGTAGTGGTGGCAACTTGGATGGGGTATGACCAATCCGGAAACTATTCTTTATCAGCTTCTAGTAGAGAAGGGGTAGGGCCACTCTTTAAACTAGAGATGGAAGGCTTACTGCAATATACAGCCAATACAGCCTTTAATGTAGAGCCTGTAAAAACGAAACAAGCAAATCAAAAAAATCAAAAATAATACGCTAGATAATTTTATTCAGGATGCCCAAAAGACTGGAGAACAAATCTGGAATCAACTTCAGGAATGGGGTAAAAATATCTGGAATAAATTTAATAATCGATAGTACGAATGTACGTTCGTATTTGTAGTGTACTAGACGACGATATGTTATAATAAAGACAAAACAATCAGGAGGATGAAAGATGAGTAATATTTATGATACAGCAAACCAATTAGAACGTGATTTGCGTGATTTAGCTGAATTCAAAACAGTTAAAAGCTAGCTTCGAAGCCATTGAAGCAGATGAAACAGCAAAAAGCATTATTCGATGAATTCCGTCAAGTGAATATCGAATTACAACAAAAAAACAATATTCAGGACAAGAAATTACGGAAGAAGATATTCAAAAAAAGCTCAAGAATTAGGACAAAAAGTGAGCGAAAATGAATATATTAAAGCATTGATGGAAGCGGAGCAACGTTTGAATACGATTATGCAAGACATTAACCGTATCATTACAAATCCACTTCAAGAGCTTTTATAATGGTAAATAGTTCAATCAAACGGTTTTAATAAGAATCGATCCAAAGCATATTTTCTTTGAACGCACGAAAGACGGTTCAGGAAAATATGCTTTTTTTGAAGAAAAGAAAGGAGTAACTAGAATGGTCAAATTGATCCATGCATCAGATGTCCATCTGGGGATTACTTATGCAGGCATTGGAAAGAATCATCGTGAAATCGCAAGAGAGTTAAAACAGGCTGCCTTTGATGCTTTTGAAACAGTTGTAAATAAAGCCGTTGAAGAAGAAGTGGATGCACTTGTTTTATCAGGAGATTTATTGGATAGCCAACGGACCTTTATCAAAGAAAAGTTGTTTCTTCAACAGCAACTGAAATCGGCTGGCTCCTTTTGGGATTCCTGTTATTTTAGCGCTTGGCAATCATGATGCGGGGGCTCCTTATGTGTCAGGAAACCACATTTATACTTTTGGAAGTACTGTTGAAACAATTGAACTAGAGACAAAAACGGGAGAACGTGTGGCCTTTAGTGGATTTAGTTATGATATTCCTGTTATCCCTGAACGAAAAGTACAAGAGTATCCTATCAAGAGTCCACACTGTGATGTTCATGTTGGGGTTTTACATGGTGAGGTGACTTCTTCCAGTGGGCGCTATGCTCCTTTTTCAATTCCTGAATTAAGAGTTAAAAACTATGATTACTGGGCGCTAGGGCATATTCATCATTGCCAAGAAGTATCACAGAATCCATGTGCTTGGTATAGTGGAACGACACAGGGAGCTGACCGATCTGAGAGTGGAGAAAAAGGAGCGCTTTTAGTCGAAATCACTTCAGGGAGTCCTCCACAGATTCACTTTATTGAGACGAGTACAATGGATTGGATGGACGTCACAATAAGGATTACAGAAAGTGCTCGTTTGGAAACTGTTCCTTATCTCATTGTAGAGGATCTTCCAAAAGTAGAAAAACGTAGCCTCGTTACAGTCTTTTTGCAAATACAAGAGTCGCTGTTTACAAGAGAAGAGTTACAGCAACTCGCACAAGTAGTGAATTCTTTATTGGAAGAAAGAGGCTCACTTGTGAGTGTAATGAGTATTAGAGAACGAATGATAGAGCCTTTACGCGGCGTCTCTGGAATCTCTTTAGTAGGGGAGAAGGATTCTACGATTTTTTTCTGAAATGGAGATTGCAAAGAGTGGGTTTGCGAATCAATGGATGAGTGAGTTTCTCCAGCAAGAAGATGTTCAAGAAGAGATTCACGAACGTGCGATGCGTTTATTAGAAGCTCGCTTTTTAGGAAGGGAGGAAGGTTAATGTATATTTCAAAAATCGAAATCGATCATTTTGGAAAATGGGAACATGAGACGTTTACCTTCCATCCGAACTTACAAGTCGTTCAAGGGCTGAACGAATCTGGGAAGACGACCATTCGAAGATTTATCGAACAAATGCTCTTTGATTTTAAGCAAAAAGAAGAATGGGGTGTATCCTTATCAGCCACTTCATACGAATACGAGGGGCGGGCGAATGTGGATTGAAGATGAAGGACTAGGATCTCTCATCATTGAAAGAACTGCAGTAGGTTCTCAAAAGAAATTAGTATTAAAATCGGCCGAAACGGGTCAGGCGTTACCAGAGTCTATGCTGGAGCGCATCCTTCACGAATTAACATTGAGTGAGTACCATTCTCTTTTTGGATTTAATGAGGAGGAATTACAACAAAACGTCTTTAGTAATGAAGAAGAAATGCATCGTTTCTTATATAGTCTCAGTGTCATGGGACATAAAGGGGCATATGAAGAGAGTCAAAGTCTATTAAATGATGCGAATAAACTATACCGACCTCAAGCCAAAAAACTAGAACTCAATGAGCGAATCGACCGACTCGAGGACTTAACGAATCGTTTGTCGCAAACAAAAAGCGAGAATACACTCTATGAAGGATATCTTCATGCTATTAAAGGGCTCCAACAAGAAGAAGAGGAATTGACGACAAAACTTTCCAAGATTCAAAACAGAATAGATGCTTTAGAAGAAAAGCATACCTATTTTGATGCATTGGAAGAATACCGCGCCATTGAAGGACAGCACGAGTTAGCAAAAGAATATGACCATTCTAAGGCGATAGAGGCGAATCATTGCTTACGTTCGTTTGAAAAAAAGAAATCGAACAGACAAAAAGAAGAGTTAAAACGAACAGAAAGACTCAAGTTCAAACTCTAGTGGAGGTTACAGAAGACACAGAGCTTGAAGCACTTTATACAAAAGCTCAAAGTGTGGCTGCTATTGAAGAACGTACCTTTGAATTGGAACGTGAGTTGAAGACTCATCCTGGAAATATCGGTGTTCAAAGAGAAGGTGTTCAACCGTTTACAGAGGCCGAACTCGCCAAATTCGATGCAATGCAAAGGGAAAATCAACCTACTACGTCGATGCGGATTGAAATACTCATAGGGCTGATTGGAATTATCGTGATGATTGTTGTTGGATTTCTAACCAATCAAGTACTAGTAAGTGTGATCATTGCTTCAGGTCTTGGGGTTGCAGGAGGGCTCTTTTTACAAAAAACTGGACAGGTCATTTCTCCAAAGAGCAAAAGAGAGAATGAACGTGTTCAACAAATTCTCTTGGATAAAGGCATTGAAGTGACCTTAGAAGATGCCAAACGCTTTATTAGCCGAAACGAAGGACGTAATGTTAATGATTTCATACAAAAGAAGGCACAGTGGAATCAGTTGGAAGAAAGACTTTCAGCATTTAAAGAAGAAACTCAAGACTTCTGGAAAAATGAACAGATCACAGCACCGGCAACTGTCCAGCAACAACTAGGAATCATTCGTGAAGCATGGATGAATTCTCAAAAAAAGAGGCCAAAATGGAACAACTCGAAGAAAGTATCCTGAAGAGAGAGCAACATTTAGCGCAATTAGAACAAGATGCATTAGAAGTAAGAGAAGAATTGCTAAATAGTTTACGTCCTCTTGGCATTACAACGATAGAAGCCTTTAGAAGTCACCTAGCAACCCTGGACCATCGAGTAGCCTTGTCACAAAAAAGAGCCTATATTGAAAAGCAAGTCGCTATTTTCTCGAGTGAAGAAAAAGAAAGCTTGCATACGTGAAACGCTTGAAGAAGAACTTCAAGACGAAGTTTTCACGAAAGCGCAGTTGGAAAGTAGACGTAAAGAAGTCAGAGACCAACTAGTAAGTCTCCAAAACAAAGGCGGAACTATTGGAAGAAGATGAGCAGGTAGAAGATCTTCAAATGGAAGCGGACTTTGAACGATTCGAAGCTCAGGAAGCGATGAAGGATTGGGCAACTCAAGTGTATGCTGCAAAATGGATCTTAAAGCAACTGGATGAAAAGGTTCCGACAAAAGTTCCATTTGATTGTAGAGGAAGCGAGTCGTATTTTTAGTCGATTAACGAGGGGACAATATACGAAGATTCATTTGAGTGATACACAGTCGAAGGTAAAACAGGAAAATGGCCAGTGGATGGAAGCTTTTCTATCTTTCAAAAAGGAGCACTGGACCAATTGTATATTGCGATTCGTTTTGCCTTTATTTTCCAATTAGCTAAGAAAATGAAAATTTCCCAGTTCTGATTGACGATGGATTCGTAAACTTTGATAGAGAACGGCTATCGATTATGATAGAATTAATGGAAGAGCTATCTCGTGTTACACAAGTATTTTACTTTACTACGGAAGTTCCTACAGAAATTTCAAAAGAGAACATTCTAAAGTTGAGCTAAAGAGAAAGAGGGTCAATTATGACAAAGAAATTGTATGAATATAATGTAGATGAGAGCTTTGAGATTTTCCTACTTATTAAATCTGCGGATGTACGAATGGCAAAAAATGGGAAACCTTTTATTGCTTTTTACCTTCCAAGATCAGTCTGGTCAAATGGATGGGAAGTACTGGTCAGCAACCTCTGAAGATATTGAAAAATATGTTCCAGGAAAAGTGGTTCTTTTAAATGGAAAACGGGAACTATACAATAATTCTCCGCAAGTCAAAATTGTGAGTCTTCGTCTAACAGATGCGTCAAAAGGGAGAGCCGACTTCTGCAAGCTACTTTGTTGAACACGCTCCGATGACCAAACATGAAATGGAAGAAGAATTCAATCAATTAATGTTTGAGATTACAAATCCGTATTTTCAGAAGAATTGTCCATAATATTCTAGGGAAATATCAAGAAGCCTTTTTTGAATATCCGGCAGCTAAACGTCATCATCACGCCTTTGTAGGAGGGCTAAGTTACCATACATTATCCATGTTGCGTTTAGCTAAATCGATAGCAGGTCAATATCCTCAAATCAATCGTTCACTATTATTTGCGGGCGTTATTATTCATGATATCGGCAAAACCATGGAACTATCAGGGGCTATTGGAACAGAGTATACCTTGAAAGGGAACTTACTCGGGCATATCGTGATTATGGACGAAGAGATTACAAAAAGCTTGCGAAGAACTAGGAATTGACGAAAATCAAGAAGAAGTTCTCTTGTTGAAACATTTAGTGTTAGCGCATCATGGAAAGTTAGAATACGGGTCTCCAGTTCGACCACAACTACTTGAAGCTGAGGTACTGCACCATATCGACTTATTAGATGCGACGATTACAATGATGTCGAATGCACTGGATAAGACAGAACCAGGAGCATTCTCAGAACGCGTATTTGGTTTAGATAACCGATCATTTTATAAAACCATTATCCCAATGAGTAAGAATAAAAAGTTTGATAGTATGCGTAAATAAAGAAGTCAATCACTATCACTCCTATCGATATTCATTTAATCGAGGTGTGAAATGAAAATATTGGGTTCAAAAACTATTAAAATTGATTTTTACAGTTTGCGGTAGGCCTTTGTATTATTCGGGTCTATTATGGATTTTCTTTAGTTTTACTCGTCCAAAAATATAATGATGATGCTTTGTTTTTCTTATGAAATCATCAATCAATCAAATCAGAATATTGAAGAATTGATTATTGGTGAATATTCTGAGAACGATATTAACTCTCCGGAGGATCGAGTGTATTTAAAAAAATCTAGCAGCTAATTCTAGAAACAAAAAGGAGCAGTAGACATTTCTAAATCAGAAAGAAGTGTTTCTCCGTTCTATTTAGATTATGTATATCAAGGAAAAAGAAAAAAACGTTGCTAAAAAAACGGTATCTGTTGAAACTAGGCCAAAAAGGACTTCATATCACTATCACTATTAAGGATGTGGATAATGAAGGCTACATGACGGGGACTACCGAAATCAATTCATTTATTTTTTTGAAAAACGAGAATTTACCCCAGAAAGTATAAAAAGAGCAGAAAAAGCTAATAGTACACCATAAAAAAATAGTTAGGGTAGAATTAAGAGGAATTAAGCTAATCTAAAGCTTAGTTCCTTTTTTATATTGAAGCGGTTGACTACCTATGCTACCATAAAAAGGAGAGCTAGGAGGAGTATCGATGAACCCAATAGGAACAAAAAAACAATTCACAAAAACGGTTAATCCTCAGACCATTTCAAGTGGAGGATGCACGAGAAATGTTTGAAAAACTGGGCAAGTGATCCTGAAGTGACACATTATCTAACGTGGCTTCCTCACGAGTCTGTGGAAACAACTAAGGAGAGTCTGAAAAGATGGGTGGAAGGTTATCAAGATCCGCTACAGTTCAAGTGGGCAATTGTCTTGAATGACGAGGTCGTCGGTAATATTGATACCGTGCACGTAAAAGAAAAGATTGACGCTGTTGAGATTGGGTATGCACTCAGTCGCAAATGCTGGGGAAAAAGGAATAATGACAGAGGCATTAATTGCAGTTAGTCGCTATTTATTAGAAGAGGCGGGATGTAACCGGGTTTGTGCCCGACATGATGTAAATAACCCAGCAAGTGGAAAAGTAATGCAAAAGGCTGGAATGGCTTATGAAGGAACGCTGAGACAATATGGTAAGAATAATCAAGGTATCTGTGATATGGCCTATTATTCAATCATTAAAGCAGATTTGTTTAAGTAGGAGGAAAAGATAGATGTGTCTGATTTGTGATCGGATTGAATTGATCAAACAAGGAAGAAATCCGCATTTTGTTAAAGAACTTGAAACAGGTTTATGTAGTGATAGGGGATGGACAGTATTTTAAAGGGTACACCTTGTTCCTAGCCAAACAACATGTAACAGAATTGCATCAAATGGAACCAGAAGAAAAACTAAAATTTCTCGAAGAAATGAGTATTGTGCAAGAAGCTGTTGCAAAGGCATTTCATGCGGAAAAAATGAATATCGAATTACTGGGAAATGGAGATGCGCATGTTCATTGGCATCTATTTCCAAGAAAATCAGGGAGATATGAAGGATTATGGTCATAATGGTCGAGGTCCAGTGTGGTGGGTTCCTTGGGACGAAATGTCATCTGAGGAGTATCAACCAAAAAGGCGAAGCGTTAGAGCAATTAGTGACCCAATTAAAATCTTTTTTATAAACGTTTATGAGGAAGGCATCTACGCCATGTAGGTGCCTTTTAAATTTTTTTCAAAAACTGTGAGCAGATTCTTTTGGAAATTTTTTTGGAAAACAGTGTATACTTCAAAATGTAATAAAAATAATTACAATTAGAAAGGTGATTTATATGACAACTTCAGTGAAGAATATTATTATCGGATTCGGTAAAAGCTGGAAAGACTTTAGCCGGTTATTTAGGAAGTCAAGGAGAAGAAACAATCCTTATTGAAAAAAATCAAAAAGCAATGTACGGAGGTACTTGTATTAATGTTGGATGTATTCCAACTAAAAAAATTAGCGACAAAAAGCTGCTCGTAAACAATATTCAACAGAAGAAGCAAGTACTTATTATGCAAAGAGCGTTCAAGAGAAAAAGACTTTAATTTCTGCATTAAATCAAGCAAACTACAATAAAGTAGATTCTGTTGAAAAAAACAACGATTATTGACGGAACAGCCCGTTTTGTGGATGACCATACTGTAGCTGTAGAGACTGCAGAAGGAGAAAAAAATTATTTAAAAGCAGAACGTATTTTTATTAATACAGGTGCTACTCCATTTGTTCCACCAGTAGAAGGGTTAACGATTGGAGGAAATATTCATACTAGCGAAACAATTATGGATGTGGAAGAATATCCTGAGAGCCTAGTTATCATTGGTAGTGGATTTATTGGATTAGAATTTGCGGCAACTTATGCTCAATTCGGGACAAAAGTGACCGTAGTGGATGTCTTTGATACATTCTTACCTCGTGAAGATGATGATGTATCTTCAGCTGTTAAAGAGCAATTGGAGTCATTAGGGATTTCCTTTAACTTAGGAATTCAATTAAAAAATGTTCACCAAGAAGATGGAAAAGTAATCATTCAAGCGGTAACGGGAGAAGGAACACCTTTAGCCTTTACTACAGATGCGGTTTTAGTAGCAACAGGACGTCGTGCAAATATTCAAGGATTAGATTTAGATAAAGCAGGAGTGGCTGTAAGCGAACGTGGTACGATTCAAGTAAATGAATTTTTACAAACAAATGTCCCTCATATCTTTGCAATGGGTGATGTGAACGGTGGACCACAATTCACATTCGTATCATTAGATGATTTCCGTATCGTTAAACGCTTCTTAGCAGGGGATACAAGCTATTCAACGAAACAACGTGCGAAATTCCCTACAGCAACGTTCATTAACCCACCTTTAGCAAGCGTTGGTTTAAATGAAAAACAAGCAAAAGAAGCTGGTATCGAAGTGAAAGTTGCCAAACTCCCTGCAATGGCGATTCCAAAAGCTAAAATTATTGGAAACCAAGTCGGATTCTATAAAGTGTTAGTGGACGCTTCAAATAACCAAATCGTTGGTGCAACATTATTTGCAGAAGAAGCACATGAAGTGATTAATATTATTGCAACTGCAATGAATGCAAACTTACCTTACACAGTTCTTCGCGATCAAATCTTTACACATCCAACAATGGCTGAAGCATTGAATGATGTATTCGGAATGATTCAATAGGTGATTTAATGGGAAATGACTTCGTCGTAATGATTCATTGTCTAACCTATTTAGCGATTCATCATGATAATCGTTATTCCAGTAAAGAGCTGGCTTTTAACGCTTGTAGTAATCCGGCTATTGTCAGAAAGCTCATGAGTTTAGCTGTGAAAAAAGGATGGGTGAGTACAGCTGCTGGAAAACAGGGTGGATATCAATGGATTTCAGATCCCTCTACAATAAAATTAGGAGACATCTTTATACTCGTTTCTGAAGATGCCCGCCTAGAAAAAACGTTTAAAGACGCTTCAGACCCATCTTGCCTAGTAAGTTCTCGAATGGGAAAAATTATGGGCAAACTACAAGAAGAGCAAAATCCAAGAACAAATTCGATTTTATAATCAAAAAAACGATTCAAGATATGATTGATAAGGTACAAGAACAGTAAAAGGAAAAGACCGAGAGTTTCTCGGTCTTTTTAGTTTTATAAAGGAAGAAGTTTGCGATGCTTGTAGGACTCTTAAAAAGTTTTTTTACGAAGCAATGGAATGCTTGAAAGAGTGCTAATGCACACTAAAAGAGCATCGTGGAAGGACTTTGAAATTCGCAATATGTCGACAAATTATGGTATTCTAAAAGAGCATATATGGTGGTGGAGTCCGCCTAAAAGAAATAATTGTAAATAAAAGAAAATGAGAGGTAAATCATGAGTTCAATTAAAAATCATCGCACTTGGTGGTGTGAGAGAAAACGGTAAAGAGCTCTATATGCCGTTGAAGTGGAAGAAGACATCTTCGTGCTTAGATTGCGGTCTAGTCTATCCAGAAGATGAACTATTAGGGATTGATGTTGTCATTCCCAGACTTCAGTTATTTAGAAGAAAACAAAGACCGATATTGCAGGGGTGTTTCTTAACGCACGGGCATGCTGATGCTGTAGGGCGCATTACCTTATTTCTTACAAAAATATTGATGCACCGGTATTCGGTTCAAAAATTAACGATTGCTCTTGCGAAAATACTATGTGGAATCTTCAAATGTAGTGAAAAGGATTTAATGACTATCATGAAGTGACAGAAAAATACAGAGATTGATTTTTGCAAGCAGCTACGATGAAGTTCTTTAAAAACAACACACACGATTCCAGATTCATTAGCGATTGTCATTAAAACGAGCGAAGGGAAATATCGTATATACAGGAGACTTCAAATTCGATCAAAGTGCTTCAGTGGAATATCAAACGAAACTTTTGGTCGTATCACAGATGTTGGGTGAAGACTATGTTCTTGCTCTACTTAGTGATTCAAGTGATGCGGAAAGTCACTGTTGAAAAACGTGAGCGACCGTAAAAGTGCTGAAACGATGTTAGAAACTTTCCTAAATGCAGCAAGGTCGTATTGTCGTGGCTTGTGTAGCAAGTAATATTTTACGTATTCAACAAGTCATCAATGCAGCGTATGAATCTGGGCGCAAAATTTTCCTAACAGGGTCAGAACTTGAAGAAATTGTTAATATCGCATTGAGTCTGAATAAATTAACTGTTCCTGATAAAGAATTAATTATTTCTTTCAATCAAATGAAGAAATTACCAGATAATGAACTTTAGTTATCTTTAGAAACTGGAAATGCAGGGAGAGCCAATTAAAGCCCTTTGCAAAAGATGGCACTTGGACGTCATCGTCAAGTGAAACTTGCACGAAGGCGACTTTAGTGTATATTGCAACAACTCCATCAGTTGCGATGGAAACTCAAATTGCTCGTACGAAGGATTTAATCTATCGTGCGGATGCTGAAGTGTTTGAAATGGCAAACAGTAAAAAAGCAAGTGGACATGCAACTCCTAATGATTTGAAATTAATGATTAACTTGTTGCAACCAACCTTCTTTATTCCAGTCCAAGGGGAGTACCGTAGTTTATTAGCGCATGCAGAACTTAGCGAATGAATTAGGAATTCCATATAAGAACATCTTCATTCCTGGAAAAGGGGATGTCGTAGAAATTGAAAATGGCCAAATGAATGCTTCTGGTCAAGTTGCAGCAGGAAATGTATTGGTCGACGGAATCGGCGTGGGCGATATTGGAAATATCGTTCTAAAAGATCGAAAAATTCTATCAGAAGACGGTGTTTTTGTTGCCGTTGTGACGATTTCTAGAAGACTAGGTAAGATTTTGAGTGGTCCTCAAATTATTTCTCGTGGATTCGTATATATGAAAACCAGTGAGGAATTACTAACGGAAGCTCAAAAAATTGTGACAGATGTTGTTGAAGAAAACTTGGCAAGTGAAGATTTCGAATGGCCAAGATTAAAACAAGAGGTTCGTGACGCTCTTAGTCGTTATCTATTCGATAAAACGAAACGTCGCCCAGTCATTTTACCAATGATTATGGAAGCCTCTAACTATAAAAAATAACGATTTTGAAGGAGATTAGAATGAATTCAAAAGCAGTAAAAATCTTACTTGAAGTATTAGGAGCTGTTGTGGTTTCAGTGCGGTATTATCGTTTATCCCACAAGAAAGCCTACCCATCTTTGTGGACTTTAGCGATTATCCCATTAATTTTTCGTGGCATCTAAGTCAAGGATTAGTTTGGGGAACGATTGCGAGTGTCCTCTTTGGATGTCACTCCATGTATTCTTACATCCAACAGGAGCAGGATTCCTCGTTGTTTCTCTACATGATTCCTTCATGGCCTATGGTTTTGTAGGTCTTTCAGGATTCTTTGCTAGAAACACGGTTCGTACAGCGTTTAATGCGCGTACATCATCTACAACATTAAATGTTGTAACAGCAAGCTTTAATTGCAACTATTTGTGAGTTATGGATTCCATGCGATTGCTACAGCGAATTGGAGCTCCAACAGTGTTTTCTCAGCAGAAAAAAAGTAGCTTTAGCACAAGGGTTCTTCGGATTTGGGCACGAACTTTTGTAGTGACGCTTTAGTAGTGCACTTGTACTCATCTTTTGTAACACTTATTTACGTGAAACAGATCGTTATATATTCCAAAAAGGAACACGTTTCTTATCACGTCGAGAACAATCTCATTTATTAAACGATTAATAGTAAAAAAAGAAAAGACCCTGATTCGTCGTGGTCTTTTTTTATTTTCAAATTTTAGAGAGGAGAGCCAATGGAATTTATTAGTTCGATTCCTTTTATCTCATCATTCTTACTCAATACGATTGCCGCAGTCATCACGGTGTTTCGTGAGCCTCGAGAAATTGCTGCGACTTGGGGATGGCTGATTGTCCTTATGATGTTGCCGATCATCGGATTTATCATCTACTTCTTCTTTTGGAAGACGTATTCGTAAAAAAACGCATCTTTTTAATTTGAGCTCAAGAAACAGTTGGCCTTCAAGAATTGGTCGAACAGCAACAAACGAGACTTTAGCAAAGATACGAAGAAAAAAATAGGTCCTGCCCAAGTTTCGCTTTTAAGAACCCTGAATATCAAGAAGATTTAGCTATCCTTCTTTCCTAGAAACCGATGATGCGATTATTACAGAGAATAATGATGTAGACTTTGTGTGTGACGGACAAGATAAAGTTTGACTCAGTCTAAAAGGCAGATATTGAACACGCCCAAACATCATATTCACCTTCATTTATTACATTTTTCAACCATGATGAAGATTGGGCATGAAATCATGCAACTCTCTAATCGATAAAAGCACGAGAAGGGGATCGAAGTGCTTGTCATTTATGATGCCCTAGGAGTCACGTATGACTACGCAATGCTTTCTGGAATAAACTGCATGAAGCAGGCGGTCAGTACTGTTGCCTTCTTTCGGGTTATTCACTTGGGTTTATCAACTGGCGTATCACTACCGAAACCACCGTAAAGATTGTGGTGATTGATGGTAAAAAAATCGGGTATGTTGGCGGCTTTTAATGTTGGTGATGAATATCTAGGCAAAAGGCACACTTGGGTGCTTGGAGTGATACGCACTATTCGAATTGTCGGGAGATGCGGTATATTCACTGCAATCGCGATTTCTTTCAGTCGATTGGAATGCTGCAGTTATAGAGGACAAAAACGACGAGAGTTCATTCCTGAGTATTTTCCCGTGGTAGAGTCAATGGGAGCAAAAATACGATGCAAAGTCGTCTCAACAGGTCCAGATAGCTGATGTTCAGAAAAGATCAAGTTTAGGACTTATGAAGATGATTTTCATGGCGAAAAGAAAATCAGTGTGGATTCAAACTCCATACTTTATCCCGGATGAAAGCGTTCAGGAGGCGTTTATCGATTGCAGCGATGTCTGGAGTGGATGTTCGCATCATGATTCCAAGTAAAGCCGGACCATCCAGATTGTCTACCGTGCAACAGAATACTATTCTAGCTCAAATTATTCAATCCGGAGTAAAGATCTATGTATACCAAAAATGGATTTCTTTCATGCCAAAACAATGGTCGTCGATGGTGAAATGGCAACCGTTGGGACTTCGAATTTCGATATGAGAAGTTTCCGCTTAAACTTCGAAGTGAATGCCTTCGTTTATAACGAACAGTTCGCTAAAAAAGTCGAAGAGGAATTCGTAAATGATCTGAAAAACTGTACTATTGCTAATGAAAAATACTTCGAAAAACAAGACCGCTGGAAGAGATTTAAACAGAAATTCGCAAGATTGTTTGCACCTATCTTATAGGATGCGAGACATCGCGCCCAGAAATGGAACGTTGGACCGAACGCCGGAAGGGACTCGGAACGAGTCGTGCGGACGTTTCGGGAAACGCACGCCATTTCTGCGATGATGAGCTCAACTACAATTAAGAATCACTACAAATTAAAAATGCACTCACAATAGCATTTGTGAGTGCATTTTTTATATTGCCTTAATCGAAAAAGTCCAAATATGGACATGTCCATATTTGGACTTTTTAGCCTTAGCTCAATTTGATAGTTTAAAAAAAACATTACCATATTTGGTAATTACCAAATATGGTAATGGCGGATTAATCTAACTCCATGCAAGCGACGATTTGTTCCACATTCAAGATGTGAGTGATGTTTGATCCTTGTTCTAGGAACACAAAGTGATTATTCATTTGGATAGGACTCTTAATCATACCGTTCTTTGTGAATGTTACTAGATTTCCAGCGTTATCGTATTTCTCGAAGTGGAGTACGATTGGTTTCTTGAAGTAGAAGCTGTGGTGAATTTGTTCAACCACGTCGATCAGTGGCATGACAGTTGGTTTAAAGAACACATCTCTTTCTTCATATTCTTCTTGAGAGACTTGTAGTTTATTAATGAATGGTTTGATAAATGATGTAAATGTTGATTTGCGTTGTTCCATTTTCGATACCTCCGAACATTTGTTTGCATATTTATTATACGAACAAATGTTCTAAAATGCAATAGAAAAGAAAAAGTTTTTCAAAAAAAGATGTGTTTCTTCCTATTTATAAAGTTTGAGTTTGCCCGAGATTATGGGAAATTAACGTTTGAATGAAAGCAAAATAAAGTTTATAATAGTAGAGAAAAGCATTTTACTATTCGTGAAAGCGAATGGATTGGAGGTGTCACATGAGTCAAGAGATTCTAAATTCTGTTTTGGCCATTGAGTCTGAAGCAAAAGCGTTGAAGGAAAAGTTCGAGGAACAATTATCCCAAACGAATGCTGCAACAGATCAACGAGTGAACGAAGCTAAATCGAATATGGAACATTCGTTAGAAGTCTACAAAGCTGAGTTGAAAGAAAAAAATCAACAAAAGAAAGCGGAGTTCGAAGCGAAAGTGAAAGAAGATGAATTAGCGGAGATTGCTACTCTAACAGAACGTTTCAATCATCTGAAACAGGATTTAGTTCAGGATACTGTGAAGGAGGTGTTGAAGAGATATGGCGATAGCTAAAATGAGTAAGGTGATGTTGATTGCCCCAACGGACAAACAAAATGACCTATTGGATGCTATTCAAGAATTACAATCTTTAGAAGTAACCTCGCTAGAACAGGCGAAAGAACTATTTACCGAAAATTCCATCGCTTTACAAGAAGTGGATACAGAGAAAATGAACGCTCTTCAACAGAAATTCGAAGGGATTCATGCGGCCATTACTTTTGTGGAAAAAAATCAAAAGCAACCGTCATTAATTCAAAAGTTAAAAACGCCAAGAGAGCAATTTGCACTTTCTGAATTACAAAAAGAAGTACAAAACTGGGACACTGACGCATTAGTGGAACATGTTGAAAGTATTCGTAACACGCTTCGTAAAAAGGATGACGAATTAAAAGAACTTCGTGAGAAAGAGGCTCTTGCTTCGTAAGTGGAGCGCCCTTGATTTCTATCCGAAAGATATCTTTAAACATCCATATACGAAAACGAAAATGGGGACGATTCCTCAAGCCACGGATAATGCGTACTTGGACGGATTAAAAGAGAGCGAATTGATTTCCGTTCACGAAGTGTATCACACACGTGAAGAAATCGGGTTATTGGTGACATATCCACGAAAAGCACAACAAGCTGCCAAAGAAGAGTTAGCGAAAGCACACTTCAGTATTGTATGGTACGCGTTTGAAGAAGCTCCTTCTGTTGAGTTGGAGAAAAATCTTAAAGCGCAACAAGCAGTTGTGGATGCTAAGAAGAAAGTGTTAGACGACTTACAAGAAGAAAAAGACCTTCTTCGCAAGTTACAGCTTTCTGCGGAAGTGACCTATAACGAATTACAAAAAGAACAAGCCAAAAATGGATTGGTGAATGGTCAACATGTATTCGTGCTTCAAGGGTGGTTAACTACAAAAGCAGTCGATGACGTTGAAGTTCAACTCAAAGAAAAGTTAGGAGAAGGCGAATATGTCTTCTTACCACTAGAGATTGCTGAAGAAGAATACGAAGAAGTGCCAACGGTTTTAGAAAACAATGCCTTCTTACAACCATTCGAAAATCTAACAGAAATGTATGGATTACCAAAATACGGAGAATTAGACCCAACGCCTTATACAGCACCATTCTATCTCGTCTTCTTCGGGATGATGGCAGCGGACTTAGGATACGGAGCGCTTCTCTGGTTGGGAACATTCATCATGTTGAAGTTCTTCCATTTTGATAAAGGAATGAACCGCAACTTGAAGTTCTTCCACTTACTAAGCTACCCAGTAATGATCTGGGGGATTGTATTTGGATCAGCATTCGGTGCGGATTTACCATTCCAGCCACTATCACTTTCAAAAGACCTCATTACGATTATGATCTTATCGATTATCTTCGGGGTTATTCAAATTATGGTCGGCTTATCACTTGGGGCTTACTCAAATCTAAAGAAAAAAGCATATGCCGATGCCTATACGAGTCATCTAGGATGGTTAGCGATTATTACGGGAATCATTCTTTATGTCTTAGGCTCAATGGTACTCAATATTTCTTGGATTGCGACAATCGGTTCATCGATTGCGATTATCGCAGCCGTTGCGATTGTAGTCGTAACTGTCCTATCGAGCGAAAACAAGTGGGGCGGTTTAGCGAGCGGTCTATATAACTTGTACGGAATTAGTGGATACGTAGCAGACGTCGTGAGTTACACACGTTTAATGGCGCTAGCTGTATCAGGGGGAAGTATCGCGAGTGCGTTCAATATGTTGGTAGGATTCCTTCCACCAGTTGCACGTTTCACAGCAGGTATTTTCCTAATCGTAGCCTTACAAGGATTGAATATTTTCCTTTCATTCCTTGGAGCTTACGTTCACGGCTTACGTCTACAGTTCGTTGAATTCTTTGGTAAATTCTACGACGGCGGCGGACGCGCATTAAAACCGTTCAAAACATATGAAAAATACGTTGATATTAAACAACAGAAATCAGAATAAATGGAGGAAATATAATTATGACAAACTGGTTAACATTTTTCGCTGAAAATGGTGGAGGGCAAATCTTTGCTGCTCTAGGGATGGCAATTGCCATTATCTTCTCAGGGATTGGATCATCAAAAGGGGTAGGGATTGCCGGTGAAGCAGCTGCTGCCTTAATTAAAGAACAACCTGAAAAATTCGTTCAAGCATTAATCTTACAACTATTACCTGGTACACAAGGGATCTACGGATTCATCGTTGCCTTCTTCATCATGATTAACATGTCAGCTTCAATGACTTTAGCAGCTGGTTTATACTTATTCATGGCAGCTTTACCAATCGCATTCACTGGTTTATTCTCAGGGATTGCCCAAGGTAAAGTAGCAGCAGCAGGTGTACAAATCTTAGCGAAAAACCTGAAGAATCTACTAAAGGGATTATCTTTGCCGCAATGGTTGAAACTTACGCAATCTTAGGATTACTTGCTTCTATCTTAATTATCATTAACAAAGGTTAAGAGGAGGGGTATTCTTGAAAGATTTAGAGCAACTAAAACAACTTATTCTAGCGGATTTAGAAAAAGAATCAAAGCAGCGAATTGAGGTTGCTACTAAAGAACAAGAAGAACGCATCAATCAAATGAATGCACAATATTCGCAACAAGAAATGGCGAAGAAAACTGCATTAAAACAAGAAGCAAAATCACAATACGAAAAAGAGCAACAGACTATTTTGAACGCAAGTAAAAAAGAAGTCTTGCGCGTCAAACGTGAACTTCTTGAAAGTGTATTTGAGGACGTTCTACAAGTAATGTCTACCTGGAGCGGGGAAACATTACGTCTCTTTATCGAGTCAGCTATTCGCAAATTACCAAAACAACAACAAACAACACTTACTTTTGGAGAGGAAACTGTTTCTCGTCTGAGCGATGAAGATAAACATGCATTAACTTCGCAATTTGCCTTTGTTAACATCGACGAAGCAACCCTTCCAAAGAAAGCTGGATTTGTGTTGAAACAAGAAGGAATCGAATATAACTATTTATTCGATGCATTAATTGAAGATTTAAAAGAAGAATATTCACCTATCTTAGCTAGAAAAGCATTCATTGGGTAAGGAGGGATGGAATGAATGATTTAGCCTATTCAGGAGTGAATACGACCGTTCGTATTCTTGAACAGCAATTACTGTCCAAGGAACAATTGAATGGGATTCTCGTATCTAAATCCTTACAACAAGCATTAGAAGCCTTGCAAAAGACAAGTTATGAGGTAGATGTACAAGAAGTTCTCGAATCAAGACAGTTCGATCCAGTCTTAGATGCCCATTTGAAGCGCAACTATGATGAGGTGTTAGAACTCATTCCGGATGCATCACTCCTTGATGTATTCTCGATTCGTTACACTTACCATAATTTAAAAGTTCTTCTGAAATCGAAGTTCTCTGGAAAAGACTTAAAACATTTATGTGTACCGTTAGGACGTTATTCCTTCGAAACCTTAAATCAATTAGTCGAAACTCAAGATTCACTTGATGTACCAGATATCATGATTGAAGGGGTTCGTGAAGCGTATGCCGATTTTGAAAACTTTGGTCGCCTCGAAGCAGCCGATGTATTTATGGATCGCTACTATTTCAAACATCTTCGACTCATCGACCGTACGATGAATCAAGAGGTCATCCATCAAATCGTGAACATTATGATTGATATGGAAAAACATCACAACGTTAATTCGTGCCACAAAGCAAAAAAACAATCACGCTCATTCTTAATTGGGGTATTGTCTAGCGAAGGTACTGTAGATAAGACGTTATTAATCGACGAAGTGCTTGAAAAGGGCACAGAGGCTCTTGTTGACCTTTATCGTCATGTTCCATACTATGACAAGTTTGTTGCGATTTTAGAACAGGAAGAACATCCAGTCTTTGCATTGGAATTATTAAAAGAAGAATTGATTCATCACATTCTAGAAGAAGCGACTTTTGAACCATTTGGACCCTTGCCAAGTCTTGCGTATATTCATGCGCTTGAGATGGAAGTTAAAAACCTTCGTCTATTACTGGTAGGTGTGGACAATGAGTTTACAGAAGAACAATTAAGAGAAAGGATGCGACCAGTTTATGTCTCATAAAATTGCCGTAGTTGGCGACAAAGATTCCATCCTTCCTTTTAAAATTTTAGGATTTAACGTGTTCCCTTGCCACGAAGCGCAAACGGCACGCAAGATGATTGATGAACTTAGTGAAGAGGAAGTCGGCATCATTTATGTAACGGAAGCTATTGCTAGTCAGATTCCGGAAACGATTCGTCGTTATGATGCAGAAATTTCACCAGCCATCATCCTCATTCCGAACCATAAAGGGTCTTTAGGAATTGGAAAATCAAGAATTCAAGAAAATGTAGAAAAAGCGGTTGGACAAAACATCTTATAACCAACCAATACACGAAACTAAGGGAGGTACCTCAGTGAAGATCGGAAGAATCGTAAAAGTATCAGGTCCTCTTGTGACTGCTGAAGGAATGGAAGATGCGAATATTCAAGATATTTGTCGTGTAGGTCATCTAGGCCTTATCGGTGAAATCATCGAAATGCGTAAAGATATTGCATCCATTCAAGTATATGAAGAAACTTCAGGAATTGGACCAGGAGAACCCGTCGAAACAACAGGGGAAGCATTATCTGTTGAATTGGCGCCAGGGATTGTATCTCAAATGTTTGATGGGATTCAACGTCCCCTCAATAAATTTAAAGAAGTATCACAAAGTGACTTCTTAGTCCGCGGAACAAACGTGGATCCACTTGACCGTGAAAAAGAGTGGGAATTCGTTCCTACTGCAACTGTAGGTCAAGAAGTAGAAGCCGGAGACATTATCGGTTATGTACAAGAAACTAAAAGTTGTACAACATAAAATCATGGTGCCTTACGGTGTGAAAGGTAAATTAGTAAAAGTGGAAGCTGGAAACTTCAAAATCGAAGATACAGTGTACCAAATTGAAACAGAATCAGGCGTACGTGATTTCAACTTAATCCAACGTTGGCCAGTACGTCGTGGTCGTCCATATAAAGTAAAGAAAAACACTGAAGTTCCAATGTTAACAGGACAACGTGTTATCGATACTTTCTTCCCAGTAACAAAAGGGGGAGCAGCAGCTGTACCAGGACCATTCGGAGCTGGTAAAACAGTGGTGCAACACCAAATTGCGAAATGGGCTGACGTGGATATCGTAGTATACGTAGGTTGTGGGGAACGTGGAAACGAAATGACAGACGTATTGAACGAATTCCCTGAATTGATTGACCCAACAACAGGTGAATCTATCATGGAACGTACCATCTTAATCGCCAACACTTCTAACATGCCGGTAGCGGCTCGTGAAGCGTCTATTTACACAGGTATCACAATTGCGGAATACTTCCGTGATATGGGATATAACGTAGCCATCATGGCGGACTCAACATCACGTTGGGCAGAAGCGCTTCGTGAAATGTCTGGACGTTTAGAAGAAATGCCAGGGGACGAAGGTTACCCAGCATACTTAGGAAGCCGTATCGCAGAATACTACGAACGTGCAGGACGTGTTGAAACATTAGGTAGCGATGGCCGTGAAGGTACAATTACAGCAATCGGTGCCGTATCACCTCCAGGGGGAGATACATCAGAACCAGTTACACAAAATACATTACGTGTAGCGAAAGTATTCTGGGGATTAGATGCAACATTAGCGCAAAAACGTCACTTCCCATCTATGAACTGGTTAACGTCTTACTCATTGTATGATCCAGAAGTTGGTAAATACATGGACGAAAACGTGCATGCAAACTGGTCTGAATTTGTTCAACATGCAATGAATACATTACAAGAAGAAGCAAGCTTAGAAGAAATCGTTCGTTTAGTTGGTCTTGAATCATTATCTGAACGTGACCGCCTAACGATGATGACTGCTAAAATGCTTCGTGAAGACTTCTTACAACAAAATGCGTTTGACGATGTCGATACATTCTCATCTCGTGAGAAACAATATCGCATGTTAGAACTCATCTTGACATTTGAAAAAGAAGCGCGTCGTGCGATGAAACTTGGTTCATACTATGCTGAAATCATCGACGGAACAGAAGATGTGCGTGACCGTATCGCACGTTCAAAATATATTCCAGAATCTGAAATTGCTCGTTTCGATGAAATCAGAGAGCAAATTAAAACGGATATCGAAAAAACAATTCAACATGGAGGGATGACACATGCTTAAAGAGTATCGTACGATTAGTGAAGTTGTTGGCCCTTTAATGATGGTTGAACAAGTCGAAGGCGTTAAATATGATGAGTTGGTTGAAATCCAATTACAAAATGGTGAATTGCGTCATGGACAAGTACTAGAAGTAAACGAAGATAAAGCAATGGTTCAGATTTTCGAAGGACCAAGCGGAATCAACATTCGTGATACAAAAGTACGTTTCCGTGGTAAACCATTATCATTAAACGTATCAGAAGACATGATTGGTCGTATTTTCGATGGGATGGGGAACGTTATGGATGATGGCCCTGAAATCCTTCCAGAAGCGACTCTAGACGTAAACGGACAAGCAATTAACCCAGTTTCTCGTGACTATCCGGATGAATTTATCCAAACAGGGATTTCTGCGATTGACCACTTGAACACTCTTGTTCGTGGACAAAAATTACCAGTATTCTCTGGTTCAGGGCTTCCTCACAAAGAGTTAGCAGCCCAAATCGCACGTCAAGCGACTGTATTAAATAGCGACGAAAAATTCGCGGTAGTATTTGCTGCAATGGGGATTACCTTCGACGAAGCGGAATACTTCATGGAAGACTTCCGTAAAACAGGGAGCGATTGACCGTTCAGTAATGTTCCTAAACTTAGCGAGCGACCCAGCCATTGAACGTATTGCGACTCCAAAAATCGCATTAACAACAGCTGAGTACTTAGCGTTTGAAAAAGGAATGCACGTTTTAGTAATCATGACAGACATGACAAACTACTGTGAAGCGCTTCGTGAAATTTCAGCGGCTCGTCGTGAAGTTCCAGGACGTCGTGGATATCCAGGTTACTTATATACAAACCTTTCAACAATCTACGAACGTGCAGGACGTATCGTTGGTAAGCCAGGATCGGTAACTCAAATCCCAATCCTTTCAATGCCTGAAGATGATATTACTCACCCAATTCCTGACTTAACAGGATATATCACAGAAGGACAAATCATTTTGGACCGTGCTCTTGATAAACAAGGGATTCAACCTCCAATTAACGTATTGCCTTCATTATCTCGTCTAAAAGATAAAGGTTCAGGTGAAGGAAAGACTCGTAAGGACCACGCACCAACGATGAACCAATTATTCGCGGCGTATGCAACTGGTAAACAAGCCAAAGAACTTGCGGTTGTATTAGGGGAATCTGCATTATCAAAAACTGATAAGAAATATGTAGAGTTCACAGAACGTTTTGAACGTGAATATGTTGGACAAGGCTTCTATACGAACCGTTCTATCCAAGAAACATTAGACCTTGGATGGGAACTCTTATCAATCCTTCCACGTACGGAATTGAAACGTATTAAGGATGAGTTATTAGATGAATACCTTCCGGAAGGGGAGTGATTCCTTTGACACGATTGAATGTCAAACCAACCCGTATGGAGTTGACGAAATTAAAGCATCGTCTTGTCGTGTCGAAAAGGGGGCATAAACTCCTAAAGGATAAACAAGATGAGTTAATGCGTCAGTTCATCGAATTAATTCGTAAAAACAATGCGTTACGAGAGGCGGTTGAAAATCGTCTTGTGGCAGGGATGAAGAGCTTTGTTCTAGCGAAAGCAACATTAGAAGAAGCGTTCATCGAAGAGCTTGTGGCGATTCCACCACAAAGCGTAACCTTGGATTTACAAGAAAAGAACATTATGAGTGTGTATGTTCCAGAAATGCATTTCACTGTGACAGATGAAAACGAAGAGAGTGACTTCAAATATGGGTACTTGAACTCGAACAGTGAAATTGACGACTCTGTAGAACAAATCTCAGATGTATTAAATGATCTACTAGAGTTGACAGAGATTGAAAAAACTTGCCAATTACTAGCAGACGAAATCGAAAAAACAAGACGTCGTGTAAACGCGCTTGAATATCGATTGATCCCACAATTAGAAGAAACGATTTACTTTATCGAAATGAAACTTGAAGAAAACGAGCGCGCAAGCATTACTCGTATTATGAAAGTGAAAGATATGGGACAAAAATAAAGAAAAGAGGACTCCTAGCAGAGGGACTGACCCCAAAAAGTGAGAATTTAATAAAAACACCCTAGGGCTACCGTCTCCGGTATTCAACCGGAGACAGGTAGTCCAATTTTTGTTGGATTCTATTTTCATTATAATATTTGATGTAATTTTCTACAATTTGAATTACAATAGAAGATGAAGTTATTACTTCATCTTTTATGTAGAAAGCTTCGCACTTTAGGGAAGAATGGAAGCTTTCGATGGGCGCATTATCTGCGGGTGTCCCCTTACGGGACATACTGCGGATAATGTTTTTTTCTTTACATAAATTGTAGTATTCGGCGGAAGTATAAACGCTGCCTTGATCACTATGTAGTAGAACACCCTTAGGTAAGTCAATTTGATTTAAAGTATCCAATACAAACTTAGTATCTTGTTTAGAACCAATTGTATAAGCTAGTATTTCTCCATTGTATAAATCCATAATCGACGACAAATATAATCGTTTAGGGCCGAAAGGTAAATATGTGATATCAGTAGTCAACTTTTGCATAGGTTTATCCGCTGAAAAATCTCTATTCAGAGTATTGCCAGTAATTGAGAAAGGTTTACCTATTTTGATAGCTTTTTTCGTTTTCACGGCACAATTCCAACCATTTTTCTGCATAATCCGCTGCACAACCTTATGGTTAACAATCTGATTTAATTCCTTCTGAATCAAATGCTTAATCTTTCTGTACCCGTAAATAAATTTGTTTTTCTTACAAATTTTACCAATAGTTTCCTCGATAACGGTTGGAGAAAAGTCTTTCTTTTTCCATCGGTAGTAAGTAGATATGGGTACATTAAGGCAAAAACAGATTAAATGAACTGTATATTTACCTTTCAATTCTTCTACTAATTTTACAACTGCTTGAGGCGACACTTCCTTTCCAATTCCTTGTATTTTTTTAATATTTCTAATTCAACTTCTTTTCTTCGTAATTCTAATTTTAATTGATCGATTTCAGAAAGTTTAGCCATTCCTTTTTCATAAGAATATTGTTTACCCACCTGTTGGTGGAAACGATGTGTTTCTCCATTTTTATACCATCTAAACCATGTTTCTACTTGCGTTTTGTTTTTAATGTTTAACTCCTGCATTACTTGTTTTGTACTATATCCCTGTAATTTCATTTCTACGGCTTTATTTTTAATATCGGCTGAATAAGCAACACGATTTTTAACCATAAAAAGACACCTCCATGCGTATTTGATAATATTGTACCAAATCCAACTTGGAGGTGTTTTTATTTAATTCTCATTTACGGGGGTCAGTGCCAGATGATGCTAGGGGTCTTTTTGATTTAATTTCGTTAAATTCTAGAAGAAATTATGAAAGCGTTTTAAATATAGCAAAATAGTACTAGTAAAGAGCAAAAAAGTCTAAGTCTCATCAATAAGAAAGTGCTAAAATTAATTATGGAAACGTTTTTACAAATCAAGGAGGGGTATTATGTATAATCGTCAAAATATGGAGAAGAGACAGCGCTTCTCTATTAGAAAGCTCACAGTTGGGACATGTTCAGTCATCATCGGGGCTTTCTTTTTTGGCACGCTTCAACCAGTTTCTGCAACTGAAGCTGCTGCAACAGAGGTAGTAGCGACGGCCGTAGAAAACACGCCAGCTAGTGAGGTGGCGGCCACTGCTGAAGAGAAACCAGCAGTAGAATCTGGTGCTACAGCAACTGAGGCTACGCCAAAAGAAGAAAAAGAAGCAGTTTCTAATGAAGCTGCAAACACGGAGGCAACTGATAAAGTAGAAGAAAAAGCTACTGAAGCAGCTGCTACAGAAACAGCGGAGGCTAAACCAGCGGAAGCTAAACCAGCGGAAGCTAAACCAGCGGAAGAAAAACCAGCTGAAGCAGCAACGGGTGAAACTCGCGAAGCTACGGGTGAAACTCGTGAAGCAACAGCTGAAGTGAAAAAAGAGTGGGACTCAGTAAGCCGCGTGAAAGGGAATGTTGAGGTCGTTGAAGAAGGCGGAGTACGCTACAACAAATTAACTTCGACTAAGGATAACAACAATGGAGCAGACGAAGCTCTATTTGAAAAAGCTGGTTTGCAAGCAGATGCGGAAGGAAATGTAAGCGTTGACTTAACGTTCAAAGCAAACTCAGCTCCTGCAGAAACTCGTTTTGGGGTTTATGTAAAATATAAAGATAATGACAACAACATCTTTGTAGGATATGACAAGGGCGGTTGGTTCTGGCAATACAAAGGACCAGGTGTAAACACATGGTATAGCAAGACTCGTGTAGAAGCACCAAATGTGGGTGAAGAAAACCACCTATCTATCGTGTACAAGAAAGATGGTCAATTAAACGCTACAAATAATGGACAAGCTTTATTTAGCACAGAAGTCGTTCCAGAAGCTGTCAAGAACGCTTTAGCTGATGTGAATAAAGTTTACCTTAAAGCTGGAAACATATTATAAAGAATTATCATCTGTATCGATCAAAGCGGACAACCAAGATAACATTAAACCAGAAGAAGAAACTCCGGCTGTGGATGATGGTTTCCGTCGTAACGACCAAGATGTTCATTACGAAACTTTACAATCAGAACAATTAAAAGCCATCATCGACACGGCGTTTCCACGTGTTAAAGAATATGAATTAGATGGAAAAACGTTAACAGGTCAAGTTCAAAAATTAGATAAAATGTCAATCAACGGTGTGTTAGTAACTCCAGAAGTTCAATACCGTAAAATTGATGACACTACTGCAGAATATGTAATGACAGTAAGAAACGATGATGAATTCATCAACGCAGAAATCACTGTGAAATTACAATTAGTCGGCAACGAAATGCATTTCGATGTGACAAAAGTAGTGAATAAAAACAATGTTGAAATGGGTAAACCAGTCGACAATGTTCGAAAATTAATCCAAACAATTGAATTCCCAGGAAACACACTTGTTTCTGTAGGTTCTAATAAACAAAATGCGAAGTTTGACGGAGCGCAAATGTCCACAAACACACATAGAGCAGGGGATTATCATTTAGACTTGAAGACAGGCAAGATGAATGATTACGCTTATGGCTTCATGTATGGATTCGTTTCTTCTAACGAATTAGCAGCATCCGTTTGGAGTAACTCGCAATTTACTTACCAAGGAAATGACTTTGCACGTATAACTACTGCACTACAAAGAGTTGATGGCGTCAACTACATTGGTATCCAAAGCTCACCTTACTGGTACCAACGTGCTTATAAGAACTTAGTATTCCCTGAATACACATTAGACTTACCAAGTTCTAAAGTAGTCATTACAAAAGACTTAAACAAAGATAATGTTGTGGACTGGCAAGATGGTGCGATTGCATATCGTAATATCATGAATAATCCAAAAGGAGCAGAATCTGTTCCAGATTTAGTAGCGTATCGTATTGCGATGAACTTCGCATCTCAAGCGCAAACCCATTCTTAATGACATTAGATGGTATTAAGAAGATTAACTTACACACGGATGGTTTAGGCCAATCAATCCTACTTAAAGGGTATGGTAGTGAAGGTCACGACTCAGGTCACTTAAACTATGCAGATATCGGTAAGAGAATCGGTGGCGTTGAAGACTTCAAGAAATTATTAGCTAGAGCGAAAGAATACGGTGCTAAAATCGGTATTCACGTAAATGCTTCTGAAACATATCCTGAATCTAAATACTTCAGCGAAGCAATCTTACGTAAAAACTCTGACGGAACATATATGTACGGTTGGAACTGGTTAGACCAAGGTATCAACATCGATGCAGAATATGACTTATCACATGGACGTTTAGCTCGTTGGAAAGAATTAAGAGAAAAACTTGGTGGCGACTTAGACTTTATTTATGTAGACGTTTGGGGTAACGGACAATCAGGAGATAACACTGCTTGGCCAACTCACGTACTTGCAAAAGAATTAAACGCTCAAGGATGGCGTATGGCCATCGAGTGGGGCTTCGGTGCGGAATATGACTCAACATTCCAACACTGGGCAGCTGACTTAACTTACGGTGGATATACACTGAAAGGAATTAACTCAAATATCACTCGATTCATCCGTAACCACCAAAAAGACTCATGGGTGGGTGACTATCCAAGCTACGGCGGTGCCGCTAACTATCCATTACTTGGTGGATATAACATGAAAGACTTCGAAGGATGGCAAGGTCGAAGCGACTACGAAGGCTATATTCGTAACCTCTTCGAAAACAACATTATGACGAAGTACTTCCAACACTACAAAGTCTCTAAATGGGTGAACGGAAACCCAGTTGCGATGAGCGACAACGGTCAAAATTACAAGTGGACTCCAGAAATGGAAGTTGATTTAACAAATGATAATGGGGATGAAGTGAAAATTGTTCGTCAATCGAACGACCCTAATAGCCCAGACTACCGCAAACGTGTAACTACACTAAACGGTCGTGTTATTGAAAATGGCGGAAGCTACTTAGTACCATGGAACTGGGATGAAAATGGTAAAGCTTTAACAGGCGACAAAGAAAAGATGTATTTCTTCACAAATACTGCTGGAACAACTGAATGGACACTTCCAGACGATTGGACTGGAGATAAAGTATACCTTTACCGTCTAACAGACCAAGGTAAACAAGATTTAGTCGAATTAACAGTCGGTGCAGACCGTAAGATTCAAATTACGGGGGATGCGTACCAACCATATGTACTTTACAAAGCTCCTCAAGGCAAGAAGACAATGGTATGGAGTGAAGGACTACACATCTATGACCAAGGTTTCAACAGCGGAACATTAGATCATTGGGAAAAAACGGGTGACAGCGCACATGCTGAAATCGTGAAATCTCAAGGGGCTAACGAAATGTTACGTATTCAAGGCAACACTGAACGTGTGACATTGAAACAACGCTTAACAGACTTGAAACCAAATACAAGATATGCTGTTTATGTAGGTGTGGATAACCGAAGCAATGCACGTGCAGATATCACAATCCGTGTAGGCGACAAAGTAATTTCTAACTACACAAACAAATCAATTGCGAAGAACTATGTACAAGCACATGCGCATAACACACTTAAGAAGAATGCGACAGTGGACAACACAAGTTACTTCCAAAACATGTATGTATACTTCACAACAGGCGAAGATGTTTCTAACGTGACATTAGAACTTGGACGTGATGCAGATGCAGAAGCAACTTACTTCGATGAAATTCGTGTGTTTGAAAACCAATCTGTAATGTACAATGAAAAACACGACACAGGAAATGGTAAATTCAAACAAGACTTTGAAGAAGTGCCTCAAGGTATCTTCCCATTCGTAGTCGGCGATGTTGAAGGCGTACAAGATAACCGTACTCACTTATCTGAAAAACATGAACCATACACTCAACGTGGCTGGAACGGTAAGAAAGTTAACGACGTTATCGAAGGCAACTGGTCATTGAAGACAAACGGTTTATCAGGATATGACAAACTTGTTTACCAAACAATTCCACAAAACTTCCGCTTCGAAGAAGGCAAGACTTATAAAGTAACCTTCGATTATGAAGCAGGTTCAAATGGAGCATACTCATTCGTCATCGGTAATGGTGAAAACTCTCGTCGTAGTAAATTGACGAAATACGACTTAGAAAACACTTGGGAAAATTCATCAACTCCTAAGAAAGTAAGCTTCTATGTCACTGGTGAAAAAGGTGGAAACACTTGGATTGGTATCTACTCAAATGCGCGTGGTGCGGATACAAAAGGGGATTCAAACAATAACGAAATCAACTTCAAAGGCTATAAAGACTTCATGTTAGATAACCTTGAAATTGAAGAAATCAAGTTAACAGGTAAGATGCTTGTGGATGAAGCGTTCGAAAAGAATACTCCAATTGTGAATGGCAACTACAAACAAGATTCATTAAATGCATATAAAGACGCTGTAGCAGCTTTATTAGAAGCCGATGAAAAAATTAGTGTCGATGATGCAAAAGCACTCATAGAACGTGTTAACGAAGCTAAAGAAGCACTTAAAGTGAAACGTGCTGCTCCAGATTGGGATGATATCTATGATGTTACGGCTCCGAAAGAAGATGGAGAAGACGGATGGTATGCATTTGATGGTAACACAAATTCACTATGGCATACACCTTATGGAGCTGACAGCTTAGGCCAACCATTAACGGTAACCTTCACTAACCCAATGGAATCAACTCGCTTTGAATATGTTCCTCGTCCTTCAGGACCAAACGGACGTGTTATGAGCGGTAGCCTAACAGTATTTGATGAAAATGACCAAGCACATCACTTCAACTTTACTGGTTGGGCAAATAATGCTAAGACTAAAGTAATTAACTTCGATTCTCCTATCAAAGTTAAGAAAGCAGTCTTTACTGCTAACGAAACATATGGGGACCCAGGACATATTTCAGCAGCGGAACTACGCTTCGTTCTTCCAGTAGAAGAGGATAAACCATTAGACGAAGCAGCATACAACGCTGAAGTAGAACGTGTTCGTAAGATTGACCGTAAAGATGCTAAAGAATACTTAGCAGCGGTTGAAGCATACAAGAATGGTCTTGCAGAAAACAACTTACTAACACCAAATGCAATTGCCAAATTAGTTGAAGGATTGAAAGAAGTTAAGGAAACTGTGGATCCAACACCAGACCCAACTCCAGATCCAGAGAAACCAACTCCAGATCCAGAGAAACCAACTCCAGATCCAGAGAAACCAACTCCAGATCCAGAGAAACCAACTCCAGATCCAGAGAAGCCAACTCCAGATCCAGAGAAACCAACTCCAGATCCAGAGAAGCCAACTCCAGATCCAGAAAAACCAACACCAGACCAACCAGCTGTAGAATTACCTCTATACGAAACAGATGGTGTGAAGGTAACGGTTGATAAGGAAAAAGGTATCGCGAGATTTGAAGACGAAAACGGAGATACTCCAGTAGTCGTTGAAGTACCTACTAAACTTCTTGATAAGAACATCAAGATGCTTAAAGTTGAAAAAGGTGAACGAAACAATTAAAGGTCTTGAAGGAAAAGAATATCAAGGTTATGAAATTACTTTCGTTGACAAAGATGGTAAAGCAGTTCGTGTTGAAGGGGATGCGAAAGTAACATTCCCAGTTGATAAAGAAGTAGATGGTGCATACTTCGTATCAAGCGATACAAAAGAAGTGAAAGAAAAAGTTGAATTCTCTAACGGAGAAAACAAAGTCGTTACACTTAACGTTAAACACTTCAGTTTATACGCAGTTACATTCAAAGTTGTTGCTAGTGAAACACCAGTAACTCCAACAACACCTGCAACACCAACAACACCTGCAACTCCAGCAGCACCTACTACACAAGTAGCAGCAGCTCCAAGTGCAGCCCAAGGAGAAAATAAACCAGCTCCAGCGCCTGCAGCAGGTGAAGCAAAAGAAACATTACCAAATACAGGGGTAGAAGATGTAACTCCAGGAATCATTGGAGGAATTCTTGCAGCTCTTGGTGGATTAGGCCTAGCCATTCCTAAAAAAGGTAAAAGAGACTAGGAATGAACGAAAATATCGAATGCATTGGACACTCCTAACCGGTCCGAAACATTTGAAAAAGTAGTCTGCCCTCAAACCGGTTCACAATGTGAGCCGGTTTTCTCTTTTTGTAGATGGAAAATCTTGCAAAATCGTTTCAAATAGCGTAAAATTTATCTATTCGATGAAGAGAACAACTTGTGTAAATACACTTTTAGAGAGCCGATTATTGGTGGAAGATTGGCAGTCCCTGTTTATAGCAAGAATCATCTCTTAGAAACTTTTCTGAAATACACGTTAGATTAAGAAGAGTCGCTTAAATGGCGTTAACAATTTACCAAGGCAAACATAATATTTGTTTGTAAATTTGGGTGGTACCGCGGATATGATTTCGCCCCTGCAACTTGGCAGGGGCTTTTTTTATGCTCAGTGGTCAAAAGATGAAAAAAACAGTCAAACAAAGGAGGAAATTCAATGAAGATGAAGGAAACATTGCAAATTGGGAAAACAGAATTCCCAATGCGTGGGAACTTACCAACAAAAGAAGTGGATTACCAAAAAGAATGGGAAGAAGCAGACGTTTATGGACAACGTCAGAAAAAGAATGAAGGAAAACCAACATTCGTGCTTCACGATGGCCCGCCATATGCCAATGGTGCGGTTCACATGGGACATGCCTTAAACAAAATTTCTAAGGACTTTATTGTTCGTAGTAAATCAATGAGCGGATTCCGTGCACCATTCGTACCAGGATGGGATACACACGGACTTCCAATCGAACAAGCTTTAGCAAACGCTGAAGGGGTTGACCGTAAGAAATTATCAATCGCTGAATTCCGTAAATTATGTGCGGAATACGCATTACGTCAAGTGGACAACCAACGTGCTGAATTCAAGCGATTAGGGGTTACAGGTACATGGGATAAACCATACTTAACACTTCAACCAGAATTCGAAGCAGAACAAATTCGTGTATTCGGTAAAATGGCTGAAAATGGCTATATTTACAAAGGATTAAAACCAATTTACTGGTCTCCATCAAGTGAATCTTCACTTGCCGAAGCTGAAATTGAATATAAAGACGTAGAAAGCCCATCAATCTATGTGGCGTTCAAAGTCAAAGACGGAAAAGGTGTTGTATCAGATGATGCGTCATTCGTTATTTGGACAACAACTCCTTGGACACTTCCAGCAAACTTAGGGATCTTCGTACACCCTGACTATGAATATGCAGAAGTGAAAACAGACAAAGGTACTTTTGTAGTAGCCAAAGAATTAGTGAACTCACTTGCTGAAACTCTTGGTTGGGAATCAGTGGAAGTAGTAAAAGAATTCCGTGGAACTGAATTGGAATATGCAACAGCATGGCATCCATTCTACGAACGCGAATCACTAGTGATGCTAGGGGACTACGTAACGCTTGATGCGGGTACTGGTTTAGTTCACTCAGCTCCTGGACACGGGGAAGACGACTTCTACTATTCACGTAAATACAACTTAGATGTATTATCACCAGTGGATAACCAAGGTCATTACACTGCAGAAGCTCCTGGTTTTGAAGGAATGTTCTATGCTAAAGCAAACAAAGTCATTACAGACATGTTAGCTGAAAATGGTTCATTACTTAAATTAAGCTATTTCGTGCATAGTTACCCACATGACTGGAGAACGAAGAAACCAGTTATCTTCCGTGCAACTCCACAATGGTTTGCGTCAATCGATGCTTTCCGTCAAGATATTTTAGATGTGATTGAAAATGATGTGAAATGGTACCACCCATCAGGTCAAGTACGTATTTACAACATGGTTCGTGACCGTGGCGACTGGGTCATCTCTCGTCAACGTGTATGGGGTGTTCCACTTCCTGTATTCTACGCTGAAAACGGAGAACCAATCATCACTCCAGAAACAACAGAACACGTTGCAAAATTAGTCGAAGAATTCGGTTCTGACGTATGGTTCGAACGCGAAGCAAAAGAGTTATTACCAGAAGGATTTACACATCCAAGCAGTCCAAATGGTACATTTAAAAAAGAAATGGACATCATGGACGTATGGTTCGACTCAGGTAGCTCACATGCTGGTGTATTAAGCATTCGCCCAGAATTAACATTCCCAGCTGATTTATACTTAGAAGGATCAGACCAATACCGTGGATGGTTCAACTCAAGTTTAACAACAAGTGTAGCGGTTCATAAACAAGCTCCATATAAAGCAGTTCTTTCTCAAGGGTTCGTAATGGACGGGAGAAGGCAAGAAGATGAGTAAATCTCTAGGAAACGTCATCTCACCTGCAAAAGAAATGCAAACAAAAGGGGCAGACATTATCCGTCTATGGGTATCATCTGTGGACTACGAATCAGACGTACGTATCAGTACTGAAATCTTTAAACCAAGTATCTGAAGCATACCGTAAGATCCGTAACACAATGCGCTTTATGTTAGCGAACACTACAGACTTCGAACCATCTAAACATGCAGTAGCGTTTAAAGACCTACGTAGTGTGGATCAATACATGATGATTCGTTTCAACGATATCGTGAAGACAATTGAAGAAGCGTATGAAAACTATGAATTCTCAACAATTTACCAAACAGTGATGAACTTCTGTACCGTTGATTTATCACAGTTCTACTTAGACTTTGCAAAAGACGTTGTGTATATCGAACATGAAGATAACTACGAACGTCGTGCAATGCAAACAGTTATTTACGATATCTTAGTGAAATTAACGAAATTACTAAGCCCAATCTTAGTTCACACAAGTGAAGAAGTTTGGAAATACTTGAAAGAAGAAGAAGCTTATGTTCAATTAGCTGAATTCCCAGCAGTAGAAAACTACGAAAACAAAGAAGAAGTATTAGCACACTGGACTGAATTCTTCAAAGTTCGTAACACTGCATTGAAAGCTTTAGAAGAAGCTCGTAACGAGAAATTAATCGGTAAGAACTTCGAAGCAAAAGTAACGCTATATCCATCTAATGAAGTACGTGCTTTATTAGACAGCTTAAACACAAATGTCGCTCAATTATTCATCGTAAGTGAATTAGAAGTCGCTCCAGAAGGTGTTGAAGCTCCTGCGAACGCAGTTGAAGGCGAAGGCGTGAAAGTCGTTGTTGAACATGCTAAAGGTGAAACATGTGAACGTTGCCGTGCTGTGAAGATTGAAGTAGGAACATTAGAAGATGCTCCAACTTTATGTAATCGTTGTGCAGCAATTGTGCGTGAACACTTCCCAGAAGCGCTTGTTCCAGAAGCAGAATAATAAAATTTTAACTGAGTCGGAGAAATTCGGCTCAGTTTTTTTCAAATTGTGTTCAAAAAGTGGACATTTCGAAGGAGTGAATTAGACTAATTCTAGTTAACTCCTTTTTTTAGCGTTCTATCAATGTTTTTGCCACTCAAAAGGGAGGATATTTGTAAATAAAAGGAAATTTTGCTCTCCATATTTTCTTTATAATTAAATCGAAATCATACTTATTTAGCAATTTAACTATACTTTTAATAGATTAATTTCATAAGTCTGTCAGGAAATGTTCTTACCCAGTTTAGATAATGTCTAATGTAGGAAAGGGATTACAAAAAACTCTCTTCCTAAATAAAAGAAGAAATAGGAGAACAATTATGCAAAAAGTACGTAATAGACAAAAAGGTATGATTGCAGGAGCAAGAGTGTTAGGAGCAAGCCTTATCTTGAGCACAAGCCTATTAGCGCCAATCGCAACAGTCTATGCTGAAACAGGTGAAGGAAGAGTTCCTAATGTCACACTGCCAAATGGGGTTCCGACAAACTATGACTTAACATGGTTTGATGAGTTTGATGGAGACAAACTCGACAGAACAAAATGGGATTATTCTCTTTCAAGTTTCGATCCTAAAAATAGAACGCAGATGCATTTCACAGACGACCCAGCAAATGTATCTTTAAAAGATGGAATTCTTCATTTAACGGCACTCTATACGCCGAAGCAATGGAAGTGGAATGACCAAACAAAAAAACATGAATGGGTAGACCGTGAGAATACTTATGTAGACTCAAAGACAAAACAAACGATTACTTATAAAGCTCCATTTACTTCTGGAGCGATTCAAACGCGTGACCGACACGGGAAAGTCCTTACGGAATTTGTAGGTGACTTCTATGCCGAATCACGTATCAAATTACCATTTAGTGAATCCTCATGGGCTTCCTTCTGGATGACTGGTACAAAAGGCGGAGGATCTCCTACAAGTGGGGAGATTGATGTTTTCGAGTCTAAAGGGTATGACCCAAAATTCATTCAAGCCAATATCCATACAGCACCGACACCTGAGCCTGGCAAGGAAAAGTATAGCGATCAATATCAAAAAAAACTCCCTAATAATGGAGATACGCAAACAGCTTTTCACACATACGGTGTATTAAAAGAAGGCGATAAAATTACTTTCTTCTATGATGGACAAGCACTTTATACCGTCAAATATAGTGAGATTAAGAAAAATGAAGCATTTGTCAATCCAGAAAATGGATTTATTTTACGATTAACGCATATCGTAGGTGGTTCATTTGTGAAGGACTTTGGAAAAAACGCTACCCGTAACTATACGGATGCGATTCCTTACAAAGATAGCTATAAGGATGGCAGTCGTTCAGACATGCAAATCGATTATGTTCGCGTATGGCAACCAAGTGCTAAACCTGTAACGACAGAAGCGCCAACGACAACAACAACAACTACAACGGTTGCGCCAACAACAACGACTACGACAACTGTTGCTCCGACTACGACAACAACGACGACAGAGGCACCAACGACAACGGAAGCTCCGGCAACAACAGAGGCACCTACAACTACAGTAGCGCCTACGACAACGGAAGCTCCGACAACAACAGAGGCACCTACAACTACAGTAGCGCCTACGACAACGGAAGCAACTACAACGACAGAAGCACCTACAACTACAGTAGCAACTACCACAACTGAAGCGCCAACTACAACAGTAGCGACAACAGAAGCTCCAGTAGTGACAACATCTGCTCCTGTAGTAACAGAGGCGCCAGTTGTAACGACATCAGCACCAGTAGTAACAGAAGCACCAGTTGTAACTACATCAGCACCAGTAGTAACAGAAGCACCAGTAGTGACAACATCAGCACCAGTGGCTACAGAAGCACCAGTTGTAACGACATCAGCCCCTGTAGTGACAGAAGCTCCGGTAGTGACAACAGTTGCACCTACAACAACAACTACTACGACTGAGGCTCCAACTACAACTGCAGCAACAACAGTGACAGAGGAGCCTACAACTACAACAGTAGCGACAACTGAAGCACCAAGAAGTCGTGTTCGTAGAAGAGCTCTTCTAGATACAACTGAACTACCAACACCAACTCCTGAGGCAGAGGTGCGTTCTACAGTTGCAGAAACGGTAGCAACAACAGAAGCTCCTGCACCAACAGCTGTTTTAACAAATGCCGTTGAAGACAAAGTTGTAACAGCAGAAACAAATACGGAAGCAACTGAGTCACGTGTGTTAGCAACACCTCTTGCTGCTAAAGCAGAACAAGCACAAGACAAAGAAGCAAAAGATGCAAAAGATCCATCTCCAGCGCCCTGTTGCACAAGCAGCGCCAGCAGGAGAAGACGAATTACCAAATACAGGTACTTCAATGGGAACTTTATATCTGATTCTTTCAGCAGTATTCTTAACAGGTGGCGCATTTGTATTTGCTAAAAGCAAAAAATAAAATAGTTCAATAAACCAAGAAGGAATTAGACAGTGAAGGCTGTTTAATTCCTTTTTTGCGTTGTTATTTTCAGTCTCAAGTCCCAGAGAAATCGGCCTTTAGTACCATGCCCCAAAATTAGGGGATGATACAATAAGTCTATAAGGAGGGAGCACCATGAAACAGTGGAATAGACTTCTCAAACTAGTATTGTTTGTATTCATAACGCGTTACTTTATGAGTCATATTTACGGTTCTTCCGTAAGGCTGTTATTTTCACTTCTCGTACTAGCAGGTATCTTTTTCTTCATGCTATTTCCAGAAGAAATGGAAGTGAAATCGCTCTTTGGTAAAACAAAGAAGCCGCTCGATAAAACCTCTAGTAAGGTGCAAGAACGATATGAACAATCAGGATTATCCAAACAAGATATCGACTATTTTAGACAAAAAATGGCAGTGGTGAAGACGCAAATTGAGGAAATCGATGAGACGATTCAAAGTTATACCAAACTACGAATTATTAGTAATCGATACAATACGACTCAAACGATGAAGGAGTATTTCAAATCTCTCGTCCAACACCCTGAAAAGCTTCCAGATGCGAACTTGTTCGTTCATACTTGTGTACCGTCGTTAAATGAAATGACGAAAGCCTACAAAGAATTGAGTGAGCAACCTGTAAAAGGAAGCGAAACGTATCAAACGCTACAAGAATTAGGAGAGAAAATCGATCTCGTCTGTGCGACGCTGGAAGAGGATTACTTACATTTCCAAGAAGACAGAATTAAAAAGTCAGAAGCAGAGATGGATTATGTAAACCGTACGATAAAGGAGTAGAGAACAATGACTGAAGAAAAATCAATGGTGGATGCACTGATTCAAAACCCATTTGGAGAAGACGTTGTAAAAAATACGACGTTGCAAGATGTGGCGAGTGACTTCCCGCAAGAACAAGTGGACGCTAAACGTGCGCTAGTAGATACCTTGCCAGAAAAACAACAAGAACAAGCCCGCGCACTAGCAAAACAAATCGACGAAAAGAATATGCAAGCCATTATTAGTTACGGGGCCGGCGCGCAAAAGCAACTTGGTGAATTCTCTCATTCGATGTTGGCTCATGTGCAAAATAAAGATACTGGAGAAATCGGAGATACGCTCAATGAGTTGATGATGCGACTAAACGAGACAGACCCGAACGACCTTGTGGCACAAGATTCGAACATCTTCCGCAAAATCTTTGGACGCGTGAAGAAGTCGATTTACGAAATGCAATCAAAATACCAAGAAGTCGGTTCTCAAGTGGATAAGATTGCTGTGCGATTAGACCATGAGAAGAATGGCTATTAAACGACAACTTGTCGCTCGAGCAACTGTACCAACGCAATAAGGAATTCTTCGAGGCGTTAAGTATTTATATCGCTGCTGGGGAATTGAAGATTGAAGAATTGCAACAAAAACTCATCCCTGAAGCGATGCAAAAGGCGCAAGAGACAGGAGACCAAATGGATGTACAAGTCGTCAATGACTTACATCAATTCCTGGACCGTCTTGAAAAGAGAAACCACGACTTGAAATTAACGCGTCAAATGACGATTCAACAAGCGCCACAAATCCGTTTGATTCAAAATACGAACCAAACATTAGCAGAAAAAATTCAGTCTTCAATTACGACGACGATTCCTTTATGGAAGAATCAAATTGCCATTGCGATGACATTGCTTCGTCAAAAGGATGCAGTCACAGCGCAACGTCAAGTGTCTGAAACGACGAACCAATTGATTCAAAAGAACTCTGAAATGTTGAAGATTTCTACGATTGAAACAGCTCGTGAAAACGAACGTGGTATTATCGATTTAGAAACCCTTCAAAAGACACAACAAGACTTGATTGAAACATTAGAAGAAACGATTCTAATCCAACAAGAAGGCCGTCAAAAACGTAGAAAAGCCGAATACGAATTGACGCAAATGGAACAAGAACTCCTCGAAAACTTACTCGTTTTAAGCCAAAAAGAAAAACGTGTGAAGGAAGAAATGCGCGGCTAACCATGACAGAAATCTTTACCTTTTATTCCTGAATAAGGACTGGAGGGTAAAGATTTTTTTATTTTTAGCTAGTGTCTGTAATGTTTCAATTCGTTAACAAAATGATAAACTTCGCCGTGAACCTTGATATTTTGGCTAACATTATTTAAAATAGGATGAAAGGAAAAAAATATTATTTTAATGAGGTGAAAAAATGCACGTATGGGTCGTAGTTCTCGCGTTATTAGCATTAGCAGTATTTTTCTTATTCATTTCACTATTCTTAAAGGATAACCAAAATGAAGAAGAAATCGATGAATTAGCAGATGGTTTATTAGAATTAAACCGTGAAGTATATTCATTAAAGAAAAAAATTCAAGAATTAGAAGGAACAACTGTTTACAAAGGACCATCAGTTGAACCAACTTACGAAGAAGTTCGCGCTGCAAAAGCAGCTGAAGTTCGTGTAGCTGAAAAACCAGAACCAGTAGCTGAACAAACAGAAGCAGTGGAAGAAGCAACTGCAGAAGAATCTGGTCGCTTACACAATGTAACAAAACAACAAATCATTACATTATTCAGCCACGGTAATTCAGTAGAATCAATTTCTGAACAATTAAACGTACCTGTTTCAACAGTACAATTGGTAATCGATAACTATTTTGAAGCAGATGCAAATTAAGGAGGAAGAACATGAGTAAAACGAAATTTCGTTCTTTAGGAATGGGCTTCTTATTAGCAGCGTTAATTTTAGCATTGGTTACTGTGATTTGGCCTTTCGTACCACAATCATTAAAGAGCCAATTGGATGCAGTGAATTTGCCAATCGTTTCTGAAGGAGCAAATGAAGCAAGCTATAAAGCAGCTTACGAGTCTTTATTAGCTGAAAAAGAATCTGGTAGCCAAGCGTCTACATCAAGTGCTAAAGCTACTTCACAAGCTTCAACAACTGAAGCAGCAACTACACAATCTTCAAAACCTGTATCTATTACAGTTGAAGAAGGCGAATCATCAAACGATGTTGCCGACAAATTAGAAAAAGCAGGCTTAGTTAAGAGTGCTAAAGAGTTCATAGATTACTTAACAACAAATAACATTGCTGATAAGATCTGGACTGGTACTTTCGAAATTAAACCAGGAAGTTCTAATGAAGAAATCGCTCGTGCAATCGGAGCGTTACAATAATAGACATGAATGAGTGTTACAGTCGAAGGGCTGTAACACTTTTTTTGATTTAAATTAAAGTTTTCTGAAAATTAGATGAAAACTGTGGTACAATGGGAGTACGACTTTAGAAAGTGGAGTGAGAATATGATTGAAAGAAGTCAAGTAGATGTAAATCAAACATGGGACTTAACTCATTTGTTTGAAACAGAAGAAGCTTTTAACGAAGCGTTAGAAGATCTTAAAGGAAAAGTAGATGCTTTCCAAAAGGCATACGAAGGAAACATTACAACAGCACACCAAGTGAATGCTGGTTTAGCAACTTACCGTGACTTATTAGAACAACGCGGTAAAATTTCTGCGTACTGCAACCTTGCAGTGAGCGCGAATACAAGAGATAAAGAAGCACAAACACGTTCAGCACAAACACGTACAGTGTTAGCTGGATTAGATGCAAAATTAAGTTTCTTTGAATCTGAATTAAGCCAATTGGATGATGCGGTATTAGAAGAAGCACGCGCGAATAAAGAAGATGCTTTATATATCGAACGTCTCCTAGAAGATAAAAAACATTTATTATCAAAAGACGTGGAAGCAACTTTAGCTGCTCTTGGAAATACATTAGATGCAGGTTACCAAGCCTACAACGATATTAAATTCAAAGATATTCATTTCCCAGACGTAGAAGCAGACGGACAAGTGATTCCGATGACATACAACAGCTTCGAAGGCCGTATGCAATCAGAACCAAATACAGCGATCCGTCGTGAAGCGTTCAAAGTATTTAGCGACACATTACGCAAATACCAACACAGCACAGCTTCAGCGTATAACACACAAATTCAAAAAGAAAAAACAATGGCAACATTGCGTGGATTCGACTCAGTGTTCGACTACTTATTAGACCGTCAAAAAGTTTCTCGTGAACTATACGACCGTCAAATCGATGTCATCATGGAAGAATTAGCGCCACATATGCGTAAATTCGCACGTCTCATCAAAGAAACTTATCAATTAGATGAAGTGCGCTATGAAGACTTGAAACTTGAAGTAGACCCAACATACGCTGCCAAAGTAACGTATGACGAAGCAAAACAATACATCTTAGAAGGATTAGAACCTTTAGGAGAAGATTATCTCAAGATTATGAAGGAAGCCTTCGACAACCGTTGGATCGACTACGCTGAGACAATCGGCAAACGTACAGGTGCGTTCTGTTCATCACCTTATGGAGCAAACTCATTTATCTTAATGTTCTTTACAGAAGATATGAATGACTGCATGACGCTCGCGCATGAATTAGGACACGCAGGTCACTTCCAATTAGCGTATAAACACCAAAATATTCTAGATGGTCGTCCAAGTATGTACTTTGTGGAAGCTCCATCAACTACAAACGAATTATTGGTTGAGTTCTACTTGAAGAACAAAGCAGGAGATGATTTACGTATGAAGCGTTGGATTTCATCTCAAATGGTCGCTAAAACTTACTACCATAACTTTGTGACTCACTTATTAGAAGCGTACTTCCAACGCGAAGTATACCGCTTAGTAGACGCAGGTAAGAGCTTAGACGCGGATACATTGAATCATTTATTCAAAGAAACATTGGCGAAATTCTGGGGACCAGAAGTGGTTCTTACAGAAGGTGCAGAGTTAACATGGATGCGTCAACCGCACTATTACATGGGACTTTACTCATACACTTACTCAGCTGGGTTAACAATCGGTACACAAGTGGCGAAAATGATTCAAAAAGATTCAAGTGTCGCAAATACTTGGGTAGAAGTATTGAAGATGGGCGGAACGAAGAGCGCAGAAGAGCTTGCGAAAGCAGCAGGCGTCGATGTCTCTACAGATGCACCGCTGAAAGATACGATTGCTACAATCGGTGGCTTAATCGACGAAATCGTAGAAATTACAAAACAATTGAATGCATAAAAATAAAGGTCAGCATTTTTTGCTGACCTTTTTGCATTTATTTTATTGGTTTGACTGAGACACGATCAATTGAATGGATCCGCTAACCTGAAGTGCAGGTGTTCCAGAAGGTAGAATAAAGGAATCTGCTTTTTCGATTGGGTACTGCGTTCCGTCGACTGTGAGCGTCCCTTTTCCGTCTAACACCGTCACAAGGTGATAAGTAGAAGAGAGGGCATCGCTGTAGTCACCGTTGATATCGTATTTCCAAACCGTAAAGAATTTATTCTCCACAAAAGTCGTTCTAGTTCCATTCTCAGTCGTCACCACTTGTTGATTGGTTGTTGGGGCACTGTGCGGAATGGTTGTGACATCTTTTGTTTGTTGGATATGCAGTGGGCGAGGGTTACCAGCATCGTCGGTGCGGTTATAGTCATAGACGCGGTAAGTCATATCCGAATTTTGTTGCGTCTCAAGAATCACAATACCGCCACCAATGGCGTGAATCGTACCACTTGGCACATCGAAGAAGTCTCCAGCTTTAACAGGAACTTCAGTGAATAGCTCGCTCCAAGCTTCATTGTCGATTTTCTCTGCAAATTCTTCAGGCGTCATCGCTGTATGTCCGTATACAATTTTTGCGCCTGGCTCAGCTTGAACGACATACCAGCATTCATTCTTCCCATATTCGCCTTCATGTTCTAGCGCATACTCGTCATCTGGATGCACTTGAATCGATAAGTCATCAGATGCATCGAGTAACTTAATAAGAAGAGGGAAGCTTGCTAACTGTTGCCCATTGAAGAGCTCTGGATGGGTTTTATAGAGTTCATCTAACCCGAGTCCTGCATATTCTGCAGGGCTTTTTATCGTTGAAATCCCATTTGGATGGGCGCTAATAATCCACGCTTCACCTGTTTTATCTGAAGGAAGAGTGAAGTTAAAGAGCGAATGCAATTTCGTCCCGCCCCAGATTTTCTCTTGAAGTACGGCATTTAAAAAGATTGGTGTTGTCATCATCGTGCCTCCTATGAAGAATGTCTTAATGCAAATGAATTAAATTCAAATAGATCGTATCTGTGTCGGCTAATCGAGTACTCAAATGGAGTGCCATTATCTAAGTAGGCTACTTGTTCTACTTCGAAGACGGGCTCCGTTGGAAGTAATTGTAAGTATTTTTGTTCATCTTCAGAACTTGGTGCTGCACGCAAGATTTTTGTGGCACTCGCGATGCGTAAGCCTAGTTTGCCTTCGATATATTGATAAATAGAGTCTAATAGAACTTCTTCAGTAATTCCTGGAATGACGCTCGTACTCATATAGGTTTGTTCTAATACATACGGCTTCCCGTCGATGATGCGAAGTCTATGAATATTATAAACAGGACTTTGCACCGGTACTTGTAATTTTTCTGCAAGGAATTCTGAAGCAAACTCTAATTTAAAATGAATAATCTTGGATTCAACAGTAGAGTGTGTATCCTCAGAAATTTTCGTAAGTCCTTTAATATCGCGTTCTGGAACGATAAGTTTTCGCTTAGACGTGCCTCGAGAGAGGACAAAGGTGCCTTGGCCGCGTTTTCTGAAGATAAGCCCTTCAGAAACGAGTAAGTCTAATGCTTTTTTGACCGTCATTCGACTGCTATTAAATTCTTTCGTTAATGTGATTTCATCGGGTAATTGTTGGTTAATGGCGTATTCGTTACTTAAAATCTTTCACGAATCGCATGGTAAATCTGTAAATACTTTACGCTCATCGAATGTGATCCTTTCTCTAAACTAGCTATATTATAACAAATGAAGAATGAATAGGCAAAATCGACAATTTGAATACTATTTATAAATATTGTCTAGACAAATATTTAAATTGTGATATACTATACGTGAAAGAGCTTACAGAAAGGAGGTTAATTATGAAGAAACAATTGAGTTTCCCTCAAGGGTTCTGGTGGGGTGCTGCTTCAAGTGGACCGCAGACAGAAGGCCAATTTGACAAGGCGCATGAAAATGTGATGGATTACTGGTTTAGAACTAATCCAGAAGCTTTCTTTAATGGAGTTGGTCCGGATGTGGCGAGTGATTTTTATCATACGTATCCTGAAGATTTTCGTTTGATGAAGGAGATTGGATTTAATTCATTCCGTACATCGATTCAATGGAGCCGTTTGATTAAAGACTTCGAGACGGGTGAAGCCGATCCAAAGGCTGTGGAATTCTACAACGCGGTTATTGAAGAAGCAAAGAAGAACGATATTGAATTGGTGTTGAATTTACATCACTTCGATTTGCCAGTTGAATTGCTTCAACAATACGGCGGTTGGGAAAGTAAACATGTCGTGGACTTATTCGTGAAGTTTGCAAAGACTGCGTTTGAATGTTTTGGCGATAAGATTCATTATTGGACAACTTTCAATGAGCCAATGGTCATTCCAGAAGCAGGATACTTATATGCATTCCATTATCCGAACCTAAAAGGGAAAGGGAAAGAAGCTGTTCAAGTGATTTATAATCTAAATCTTGCAAGTGCCAAAGTGATTCAACTCTATCACTCGTTAGGATTGGATGGCGAGATTGGGATTATTTTAAACTTAACGCCTGCTTATCCAAGAAGTGATGCTCCAGAAGATTTAGCAGCAAGTCAATTTACAGATGATTTCTTTAACAGAGTCTTCTTAAATCCAGCGGTGAAAGGCACATTCCCTGAAACCTTGGTGAAACAACTAGAGGAGGACGGCGTGTTATGGAGTCATACTGAAGAGGAATTGCAGCTCATTCGAGAAAATACGGTTGATTTTCTTGGGGTGAATTACTATCATCCAAAACGTGTGCAGGCACAGCCAAATCCAGAGGAGTACAAAACACCTTGGATGCCAGACCAATACTTCAAAGAGTATGAATGGCCTGAACGTCGCATGAATCCATATCGTGGATGGGAAATCTTCCCGAAAGCCATTTATGACATTGCAATGATTGTGAAAGAAGAATATGGCAATATCCCATGGTTCATTAGTGAAAACGGAATGGGTGTTGAAAACGAAGGACGATTCATCGGAGAAAATGGAGTCATTGATGATGTGTATCGTATTGAATTTTACGAAGAACATCTAACATGGCTACATAAAGCGATTGAAGAAGGTAGTCGTTGTTTTGGATATCATACATGGACTGCTTTTGATTGCTGGTCTTGGAATAATGCGTATAAGAATCGTTACGGATTTATTTCTGTAGATTTAGAAACGCAAAAGAGAACCATCAAGAGTAGTGGAAGATGGTATCGTAAAGTCAGCGATAATAACGGTTTTGAAATAAAAATTGAGGAATAAAGAGAGGAGATATTCAGATGAAAAACTCAAAATTTATTGATAAATTTGCCGCGTTTGCAGGTAGACTGGGGAACCAAATTCATTTAAAAACCCTCAGAGATGCATTTGCGACAGTAATGCCATTATATATTTTGGCAGGTTTAATTGTTCTTTTGAACAACACAGTATTTAAGTGGATTTTCCAAGGGGGATACATTAACAAAATTCCAATATTGGGGAATTACAATTGCAAACGGTACTTTAAGTATCTCAGGTATTATTATTGCCGTAATGGTTGGTTATTTCTTAGCGAAAAACAGAGATTTTGAAAACCCATTGGCAGCATCAATGCTATCATTAGTTTCTTTAATTGTTATGATGCCAAATACAGTTTCTGCTGTTCCTGATGGCGCAAAAGATGCCGTAAATATTTCAGGTGTTCTTTCATTTAACAACACAGGTACAGGTGCAATGTTCGCAGGGGTTATCGTAGCGATTATTGCAACAGAATTATTCATCAAATTATCGAACGTTAAAGCGTTACAAATTAACCTTGGTGACAACATTCCACCAGCAGTTGGTAAATCATTCAGCGTATTACTTCCAGTAATGACAGTTATTTCATTATTCGGTGTAGTTTCAGCATTATTATTCAACATGTTTGGAACAAACTTAATCTCAATTATTACAGTCTTCATCCAAGAACCAATTCGTCATATTGGTACAAGCTTAATCGGAGTAATTATCATTTACTCTCTAGGAAATATGTTATGGCTATTTGGTATTCACCAAGCCGTTATTTACAGTGCAATTCTAGAACCATTACTATTAATTAACATCACTGAAAACATCGCTGCTGCAAACAATGGACAAGCGATTCCACACATCATCAACTTATCTCAAGTTCAAACATTTGCGTTAATGGGTGGTAGTGGATCTACATTATGTTTATTAGTGGCAACATTCTTAGTGAGCCGCAACGCTGCTTCTAAAAACGTGGCTAAATTATCATTTGGACCTGGACTCTTCAACATCAATGAACCTGTATTATTCGGTTACCCAATCGTTTATAACATTTCATTAGCGATTCCATTTATCGCTGTTCCAGCTCTTGGTATTTTAATCAGCTACTTAGCAACAGCTGCAGGCTTCATGAGCCCAGCATTTGTACAAGTTCCATGGACTACACCAGTATTCTTAAATGCATGGTTGGCAACAGCAGGGGACTTCAGAGCAATTCTCGTTCAATTAGTCATCTTTGCACTTGGAGTTCTTCTATACATTCCATTTATCAAAGTAAATGATAAAGTTGTTGAACAAGAAATGAAGGGATAAGATTATGAAACAAATTTTATTAGTATGTAACGCGGGAATGTCGACAAGTATGCTTGTTAAAAAGATGCAACAAAGTGCGACTGAACGTGGGATTGAAGTTTCTATCGAAGCAAAATCCATTACAGAAGCGAAAAAGAATATCCATGAAGCAGATGTTATTCTCATTGGACCACAAATTCGTTACGAGTTGCCTGCAGTAAAAGAAATTGCAGGAGATATTCCAGTAGATGCCATTGATATGCGCGACTACGGTATGATGAATGGTCCAAAAGTATTAGACCAAGCATTAGCGTTGATAGGAGAATAATATGACAGAAGAAATGGAACTCATCTGTTTCCAGTTGATTGCCAATAGTGGTGCAGCTAAATCTTGTTTTGTAGAAGCGATTCAAGCGGCTAAAAAAGGATTGTTTGAAGATGCTAAAGCAAAACTTGTGGAAGCAGAGGAAGCCTTCGTTGAGGCGCATAAAATTCACGCAGAGCTGATTCAAAAAGAAGCAAGCGGAGAAAAAACAGAATTTTCATTGCTGTTCATGCATGCCGAGGACCAAATGGCTTCAACCGAAATCGTTCAATTGTTAGCTCAAGAGTTGATTGAGCTTTATCGTGAACGGTACGAACAAAAGTGATTTATAAGAACACAGATTGGCATCTCTGCTGATCTGTGTTTTTTATTGACTTTCCTTCTTAGAAAGAAAAGATTCCGTAGAAGCTTACGGAGTCTATAATAGCAGTAACGTGAAGAGCATCGAATGTGAATTATGGGGAGTAGAAACTTGTTTCATACTCCCCATTTGAAGCTTCGAAGGTGTAAGACTTCGGCTTACACCGGTGCAACGTTACAGCTATTATGAAGATATCCGTAAGGATTCGAAGGAATCTTTCTTTTTGTTGAGAATAGACATTCATAAGAAACAGAATCATTAAGAAATACCTAAATCCTTTTAAATCGCGTGAATTCAATGATAAAATAAAATGACATCAACCATGGAGGAACATATGGAAGACAAAAAATTATTTATGAATACATATACTGGTCGAGTGTTTAATCCGCTTGAAATGGTGCCTGACAATGTAGCCATTGAAGATATTGCGCACGCCTTAAGTATGATGTGTCGAGGGAACGGACATCTTCGTTTCTTTTATTCAGTAGGATTACATAGCATTAATTGTGCCCAAGAAGCGATTGCTAGAGGATATCAAACAGGAACCGTCCTTGCGTGTTTACTACATGATGCAACAGAAGCCTATATCGCTGACTTAATTCGTCCTGTGAAAAATCAATTGCCAGAGTACGAAATCATGGAAAATAACTTATTCGAAGTGATTAAAGAGAAATTCTTCTTACAACATTTAGAAGAAAAAGAATGGGCAAAAGTGTGGGCGATTGATCATGAAATGCTCTCTAATGAATTGCCAATCATTTTAACGGATGAACCGATAATGGAAAAAGCGCCATTACTCAGCAGTCCAATTCTCGAAGAAAGAAACATGCGAGCAGTCGAACTCGAATTCTTGAAGTTATTCACCGAACTCTTTGAGGCATATCAAAAAGACGTGAAGAACTTGAAACGCGCTCAGCAAAAAAGAGAACTCGAGGCGATGACGCCAGGAAAACGCCTCGCGGAAGAAAAACGAGTAGTCGAATGGCTCAAAGGAATGCCGCAGTGGATTGAAGCCAAAACTGTTGCCTTAACAATGCCGATGCGAATGGAATTCCAATTAGATTTAATCGTTCAAGAGGCTAGAAGCGCTGGTAAAACAATATTCGTTCCTGTAACGATGCCAGATAAGACATTGGTATTTGTCGAATGGAATGAACAAACAACCTTTAAACGCACGTTGTATGGAGTACTTGAGCCAGTAATCGATAGTACGCACCCGCTATTTGAAGCTAAAGACCTTGATTTAATCATTGTTCCTGGACTACTTTATAGTACGAAAGGAGACCGTATTGGATTTGGTGGAGGCTATTACGATAGAACCTTACAAAAGGTAGACGATTATCGTATCCTTTCACTAGCCTATACGACGCAGGTGACGCCTGTTGCCGACTGGCCGATATTTGAAACGGATATTCATATTCCAACGATTATTACAAGTGAAGGAGTGGTTCAAGATGTTTAAGATTAACCCTTGGAAATTAGAACGCATGAAGCGCAATTTCAATGAGAGCTTCAGCTTTACTTATTTATTTCTTGCGATTCAAGCAGCGCTCTTTATCGTTATGACGCTTGCAGGTGGTAGCACGAATGGACAAGTTCTTGTGAATTTCGGGGCGAAGTTCAATCCGTATATCATTCATCAACATGAATATTATCGATTCCTAACGCCAATTTTCTTACATATTGGACTGGAACATATTTATTTAACAGCTTGTTCTTATATATGATTGGCCGTCAGATGGAGTACGAAATTGGACACTGGAGATTCCTTGCGGTGTATCTGTTATCAGGAATTATGGGAAACCTTGCAAGTTTTGCATTCTCATCTAGCATTTCAGCTGGGGCAAGTACGGCGCTCTTTGGACTCATGGGAGCTGTTGTTTATTTATCAAGAAAACACGGCTACATTCGTTCTTTTAGGCAAATGGGCGTGCAATACGCAGGACTTATCATTATCAATATTGTCCTTGGGTTTATTAATTCAGCCGTCGATAACTATGGACACTTAGGAGGACTCGTTGGTGGGTACTTAGTGATGATGGCGATTAGCTTCAGAGGGGACCGCCTGACGAAACCTGCTTCACGCATTGCAGGAATCGTTGCGTATTTTGTCATCGCAATTTTACTTTTTGCACTAGGAATGAAAAGATAATGCTGTTATAATGTAAGCATATACAAATTTCATGGAGTGAATACAATGGAAAAGAAAATTATTGGTATTGATTTAGGTGGGACTTCCATCAAATTTGCGATTATTTCACTAGCAGGTGAAGTTCAACAAAAATGGTCGATTCCTACCAACATTTTAGACGAAGGAAGCCACATTGTGGACGATATTATCGATTCAATTCGTCATCGTTTAGACTTATTAGGACTAACAAATGAAAACTTTGCTGGTATTGGGATGGGTTCTCCAGGTGTTGTTGACAGAGAGAAGGGTACAGTTATTGGTGCCTACAACTTAAACTGGAAAACATTACAACCTTTGAAAGAAAAAATTGAAGGAGCACTTGACATTCCGTTCTTCATCGACAATGATGCTAACGTAGCAGCACTTGGTGAAAAATGGATGGGTGCTGGTGGAGACCAACCAGACGTAACCTTCTTTACACTTGGAACAGGTGTTGGCGGTGGAATTATCGCTGAAAACCGTCTGATTCATGGTGTAGCGGGCGCTGGCGGGGAGCTTGGACACATCGCCGTTGATTTCAGTGAACGTCCTTTTGCATGTACTTGCGGTAAAAAAGGCTGTCTTGAAACGGTAGCGAGTGCCACTGGTATTGTGAACTTAGCACGTCGTTATGCAGACGAATATGCAGGCGATTCAGAGTTGAAAGCAAGAATCGATGATGGACAAGACGTGAGTGCAAAAGACGTGTTTGATTTAGCAAAACAAAACGATCCACTCGCATTAATCGTGATTCGTCATTTCTCAAAATACTTAGGAATTGCATGTTCACACGTTGCGAATATGTTAAATCCATCCTTCATCGTTATCGGTGGTGGAGTGAGCGCTGCAGGAGAATTCTTGCTAGAAGGCGTTCGTAAAGAATATGAACAATTAGTATTCCCACAAGTCCGCGAAACAACACACTTACGTTTAGCAGAACTTGGGAACGATGCAGGAGTCATTGGAGCAGCTTCTTTAGTGCTTTTGAAAGATTAGAAGAAACATGATACAATATCTCTTGTCTTATTAAAATTATTTTTGAAGGAGTTTAGTCTCATGTGGTATATTATTTGGGCTCTATTCATGGCCTACGGAATTTACTTATTTGTATTAGTTTGGATGCGTCAATCTGCTGCTAAAGTGGTTAGCGCTGAAGAGTTCGGAAAGGATTTACGTCATGGACAATTAATCGATGTACGTGAAAAAGATGAATTCAAAGCGGCTCATATTTTAGGAGCACGTAACATTCCATATTCTCAATTTAAAGAACGTTTCATGGAATTACGTAAAGACCAACCAATCTATTTATATGAAGAGGGCGTATCAATCGCTGGTCGTTGTGCTTACCGTCTAAAGAAAAATGGATATACAAATATTTACATTTTAAAACATGGCTTTGAAGCATGGAACGGTAAAGTGAAAAAAAGAGAAAACTAATATGAAAAAGAGCTAGTCCAGTTGAACTAGCTCTTTTTTTATTTATTCAGCTTGATGCTTTCTGTAGTCCCCAGGAGAGACTCCTGTTTTCTCTTTGAAGATTTCGTGAAGTAAGAATAATTGTCATATCCCACTTCAGAGGCGACTTGAGAAATCGGCGTCTTCGTATCCGATAGCAATTCTTTAGCAGCATGGATACGTTTATCCGTAATGTATTTAACGAGTGTTTCGCCTGTTTCTTTCTTAAAGACACGAGCAAGGTGATCCGCGCTGAGGTACACCATATCGGCTAAAGTCGTCCGGCTCAAATCCTCTTTGTAGTGATGATCGATATATTCGATGATGCGTTGAATACTATTCTTTTGGTTTTCGGCATCCGTTACAAAGTTTCTTGCATGAGACCAGTAGTAATTGAAGTATTCTTCAAAAGACTCAATCGAATGGAATTTTCTTTGGAAGAGGAAATCATGGTGCGCATTTTGAAATAGCTTATGCGCTGAAATCCCATTTTGGTCTAAGTAAATTCCAATTTGTTGCGTCCAGTCCAGATGTAACTTTTTGCAAGATGGATTTTGGCACCATTCCACCTGAAATATAGTGTAAGAGACTCTTTACCAGTTCAGATTCGTCTAATGAATCTGAGAAGGAGATAGAGTTGGTTGCTACTTCTTTTTCCTGTAAAACAGCATCGTCAGAAGATACTGGAATAATGGTATTCCAATAAGGCACTTGTTGGCCAGTTGCCGCGTAGAGTTCTTTTACGTCTTGTAAAATATTTGGGCATTGGTAGCAACTGGTGAACGTAATGATGGAATTATGATACAACTTATTCTGAATCTCTTGTTGGATTTTTCTGGCGAATGTCTCACTATTGATGGAATTGTCCACTCTAAAGAGGCAAACGTAATGGTCCACGTGTCCTTCCATCTTAAACAGACTCGCTAATTGATAAGCCTCATTTGAGAAGGCTTGGAATACTTTTTTCAACTGTGAAGTCCATGACGGAATTTCTGGGGCGTAATCTGCTTCATTAATATGCAATGTAATTACACCCGTTAGGAAATACTGATGATCTTTTAAACTCAAATTGCGTCTGCGCAGTTCTGCTTGCAATTCTTCCAGACGGTGAATACGTGGCTTTCTCAAATATTCAAACCAGAAATTATTCTCTGCTTGGAAAGATGTCTCAAGAGACGCTGCTGGACGTTGTTCTGTAATTTTGTCGAGCGCCTTTTGAATGATGAACTCCAATTTTTCGAAGTTAATCGGTTTTAAGTAGTATTCAAAACTTTGCAATTCAATCGCTTTTTGAGCGTAGTTGAAATCCGCATAGTTCGTTAAAAAGATGGTTTTGATGTCGTAATTTTCGTTTCTGACCCAAGAGAGCAGTTCGAGACCACTTCCTTGAGGCATTTCAATATCGCTAATCATTAGGTGGATAGGATATTCTTTAATGATGGCTTGCGCCTGAGTGAGGCTGTTCGCCGAGTATACGTTGTCGATTTTTAATCGAGCCCAACGGATTTTTTCACGTAACGCTTCGATGATAAAACGATCGTCATCAACGAGTAGTATATTCATTAGAATCTCCTTTCAACGCTTTATAGGGGAGGAGCGCATAAATTCTTGCGCCACCCGTGTCGTTATTTTCAAAAGTAATCGTATAATCATTTGGATAGAGAAGGTTAAGCCGTTCAATCGCATTGGTAATTCCGATATGATGGCCGTCTTCTGACATTAATGATTCCATGTTCTTGAGTTTTTCAAGAATCTCTGGAGTAAAGCCTGGGCCATTGTCTTTGACGCAAATCTCAATATAAGGCTTTTCTTCTACCATTCGTTTTTGAAGAGAAAGGTCAATGGCAATTCCGTCTTGGAAAGAGAAACCATGCTTAATCGTATTCTCAACGAATGTTTGAAGTAATAGGGAAGGAACGAGCGCATCGTGCAACTGTTCATCGAATGTTAAAGCAAAATCGATATGCTCCCCGTAACGAATGCGTTGAATCTCTAAATAGTCCTTAATATGTTGAATTTCTTTATCCAGTGGAGAGAAGTCTTGGTCCACCATAAAGAGATATCGTAAGTAGTCGGACGTTAAAATCGTTAACTCTTCAATTTCCTTATAGTTCTCCGTTTGAAGCATGCTATGAATCATGGAAAGCATATTCAGATAGAAGTGAGGTCGGATTTGACTCTTTAAGTAGTTGAGTTCGACCTTTTTTTAATTCCAGCTGTGCATGATACTCACGAATTTTTAAGTCTTGCATATCAAAGAGCACCTGGCTCAATTTATCATTGGCAGTATCGATTTCCAAAATCCCTTCAGAAGAAGCAATGTCGTAAATGGAGGTGTTTTCGTCAATTTTTGAAAGTCGTTCGGTTAATCGTGTAATCGGACTTAACATTCTGTTTCGAATGAAAATAATCAACACAAGAGAAGCAATCGCAATTAAGATAGGAACGATTGCGATGAACACTTCAAAAAGAACGATACTCTTGAATACGTCTGTGTAGTCAACCGCTACGTAAATATCAAATGGCAGTTGCGTCCGTTCGCTATCGGCTTCGATTAAGTGTGTGGAAGACGATAAGTTCTTCGGTTCTTTCAGCGAAATATGTCCATTCTTTCCGATATTCAGTTTCCGAAGTGGCATTAGAATATCTTCAGCAGAGATAACCGCCATAATCGTTTTCTCTTTATAATGAACGACTTTAATCAAGTATTCCGTATCGTTGATAAGAATGGCTTGCCATTTACGGTCGTCAGTATTATTTCTGAACGAATTGATATTGTTTTTTAAATATAAGTAATCTTGATAGGGAATATAGAGAGTTGAAGCACTCAGAAAATGATGCGTCCCTTCAGTAGCCACCAAAAACGACATATGCGTTTCGTGTTGGTATTCATAGTCATTAAAAGTGGTCTGTACTTTTTTGACGGTTTGCTCATAATCTGTGTAACTTTGTGGCTCATTTAGTTCATCCAAACCCTTATCGTGAGTGACCGTTGAATACAAAAAGCGTTCAACAGAACGCATTTCATCATTCAGTCCATTGGCGTAAATTTCAATGGAACTCGTCAATTGTTGAATATTTTGATTCTTAATAAAGTCTCTTGTGGCGTTGCTGACGAAGAGACTGATCACTGTGATGAGGATAAGAAGTACTAATAAGACTTGAAAGAAAAATTTAAAAGAATGTCTTTTTAGATAGAATACTATGTAGTTTCATAACTTTTACCTCGCTTCTCAAGTATAACACTATCATAAAAGTTGTCAAAAAACGATATGAATTAAGAAGATGTCGGAAAAGTGATATAAATTTGGCAATATTGTCTGAATAGTGAATAGTTCTTATCGAAAAAAAGTGATATAAAGAAAGCGTTTTATTTTATAAAAATAATGATCAGGAATTTGAAACAGGAGGGAAATTATGAAAGATTTAACCCAATTACAAAAAAGAAAAATAAAAAGCAACATTCCTTTATATGTGCTCCTATTTCCTTCAATTATTTTACTTATAATGTTTGCATATATCCCAATGTTAGGACTTGTGATTGCTTTTAAAGATTACTCACCGGCGAATGGAATTTTAAATAGCCCGTGGGCAGGGTTTAAATATTTCACCCAATTCTTTAATTCAGTTCAATTCGGAACAACGATGATGAACACATTAAAGATTTCAATCTATAGCATTCTCGTTGGATTCCCATTACCAATCTTACTAGCGCTCTTATGTAACCAATTAAGAGCAGGGAAATTCAAAAAAGTCTTTCAAGTAACGACTTATTTACCACACTTTATTTCAACAATGGTTATGTGTGGGATGATTATTTTATTCTTATCACCAAATAGTGGGTTGATTGCCAATATCTTTAAGTCTCTAGGATGGACAATGCCAAACTTATTATCAAAACCAGATAGTTTTGCTGGTGTTTATGTTTGGAGTGATGTTTGGCAACATATCGGTTGGGACAGCATCATTTACTTAGCAGCGTTATCAGCCATCGATCCAACATATTACGAAGCGGCTACGATGGACGGAGCTTCACGGATGCAAAAAATCCTCAACATCGACTTACCATTACTTTTACCTACAGCAATGATTCTATTGATTTTAAGAGCCGGTAGCTTATTGAGTATCGGTTTTGAAAAAGTATTACTATTACAAAATCCATTGAACCTAGCTGGAAGTGAGGTGATTTCGACTTACGTATATAAAGTTGGGATGCAAAACTTCCAATATAGTTACTCTACAGCAATCGGATTATTCAATACTGTAGTCAACTTAATTATTCTATTATCTGTCAATTGGTTTTCTAAACGTTATACCAAAACAGGACTATTTTAAAAGGAGGGTGGTCATAGCATGAAATGGTTTAAAGCTTCAAGAAAATCAAAATCAGATTTGTTTTTTGACGTAGTGATCTACGGTTTTGCAATCTTGTTAATATTATTAATCGTTTACCCATTGTGGTTTGTTGTGATTGCTTCCTTTAGTAATCCTTCTGATGTAGCCAATGGTAAAGTTTGGTTCATTCCACACGAATGGAAATTAGATGGATATCAACGATTAATTGAACAACCACTGTTCTTAAGAAGTTATCTCAACACGATTTTATATACAGTAGTCGGTACATTAATCGCACTACTCATCAACATCCCTGCTGGATACGCATTATCTAGACGCGACTTACTCGGTAAAAAGTGGCTCAGCGTTCTCTACATTGTTCCGATGTTTGTATCAGGTGGATTGATTCCAATCTACTTAACAGTGAAGAGTGTCGGACTTGTCGATACATTCTGGGTAATGGTCGTACCGTTTGCAGTATCTTCTTACAACATTATTGTTGCAAGAACATTCTTCAACAACAGCATCCCAGAAGGTATGTGGGAAGCGGCTCAAATTGATGGTTGCGGAACAATTCGTTATTTCTTCAAAATCGTTGTTCCTTTATCAAAGCCATTATCGCTGTAATTGGTTTATGGACAGCGGTTGGTATTTGGAACTCTTGGTTCAACGCTTTAATTTACTTAACAAAAGAAAACTTGCAACCATTGCAATTAATCTTAAGACGGTTATTAATTAGTAACCAAATGATGCAATCTCAGGCAACAGGGGAACTTGCATCAGACCTTCGGATTAAAGCTGATATGATGAAATATGCAGCGATTGTAATTTCAACAGCTCCGATTATGTTGCTTTATCCATTTGTCCAAAAATATTTCAATCAGGGTGTCATGATTGGCGCACTAAAAGAATAGGAGAGATATTATGAAAATCAACAAAATGAAATATTTGTTTTTGGCAGCCGCTACACTTACTGGACTAGCAGCTTGCTCAAACTCAACAACGAAGTCAAATGACGAAAAGTCAGATCAAACGAACTTCAAAATCACAACCGTTCGATGGTCAGACTGGGGCGAAGAATACCATAAAGGATTTATCGATGATTCTGCAAAAGAAGCTGGCATTGAAATCAGCTGGGATACTCTTGTTGCTTCAGACTGGACAGATAAAAAATCTGTATTAATTGCCAGCGGGGACCTACCAGATGCCTTCTTAGGATCAAACGCATTTAACGACGCTGAAATTGCGCAAAACCAATCTTTATTTATTCCTCTAGAAGATTTAATTAAAGAAAACATGCCAAACCTTACAAAGGCGTTGGAACAAGAACCAAAATTAAAAGCGATGATTACATCTCCTGACGGACACATTTACAGTCTTCCTAAGAAATTACCAATGCGTCCAACAGTAGGGAACCAATTATTCATCAATAAAAAATGGCTCGATAATCTAGGATTGAAAGTACCTCAAACTTATGAAGAATTAGTAAAAGTACTACAAGAATTCAAAGATAAAGACGCAAACGGAAACGGGGATGCAACAGACGAAATTCCATTTGGATCAGGTAACTTTGACCCAACATTCTCTTACATCCTTCCATTTAACAACCGTTTAGGTGCAGATAACACTTATGAAATGTCTGTTAAAGATGGCAAACCTGTATATCTTCGTACAGAAGAAAGCTACAAACAAGGGATTGCAGCAATGCATGACGCATACAAGAAAGGCTTAATTGACCCTGAACTTTACACTGAAGATTCATCAATGAGTGCCGCAAAACGTATGGATAAATCAGTAGCTAGAGTGGGTGTTTCAAGTGGTTGGACTGCCGACGCTACATTTGGATTACATGCTAGCGAATATGTTCCTTTACCAGCATTAAAAGGTCCTGACGGAAAAGGCTATGTTGCTTCTGACCCAGACCACTACAACTATGGACGTAATGAATTATTAATCACTACAAAAGCGAAGAACCCTGCTAAATTATTACAATGGTTCGACAAATTCTATACTGACGATGCAAGTATCCAAAACTTCTATGGTTCATTTGGAATTGCGACAGAAAAAGATGGCGACAAATATAAAGTATTACCTCCAAAAGACGGTAAATCTGCTGATGAATATGCTTGGATTCACTCTCTACGTGACTTCGGACCTAAATACGTGAGCGACAACATCAACAGCCGCGTAGAAATCGACCAAACTCAAGGTGACGGTTTGAAATTGAAGATGGACCAAGAATTAAAACAATTTGCTTTACCAGCTTACCCTAATGTAATCTATTCTCAAGAAGAACTTAACAAATTAGCTTCTCTATACGTAAGTATTAATTCTTACGTTAAACAACAAGCTTCTAAATGGGTAGTTGATGGCGGAATTGAAGAAGAATGGGATTCTTACTTAGCAAACCTTAAAAATATGGGATTGGATGAATTCATCAAGATTCAACAAGACGCATATGACCGTTATCAAAAAGAAGTTAAATAATCACATTTTAACAAATACCCTAACTGAAACGTTTAAAATACAATGAGTAGAGGGAGCGAGATGAAGAAAAATCTTTCTCGCTTCCTTTTTCTCATATAGGTACGGTGATTTCATTGCAAAAACTATTTCGAATTGATGGGCCACTCGTTAGAGGACTAACGCTCATCACCAACGTGATTCTATTAAATACATTATTTATCATTACGAGCATTCCTCTTGTGACAATGGGGGCTTCTGTGACTGCTCTCAATACGATGTTGCATCGGATTTTAAAGGGCGATGATAGCGATGTTGTCTATCATTATTTTCGTATTTTTAAATCCAACTTTAAGCAAGCCACTGTTATTTGGGCTGCTCTTGTGGTACTTTCGGTTCTATTATTTTTGAACTACAGTATTTTTTCGAATACAAACTTCTTGAATGGATATGGATTGTTACTTCTTGCGCCATTTGGAATGCTTGCGATATTGGGAGTTGTTATCCTTTTACCGTATGTTGGATTATTTGAAAATAGTTTAAAAGCCAGTGTCATCAATAGCTTTTTCGTTTGTATTTTAGATCCGTTACGTGCAATTCTAATGATTTTATTTAACTGTGCAGTAGTGTTCATGAGTGTGAATACGCCAGAGAGATTATTGACGGCGATTTACGTTTTCACTTTTGGTGGCTTTGCGCTCTGGGCATTGTTAAATGTAAAAGTAACGAGTAAAATGTTTGATAAGGCATATAAATTAAGCAATGGAGGTACGCAAGATGAAAATTTAAAGGAGATTTTTATCGTATCAGCGTTCTAACGGATAAACTCATTCGTTTAGAATATTCAAAAAATGGACAATTCGAAGATAGACATACGCAATTAATCCAAAACAGAGACTTTGGTGAAGTAGAGGTAGAAGCAACAGAAACACCAGAGCTATTAGATATTAATACGAAGTTTTTCCGTTTACGCTATAACAAAGGCGAATTCAATAACCAAAATCTATTTATTGAATTAAAGGGTCAATTCGCTATTTACGGAAGCAGATGGTACTTTGGTGAACCAATTGAAACTTTAAAAGGGACGACGCGTACACTCGACCAAGTGGATGGGGAAACAGAACTCGAAGACGGTATTATTAGTAAGAGTGGTTATGCTGTTTTAGATGATTCGAATGGATTCATCAGTGACGAAAAAGAAGGCTTTATCAAAAAAGAAAGTGAAGAGGATCTTTACTTCTTTGCCTACGGACATGACTATAGAGGAGCCATCAGAGACTTCTATCACCTCACAGGCGCAACTCCATTATTACCACGTTATGCCTTAGGAAACTGGTGGAGCCGTTATTGGCCTTATACTGCAGACGAGTATTTGAGTCTCGTTGAACGATTCGAAGATGAGCAAGTACCGCTTGCGGTTGGCGTGATAGATATGGATTGGCATATCACAAAAATTCCAGAACGCTTCGGTAGTGGTTGGACAGGATACTCTTGGAACCGTGAACTCATTCCAGAACCTGAAAAATTATTGAGAAACTTCATGATAAGAAATTAAAACTATCATTGAATGTTCATCCAGCAGATGGTATTCGAGCATATGAAGATGCGTACCCAGCAGTAGCCAAACGTTTAGGATTAGATGCAGCAAGCGAAGAACCTGCAATCTTTGATATTGCAGACCCACGCTTTAGAGAGTCTTACTTTAAAGATGTGCATTATCCACTAGAAGAACAAGGAGTTGATTTCTGGTGGATTGACTGGCAACAAGGAACACAAGGGGTACAGGATCCATTATGGCTATTAAACCATTATCATTTTGTCGATAATTGCAAGAGAGCAGATGGAGGTTTAATCTTGTCTCGTTATGCAGGACCTGGCAGCCATCGTTATCCAGTTGGATTTTCTGGAGATACGATTGTGACTTGGGAATCTCTTCAATTCCAACCATATTTCACGTCAACGGCTTCTAACATTGGATATAGCTGGTGGAGTCATGATATTGGTGGACATATGCGTGGTTATTATGATGAGGAATTACAAATTCGCTGGTTACAATATGGCGTATTTAGTCCAATTACACGACTTCATAGTTCGCAAAGTCCATTTAATAGTAAGGAGCCATGGTTCTTTACGAGCATACTGCAGAAATCATGAAGCACTACTTACGTCTAAGACACCAATTGCTTCCATATCTTTACACGATGAATGTGGCAACGCATGAAGAGGGAGCACCTCTTGTAAGTCCGATGTATTATTTCTATCCAGAAAATGAAGAGAGCTACCATGTGCCAAATCAATACTTCTTCGGTAGTGAGTTAATGGTCGCTCCAATTACAGAACCAATGAATAAGGATTACCAATCTGCAAAAGTTCAAGTCTGGTTCCCTGAAGGAAAATGGTACGACTTCTTCACTGGAAGAGAGTATGCAGGAGATGTGATGCTTGATATTTATCGTGATATCGAATCAATTCCTGTATTTGCGAAAGAAGGAGCGATTGTGCCGCTCGATGGTTCTGGTGTGAAAATGGGTGTGGATTTACCAGAAGTGATTGACTGGTATGTATTCCCAGGAACTCATCATTCATTCGAAATGTTGGAAGACTTAGATGGAGCTCGTTGTGTAACGACATTATCTGTTGATTGGAAATTAGGAGCGATTCAATTATCCGTTGAAGGAGAAACAGGCATCCTTCCAGAAAACAGAATCCACCGCGTTCATGTTCAAGGAAGCCAAGCAGCTGTCGTTGAGTTGGAAAATAAAAACGCGACCGTTGAATTTACAGTGGGCGAAAAACAAACGGTTAATCGAAGCGAAGCGTTCTTCCAAGTACTTAAGAATGCGAACCTTCCATATCTAACGAAAGATTTCTTATATCGTCGATTAGTGAATGCTAAAAATGCGAATGAAATCATGAATATCTTACATCATGAAGATGAGGAATTAAGAGGACGATTACTAGAAATTTTATTCATTAGTGAACCGTAACGAAAAACGGATACTTCCTATAGGAGGTATCCGTTATTTTTATATAAAAAAAGCACTGTAGTTGAATACAGTGCTTAGTCCGTTAATCGACTTTATAGTACATCAATGTTTTGATAGTTTTGCCGTCTGTTACGGTTTGCGTACCATAAATACGGTCTTTAGAAATATCCGATTGGTCTTTGTCACCAGACATCACGCCATAAGTGAGCTCTACATTTTTAGGAATGAATGAGAATACAGCGCCTCCTACAAATGCATTTTCATTGCCTTCTGGAACCATAATCCAGTTGAGAAGTCCTTCTTGGAATTGTTGTTCGGTAATACCGACTTTAAACGTTTTTCCACCAGAAGTAATATTTCCATCTTTATCAATGTGGAATTCCCATCCAGCAGAGTTTCTCCATGTTCCGGCTACGCTACGGAAGTCTCCTTGTTTCATGGCTTGGATATCCATCGATGAAGGAGCAGGCGCTTCGGCAGGAACGGCTACTTTTTCAGTAGAGACTGTTTTTGGAACAGGAGCCGTTGCATGTTGCGTCTCAGCAGTTGTAGCAACGATAGTCGTTGGAGCTTCAGTAGTACTTGTCGTTGTTTGTTTCGTTGTTGTTGTGCTTTGAGTAGTCGTCGTTTGTGCTTGAGTGGTTGTGTCTTCTTTCTTTTGGAAAAATGAACAGCCAGCTAAAACCAATGCGACTAAAATCAAAGAAATTGATTTTTTCATAGGGATTCCTCCTTTTACACGTTTATTATACTACTAATTCATATTTTAATATAGATACAAAGTACATTTCTTTGACAAAGGGGGCATATTGGGGTAAGGTAAGAATGTAAATCGGTAGGTGAGACTACCATGGAGATACGGATGACTACCGCAAAATAGTGGAGACACTATGCGTTGGTTAGCAGCCTCTGTCGTGAAGGCAGAGACTAATGTCATTTCATCGCTCCATGATGTTAAAGCTTGAACGAAAAAATGAGAATTGTTTATTTGGTAAGCATCTTGTCGCGTTTAAGCTATGACAAGGTGCTTTTTCATTTGCCAAAAACTTTTAGAAAGAGGGTGATCATATGCCAGGACCGGAGAGTCAAACGAAACAAATCAATGAGCGAAGGGAAGAGTGTGATGATCACCCGGAGCTTCGCCTATATTAAAAACGAGGTGAAGACTATGAAAACAGCAAAAGAAAGAATCGACTTAGCATTGATGAATCCAATGGCAGATGTTCTAGAAGCGTTAGGCACATCTGTAAAAGGATTAAATGAAGAACAAGTAGAAACACTCCGTGAAACATATGGAGAAAACAAAATTACAAAGGCTAAAGAAGATCCAATTTGGAAAAAGATTTATGAGTCTATTATCAATCCATTTACGGTAATTCTATTAGTGATTGCGGTAATCTCATTATTCACGAATGTGATTCTTGCAAAACCTGGTGAAGCCGACCCTACTACTTCTATCATTATCGTGGTACTCGTAGCTGTATCAGGAACGATTCGATTTGTTCAGGAAATGAAGAGTGACAAGGCGGCTAGTAACTTATCTAGTCTAATCGTCAATACAGCAACGGTTATTCGAGACGGCGAACAGATGGAAGTTCCGATTGAAGATTTAGTAGTTGGAGATATTATTAAATTAAGTGCTGGAGATATGTTACCAGCAGACGCATTATTATTAGAAACACGTGACTTCTTTATTCAACAATCCAGTTTGACTGGTGAAAGTGAATCTGTTGAGAAAAAATCAATCTGGGTTCCAGATGAAGATGAAAAGAAAAAACAAGCACTTGAGAGCGAACGCTTTGTATTTATGGGCTCAAACGTTGTCAGTGGTAGTGCTTTAGCAGTTATTTTAGTAACAGGTAATGATACGATGATTGGTCGTATCGAAAAAACACTCAATACTTTTGAAGAACAAACGAGTTTCGAGAAAAGAAATGAATAAAATCTCATGGCTATTGATTCGTTTAATGCTTGTATTAGTACCAGTCGTATTCTTGATTAATGGATTAACAGACGGTGACTGGTTAGAAGCAGGGGTATTTGCCTTAAGTGTGGCTGTGGGATTAACTCCAGAAATGTTGCCAATGATTATTACAGCAAGCCTTGCTAAAGGGGCTGTTATCATGGCTAAAGAAAAAGTCATTATTAAAAAATTAAACGCGATTCAAGATTTAGGGGCTATCGACATTTTATGTACTGATAAAACAGGTACGCTCACGCAAGATGAAATTATTCTTGAATATCCGTTAGATATCCATGCGAATTTGGATATGGGCGTATTAAAAATTGCGTATTTAAACAGCTACTTCCAAACAGGACTTAAAAACTTATTAGACCGTGCTATCATTACACGTACGGAAAAAGAAGCCGACGAACACGAAGATTTACAAAATTTAGCAACACGCTACCAAAAGATTGATGAGTTGCCATTTGACTTCGAACGTCGTCGTATGAGCGTTATTGTGCAAGAAGACGATGAAGCAGTGCTCGTAACAAAAGGAGCACTCGAAGAAATGCTTAGCATCTCTACTCATGTAAAAGACGGAGATGTGGTTCACCCAATTACGGATGAAATTCGCGAATCAATCCTAGAAGCAGTGAGTGGCTTAAATGAACAAGGGCTTCGCGTCCTTGGTGTGAGCCAAAAGAAATATCAAGATACTCACCATGCCTTCACGGTTGAAGATGAATCGAATATGATTCTAATGGGTTATTTAGCCTTCCTTGACCCACCAAAACCTTCTGCAGCTCCAGCGATTCAAGCGTTGAAAGAACATGGAGTAACGACAAAGATTCTTACAGGGGACAATGAAAAAGTAACGCTAACGGTCTGTGAAAAAGTAGGACTACCAGTAGATAAAGTTTTACTTGGTACAGAAATTGAAGATATGAGCGATGAAGAATTAGCAGCAGTAGCTGAAGAAACAACCATTTTTGCAAAACTATCTCCAGAACAAAAGGCACGCATTATTCATTTACTAAAAGCAAAAGGACACAAGATTGGCTATATGGGCGACGGTATCAATGATGCGCCATCTCTAAAAGTAGCCGATGTCGGAATTTCTGTGGACAGTGCCGTGGATATTGCCAAAGAAGTCGCAGATGTCGTTTTATTAGATAAGGACTTACTAGTTCTTGAAAAAGGATTGATTGAAGGGCGTAAAGTCTATGCGAACATGACAAAATACATTAAGATGACTGTTTCATCAAACTTCGGAAATATCTTCTCTGTATTGTTCGCAAGTATTTTCCTACCATTCCTTCCAATGGCTCCAGTGCACTTAATCGTATTGAACTTAATTTATGATTTAAGCTGTGTGGCATTGCCATTTGATAATGTAGATGCTGACTTCTTAAAACAACCACGCGCATGGACAGCAAGCTCTATTACACGATTCATGGCTTGGTTTGGACCAACCAGTTCTATCTTCGACATCATTACCTTTGCAGTGATGTTCTTTGGAATTGCACCAATGATTACTGGAAGCAGTTATGCATCGTCTACGAATCCAGCATTCTTCTTGATGGTCTTCCAAACAGGTTGGTTTATTGAATCTATGTGGTCACAAACGATGGTTATTTATATGTTACGTTCACCAAAATTACCATTTGTACAATCAAAACCAGCTTTCTCATTGCTAGTGACATCCTTATTCGCTTTATTTGTTGTAACGGTTCTTCCTTACACACCACTAGCAGGACCATTAAAACTTGCACCGCTAAACGGACTATACTTCCTTGCATTAATTCTTATTATCGCAGGATATATGTTCTTAGTAACGATTGTTAAAAAAGCGTATATTAAAAAATATAATGAATGGTTATAATGCAAAAAGAGCTATCTTAACAGTTTGTTAGGATAGCTTTTGTTTTTAGGAATGTGCTATTCTACAAGAAGAAACTTGCATGAGGTGAGAGCATGGAGAAAATTTTATATACAACAACGGCCGTTAACGAAGACGGGACTAACAGGTGTAGCGTACACTAAAGGAAATGGAGACAAAGACTTTAGCACACAGATTTCATCGCCAAGAAGTGCAGAAGTTGGGACGAATCCCAGAACAATTATTTGCCTTAGCCTATGCCACTTGCTTAAATGCGTCGATTGAATTTGTAGAAAAACGCATGAAATTAGAGCATAAGAGCAAGGTAGAAGTGAAGATTGATTTGACATTGGATTCAGAGGGAGAAGGCTATCTATTCCATCCATCCGTTTTTGTTGCAATGCCAGGTAGAGACGAAGCATTAGCCCGCGAAATTCTAGAAGCAGCAGAGCGTCAATGTCCCGTTCATAAATTATTAAAAGGAGTTACAGTTCCTCCAGTGGAACTTTCAACAGCCAATGAGTAATGTATTGTTACGAGTAGCAACAGTGGAAGATGCAACAGCTATTCAAGCTATCTATGCCCCTTATGTAGAGACGACAGCTATCACCTTTGAAGAAGTGGTGCCTAGCGTGGAAGAGTTTGAAGGACGTATCCAGAAAACATTAGAGAACTTTCCGTATCTGGTGTTAGAAGAGGACGGAGAAGTCGTCGGATATGCGTATGCTGGACGATTCTCAGCACGTGCCGCCTTTGATTGGTCCACAGAAGTCAGTATTTATATTAGCTTGAATCATCAAAGAAAAGGCTATGGTAAATTGTTATATGCCGCTTTAGAAGAGAAATTACTAGAGTTAGGGTACCAAAACATTTATGCTTGTGTAGCCGTTCCAGAAGTGGAAGATGAGTACTTAACGATGAATAGTGTAAACTACCATAAATATTTAGGGTTTGAAGAATGCGGGCACTTCAAAAAATGTGGCTGCAAATTTAACCGGTGGTACGATATTGTATGGCTTCAAAAACACGGAGCTACAACGATTCCTACAAAACGTCCAGATCAATTTACAGCATTATAAAATGAAGATCCCATCAGCAAAAATTTGTTGATGGGATCTTTTTTTAATATGACATTACCAAATATGGTAATTACCATATTTGGTAATGATCATAAAATATAAATTATCATATATGATAATTTTGACTTATTTGAATTCATTCAACTTCTGTTTAAAGAATACCCAGCAGCATTTCGTCGATTCAGGATTCATTCGCAAATGCTCGATTAATTGATAGGTTGGATGCCATCTTCGCAGTTGATCTGATGAGAAGTGCTCGAGAAATTCTGAGAATGGATGATCATATGGTTCTTTTGGCAGACCACTGCAGAAGATGGAGAAGAGGCCTAGTAATTTACCAAAGGCATTTCCGAGTTCGCCTTGAGTCCAGTGAATATGACGAAGTAGCCCATCCATATGCGTCGAAGGAACTTTATGCAAGCACTCATTAGAGCGAACGTTCCACTCATGCGAGAGTTCAATGGAAGGAAAGGCACCATTGAACCAGTCTTCCTCGATTTCCATTTCGATGTAGCATTTTAGAATTTCTTGCAAAGGTTGATGGCTTTCGATGCTGGTGTTTAACTTATTCGTTCTAAAATAGTGATATAGCAGTTCTTCCTGGATTTGATTTACAAACTTCTCGTCAGTTATTTTATCCGGATAAATGGTTTTAATAATGGCTTTGGAAATCGTTTGGGATAAAATCGGGAGAAGCGTACAAAATTCCAAAATAGAATGGTGCAGATGAAGCTGTTCGAAATCGGATTTTTGCATTATCGCAAAAGAATGGGTGTATTCCTGAAGAAAGACTTTGCCGAGCTGCTTTAAGCATTGATGCAGCGCAGTCATAAAATCAGTGAATACACCCAAGTTTAAGTAAGTTGTATGTTCATTATGGAAATGACTAGGAAATGGATTTGGACCAAAGTTGATGTAGAAGTCTTGTTTTGGCAAAACGGAAGACGCAAGAGTAATCAGCTCCTCTAAAACAAGTAGCGTCTCTTCTTTTGATAAATGTAAATAGTGCACAGGAATATAGGTTTGTGGGAACGACTCTAAGTAATCGTTGTAAAGGCGCAAGAAAGAATCTTTGCTCTCTTTGATGAGCGTGTAGTAGAACTCTGTAATGTGTGGGCCAAATGTAAAGACTAAAACGTCTTTGTAGGAGACAGTAGGTTGGCCTAGAAGTTTCTGGTAATGTAAGTGGAAATAATTTCTCAGGCTATCGAGATGAGGGAAGAGATCGATGATGCTATCACCGCGCATGCCTTTAATCCATAGAGAAGTGAGCGTGTGGCATTCTTTGGAAAAAGGTTTGTTGAAACAGTGCAGAGCGTTTTGATGACGCAAATAATAGTGTCGCAGCTTCTGGAATTCTTTCTGCTGGTCATAAGACAGGGCTTGTGGAAAATCTTCAAAGTGGTGCATTAAGAAAGTAGACTCGGTTGTGCCGAGTAAGTACTCGATAATCTCTTCAAAAGACTTGTTGTACGGATTTGGATCCTGGCAGAAGAGATTGTTGTAGTAATTCTGTTGCTGCTGTTGTTCCTCAAGCAGCTGAATTTGTTTTACCAATAAGCTTAAATCTTGAGTATAACGTTCCATTTTGATACCCTCCCAAAAGGTATTATTTTCTTTAATTGTAACGCTTTCATAAAAGTGCGTCAATATACATTTTTATCTATTTTTTATGGAATTTAAGAAATAGGAAAGACGCTTGACTTAACTAGTAGAGTTGACCATAATAAAGAAAGTTAACGAGGAAGGAGAGGTTTCATGTCCAAGAAAACAAAAGCAACCATTGCGATTACACTAGCGATTGCAGTCATGGTACTAATCTTTATTAGCTCAAGTATGTCTTACAAGGATCAGTCACTGGTGTCGACGATTCAAAAAGGACTTCCAATGCAACCTTTTTCAGAAATTTTATCTAAAATTAAATTTGAATATGCAGGACAAACCATCAGTATTCCTTCTTTAGGATATGCGCAGTTCATTGAATTTTTCATTCGTAAAGCCGCACATTTTTTAGCTTACTTCTTTATCGGATATCAATGGACGAGAGGGTTAAGTGTTCACGTTCGTAAAAAAGGATGGCCACAGTTCTTAGCCTTCTTTATCGCAGTGTTGTATGCGATGACCGATGAATTCCACCAAGGAGTAACTCCTGGACGTACACCGCTCATCCAAGATGTCTTTGTAGATGCTGTAGGTGCCGCAGTTGGTGTAGGGCTAGGAACCTTGAAAAAAATTAGATAAACAACTCGAAACGTTGAAGAGATTTTCTTTGACGTTTTTTTGTTGTCCAAAAGACTCCTTTTTATTTTTTATTCTCGTAGTTCTTTATGACTAGTCAAAGAGTGGGGGAAGAACGATGGAAATGAATGAATTAGCAACGGAAGTGTTCACGCAAGCCATTAAACACCAATTAGATGATATTCATTTATTACCGGTTGGAGAGGAGTATGTATTTTATTTAAGAGATGTCAATGGGTTAAAAGAGTTGAGAAAGATTTCAGACGAAGTGGCCTTGCAGTTTATTTCGTACTTAAAGTATCAAGCTGGAATGGATGTAGGAGAGAGACGAAGACCGCAGAGTGGTTCCTTAACCTTTGAGATTTCAAAGGACCAGATGATTGAACTGAGATTATCAGTGATTACGAATTTTAAACAGAAGGAATCCATGGTTATTAGGCTCTTGCATCGGTCTAAGAAGGAAAAGGCGTCGATTCGTTCGATGACTTATTTTCCAAAGGACTGGGCGCTCTTGCAACAGTTCCTGCGTTATAAGAGTGGCTTGATTTTATTTTCCGGGCCTGTTAGTTCTGGGAAAACGAGTACGATGTATGCTTTGCTTAGGGCGCGTATGAAAGAAAAGACGCTTCAAGTGATTACGATGGAAGACCCAGTGGAGTATCATGAGCCGATGTTTTTACAGACGGAGATTAACGAGAAGGCTGGAATTACGTACGAATTACTCATTAAGAGTTGCTTGCGTCATCATCCTGATATTTTACTGATTGGAGAAATCCGAGACGAAATGACGGCAAAGATGGCGATTCGTGCAGCCTTAACAGGGCACTTGATTCTAGCAACTGTTCACGCAAAAGACTGTAATGGAGTGGTAGCAAGGCTCTTGGAACTTGGGGTTAGTAAAACGATGCTTGAGCAAACCATTATCGCGATTTGTTCACAACGCCTACTCCCTCGGTATTGTGGGCTATGCGGTAAGGAATGCGAACTTCATTGTAATCATTTAACAAACGGAGAAAAGCGTGGAACCATTTTTGAAATCGAAACACATGAAAAATTATCGCATTTCTTTAAAACGAAGCAATTCGGAACTGACGAAGAAAGAGTACATCCTTTTAATAAGGTATTGAGGAAGGCTTATGCATTGGGATACATTACGGACAAAACTTATGAAACCTATCAAATTATCTAAAAAGTGGAAGGGGCCTGTTCAAAGTCGGTTTCTCATTCAACTGGCGCATTTACTTCAGGAAGGGTTCAGCTTGGATGAGGCACTCAAATTTCTAGAATATTTATTCGAAGCAGAGAAGAAAGACCTCGAACAAATGCGGGATACGCTTGGAGAAGGACGGCGTTTTGATGAGTGCTTGAAACGGGTCGGTTACTCTGAAACGAATACTTCGCAAATTTATTTATCCATGCAGTTTGGTAGCTTCGAGAAAGCCTGTGCATCGATTGGAGAGTTTCTCACTCGTAAGCAAAAACAACAAAAGAAAATGCAGCAGATGATGATGTATCCTGCGTTTCTTTTTACGTTTGTGATTGGAATGGTGCTCTGTATTCGAATGCTCTTGCTCGACCAACTCTCAAGCATGGTGCAAGAAGACCAACTCAAGCAGTCTGGTTTCCTATATTGGATATGGCTTGGGTTTCAAAACTTACCACAGTTGGCGCTAGGATTTCTAACAGTGCTATTAACCATTATTTTTGCAGTCCGCTTGTACTGGAAGAGAAAGAACACCTATGATCAGTTTCGCATGTTGATTTCACTGCCGGTTATCGGGAAGAGTGCGCAGCAATACGTGACGTTTTTGTATGCACGAGAGTTCTCGTATTTTCTCGGAAATGGGCAGTCGCTATTGTCGATGGTGTCCGAACTCAAAAAAGAAGGAACAAGCGCATTGTCGAAGATGATTGCGCAGAAACTAGAAGAACAGCTGATTCAAGGAGAATCTTTTTCTACGGCGCTTGAGAAGATGAAGCTATTCCGGCAGGATTTTATCTGGCTGGTATTAGAAGGAGAAAAGACAAGGCAATTAGACGTGCAACTACAAGTATACGCCGACCAAATGCTCGACGAATTTACCCAAGGCATCGAAAAGAAAATCAAGTGGATTCAACCGTTACTACTTATGGGGATTGGATTCCTCATCGTTTCCATGTATCTGATCTTATTACTACCGACACTAACGATGATTGGAGGAAATTAAAATGAAAATGAAAACAAAGAAAAAAGGCTTCACGTTAATCGAATTACTCGTGTGCCTCTTTATTATTGGCTTGATGATGCTACTCATTATCCCAAATATTGCACAACAAAGAGAAGCTGCACAGAAAAAATCTGATGAGGCGATTGTAAATGTGATAAAGACCCAACAACAAGCTTATATGTTAGATAATAATACTAAGGAAAAACCTGATGTTCAAACTCTTAGAGCTAAGGATTATATTACTGAAGATCAAAAGAAAGCATATGAAAATCGTCAGAATAAGACTGAACAACAATAATTATGAAAAAGAGAGCATTTACGCTTGTTGAATGCTTAATAGCGCTCGCCATTGCTTGCTTCTTACTCATACTGACTCCGCCTTTGATTAGTCGCTCCTATGTAAATTGGAAGGAAGAAGTATTTCTAAGAGAGTTTGAGCAAGTAATGGATACAGCGCAGATTACAGCTATTTCAACGGGACAAGGTTCATTCGTAACGGTCTCGGGTGGCATCGTGGAATTAAATTGTCACGGAGCTAGAGAATTGGATAAGAAGATTCGCTTTCCAGATACGATGAGAAGTTATTCTGTTCAAACGTATGGTTTTAAGCCCTATAGTGGGAATGTTAGCCAGTTCTCGTCCGTGACGTTTGATGGGCAAAATCGCAGGTACACTTATGTTTTTCAATTAGGGGAGGCAAAGTATCATGTTGAAATTACCGAAAAGTAGAGGCTATGTATTGCTGGAAGCCTTAATCGGGCTGATGGTTTTGACCGTTATTGTGTCCTTAATCAGTTTTATGATGGGACAACTGTATCACCGCCAACAACTTAAAGGATGCTTTTTGGATGCTGCAGCCACGCAGTTAATGGACTTTACAATCCAGTGCAACTTATCCTGCTAGCGTTGAAAATTTTCCAAATGAAGACTTCAAAAAGATGAAAAAGGTGACACTTGAAAAAGTAAATACAACGTCCTCTCCAACAGTCGTAACGGTCTCTTGCGGAGAGCATGAGGAGGTGTTTCAAATCAATGCGGTTACTGAGAAAAAAGTCCGGATTTATCCTCGTTGAACATCTAATCGCACTCGTTATCATTTCCATCAGTTTAGTAGCGTTTATGGGACTTTCTACAGCGTTTCTAAAAATCAAGGACCGGTTCAATGTTCCTGACGATATTAAATGGCATGTTGCTGTTCAACAAATAAATTTTAATTATGCTGGTTTTAAACTGATATCGTTTAACGGCTACGATCCTTATACAGCTCATTTTACAAATACCGTATCTGAGAAAACAGAGGTCATTACGCTCGTTTCTAGTTGGAAAGATGGCGGGAAGATTTATAAAGGAGCAGGAGGAAGTGGAGGACACCAACCGTTTCTGTATGGCATTCGTTCGCTTTCGATTAAAAGAAACGGAAGCAGGTTACTGATTTCGACAACGCTCACCCAAGGAAATACTTTTCACTTAAATTTTGCACCGAAAAATCGAGTCATTTATGTCAAAGTGAAAGAAGTAAAGGAAAAGAAAAATGACAAACCCTAAAAGAAATGGAACGCTACTATTTCAGTTTCTGGCGTTACTTGCTATTGCCAGTTTTCTTATTATTGCGCTACTCAAAATTCATGCCCACAACACTCTTGAATATCGCCTTCTGGAAGATGGGTATCGAATGGATATATTGCTAGAGATGGCGAGTCAGACAGTGCGGCAAAAGATTTCTTTTAATGGGGATGAGATGACTTTTCCCGATAGCATTCAATTTTCTAGTGGCATGGTTAGAGTAGAATGGAATGAGAAAGCACATCAATTTACCCTAAAGGCGCATCTTCCAAATGGTCACACAAAGGAAGATACACTATATATTCAGTTTGTAAAATAGGCTAAACACTACATAGCGACTTCTTTTTGTTTTTTTCATTTTCAAGATATGGTATACTTTTCAATGAGAAAATGAAAAGATGGTGAAATAATGACACAAACAATCGGAGAAATTTTAAAAAGTGCAAGGCAATTAAAAGGCTACACTCTTGATGACTTGCAACAAATTACAAAAATTCAAAAACGTTATTTAATCGCAATTGAAGATAATGACTTCGACTTGATGCCAGGTGCGTTTTATACACGCGCGTTCATCAAACAAATTGCTGACACAGTTGGATTAGATGGAGCGGCTTTATTAGAAGAGCATGCATCTGAAATTCCACAAGCTGTTGTGAAGACAACTCCTTCTACAACATATACGACTACTTCAAGTAATCGTTCACGTTTAAATAAAAACAAGAGTAAATGGTCTTCAGTATCAGCATACTTTAAAAAAATTACTTCCCAACAATCTTTATTGGGAATGTTCATCGTAGCGATTATTTTTTTGCAATCGGACAAGCTGTATTTAGCAACCGTGCGCAACGCAATAATCCTGTAACGACTCAAGCTACAACACAAACAGCTGTTGCAGCAGAAACAACTGTTGCTACAACGACAACTGCAGCTCCAGAAGTGACAAGTGTTACTTATTCATATGCGAACGGAAATGCATTGTACTATATTGCGAATGTAAGTAAATTCCCATTAGACGTGAAAGTGTTAAATGAAGCAAGAAATGCTTTATGGGCACAAATTTCAGCGGATGGTAAAGTTGTGGCAGACGGAGTTCCAGCAACGAATCAAACAGTGACTGGTTCGATTCCTGAAGGAACAACAACGATTCGTATGGACTTTGGATATACTCCATTAGGTACGATTACTGTTGGTGGTGTTGAACTAACAATTCCTGAAGGTTCAAACGCTACAAGAATTTATATCACGATTCAATAGGAGAATTGCGATGAATTTACCAAATAAATTAACGGTTTTGCGAATTTTCATGATTCCGGTGTTTATCATCCTGATGTGCTTACCGAGTGAAGCGCTCGGTGTGATGAGTCTTGTAGGCTCTCAAATCAGCGTTGTTCACTTTTTGGCAATGATTATTTTCGCAGTAGCTAGTTTTACAGATTATCTTGATGGATATTTAGCACGCAAATACAAATTAGTGACAAACTTTGGGAAGTTTGCTGATCCTTTAGCAGATAAAATGCTAGTGATGACTGCATTCATTATGCTTGTGTCATTTAACTTAGCACCTGCTTGGGTCGTGAGTATCATTGTTTGTCGTGAATTAGCAGTAACAGGGGCTTAGATTATTATTAGTCACAGATGGCGAAGTCATGGCAGCTGCTTGGCCAGGGAAAGTAAAAACCGCTACTCAAATGTTGGCGATTATTTTCCTATTAACAGATGATTTGTTCTTTAAGGCCATTGGAATTCCAATCGGACAAATCTTACTTTATAGTTGTTTAGTATTTACAATCTATTCAGGTTTGGATTATTTTGTAAAGAATCGACATGTATTTGCGGATTCATTTACTAAAACAGAATAACAAACAAAAGCCTGAAACAGTTGTTTTGGGCTTTTATTTTTTTACAAAAAGAGTGTAAGGAAGGCGAAATTATGAATGCAGAAATCATTGCAGTTGGTACAGAGTTACTAATGGGGCAAATTGTGAACACGAATAGTGCATACCTTGCCCAAGAATTAGCTAAAAAAACTCGATTCCAACTTACTATCAACAAGTGGTTGGGGATAATGAAGAAAGAATGTATGAAGCGATTGAATTAGCCGCTTCAAGAAGTGAATTGATTATTTTATCTGGAGGTCTTGGACCAACAACAGATGATATCACTAAACAAGTATTGGCGCGATTTTTAGATGTGCCACTTGTCGAAGATGAGGCAGCTCTTCAAAAAGTGATCGATTTTCACGTGCGTTCTCATCGCGACATGAGTGAAAATAATCGTAGACAGGCACTAGCTTTCGAGGGCGGTACTGTTTTTGAAAATCATAATGGACTTGCAGTTGGTTGTGGTTTTGAAAAAGATGGCCGTCAATTCATTGTTCTACCTGGACCACCAAATGAATTAAAAATGATGATGCAAAAAGAAGTGTTTGCCTTTCTTAAGAAAAGAAAAGTGGGCAAAGTGGATTTATTCGAATCTCGTTACTTACGATTCTTTGGAATTGGAGAATCTCGATTAGTAACCATCCTAGAAGATTTAATCGAGGGACAAACGAATCCAACGATTGCACCATACGCCGGTAAATTCGAAGTGATGCTTCGCTTAACCGCTAACGGGAAGACTGAAGAAGAGTGCACAGAACTTCTTGACGGAATGGAACTGCTGATCCAATCGCAAGTAGGAGAATTCTTCTATGGATATGGAGATCACAATACATTGCAAGAAGTGACTGTTGAGTTGTTAAAAGAATCAGGACTCACAATAGCTTCTGCTGAAAGTTTAACAGGAGGTCTGTTTGCAGCAAGTGTCGTGGCGTTTGAAGGAAGCTCCTCTTATTTCCAAGGAGGAACAGTCGCTTATCAAAGAGAGGCTAAAGAAACGCAACTAGGAATTGACAGTACCTTGCTGGATCAATACGGAATGGTGAGTGCAGAATGTGCTAAAGCGATGGCCGAACAAGCAAGACTCCATTACCAAAGTGATTTGGGAATCTCTTTCACTGGAGTCGCTGGACCCAAGTGAAATGGAAGGAAAAGAAGTCGGAACGATTTTCGTGGCATTAGCCTCTCAAACAGAGGTTGAAGTGTTAGAATTACACCTTGCACGTACTCGTAACGATAACCGTGAATTCGCGGTACAACATGGATGGAATTTACTTAGAAAATATTTATTAAAACAAGTTCGAACAAAATAAGAACAAATGTTCGCATATTGCTTGCGCATGGAATAGAACATAGTGTACAATATGTTTGACTTAAAATTCGTGGAGGAATTAAAACATGGCAGAAAATGAAAATCGTCAAAGAGCATTGGAAGATGCGCTAAAGAAAATTGAGAAAAGCTACGGTAAAGGTGCCGTAATGAAATTAGGAGAAAAAGTAGATACACAAATTCAAACAGTATCTTCAGGTTCTCTTGCGTTAGATATCGCATTAGGTGTAGGTGGATTCCCACGTGGACGTATCATTGAAGTATACGGACCAGAATCTTCAGGTAAAACAACCGTTGCATTGCATGCGGTTGCGGAAGTTCAAAAACGTGGTGGAGTTGCAGCGTTTATTGATGCTGAGCACGCTCTAGATCCAGAATACGCAAAAGCTTTAGGCGTAAACATTGATGAATTACTATTATCTCAACCAGATACAGGGGAACAAGGATTAGGAATTGCTGATGCTTTAGTATCATCAGGAGCCGTTGACATCGTTATCGTCGACTCAGTTGCTGCGTTAGTTCCACGTGCCGAAATCGATGGCGACATGGGTCAATCTCACGTAGGTCTTCAAGCTCGTTTAATGTCTCAAGCATTACGTAAATTATCAGGTTCAATTAACAAAACAAAAACAATCGCAATCTTTATCAACCAAATCCGTGAAAGTGGGCGTTATGTTCGGGAACCCTGAAACAACTCCTGGTGGACGTGCATTAAAATTCTATGCGACTGTTCGTTTAGAAGTACGTCGTGCAGATCAAATCAAACAAGGTACTGAAATCTTAGGGAACCAAACTAAAATCAAAGTTGTTAAAAACAAAGTGGCTCCACCATTTAAAACAGCTGTTGTGGATATCATGTATGGAGAAGGCATTTCTCAACTTGGGGAATTACTCGACATGGCAGCAGACCTCGACTTTGTGAAGAAGAGTGGTGCATGGTACGCTTATAACGACGAGAAGATTGGTCAAGGTCGTGAGAATGCAAAAGCATACTTGGCAGACCATCCAGAAGTCGTTGCCGACTTGAACCAAAAAGTTCGTGCCCACTATGGCATTGGAGTAGTAGCTCCTGTCGAAGTGGAAGAAGAAGGACAAACAAGTTTATTAGACTAATCAACAAAAAGAATCGAGCGCTGATATGCTCCCTCTAAAGTAGACACTAAAAAAAGTAAACTACTTTAGAGGGGGCATTTTTAGGTTGGCTAAGAAACATACTTCAAAAGAATTAGAACGATTCATAGAATTGTATTTAGATGGTGTACCTTTTCGGGAGCTGCGTAGTGAATATGGTTTAAGGATTTCACCTGGAACCTTTAATATGTATTTTTTGAACTATCAAGCATATGGACCTTCTGCATTAGAAGATCGAGACGGGTTTAACACTTATACAAATGAATTTAAAGAAAGGGTGGTTAAAGAGTTTTTAAAATCGAAAACCTATTTAACAGCAATCGCAAGAAAATACAAAATTCCTTCTGCTAGAACTGTACGAAATTGGATTATTAAGTATACTAATGGTGAGGCCATGAAGGCCTACTATCCTATGCCAGAGGTGTACACTATGAAATTTAGAAAAACATCACACGAAGAAAGAATCTTTATCGTCAAAGACTGTATTCAAAATCAATTAAACTATAAACAAACCGCACAGAAATTTAACATCTCTTACCACTCGGTGTATCAATGGGTTAAAAAATATCAAAAATATGGTCCTGATGGATTAATAGACAGTCGAGGAAAACGAAAACCAGATAATATACAGACAGAAACTGAGCGTATTCGTGCAGAAATGGCTATATTAAAGGCGCGAAACGAATATTTAGAAACAGAAAATGCCGCACTAAAAAAATTACAAGAAGTGGAAAGCGAGTTGATGTTTGCCAAACGAGATTTGAAGCGGAATATCAAACGATTAAAAAAATTAAGTAAAAGAGGATTTAACATTACTCAATTATGTAAAGCATTAAAAGTCAGTAGAGCTGGCTATTATAAATGGTTAAATCGTGTCCCTTCAGAATCTGAAAAACGACTACGTCGTTTAATGAAATTAATACACGAAGTATACGAATCCGTACAAGGTATATATGGATATCGCCGTATCACAATCTATTTAAACTATTACAGAAACGCTAAGGTGAATCATAAATGTATTCATCGTCTTATGAAACTAATGGGATTAAAGGCAATTATACGAAAAAAACGTTATCGTTATAAATCCAACTCTGAAGAATACACCGCAGCTAATATTTTAAATCGAGAATTTAAGAAAGAATACGAGCCAATGGCTCTTCTATTAACGGATATTACTGAATTAAAGTATGGAAAGGGAGAAAAAGCTTATTTAAGTGCAGTTTTTAGACTATGGCACAAAGAAAATAGTTGCATATCAAATCTCTAAACAAAAACAATAATCAAATCGTTAAAGACACTTTTTGACCAAATAAAAAGGGAAGATAATTCCAACAAAAACAATGATTCATAGTGATCGAGGATTCCAATATACTTCTCATTTCTTTAAGCATTTTATAGAAAAAGGAAAAATAACACATAGTATGTCCCGTCCTGGAAGATGTATCGATAATGGACCAATTGAATCATTCTGGGGAACATTAAAGGAAGAAGTATATCGTTTATATCATTTCAAAAACCTATGAATCTCTTTTTCAAGAAAGTTGAGGAGTATATTCAGTTCTATAATAAGAAAAAGAATTACTTTATCAATGGGGTTAAAAAAATCCCTGCATAAATAAAAAGACGAGTTCATAAGAACTCGTCATACACTTTAATTATTTTCCTGTCTACTTGACAGGGGGCACTTCACGCTTCAGTTCGGTTCTTTTTTTATGCAAAGTTTACTAACTGCTTAAGGTTTCATAAGATTGCTAGCATTTTACATTAAAAATAATGTACTCTTATGGTTGGTATAATTTAAGAAAGAGGATTTTTCAATATATGTTTAAAAGAAAGCCTTATGTAGGCCTGAGTGATAAAATTCGAAATCAGAAAAATTCGCAACAAATTCTCTTGGAAAGTTCATCTTGGTTAACGATCGGGAATATCGTCTCAAGATTACTTGGAGCACTATATATCATCCCTTGGGGAATGTGGATGGGTGCCGATAGGGATAATGCGAACTACTTATATTTTATCGCCTATAATATTTATGCTTTAGTATTACAAATATCCACGGCAGGGATTCCTGTTGCAATTTCTAAAATCGTAGCGGATAACCAAGCAAGAAGAGACTATAAAACAAGTTGGCGCTTGTTCAAAGGTACGATGCTCTTTATGACATTCCTTGGAGTGGTCTTTGCGGCGGGAATGTATTTTGCAGCGCCACTTTTTGCAAAAGGAGCTACTCCTGAAGAAGTCGCGGACAGTATTATGGTCATTCGTTCGCTAACGCCTGCGGTACTGATTATTCCACCGCTTAGCTTAATGCGTGGATACTATCAAGGATATAATGAGATGGCGGCTTCTGCGAAATCTCAATTATGGGAACAAGTTGTCCGTATCTTGTATATGTTAGGATTAACGTATTTTGTAATGCGTATTGTTTCTGGCGGTTATGTTCTTGCTGTAGCCCATTCAACATTTGCGGCCTTTGTCGGAGCGGTCATCGCGTTCTTATACTTAGCGTATAAGATGTTCCGTGACCATAAAGGTATGATGGAATTAATGGAAGAAGGGCGTCCTGAACGTCCACTAAGTTTCTGGAAAATTATTTTTGAAGTAATGCGTGAAGCTTTACCTTTCGTATTAGTAACTTCAAGTATTCAAATCATCAGCTTGATTGACCAAGAAACATTCCAACGTCTGGTTCCAATCTTTACGAACTTCTCGTTTGAAGAAGGGAAAGAACTGATTACTTTATTTGGATTTAATGCGAATAAGGTTATTATGATCGTGATTTCGCTAGCGATGAGTATTTCAACAGCGGCATTGCCACTGCTTGCGGCTCATTATTCAGTCAATGACCGTGAAGAAGTGAAACGCGTCATTGCGAACAACCTTGGATTATTTGCATACATCATGATTCCAGCTTCTGTAGGGATGGCGATTGTCTCAGAGCCGATTTATAATGTGTTCTATTCACCAGATCCAACAGGAACGTATTTATTAATGGTTTCATGTATCATGTGTGTGTTCTTAGGGATTATTCGTAACGTTCACATACATCTTACAATCAATGGAACAACACATTATTGCGATTAAAGCATTAGGATTTACAGTGCTTATTAAATTACTATGGCAACCAATGATGATTTACTTCCTTGGTGGAGCAGGTCCATTAATTGCCAGCTCAGTAGCATACTTTTGTTGCGACGCTTTATATGTGCCGTCACGTTCTTCGTATTACACGATTCGATTTGAATTACGTATTGAAGAAATTCGGTCAAGTGCTTCTTGCTTCTCTTGCGATGGCCATTACTTCAGCACTGACTCTTTATGCGATTAAACATGTAATGCCAATCGGTGGTAAAGTTCGTGCGTTAATTGCAGTTGCTGCTGTAGGTTTTGTCGGATCGGCGACTTACGGACTAATTACCTTGAAGAATCGATTAGCTGATGAAATGCTTGGCGCTCGCGTAGGTGGCATTCGTCGTAAATTGAGGATGAAATAATGAGATTAGATAAATGTTTAGCAGATTGTGGCCTTGGAACTCGTTCCGAGGTCAAATCTTTATTAAAGGCCAAACGAATTACCGTCAATGGTAAAGTCGTAAACAATGGTAAAGTTCAAGTGAATCCTGAAACGGATGAGATTTTGTTTGATGGCGAGAAGATTCAATACGAAGAGTTCGTCTATATTATGATGAATAAGCCTAAGGGAGTCGTTAGTGCGACAGAAGATAATCTTCATAAAACAGTACTGGATTTAATCGATCCGCTCTATTTTAAAAAGGGAGTTTTCCCAGTAGGTCGTTTGGATATCGATACGCATGGATTATTGCTTTTGACAAATGATGGAGAGTTGGCACACCGTCTTCTTTCACCGAAGAAACACGTTACAAAAATCTACCAAGCAAGAGTTGAAGGCGTGATGACTCCTGAAGATGCGACTGCTTTTGAGAAGGGCATCGTCTTATCGGATGGAACGGAGTGTATGCCAGCGCGTCTGGATATTCTTAGCACGACGCAGGATGAGTCAATCGTTCAGATTCATTTGAAAGAAGGAAAATTCCATCAGGTTAAACGAATGGTGAAAGCCTGTGGGAAAACTGTTGTGGATTTACAGCGACTCACGATGGGGCCGCTCAAGTTGGATGAGAGTCTTTCACTAGGTGAGAGCCGACCTTTAACGGATAAAGAATTAGAGTCATTAATGAATAACGAAGTCTAGGAGAAATCCTAGGCTTTTATTTGTTATAGAAAGGGTTTAACCGCTTTTCATCCTTTTGTAAAAATGGTAAGATAAGACTATTGAATCTACTTGATAGAGATTGGAGCGATTGGATGACAATTGATTGGAAAAAAGAAGTAGAACTTCGTAAAGAAGATCTATTAAAAGATTTATTCACATTATTACGTATCGACAGTGTGCGTGATGATTCTAAAGCGACAGAGGATGCACCAGTAGGTCCTGGACCTAAAGAAGCGCTAGAAGCATTCTTAGCAATCGGTGAACGTGATGGTTTCACAACAAAACAAGTTGGAAACTTAGCAGGTCACATCGAATTTGCACCAAATCCAGACTATAAAGAAACTCTTGGAGTTTTAGGTCACGTGGACGTTGTTCCAGTAGGAACTGGATGGGATACAGATCCATTCGAGCCACAAATTATTAATGACCGTATTTATGCGCGTGGTTCAAGCGATGATAAAGGACCAAGTATGGCAGCATACTACGCATTAAAAATCATCAAAGAATTAGGATTACCAGTTTCAAAACGTGTTCGTTTCATTATCGGAACAGACGAAGAATCAGGTTGGAAATGTATGGACCGTTACTTCCAAACAGAAGAAATGCCAGACTTTGGTTTCTCACCAGACGCAACATTCCCAATCATCAATGGTGAAAAAGGAATTCTTTCATTACACTATGATATTCCTGGTGGAGCTGCAGAAGGCGACTACCAATTATTAAGCTTCGACGCAGGTTTACGTGAAAACATGGTTCCTCAAGATGCGCATGCGGAAATCGTTGTTCCAAATGCTGATGAAGTAGTTGATCGCTTCTTTGCATATGTTGCTGCAAATCCTGTTGAAGGTAGTGCTCAAGTATTAGACGGCAAAGTTATCTTAGACGTTGTTGGTAAATCAGCACACGGATCTACTCCAGATAAAGGAATCAATGCAGGTACACACTTAGCTAAATTCTTAAACCAATTCAACTTCAAAGGCAGTGCGAAGAAATACTTAGCATTTGCTGCTGAAGTATTACATGAAGATACTGATGGTAAACTTGAAAGTAGACTTCAACCATGAAGTGATGGGACCATTAACAGCGAATGCAGGAATCTTCACTTACACACCAGAATTAGGTGGGGTAGCCGTAGTAAACTTCCGTTATCCATTAGGAGTTACTGCAGAAGGTCTTGAAATTAAGACAGAAGTAGTGGCTTCAGGATATGGTTTCACTGTTGCTCACGGTAAAGCACAAGTTCCTCACTATGTATCTCCAGAAGATAAATTAGTATCAACATTATTAGACGTATATCACCGTCAAACAGGATTACCTGCACATGAACAATCAATCGGTGGTGGAACATACGGACGTATCTTTGAACGTGGTGTAGCGTATGGTGCGCTATTCCCAGACTCAATCGATACAATGCACCAAGCAAATGAATTCTTCGCGTTAGAAGATTTATTCCGCTCAGCTGCAATTTACGCAGAAGCGATTTACGAATTAATTAAATAAGCGTAAGTGATTAGGAGAACGGATTTCCGTTCTCCTTTTTCTTTTGATTTCAGAAAATTACAAATGCAAAGTACTAGTAACAAAAAATTAACGTAAACCCTTGAAGTTTTTTGCTAAATCGCTATAAAACGTGCTATACTACTAATGATATTATGTGTGAAAACTGTAAATATATATATTTGGAGGCTATAGCATGGGATTTGTAATCTTTCTATTGCTAATTGTGGTACTGGGTGCCGCAGGTTATGCAACAGCAATATTCATGACAAAGAAACAAACTAAAGTAATTGAAGAATTATCAGAGAAAAAGGATAAGTTAATGGCAGTGCCGATTGCCGACACGTTCTATACTTTGAAAAACTTGAATTTAACAGGGCAAACAAAGAGAACGTACGAAACATGGCAAGCAACATGGCAAACAATCACACGATTCCGATTCCCTGAAATCGAAGCTGCATTAGTAAGTGCAGAACAATATATCCAAAAATTAAACTTCATCAAAGGAAATCAAGTGACACAACAAGCTGAAAACTTGATTGAAGAAACAAAAGCTGAAGTGGATAAAATTTACTCAGCATTACAAAAATTATTGGATAGTGAAAAACAAAACCGCGCACAGCTAGACTTATTACAAGAACGCTATGCTTCAATGCGCAAAGACTTATTAGCACATAGTTTCTCATTCGGCGAAGCGCTAGAAACGTTAGAAAAACGTTTAGCTTATTTAGAATTAGACTTCGCGAAATTTAATACATTAACAAACGAAGGCGACCACTTAGAAGCCAAAGAAGTACTTGGACGTATCGAAAACGAAATGAAAGAATTTGAGTCAATCGTTGAACAAGTTCCTCAATTATTAAAAGAAATCGAAACTGAGTACAACGAACAAGTAGAAGACTTGAAACAAGGATATGCTCGCATGGTCGAAGAGCATTACCAATTCTCTAAAATTTCAATTCCTGAAGAAATTGAAAAGATTGAAAAAACAATCGAAGTGGCACGCGGACATATCGCTGCTACAGAATTAGAAGAAGCTCGTCAACAATTAGATAAAGTGGCTCGTGAAATCGATCAACTTTATGATGTGATGGAAGCTGAAATCGAAGCACGTGAATTTGTATACCGCAATAAAGCTCAAGTTGAAAAACGCTTGAACCAAGTATTACAAAGCAACCGTTATGTGAATATCGAAGTGGACCGTGTTTCTCAAAACTATATCTTGTCAAACAACGAATTCGTTCGTGTACAAGAATTTGCGGAACAATTAGAAAAAGAACAAGAAGCCGTTCAATACTACAGCAAGGCGATGGAAAACCATCAAGTTCCTTACTCAGTTGTGAAAGAACATTACGAACTCGTTCTTGATAAATTAAACAGCATTGACGAAGATCAAACTGATTTAGTCAACACATTATCTGATTTACGTAGCCAAGAAAAAGCGATTCGTGACGGATTAGATGTCTTCGAATTAGACTTACGTAATATGAAACGTACGATTGAGAAATACCACTTACCAGGTCTTCCAAAAGAGTACTTAGAATTATTCTTTGCAACAAGTAACCGTATTGAACAATTATGGCAAAAGATGAACCGTGTGAAATTAGATATGACTGAAATTAACGCGGCGAACAACGTGATCGAAGAAGATGTTGAAAAATTAGATATCTTCACAGAACAAATTGTTGATAATGCACAATTAACAGAGTACATGATTCAACACGCGAACCGTTACCGTTTATCACATCCTGAAATCGAAACAGCAATTGGTCGTGCACTTGACCTATTCAACCACACATTCAAATACGATGAGTCATTACAAATTATTGAGTCAGCGTTAGAACAAGTAGAACCAGGTGCTGGTAACCGTGTTCGTCAAAACTATCAAGCAGAAAAGAATAATAGCTTATTCTTCTAATAGATAAATGATTAAGCCATGTGGGTGAAAACTCACGTGGCTTTTTTGTATTCTTTTGAATCATCGTATCATAATCAAGTTTTATGTGTGGAAAATCTATATTTTTACGATTCTTCCAGAAGTATACTAAAGATACAAATTGAAGGAGGGATTTTATGGATTTTGTATTATGGGGAAGCGTATTTTTAGCGGGCTTATTCTCGTTTTTTTCTCCGTGCGTGCTACCGCTGTTTCCAGTCTATTTTGGTGTTTTGATGAGTGAACAGGACGGACCTCACCTGAAGATTGGGAAATTAGAGATATATTGGAAGCCAATGATTCGAACGGTCATCTTTATTGCAGGCATTTCAACAGTCTTTTTCTTCTTAGGGTTTGCGGCAACTGCATTAGGAAGTCTGATTTACAATCCTTGGTTTAATATCACACTGGGAGTCGTGATTGTGCTATTGGGCTTGCACCAAATGGAACTGTTCCATTTACTATTTTTACAAAAACAAAAAACAGTTCAGTTTGAAATCAAAGATAAAAAATCGCTTTGGAGTAGTTACTTATTAGGACTCAGCTTTAGCTTCGGATGGACACCTTGTGTGGGACCAGTACTAAGTGCGGTCCTAACGCTTATCTCCACGCAACAAGCCAGTATCACCTATGGGATTTTCTTACTTTGCTTATATATATTAGGTTTGGCTATTCCGTTTTTAATCTTATCAGCTGCTTCAACCGTAGCGTTTAAATGGTTTAACCTTGCTAAAAAACGATTATTATTACTTAAAAAAATCGGAGGACTCGTGATTGTTTTGATGGGAGCATCGATTATCTTTTCTCAACTGTCACAAGTTTTCCATTAAAAATTAGGAGGAATGAAAATGAAAACAAAATTGATGATTGCATTATTTAGTACATTGCTTTTAGGAGCTTGTCAAAATTCACAAATGGGCATGGATAATAAAGACATGAAAGAAACCACTGAAATGATGAGCTCGATGAGTGGTGAAAAAAATGGATAAAATGGATAACATGAGTTCAAAAGATGAGAAGATGGACAAAAAGATGGGAGAAATGGACGATATGACACAGGCTACCTTTACAACATTAGATGGGAAAGAAGTTTCATTAGCAGATTATAAAGGGAAAAAAGTATATTTGAAGTTTTGGGCTTCATGGTGTCCAATTTGTCTATCTGGACTAGCGGACATCACACAACTTTCTGAAATGCCACCAAAAGATTCAGTGATTCTTACTGTCATTGCACCTGGTGTGAACCGCGAGAAATCTTTAGAGGACTTCAAAAAATGGTTTGACGGGGTAGACTACCATTCATTACCAGTACTCGTGGATAAAGACGGTCAATTTTTGAAGAAACTTGGAGTCGTGGGATATCCAACCTCAGCATTTATCGATGCCAATGGAAAAGTTGTCAGAGTTCAACCTGGTCACGTTTCTAATGACGATATCGTAAAAACGCTAGAAAGCCTATAAGAAAGGAGAGTTCTCTATGGATAAAAAATTAGTGGTGACACTTTTTGCCGTTGCCATCATTCTTTTAGGAGTGCTTTATTTTGCCAAAGGAGGTACCCTTGCAAAGGATTCAAAAGCTGATGAAATCTCAAACAAGGTAACCAAACTAATGGCAACAGATAACACTACTAGTGAAATGAAAAAGGAAGGTGAACATATGAAAGAGATATATTTAGCAGGTGGATGTTTTTGGGGATTAGAAGAATACTTTTCTAGAATTAATGGTGTTATTGATGTTGTGAGTGGATACGCGAATGGAAAGGTTGAAACGACTAATTATAAACTCATTCATGATACAGACCATGCGGAAACGATTCATGTTACTTATGATGCTGATAAAGATTTCACTACGCGAGTTATTATTGTATTACTTTAGAGTCATTGATCCATTTTCTGTGAATAAACAAGGAAATGATACTGGAAGACAATATCGTACGGGTATTTATTATGTTGATGAGGCAGATAGCGCCATTATTCAACAAGTCATGAAGGAAAAAGAAGAATCTTTTGGTAAGAAATTAGCCGTTGAAACGGAACCTTTAAAAAATTTTTCGTGGTAGCAGAAGATTATCATCAAGATTACTTGAAGAAAGAATCCAAATGGATATTGCCACATTGACGTTAAAAAGGCGAGTGACCCTGTAATTGATGCTAGTCTTTATCCACTTCCTGACGAAGAGACTCTAAAAGCAACACTCACAAAGGAACAATACGCAGTTACTCGTGAAAATAAAACGGAAAGAGCATTTTCAAATGAATACTGGGATAATCATGAACAAGGAATTTATGTAGATGTAGTTACAGGAGAACCGCTCTTTTCTTCCAAAGATAAATTTGATTCTGGCTGCGGCTGGCCAAGTTTTTCAAAACCAATTTCTTCGGAAGTTGTGACCTATCATGAGGATAATAGTTTTCAATATGAAACGTGTTGAAGTTCGAAGTAGGGTAGCCGATTCACACCTTGGACATGTTTTTGAAGATGGTCCAAAAGAAAAAGGTGGACTTCGTTTTTGTATCAATAGTGCTTCCATCAAATTCATCCCACTCAATGAGATGGAAGCAAAGGGATATGGTTATTTAGTCGATTTCGTCAAATAACCACTCAGTGCTTCTCTAAGTTATTCTCCTTTAGAGAAGCACTTTTTTTGAGTAAAAATAGATTTAAAACCGTTATGAATAGAAGTATAATAGAGAAAGGAGGGGAATAAGATGTATTCAATCTTAATAGTTGAAGATGAACCAATTATTCGTAGAGGGATTGCATCCTTAATTAATTTTGAATCGCTGGGAATTTCAACGGTTCAGGAAGTAGAAAATGGGGAGCAAGCACTGGAAAAAATACGAGAAGAAGCACCGGATATTTTACTGACAGATATTAATATGCCGAAAATGGATGGCATTACTCTTGCACAGTTGGTGAGAACAGAATATCCGCAAATGAGAATTATCTTCTTAACGGGGTATGATTATGTAGATTATTTATTATCTGCAGTGAAAATTGGAGTAGAAGATTATATTTTAAAGCCAGTGACGAAATCAGAAATAGAGGCTTTATTAGTGAAAGTAGTTGCCAAACTCAACGAAGAAAAGCGCCAACGAGAACTATTGGCATTAGCAAGTGAAGAGGACGCCTCTTCGGGAACTCAGCATTTCGAGAAGCTGATTTTAGAGCAATTATCTAATCCAAATTTAGCGCTAGGTGAACTTGCAAAGCAATTAGGATTCAGTACGAACTACCTTAGCCTTTTAATCAAAAAAGAACTTGGAATGTCCTTTCAAGAGTATGTGACTCAGCAACGGATTCAAAGAGCAAAGCGTCTCTTATTATCAACCGACATGAAGATTTATGAGGTAGCTTTAGCCGTTGGAATAGAAGATATGAACTATTTCTCTTATCGATTCAAGTCGATTGTCGGCGTTTCCCCTAAAAGTTTTAGAAGTGGGGCAAAAATATGAAAAAACAGTCCCTTGCAACAAGATTATTTGCCTATTTAAGTATCATGCTTTTTGCCATGGTCGTTTTAATTGGAAGCTTCTATTTTATAAAGAGTAGCGAGGTTTTTCATCGTGAAGTAGAAGACCATACCATTCATGAGATTGATACCAGCTCCAAATATATCGAACAGTACGTTTCGAATCTAAAATCTACTTCAAGATCTTTATCACAGTCGCAGGCAATTAAGGACTTTGCCAGTCAAACAACAGCAGAAAATGAAGCGACAATCCATGAATGGCTTGAGACAATGCTGAAGAGTCATCCGGATTTCGTATCGATACGATTGGTGACGAAAGATGGTAGATTAATTACGACCGGGATGGAAGAGGAAATGGTGACTTCAGCGGATATGATGGCCCAAAAATGGTATCAAGATGCTCTAGAGCACTCGAATGTTCCAATCATTCAGTCTATCAAGAATCAAAATAATCAAATCGTCATTTCTATTAGTCAGGAAGTGAAAAGCAACGCAGGAGAAAATCTTGGCGTTATCCGCTTAGATGTGGATTATCACGAACTAGAAAAATATGTGAAAGAACTTTCTCTAGGGGACAATGGGTATGCCTTTGTCATCCAAAAGGACGGGACACTTATTTATCATCTGGATTCGGAGGCTTTCGAGTCAGTTGATAAGCAAATGTCTGTACAAGAAATATCCAATAGTCCGATGGATTCAATGGTGTCTGATGATTTTTTTGTTCATAAAAGCCCTATTGAAAATAGCGATTGGATCTTAGTAGGTGTTAGCTCATTTAGTCGGTTTAAAGAAGACTCTGTAAAACTACTTGGGATTGTCAGTGTTGTTGGAGTGCTTAGCTTACTTATTTGTATGTTGGGTATTTTTACATTGATCCGTTATCAATTACTACCTGTTAAAAAACTAGGGCAAGTGATGAGACGAGTAGAAGAAGGCGACACGACCATTCGAGCAGAACAAAAAGGTGCTCAAGAATTCCAAGCGCTAGCAGGAACCTTTAATCAGATGCTCGAGAGAATCGAGACTTTAATGAAGGAAGAAAAAGAGCAAGAAGCATTGACCCGCATCTATGAATTAAAGGCGTTAACGAGTCAAATTAATCCGCACTTCTTGTATAACACGCTGGATACCATTATTTGGATGGCAGAGTTTCAAGACCATCAAAAGGTAGTAGACATTACGAAGGCACTCTCTAATTACTTTAGACTTTCCTTGAATGCTGGAGAAGAAATAGTGACCTTACGCCAAGAAATCGAGCATGTCCGTCAATATCTGTTTATTCAAAAGGAACGATATGGAGATAAATTGGAATATGAGATTTGATCGAACCTGATGATATTCCTGATATCAAGCTTCCAAAAATCGTTCTGCAGCCACTCGTAGAAAATGCAATCTATCATGGAATTAAAGAGTCAGAACGCCCTGGAAAAATTACGATTACTGTATCTAAAAGAGATACTTTTATAGATATTTGTATTGCGGATAATGGGGTAGGAATAAAAGAAAATACAACGAGTACAAAAGAACTTGGTGGAGTTGGTATTAAGAATATCAAAGAACGATTGACGCTCTTTTTTGGAGAAGCTTTTTCGATGGAAATTGAATCTGAGCCTAATGCATATACGAAAGTGTATTTACACCTTCCATTAAAAGAAGAAGGACATGCGAATAGTTGACAAAACTAGGCGCTTTTCGTATACTTCTAAAGGTAAGCAATCGGATTGAGATTTTACTTATTAGAGAGGCTTGTCTGGTGAAAATAGCCATCAAAATCGTGCTCCCGATTGAAAACTTTGTAGAAATACAAACGCCCTTCCAGCGTTATCGGAATTAGAGATGAATGAACAGCTGTTTCATTGTAAGCAAGGTGGTACCGCGGTAGGACGCCCTTGCAGCAATGGGGCAGTTTTTTTATTTACAAAAAGAAGGAGAATGAAGATGAAAAAATTATCAAGTAGCGAAATTCGTCAAATGTACCTTGATTTCTTCCAAGAAAAAGGACATAAGGTGCATCCAAGTGCGAGCTTAATTCCTGTCAACGATCCAACATTATTATGGATTAACTCAGGGGTTGCGACTCTTAAGAAATACTTTGATGGAACTGAAACACCAGAAGTTCCACGTATTACAAATGCTCAAAAGAGTATTCGTACAAACGACATCGAAAATCGTAGGGCACACAGCTCGTCACCATACATTATTCGAAATGATGGGGAACTTCTCAATCGGGGACTACTTCAAAGAAGAAGTAATTCCATGGGCATGGGAATTCTTAACAAGCGAAAAATGGTTAGGACTTGATCCAGACCGTCTATACGTAACTTACTATCCAAAAGATCCAGAAACAAAAGCATTATGGATGGATAAAGTAGGTCTTCCTGAAGATCACATCATTCCAGTAGAAGATAACTTCTGGGATATCGGTGCAGGTCCATGTGGTCCGGATACTGAGATTTTCTACGACCGTGGAGAAAAATATAATAACTTAGCAGAAGATGATCCAGAAAACTATCCTGGAGGAGAAAACGAACGTTACTTAGAAATTTGGAACTTAGTATTCTCTCAATTCAACCATATGCCAGACGGAACTTATCCACCATTACCACATAAGAACGTCGATACGGGGATGGGTCTTGAACGTGTCGTTTCTGTTATCCAAGATACACCAACAAACTTCGAAACAGACTTATTTATGCCAATTATTAAGCAATTAGAAAGCTTAAGCGCTGGTAAGAAATACAATGAATCTAAAGAAACGGATGTATCATTCAAAGTTATCGCTGACCACATTCGTGCAGTAAGCTTTGCGATTGGCGATGGCGCGCTTCCTTCAAACGAAGGTCGTGGATATATCATCCGTCGTTTAATCCGTCGTTCAGTAATGCACGGACAACGTTTAGGAATTCAAGGATCATTCTTAACTAAATTAGTTCCAACAGTGGCTCAAATTATGCACAGCTACTATCCAGAAGTAACTGAAAACATGGAATTCATTCAAAAAGTGATTGCCAACGAAGAGGATCGTTTCCAAGAAACAATCCACGATGGTTTAGCCATCTTAGAAACTATTTTTGCGGATATGAAAGAAGCAAACGAAACAACACTTTCTGGCGAAAATGCGTTTAAATTATATGATACTTACGGATTCCCATATGAATTAACATTGGAATACGCAAGTGACAATGGTTTCACTGTCGATGAAGAAGGATTCCAAGCAGAAATGCAAGCACAAAAAGACCGTGCGCGTGCTGCTCGTAATACAGAAACATCAATGAACGTACAATCTGCAGTATTACGTGATATCACTGTAGAAAGTGAATTCGTTGGATATGCTTCAACAACTGAAGAAGGCGTGTTAAAGCGATTGTTGTCGATGATGAATTAGTTGAATCTGCACATAAGGATGCTCATGCTCAATTAGTATTCGACCGTACACCATTCTATGCTGAAATGGGTGGACAATTAGCAGACCACGGTACAATCCAAGATGCCAGCGGTACAGTTGTAGCGAATGTCTTACAAGTGAAGAAAGCTCCTAACGGACAACCATTACACACAGTTGAAGTGTTAGGCGACTTACAAGTAAACGCAACTTACACATTAGTGGTGGATGCATCTGAACGTGCGAAAATCATCAAAAACCATACAGCAACTCACTTATTACACCAAGCATTAAAAGATGTTCTAGGAACTCATGCAAACCAAGCTGGTTCTCTTGTAACACCAACTGGTTTACGTTTCGACTTCAGTCACTTCGGACAAGTAACTGCTGAAGAATTAGCTGAAATGGAACGTATCGTAAACGAAAAAATTTGGGCTGGTTTAGAAGTGATTACTGTTGAAACAACACTTGAAGATGCGAAGAGCCGTGGGGCAATGGCACTCTTTGGTGAGAAATACGGCAACTTAGTTCGTATGGTCAACATTGGAGACTGGTCAATCGAACTTTGTGGGGGTATCCACGTTGGAAACACTCAAGAAATCGGATTGTTCAAGATTGTTTCTGAATCTGGTATTGGTGCTGGTGTTCGTCGTATCGAAGCTGTTACAAGTAAAGAAGCTTTTGACTTATTAAGCCATCACGAAAACTTATTAAAACAAGTTGCTGGTGAAGTGAAAGCCATCCAATTAGATACAGTTGTAGAACGCGTTGCTACTTTAGGTCAAGAATTGAAAGAAGCAAACGGTGAAATTGCGAAACTAAAAGCTAAAAATCATGAAAGCTGAAGTCGCAGATGTCTTCAACAATGTCGAAGAAGTAAACGGAACTTCATTCATCACTGTAGCTCTTGAAAATAAAGAAATGGATGAATTACGTCAATTAGCAGATACATGGAGACAAAAAAAGGTGCGAGCGATATCTTCGTAGTAGGTACTGCTTCTTCTGATAAAAGCGAACCTTTTAGTAGCCGTATCTAAAGACGCAAATGCAAAAAGGATTAAAAAGCAGGCGATATCATTAAGGCGATTGCTCCAGCTATCCAAGGTGGAGGCGGAGGCCGTCCTGATATGGCTCAAGCAGGTGGTAAGAACCCTGCAGGTATTCCACAAGCATTCGAATTGCTTAAAGAATATTTAGCTAAATAATGTAATGCAAAATGAAACCTTCCATGGGATTTGAAGAGAGTCCCTATGGAAGGTTTTTTTGATTTCTAAAGCAAAGGAAAGGCTTTCTAAATATTAAGAATCGGTAAGTATCAATTGTAGTTTCATCCAAAAATCTTGTAGAATAGGTATATATATTGAAATGAGGTGTCGCTATGAGTTCAATAGATGAAACAGTCCTATTTAAATTTAATGAAAAGGACGAAAAAACCGTTCAAGAAACATTAACCATCGTTTATGATGCGTTGAATGAGAAGGGATATAGTTCGATTAATCAAATCGTAGGATATTTGTTATCTGGAGACCCAGCTTATATTCCAAGACATCGTGATGCACGTAACCTAATTCGTCGCCACGAAAGAGATGAGATTTTGGAAGAACTCATTAGACATTATATCCGCTCAACAGGAAGAGATGCCTAGTATGAGATTAATGGGATTAGATGTCGGAAGTAAAACTGTGGGCGTTGCCGTTAGTGATTTAATGGGCTGGACTGCTCAAGGGGTTGAAACAATTCCGATTAATGAGAATGCTTCAGAATTCGGGTTCAAGCGTGTTGTCGAGTTAGTGGAAGAGTATGGCGTTGAAAAAATCGTCATCGGTCTACCAAAGAACATGAATAATACGGAAGGACCACGTGTTGAGGCGTCCCGTCGTTATGGTGCGAGCCTAGAGAAACGACTAGAAATTCCAATCGTCTATCATGACGAAAGACTCACGACGATGCAGGCGGAACGAATGCTTGTCGAAGAGGGTAATGTTTCAAGAAAGAAACGCAAACAAGTCATTGATATGCTAGCTGCAGTCATGATTTTGCAAAACTATTTAGATTTAAATGGAAATCAATAACAAAGGAAAGAGGAAAGAAAATGACAGAACATCACGATCACGATCATGAACATGATCACTTAGAAGGCCACGAAGGTCACGAACATATTACAATCATTGACGAAGAAGGAAATGAAATTTTACACGAAGTATTATTCACTTTCGAATCAGATGATTTCAATAAATCATATGTATTATGCTACCCAGCAGGAATTCCTGAAGGAGAAGAAGTAGAATTACAAGCATTCTCATATGTTGAAGGCGAAGATGGTACTGAAGGCCAATTAAACCCAATCGAAACAGAAGCTGAATGGGATATGGTTGAAGAAGTATTAAACACATTCTTAGCTGAAGAAGATTTATAATCAACAATAGAGCTTGGGGGAAACCTCAAGCTTTTTTTGTTATAAGGGCACTCTTTATGATTGACTTTCTTCATTTTTCAATAAGAATGAGGTATAATAACTACAACTATGGTTATCATTTGATGCCAATTTAAGGGGGAAGACAATGTCTCAAGAAGAACATAAAAAACATTCCTTAATTTCTGATACGGATACGAAACGCGATATTCGTAAAAAGGAAACTTCTATTATCAAAAAGATAATGAAATATTTTATGATTGCACTTTTAGTAATTGTCCTAGTAGGGGGATTCTTTACTTGGAATTACATTAAAGGAGAAACACAACCAGTTGATACAGCTCAAACAGAACTTGTAGCTTTTGAAATTGAACAAGGCGCATCTGTCAAAGAAGTATCAAAAGCACTTGAAAAAGAAGGAATTATCCGTAATTCGAAACTCTTTAATTTCTATTTGAAATTCAAAAACGTTTCTGGATTTAAATCAGGTTTGTACCATGTTTCTAAGAGTATGACACTCGATGAAATTATCGCGGAACTTTCTGGTCAAGGAAAAGATAAGGATCAAAACGCGACTAAAGTTCTGATTCGTGAAGGGGAACAATTAACAGAAATCGCGAAAGAAGTTGAGAAATCTACAAAATATTCTGCTGCAGATTTCATGGCAAAAGTTCAAGATGAAGACTTCTTACGTTATTTAGTTCAAAAATTCCCGAAATTATTGACTCAATCATATAATGGCTACCAAGTAAAATATGTGCTTGAAGGATACTTATTCCCAGCGACATACGATATGAATGACTCAAACACTTCAAATGTTAATTACTGAAATGGTCGCTAAAACAGATGAAGTCATGTCGAAATACTATGATAAGATTTTAGCAAGTGACTATACATTGCAAGAAATTATGGCAATGGCTTCTTTAATCGAAAAAGAAGGGTCTAAACTAGAGGATCGTAAGAAAATCTCTAGCGTATTCCATAACCGTATTAAAGAAAATATGAAGCTTCAAACAGACGTATCTGTTCAATACGCGTTAGGCGAACACAAAGAAGCTCTTTCTTTAGAAGATTTAGAAGTAGATTCTCCATATAACTTATATCAAAACTATGGCGTAGGTCCTGGACCTTATAACAGTCCAAGTGAGGATGCTATCGTTGCAGCGATGGAACCAGAGAAGACAGATTACTTATACTTCCTAGCAGATATTCATACAAAAGAAATCTACTATGCGAAAACGTATGAGGAACATTTAGAGTTAAAAGCTAAGTATATTGATAATAAGGAGTAGGTCATGGAAAAGAAAAAGCCAATCGTTATCGGAGTTACAGGTGGCTCTGGGAGTGGGAAAACAAGTGTGAGTCGTAAAATTTTGGAGAACTTTCCAGATTTAACGATTTGTAAAATTGATCAAGACTACTATTATAAAGATCAAAGTCATATGCCGTTTGAAGAACGTTTAAAAACGAACTATGACCACCCATTTGCTTTCGATACAGATTTATTAATTGAACATATGAATAAATTAATCAATTTTGAATCGATTGAAGAACCCGTGTATGATTACGAAAATCATACTAGAAGCGATAAAACAATCCATCAAGAACCAAAAGATGTTATCCTAATCGAAGGAATTCTTATTCTTGAAGATGAACGCTTGCGTGATTTGATGGACATCAAGGTGTATGTTGATACTGACGATGATATTCGTATCATTCGCCGTATTAAACGTGACATGGTGGAACGTGGGAGAACACTCGATTCAATCATTCACCAATATATGTCGGTTGTAAAACCAATGCATCACCAATTTATTGAACCAACGAAAAAATTCGCGGATATTATTATCCCTGAAGGTGGTTCAAATACAGTAGCGATTGACTTAATGACTACAAAAATTGCTTCAATTTTATCTCATTTAAATTAAATTGTTAACCCCTAGGAAAGCTTATCCTAGGGGCTTTTTTTATGGGATGAAATATTTAAAATCGAATTAAAAATTTGAAATAAGACTTGCAATCTCGGTTATAAAATGTTAAAGTTTTTAGCATTGTAGATTGAGATAATCTAAAAAAACGATATAGGGGAGAATCGTATGACTGAAAAAGTATTTCCAATGACGCTTGAAGGGAAAGCAAAACTTGAAGCTGAATTAGAAGAATTAAAAGTCGTTAAACGTAAAGAAATCGTAGAGCGTATCAAAATTGCTCGTAGCTACGGTGACTTATCTGAAAACTCTGAATATGAATCAGCTAAAGATGAGCAAGCATTCGTAGAAGGACGTATTTCAACGTTAGAAAAAATGATTCGTTTTGCGGAAATCATCGATGATAACAATGTAGAAAAAGATGTTGTTTCACTAGGAAGAAAAATTACGTTTATCGAATTACCAGATGGAGACGAAGAAACTTACACAATCGTGGGTAGTGCAGAAGCAAACCCAGTTGAAGGTAAAATTTCAAATGACTCTCCAATTGCCAAAGGAATTATTGGTAAAAAATTAAATGAAGAAGTGGTGATTCCAACACCAGGCGGAGAAATGAAGATCAGAATTATTGATATTCAATCTGCTTAATTGATTCATTTGAATGAAGAGAAGAGCTAGGAAATGTCCTAGCTCTTTTTTGTTGGATTTCATCCTTAAGTCTGATGGATTCATTTTTGATTCATGATAGGATTGAACGTGAGAAGATGGTATACTAATACCTGTAACGGAGGTGAGAAGATGAATAAACTGAAACGAATACTAATTGTACTATTAATGGGAGTCATTGTCTCCGCTATTGAAATGACTTCAAAAATTGGCCTCTTCATCTTCTTTTCAATTGGGGTCGCTATTACAATGTTCAGTTTTATTGTTTTTCGACGTGTTAAATTTTTAAGAAATAGTGGAATGTGCTTTGGGGCACTCTTTATCATTTTACCGCTTCTATCTACTGCGGGTATTTGGCTTGGAATGATTGGGGCATTGCTTCTGTTATTCTTTACTAAAGATACGTTCTCGATTGCTTCTTTATCAGGTATGTTTTCGAAAAAGGGCCGACAAGAATATATTTTCGTTGACTCTCACGAGGATACTCCAACGCCTGGAGAAATCCATCGCTATGATTGGTTTGGAAATCAAGAAGTGGGGAACGAACCGTATGAGTGGAATGATATCAATGCAGGGCAGCTTGTAGGGGATACCATTATCGACTTAGGAAATACAATTCTTCCTGCCAAGGAAAATGTGATCGTCATTCGAAAAGGATTTGGCCGTGTTCGAATTCTAGTACCGTACGGGGTAGGAGTGATGATTCACCATCATGCATTTGGCGGTCAAGTGGAATTTGAGGGACAAACATACGCCTTAAGTAATGAATCTATTCAGTTATATAGTTCAGGATACAATCGCAGTACGAAGAAGATTAAGATTTATACAACGATTGTCGCTGGGAAAATTGAGGTGATTGAAGCATGAAGCAACGCCTCGTTAAAGCTGGATGCTTTATTCAGCGGTTTACAGTTTTGTTAGTACTGTTTTCCTATTCCTATTCCGCAGATGGATTCGCTATGAAATAGTAGAGACATTGAGCATTCAAGAGATTCTTGGGACGATTACACTGTTTCTATTATTGATTTTATTCTTTGGTTTTGTGACAGCTGCGGCGATGTTGATTTTAAATCGTCAAGCTGAGCGTAAAATCGGTGAGCAGTTACTCATGATTCAAAAGGCCAAGCATAGACTTGTAAAAGAAGAAGATAGCCCAAATTGGATTATGGAAGCAACGGTTGTAGACTTAAATGATTTCTACGAACAAACAGCTGCACTTTCAGAGCGATTAGAAAAATTATCATTAGAAGTACAGCAATTAGGTAGCAAACCGCAATTCTTAGGGACTGAGACAAAAGAACAAGTCATTCAAGAAGAGAGACGCCGTATCGCTCGCGAATTACATGATTCTGTAAGCCAGCAGCTCTTTGCGGCGATGATGATGATTTCTGCCTTAAACGAACGTGCCGACAAGTTTGATGAGAAGGAACAAAAACAATTGAAGATGATTGAACATGTTCTCTCTCAAGCACAATCAGAGATGCGCGCATTGCTTCTTCACTTACGCCCAATTTCACTAGAAAGTAAATCGTTGAAATCTGGTATCGAAGGATTACTCATCGAATTACAAACGAAAGTACAAATGAAGATTCATTGGGATATCGAAGACGTGAAACTTCCTGAAGGCGTCGAAGACCATCTCTTCAGAATCGCTCAAGAACTTTTATCGAATACATTGCGTCATTCACACGCAACAACTTTAGAAGTGTATTTACGACAACTAGACTCCACGGTTCTCTTTAAGATAGAGGATAATGGCGTTGGATTTAATAGCGAGGAAATTCTTCCAGGAAGCTATGGAATTAATAATATGAAAGAAAGAGTGCAAGGGCTCGGTGGACAGGTGAGAATTGTGAGCTTCCCAAATCAAGGAACGACAATTGAAATCAAGATTCCGCTCAGTCGTCACATGGAGGATGAACAATGATTAATGTATTACTAGTAGACGATCACGAAATGGTACGACTAGGCGTTTCTTCGTATCTATCGATGCAAGATGACATTGAAGTGATGGATGAAGCCAAGAATGGCCGTGAAGGTGTAGAAAAAGCCCTGTCCTTAAAACCAGATATTATCTTAATGGACCTTGTGATGCCTGAGATGGATGGAATTGAAGCGACAAAGGAAATTCTTGAAAAGTGGCCAGAAGCGAAAATTATCATCTTAACGAGCTTTATTGATGATGAGAAGGTCTTTCCAGCCATCAACGCCGGAGCAAAGAGCTATATCTTAAAAACAGCTTCCGCCTCTCAAATCGCAAAAGCTATCCGAGATACGTATAATGGTGATGGCGTGTTTGAGCCACAAGTGACAGATAAACTCGTGAATCGTATTCAAATGAAGCAACAGCATTTCTTACACGAAGATTTAACGCAGCGTGAATTAGAAGTGTTACTCTTAATCGCACAAGGAAAATCCAACCAAGAAATTGCAGACGAGTTGTTTATCACATTGAAGACCGTGAAGACTCACGTATCGAATATTCTTTCAAAATTAGGAGTAGAGGACAGAACGCAAGCAACGATTTATGCGTTTAAGCATCAACTAATTAAAATGTAACGAAAAGCCAATCTTGTTCTTACAAGATTGGCTTTTTTGATGAAAGTAATTTCTATAAAAGTGTGATAGTTCAGTGATTTGTACCTGATTCTGGAAGTAGTTACTAAAAATAATCGTAATATTGAAAATGTTTTCTAAGGCGAGTATACTAAAAATGTAAGGGTTTTACTAAAAATAGAAGGAGGCTGTTTATGAGATTACAAGGTCAATTAATTGTATCATGCCAAGCATTGCCGCATGAACCATTACATAGTGATTATATTATGGCTCGTATGGCAGTTGCTGCACAGGAAGGAGGAGCGAAAGGAATTCGTGCCAATTCAGTGATTGACATCAAAGCGATTAAAGAGGCTGTCGATTTACCAGTTATTGGAATTATTAAACGTGATTATGATGATGCCGACGTCTTTATTACCGCTACAATGAAGAAATTGACGAATTGATGACAGTGAAACCAGAGATTATTGCTCTGGATGCCACTACATCGACTCGACCAAATGGACAAACGCTTGATGATTTCTATCATGAAATTAGAGCAAAATATCCAGATCAATTATTGATGGCAGACTGTTCTACAGTAGACGAAATGATTCATGCTGATGAACTCGGTTTTGATTTTATCGGAAGTACTTTAGTAGGATATACAAAACAAAGTAAAGGCGACAAAATTGAAGAAAATGACTTTGAAATCTTGAGAACAGTTTTAGAACGAATCAAACATCCACTTATTGCAGAAGGCAATATCGATACACCTGAAAAGGTGAAACGTGTGCTTGAGTTAGGTGCGTATAGTGTCGTTGTCGGTTCAGCGATTACTCGTCCACAACTCATCACGAAAAAATTTGTTGATGCGATTCAACAAGTAGAAAAAGATTAAACATCACTGATTTATAGTTAAGGGGGAAAACCATATGTTTAAAGTCTTACAAAAAATAGGGAAGGCCTTTATGTTGCCGATTGCCATTTTACCGGCAGCAGGTTTGTTATTAGGGATCGGGGGAGCTTTATCTAACCCGGTAACTGTCGCAACATATCCTGTATTAAATAACGACGTTTTACAAGCAATTTTTAAAGTAATGAGCCAAGCTGGGGAAGTTATCTTTGCAAATCTATCACTTCTTCTCTGTATTGGTCTCTGTATCGGTTTAGCGAAACGTGACAAAGGAACTGCAGCACTTGCTGGGGTAACTGGTTACTTAGTAATGACTGCTACAATCAAAGCTCTTGTAGGATTATACATGGGTAAAGATGCTTCTATTGATACTGGGGTTATCGGAGCTATCGTAGTAGGGGCAATCGCTGTTTGGTTACATAACCGCTACAACAATATCCAATTACCACAAGTGCTTGGATTCTTCGGTGGTAGCCGTTTTGTTCCAATCGTAACTTCATTTGCTTCTATCTTTGTTGGGGCTATCTTCTTCTTAGTATGGCCACCATTCCAACAATTATTAGTTTCAACTGGTGGATATATCTCACAAGCAGGTCCTATTGGTACATTCTTATATGGATTCTTAATGCGTCTATGTGGTGCAGTCGGATTACACCATATGATTTATCCAATGTTCTGGTATACAGAATTAGGTGGAGTGGAAGTCGTAGCTGGTCAAACAATTGCTGGGGCTCAAAAAATCTTCTTTGCTCAATTAGCAGATCCAAATCACGTAGGTTTATTTACTGAAGGAACTCGTTTCTTCGCTGGTCGTTTCTCAACAATGATGTTCGGTCTTCCAGCAGCCTGCTTAGCAATGTATCACTGTGTACCAAAAGACCGTCGTAAAAAATACGCTGGTTTATTCTTAGGGGTTGCATTAACTTCATTCATTACTGGTATTACAGAACCAATCGAATTCATGTTCTTATTCGTAAGTCCAGTTTTATATGTTGTTCACGCATTCCTTGATGGGGTAAGTTTCTTCATCGCAGATATTCTTAATATCTCTATTGGTAATACATTCTCTGGTGGGGTTATCGACTTCACATTATTCGGGGTATTACAAGGTAACGATAAGACAAACTGGTTATTACAAATTCCATTTGGTTTAATCTGGAGTGGTCTATACTATGTAGTATTCAGATGGTTCATCACTCAATTTAACGTAGCAACTCCAGGTCGTTTAGAAGATTCTTTAGAATCAGATGACAAACCAGTTGTTGAAACACGCGACAGCTTGAAACAAGATAGCGTTCGTATTATCGAAGCTCTAGGTGGAGCAGAAAAATATCGAAGACGTAGATGCTTGTATCACTCGTTTACGTGTATCTGTTAAAGACGTTGAAAAAAAGTAAATAAAAGCAACGTTGAAAGATATCGGAGCCGTAGATGTTTTAGATGTTAAAGGTGGTATTCAAGCCATTTACGGTGCGAAAAGCGATTCTTTACAAGAACAATATTAACGAAATTTTTAGGTGTAGACGACTAGTCAGTAAAAACACCTTTTTGAGATGGACTGGTCCCTAAAATCAGTCCATCTTTTATTTTTTTGAAAAAAGGCAAAATCTTTTCCTAAACCTGTGCTATAATGAAGCTAGCAATGCAAAGGGGAAAAAGGTTATGTTGTCATTTGAGAAAAAAAGTAGCACCGATGATTGAATCGATTTATGATACTCTGACGCCGATTGAAAAAACGATTGCCAAATATTTCTTGGGTGTGATTCCAGAAAAAGAATCGTTATCCGCACAAGAAGTCTCAAAGCGTTTATTCGTTTCGATTCCATCCTTAACACGATTTGCTCAAAAGTGTGGCTATAAAGGATATAGGCAGTTTATTTATGACTATCAAAAAGGGAAGCAAGAAGAGACAAACTTGCATAATGACTTAACGAAGATTGTGTTAGACGATTATGCAGACCTCTTAACCAAATCCTTCTCGCTCATCAATGAAGCACAGCTGATTCATGTGTGTGACATGCTCAGCAAGGCTAAGCGCGTGTATATCTACGGTCAAGGAAGCTCGGGGTTAGCAGCGCTGGAGATGAAGTTTCGTTTTATGCGACTCGGGATGATTTGCGAGGCGATTACGGATTTACATACGATGCTGATGAACCGCGTATTAGTCGATGAAGATTGCCTTGTAATTGGAATTACGGTGTCGGCTAACGAGAGTGTTGTGAATGCCGTGAATATTGCCAAGCAGCAAGGAGCCAAAACGGTTCTGATTACTTCTAAGAAGAGCGAAGAGTTGCAACAGGATTGTGACGAATTAGTGCTGATTGCGATGAAGAACGCCTTAGAACAAGGAACGGCCATTACACCGCAATTTCCAGTACTTGTCATTGTCGATATTTTATATAGTTACTACAAGGAAATCGATAAGGAACGCAAACGCTCGATTTTCTCAAATACATTACATGCCATTCAACCAGAATAAGGAGACGATAAAATGTTTGGATTTTTTAAAAAGAATCAAGTAGAAAAAGAAGTGCCAGTGTTTGCACTAGCTGGCGGAGAAATTGTTCCCATTACACAAGTGAATGATCCAGTGTTCGCTGGGAAGATGATGGGGGACGGATTTGCAGTCATTCCAGCAAGTGGAGTAATTACTTCTCCAGTAAAAGGGGAAGTCGTAAATGTATTCCCAACACTTCACGCTGTAGGGATTCAAACTTCTGGTGGATTAGAAGTGCTTGTGCATATGGGAATCGATACGGTTGAATTAAAAGGCGGGCCTTTTGAAACTACAGTAACGGTTGGCCAAAAGGTGGATGAAAATACTGTGTTATCGACTGTGGACCTAGAAGCGCTAAAAGAAGCTGGTAAAGATACTGCAATGATGGTTCTCTTTACGAATATGGATAAAGTGGAATCTGTTGTGGTAGCCACAGAAGGTGCTAGTTGAAGGAAAAGCAGAAGTAGGGAAAAGTAACGTTAAAAAGCTTAATGAAATCAAAAAGAATCTCCGCTCAGATTTGAGCGGAGATTTTCATTTGGTTTAGAAAATACGACTGCGGTATAAGCTAACGACTTTTCCTAAAATCGTACAGTTCGGTAAGATGATAGGGTCCATCGTGTCGTTTTCTGGTTCTAAGCGCACATGGTCGCTTTCGAGATAGAATCTCTTACAAGTTGCAGTGTCTTCTTCAGTCATCGCAATGACAATTTCACCATTTGAGGCAGTTGATTGTTTACGGACAATGACAGAATCGCCATCGAAGATTCCAGCATTAATCATACTGTCCCCTTTAATACGAAGCATGAATAAATCATCTGCATCGTTTTGTAGTTCTGGTGGAATAGGGAAGAAGTCACTTGCTTCTTCTACAGCGAGAATTGGTTCGCCGGCTGTTACCACACCAAGCATTGGAATCGCTGTTGATTTAGCGCCGATTGCTTTGAGTCCAGCCATTGTTAATTCAATGGCACGTGGTTTACTTGGGTCACGTTGAATTAAGCCGTTTTTCTCAAGTCTTGATAAGTGACCATGAACGGTTGAAGTCGAAGAAAGCTGAACGGCGTTACAAATTTCACGCACTGTTGGCGGATAACCGTGCTCTTGAACTTCTTTATAAATAAACTGTAATACATCTAATTGTCTAGAATCTTTTAAATTTGTCATCGGAACATCTCCTTCTTTGAGACTAGTGTAACACACTTTGTAAACAGAAATCAAACAAATGTTCGTATTTAATTCAGATTTTTAGGAAAAAATGTCGTCTCGTGCTACACTAGGAGACGAAGCCAAGGGAAAGGAATGACAAAAATGTTATCAGAAGAAAAATTAAACCGTATTAATGAATTAGCGAAAAAGAAAAAAGAAGGAAAATTGACTCCAACGGAAGAAAAAGAACAACAACTCTTACGTCAAGAGTATTTGGAAGCTTTTCGTGGAGGCATGCGTAACCACATCGAAGGATTAAAAATCGTCGATGAAGAAGGAAATGACGTGACTCCAGATAAACTAAAAGCGATTCAAAAAGAAAAAGGATTGCATAACCGCGACGCAGAATAGATGAGAGAAGGCTGAAAATTTCAGCCTTTTTATTTTTGCAAAATATGCTAAAACCATGAAAGAAATATGTGTTTTGCAAGGGTTTACTATGTTTTATTTATCATAAAAATAACGGTTGCAAAAGCAGTCTTGGATTAGTAAAATAGAAGAGTAAGTTCCGAAAGGAATCAATATATTTAAGGAGTGATTGTATGTTTGATAAAACCGATCAACTAGCAGTGAATACAATTCGTACACTAAGTATGGATGCCATTCAAGCTGCGAATTCAGGACACCCTGGACTACCAATGGGTGCTGCACCAATGGCTTATGTACTTTGGTCTAAATATTTGAAAGTTAACCCAAAACGTTCTACTTGGGTCGATCGCGATCGCTTTGTATTATCAGCAGGTCATGGATCTGCAATGTTATATGCTTTATTACATTTATCAGGATATGACTTATCGATTGAAGATGTGAAAAACTTCCGTCAACTTGGAAGTAAAACACCAGGACACCCAGAAGTGCATGACACGGATGGGGTAGATGCAACAACGGGTCCTCTTGGCCAAGGATTTGCTAACGCTGTTGGGATGGCTATGGCTGAAGCGCACCTTGCTGCAAAATTCAACCGTGAAGGCTACCCAGTAGTAGACCACCACACTTATGTATTATGTGGTGACGGGGACTTAATGGAAGGAATTTCTTATGAGGCAGCATCTCTAGCTGGAACATTAAAATTAAACAAATTAATCGTATTATACGATTCAAATGACATCTGCTTAGATGGTCCATTAAATAAAGTGTTTACTGAAGACGTGAAGAAACGCTTCAAAGGATTAGGCTGGAATTATATCCGTGTTGAAGATGGAAATGATTTAGACGAAATCGCTGAAGCTATCGAAGAAGCACAATGCCAAAAAGAAAAACCAACAATTATCGAAGTGAAAACGATTATTGGTTACGGTGCTCCAAACCAAGGAACTAATAAAGTTCACGGGGCTCCTTTAGGACCTGACGGCATTGCTTCTACAAAAGCAAACTATGGATGGGAATACGGCCCATTTGAAGTGCCAGAAGAAGTGCAACACCGTTTTGACAAATTATTAGTGCAAACAGGTGAAAATGACTACAACGAATGGAAAAACTTTATTCGAAGGCTATAAACAAGCTTATCCAGAACTTGCAAAAGAATTCGAAGACAGCTTTGCAGAAAAACATCGAAGTCGACTTAGAAAAAAAGTATTACCTTCATATGAGTTTGGTAGCCCAGCAATGGCTTCTCGTGTGACAAGTCAAGCTGCGATTCAAGAATTAGGAAAACATATTCCATTCTTCTGGGGTGGATCTGCGGACCTTTCTTCATCAAACAACACAATGAATAAAGCAGACACAGACTTCTCACACGAAAAATTACGGTGGAAGAAACATCTGGTTTGGGGTTCGTGAATTTGCGATGGGAGCTGTGATGAACGGTATGCTTCTTCATGGTGGTAACCGTGTATATGGAGGTACATTCTTTGTATTTGCCGATTACTTAAAAGCAGCAATGCGTGTTGCAGCGATTTCTCACTTACCAGCAATCTATGTGTATACACATGACTCAATTGCAGTTGGGGAAGATGGACCAACACATGAACCAATCGAACAATTGGCTGCGTTCCGTGCAACTCCAAACTTAAATGTGATTCGTCCTGCTGACGGTAACGAAGTATCTGCTGCTTGGAAAGTGGCTGTAGAAACGAAAGACCGTCCATCAGTACTCGTATTCTCACGTCAAAACTTACCAGTTCTAGAGCACTCACAAGAATTAGCATACGAAGGTGTGAAACGTGGGGCATATGTGGTTAGCCCACAAAAATGCGATACGCCTGAAGGTATTTTAATTGCGACAGGGTCTGAAGTGGCTCTTGCCATTGAAGCGCAAAAAGTTCTTGCAGAAGAAGGAATTGATGTATCTGTTGTTTCAATGCCATCAATGAACTTATTCGAGGAACAACCAAAAGAATATCGTGAATCAGTATTACCAAGCGATGTTCGTAAACGTGTAGCCGTTGAAATGGGCGCAAGTTTCGGATGGGGTCAATACGTTGGTCTTGATGGGGCAACTGTGACGATTGACCGCTTTGGTTTATCAGGTAACGGAAACAAAGTAATGGAAACATTAGGATTCACTGTAGAAAATGTAGTGAATACATTTAAATCTTTATAAAAATTAGTTAAAATAAGAGATTGAAGGTCTGGGTATATCAGGCTTTCAATCTTTTTTTGTTTTTAGGAGAATGTATGAAAGAATTAAAACAGGCATTTACAATTAGTTTACCCATCTGTTTCGGGTATCTCTTTTTAGGAATTGCATTTGCACTCTTGATGTCACAAGAAGGCTTTCCTGCTTGGGCTTCTATTTTTTCAAGTGTATTTGTGTATGCTGGTTCCATGCAATTTGCTCTTGTCTCATTTATGAGTGCAGGGATGAGTTTTTGGATGATTGCTTTAATGACTTTATTTATTAATGCCAGAATGCTATTTTACGGCGTTAGCTTTATTGAAGAATTTAAAAAGTTAGGGTGGAAGGCTTTTTATTTAATCTTCGCCTTGTCAGATGAAACATTCTCGCTATTAGTAGGGATGAAACAAACAAAAACTGAAGGCAATGAGAACGTTATGGTCTATGTTGGGCTCTTGAACCATTTCTATTGGATTCTGGGCACAGTCATTGGAGTTGTCATCGGCGAATTCCTTCCGTTTTCAACAAAGGGAATTGATTTTTCAATGACGGCACTCTTTGTGGTGATTCTTGTGAACCAATTGAAAAAGGCAGACCGCTATTTCCCATTTATCATTGGGGGAGTGAGTGCGATTTTCTGGTTGATTTTTGTTGAAAAACAGTATTTTCTTGTGTGCGCATTAGCGACAACGATGATTGGATTAATTGCAATCTTCGAACGTGAGAAACTACAAATGAAGGAGGAAGAAAATGAGTAGTACGTATATTTTTCTTGCTCTTATTACTAGTGGAGTTGTGACTTTTGCGATTCGCTTGTTTCCATTTCTAGTACTCCGTAATCAAACGAATTTATCGAACCGCATGCAGTTTATTTCTGCGGTCCTTCCTCAAGCCATTATTACGATTCTTGTCGTTTATTGCTTGAAGGATATTTCGTTTATCAACGCACCATTTGGAATCCCTGAACTCATTGCAGTTGCACTCGTAGTGTTATTGCAATGGTGGAAGGAGAATACATTACTGAGTATCTTTGTTCCAACAATCATTTATATGGTGTTATTACAAGTAATGTAAAATTATCATATATGATAATTTAAGCAACATAATCTAGAGTTGTATCTAGGTATTTTCTAGCCTTATTTTATGGTAAAATAGAGCTACATTGATTTAGAAAGAGGCACTCTTATGAAATTATTATTTGTTGGCGATGTAGTCGGTTCTCTTGGAAGAGAGATGGTCGCACAATACGTTCCAAAATTAAAGAAAAAATATAAACCACAAATCACCGTGATTAATGGGGAAAATGCTGCCCACGGAAAAGGAATTACGGAGAAGATTTATAAGGAGTTATTGCAGGCTGGTGCAGACGTTGTAACACTTGGAAATCATGCCTTTGATAACAAAGCGATTTTTGATTTCATTGAAGATACCACAAAAATGGTACGACCACTGAACTATCCAGCAGGAGTTCCAGGAAAAGGAATCGTTTATGTAAAATGTAACGATAAAGAAGTGGCCGTGATTAACTTGCAAGGCCGTGTCTTTATGAATCCGTTGGACGATCCTTTTGCCAAAATCACTGAGGTAGTTGAAGAAGCTAGAAAGAGAACACCGATTATCTTTATCGACTTCCATGCTGAAGTAACGAGTGAAAAGCAAGCATTGTCTTGGTACTTAGACGGGAAAGTATCAGCCGTTGTTGGAACGCATACGCATGTGCCAACAAATGATGCCCGCGTTCTTCCGCAAGGGACAGCCTTCCTTTGTGATGTGGGAATGACAGGTCCGTATAACGGAATTCTCGGGATGGAACGCGATATTATTATTACGAAGTTCCTCAATCAATTACCAGCACGATTTGAAGTGGCTGAAGACGATGAAGGCCAGCTAAGTGCTTGTTTGATTGATATTGATGATAAAACAGGGAAAGCGAAATCGATTCAACCGATTCGCATTACTCCAGATGCACCATTTTTTGAATAAAAAGATTAGAAAGAGAGTCAGAAATGCCACAAAAAACGAAACACACACCGATGATGCAACAGTATTTTTCGATTAAAGAAAAATACCCTGATTGCTTATTGTTCTATCGACTAGGTGATTTTTATGAATTGTTTTATGATGATGCGATTGAAGCAGCACGACTTCTCGAAATTACACTAACCAGTCGAAATAAAAATGCAGAGGACCCAATTCCAATGTGTGGGGTTCCTCATCATGCCGCAAAAGAATATATTAAAACACTGATTGAACTTGGAAAGAAAGTAGCCATCTGTGAGCAATTGGAAGATCCAAAGCTAACAAAGGGAATGGTGAAGCGAGACGTTGTTCAAGTCTTGACGCCAGGGACGTATACAGAATACCAAGCGCAAAATCAAAACCATTATTTAGTGTCGATTTTACCGCTTGTTGGGAAACGATTTGCACTCTCATATGTGGATGTGTCAACAGGGGAATTGAAAGTGACACAACTCGAGAACTTGGAAGAAGTGCGCAGTGAATGCTCAAGCTTGATGTGTCGTGAAGTCGTTCTTGTCGATAGCGATGTGACAGAAGAACTTCGCCATCTGTTTACAAGCATGCAAATTTTGATTTCAACAATTGAAAAAGATGAAATTAATGCCGAAGACTGCACAGACTTAGTCTCAGAACTAGAAGATGAGGCTTCTGTTCGTTGTGTGCAAAACCTTTTGAGTTATTTAAAACTCACTCAAAAGAGAAGCTTCTCGCACTTACAAAAAGCGCAAGCGTATCAAAGTGAATTCTATTTAACGATGAATTACGAAACGAAGCGTAACTTAGAGTTAACAACGACCATCCGTGCCAACCAAAAACATGGATCGCTGTTCTGGTTCTTAGACGAGACGCAAACGGCGATGGGTGGACGACTCCTTAAACAGTGGCTTGAAAAACCACTTGTATTAGAAGGTGCCATTCAAAAACGCCATGCGCTAGTGGAAACATTGAACCAGCATTACTTTGAACGTACAGACTTTATCGAAACATTGAAACGTGTGTACGACTTAGAACGTATTGTTGGGAAAGTGTCATTTGGAACCGCCAATGCGCGTGACCTCTTGCAATTAAAACAAACACTTGGACAAGTGCCAATCTTTAAATCGATTGTCGATAGCTTGGACTCAGAGGAATGGAGTGCTCTTGGGGAAAACTTATTCGACATTCCTGAGTTATACGATTTAATCGACCGTGCCATCGACGAGGATGCGCCGCTAACGATTTCAGATGGAAATATTATTCGTACGGGATATAACGCGACACTCGATACATATCGCGATACGATGAAACACGGAAAAGAATGGATTGCCGCACTCCAACAACAAGAACGTGAGCAAACAGGCATCAGTTCATTGAAGATTAGTTTTAACAAGGTGTTTGGTTACTATATCGAAGTCACAAAATCGAATTTATCGAAACTCGATAGCAGCCGCTATGAGCGTAAACAAACGCTGGCGAATGCGGAACGTTTTATTACGCCTGAATTAAAAGAAAAAGAAACGCTGATTTTAGAAGCGGAAGAAAAATCAAGCGCACTCGAATACCAATTATTCGTAGAAGTGCGTGAACAGGTGAAACACTACACCGCTCAGCTGCAACAATTAGCAAAAACTGTCGCAACCATCGACGTCCTGCAAGCCTTCAGTGTGGTGAACGAACGTTATCACTTAGTGAAGCCTACGATTTCAATGAAGAACCGTCGACTCTGGATTGAAGATGGTCGCCATCCGGTTGTTGAAAAGGTCATGGGACAATCAACGTATGTTCCAAACAGCATTTCAATGAGTCCAGACGAACATATTCTTCTCATTACTGGGCCGAATATGTCCGGTAAATCAACTTACATGAGACAATTAGCGCTCTGCGTCATCTTAGCGCAAATCGGATGCTTTGTACCTGCTAAGAGTGCAACGATTCCAGTCTTCACGAAAATCTTTACGCGTATTGGGGCAGCCGATGATTTAATTTCTGGCCAAAGTACATTCATGGTAGAGATGATGGAGACAAACCACGCGCTTCGAAACGCAGACGAAACAAGCTTACTATTGTTTGATGAAATCGGACGTGGAACGGCAACGTATGATGGAATGGCACTTGCTGAAGCCATCATCACGTATATTCACGAGCATTTAACAGCAAAAGTATTATTCTCAACGCACTACCACGAGTTAACAAGGCTTAGCGAGAAATATGCAGATTTACGCAATGTGCATGTGGGAGCCGTTGAAGAAAACGGTGAAGTGGTCTTCTTGCATAAAGTATTAGAAGGTCCTGCCGATAAGAGTTACGGAATTCATGTGGCGAAGCTTGCGGGACTTCCAACAGAGCTGTTAAAAAATGCCAGCACGATTTTAAATCATTTAGAAGCTAAAGGGGTCGCAAGTGATAATAGCACCTACGTGGAACAAGTATCGCTCTTTGAAGAAGAAACAGAAAGCGTACCTGAATGGGTTCACGAGCTTAAAGGCTTAAACTTAATGAGTATGACGCCAATGGATGCAATGAACATCCTGTATAAATGGCAACAAATGGAAAAGGGTGAGTAGTGTATGGGAACAATTAAAGAATTAAGTACATTACTGACAAACCAAATTGCAGCAGGGGAAGTGATCGAACGCCCTTCTTCTGTGGTGAGGAATTACTCGAAAACGCGATTGACGCCGGAAGTACTCGTATCGAGATTGAAATCGAAGAGAGTGGCCTTCGCAAAATTCGCATCCAAGATAACGGAATCGGGATGACGAAAGAAGACGCTCGTATGTCGATTAAACGTCATACAACGAGTAAGCTCTATTCGCCAGAACAACTCTTTAGAATCCGTACACTTGGGTTCCGTGGTGAAGCCTTGGCGAGTATTACAGCCGTATCGAAGGTGACGCTGACGACTTCAACCGGAGAAGACAGCGGAGTGGAGTTAAAGATTGAGTCTGGTGAAATCAAAGAAGAGAAGACCGTACCGCCATTAAAAGGAACGACTTTCCTTGTTGAAGATTTGTTTTATAACACACCTGCCAGGTTGAAATTCGTTCGTACACTGCAGACGGAATTAGCGCATATTACCGATGTTGTGAGTAAGGCGTCTCTTAGTCATCCAGAAATTGCCTTTATTTTAAAAAATGACGGTAATCTGTTATTGCAAACTTCTGGGAAAGGTGATTTGCTGCAAGCAGTCGCTGGAAATATTGGACCTGTGAACGCTCGTAAGATGTTACCATTTTATGGGGAAGACGAAGATTTCAAAGTATCTGGATATACTTCCTTACCAGAACTCACACGTTCGAACCGCAATTACTTATCGATTTTCATTAATGGACGACCAATCCGCAATATGGCAATCGCAAAGGCTATTACACTCGGATACGGCTCAACCTTAATGGTGGGACGATTCCCGATTACGATTATTTCGATTGAAATGGACGTGCAACTCGTCGATGTGAACGTGCATCCAACGAAACAAGAAGTTCGAATCAGTAAAGAACAAGAACTCTCACAGGTGATTCAAAAGGCCATTAGAGAGGCAATACAAGGCGTACAACGCATTCCTGAATCGATTGAAGACTTGTCCTTCAAACGTAAGGAAAACCGCGTAGAGGCTCCAAAACCAGTCCAACAAACTTTGGAGTGGCAATTGAAGACACCAATTGTGGAATCACCGCGCGTAGAAACGCCTTCTTATACTGAAAAGGTAAGAGAAGAAGTGGAAGTTCTGCCGGTCGATTATGCGCCTGTTCAAGTAAGTCAGACAGTTGAACCAGTGGAGCAAGAAGAACTCGTGGACAGCCACGATGACCATGCAGACTATTTGAAGTTGGCTGAGAAAATCGACTCTCAACCATTCGAGAAAGAATTCCCAGAATTACATTATTTTGGACAAATGCATGGGACTTACTTATTTGCACAAAACGAAAAAGGCTTATATATGATTGACCAACACGCCGCTCAAGAGAGAATCAAATATGAGCAGTTTAAAGTAGAGATTGGTCAAGTAGGCAGAGTCAGTCAACCATTGATGGTGCCAATTTTGCTAGAGTTCTCGAAGAAGGACAGTGTGAAGTTGGAAGAGCGATTATCTCTTGTAGAGGAGTTTGGAATCGAGATGGAGCCATTTGGGCAAAATACATTCCAAATTCAATCGCATCCAGCGTGGATTAAGAAAGGGCAGGAGAAGGCGATTATCGAAGAAATCATCGACTTTATCTTGGCCGACGAGAAGATTACGGTTGCCAAATTAAGAGAAGCTACAGCGATTATGATGAGCTGTAAAGGCTCGATTAAAGCCAACCACCACTTGAGTGAATGGGAAGCACGTCAGTTATTAGTGGATTTAGCCAAATGTAAAAATCCTTATAACTGTCCGCACGGCAGACCCGTACTCGTTCATTTAACGAATAAGGACTTGGAACATCTCTTCAAGAGAATTCAAGATCCACATCAGTCGAAACGACAACAATTTGAATAGGAGAAACCACGATGGAATTTCAAAAGAAGAACTAAAAAAACGATTAACAGAAATTCAATATGAAGTGACTCAAAACGAAGCCACAGAAAGACCTTTTTCAGGAGAATATGATGATTTCTATGAAGATGGAATCTATGTAGATATCGTTAGTGGAGAGCCTCTCTTCAGTTCAAAAGATAAATTTGATGCTGGTTGCGGTTGGCCATCATTTTCAAAACCAATTGAAAATACAACACTAACGGAAAAAGAAGACTTCAAGTTAAACCGTAAGAGAACAGAGGTTAGAAGTGGTCAAGCGGATTCGCATTTAGGACACGTCTTTGAAGATGGTCCAAAAGAATTAGGCGGGCTCCGTTATTGCATCAATTCTGCATCTCTTCGCTTCATTCCAGTCGCTAAACTAGAGGAAGAAGGATACGGAGAATTTCTACAATATTTTAAATAAAAATCTTAATGAGCCCTATTGAGATAGAAAAACCGAGGAATTTCACCTCGGTTTTTTTGATCCTATCTGACTTTTTATGAACGTTTTATTGCAGAATGAACATAAAAAATGGTAAAATAGAGTACTCGATGATGAGTTATGATCAATATTCGAGTTGAAATAGTCAAATAAATGTGGTTATGAACGTTTTGGATTAGTAGAAACACGGTCTAAAAACAGGAATATTTCCTAAAGATAACCGAAAACCATCAAAACGATGACCGTTTTATTAATTCTTCTTGACACCCGTAATTAGGTATGGTAAATACTTTGCGGTAAATAAAAGAAGGATTTTTGAAACGCCATTTTCGAATTTCTTTAGAAGCCAAAAATAAGAAGGGAAGACAAATACACATGACACAATTTGATACACCAGAATACTTAGCAAAAGTGGATGCTTGGTGGCGTGCAGCGAACTACATTTCAGTAGCTCAAATGTACTTAAAAGATAACCCACTTTTACGTCGTCCAATCCAAAAAGAAGACGTTAAACTTCATCCAATCGGACACTGGGGAACAATCGCAGGACAAAACTTTATTTACGCACACTTAAACCGTGCTATTAATAAATATGACTTAGATATGTTCTACATTGAAGGACCAGGTCACGGTGGACAAGTAATGGTTTCTAACTCTTACTTAGATGGATCTTACACAGAGTTATACCCACAAATCACTCAAGATGAAGCAGGGTTCAAACAATTATGTAAATCTTCTCATTCCCTGGAGGAATTGCGTCTCACGCTGCTCCAGAAACTCCTGGTTCAATTCACGAAGGTGGAGAATTAGGTTACTCATTATCACATGCTACAGGTGCTGTTTTAGATAATCCTAACGTAATTGCTGCTGCAGTTATCGGTGACGGAGAAGCAGAAACTGGTCCTTTAGCAGCTGGTTGGTTCTCAAACACATTCATCAACCCAGTTAACGATGGTGCAGTTTTACCAATCCTTTACTTAAACGGTGGTAAAATCCACAACCCAACTATTTTAGCTCGTCGTACAGATGAAGAATTAACTCAATACTTCAACGGTCTAGGATGGGATCCAATCTTTGTAGAAGGAACAGATCCTAAAGAAGTTCACCCATTAATGGCTGCTAAATTAGACGAAGCTATTGAAAAAATCCAAGCGATTCAAAAAGAAGCTCGTTCTAAGAGCGCTGAAGAAGCTACAATGCCACATTGGCCAGTATTAGTAGTACGTACTCCTAAAGGTTGGACAGGTCCAAAAGAATGGAACCACGAACCAATCGAAGGTGGATTCCGTGCTCACCAAGTTCCAATCCCAGTATCAGGAGAAGCTATGGAACACATCGATGCTTTAGTTGACTGGTTGAAATCATACCGTCCAGAAGAATTATTCGATGAAAATGGTAAATTAGTAGAAGAAATTGCTGCAATTTCTCCAAAAGGTCCACGTCGTATGAGCATGAACCCAATCACTAACGCAGGGGTTGTAAAACCAATGGAAATTACTGATTGGACTAAACATGCTATCGATACATCTAAACCAGGTGCTATCCAAAAACAAGATATGATTGAATTTGGTCGTTTTGCTGCTGACTTAGTAAAAGCAAACCCAGATAACTTCCGTATCTTTGGACCAGACGAAACTAAATCTAACCGTCTAAACGAAGTCTTCAAAGCAACTAACCGTCAATGGGTTGGTCGTCGTGACGAAAGCTATGATGAATGGATTTCACCAGTTGGTCGTGTTATCGACTCACAATTATCAGAACACCAAGCTGAAGGTTTCTTAGAAGGGTATGTATTAACAGGTCGTCACGGATTCTTCGCATCTTACGAATCATTCTTACGTGTAGTTGACTCAATGATTACTCAACACTTCAAATGGTTACGTAAAGCTAAAACTCACGCTCCATGGCGTAAAAACTATCCATCATTAAACTTGATTGCAACATCAACAGTGTTCCAACAAGACCACAATGGATATACTCACCAAGATCCAGGTTTATTAACACACTTAGCTGAGAAAAAACCTGAATTCGTTCGTGAATACTTACCAGCGGATACAAACAGCTTGATGGCTGTTATGGCTGAAGCTTTAAGTTCAGAAGATAAAATTAACTTAATCGTTTCTTCAAAACACCCACGTCCACAATTCTACTCAGTAGAAGAAGCTAAAGAATTAGTACGTGAAGGTTACAAAGTAATTGATTGGGCTTCAACAGTGAAAGAAGGAGAAGAACCAGACGTAGTTATCGCTGCTGCAGGTACTGAACCTAACTTAGAAGCATTAGCAGGTATTTCAATCTTGCACAAACAATTCTCAGAATTGAAGATTCGCTTCATCAACGTAGTAGATATCTTGAAATTACGTTCTCCAAAAGTTGACCCTCGTGGTTTATCTGATGAAGAATTCGACAAACTATTTACTACTGACAAACCAGTTGTATTCTGCTTCCACGGTTATGAAGGTATGATTCGTGACTTATTCTTCGATCGTCACAACCATAACGTTCATATCCACGGATACCGTGAAAACGGAGATATCACAACTCCATTCGATATGCGTGTATTATCTGAAATGGACCGCTTCCACGTTGCTAAAGACGCTGCAGTTGCTGTATACGGCGACAAAGCTAGCGAATTTGCTGCGAAAATGGACGAAACTGTGGAATTCCACCACAGCTACATCCGTGAACACGGGGAAGATATTCCTGAAGTTGTGAACTGGCAATGGGAAAACGTGAATAAATAATTCATCTAACAGGGTGCCTCAGAAATGAGGCACTCTTTTTGTGCTGAGAATAATAAAATATAATAAATGATTACTTCGGAACCTTCGGTTTCTTTTATAATCGCTGTAGTGGGGTACCGGTTCGAGCCTGAAGTCTCTCACCTTCAAAGCCTCAAAGTAGGAGTATGGAATAAATTCCTAACTCCTACTAATTCGCATTTGATACGATTCCCCACCACTGCGATTATAGAAACTCGAAGTTCCTTCGTAATCATTTATTTTTTAGTGCAGAAAAATGATCATTTCTAAGGCAACCTGGTAGTGGAGGAGGAAAGGAGAAAGTAATTACTCCAAATCCTTGCGGATTTTTTTATAATAGCTGTAATGTTGTACCGGCTCGAGCCTCTATGAGTCTCTCACCTTTGGGAGTAAGACAGAAGAAAAAATAGGACTCACAGTGTGAGTCAATTTTAACTTCGTAGTCTTACCCTCGCAAGGCTGATTAGGATAAAGCAAATCACGAGTGATGAAGCTTTATCCAATCAGCTACTGCGTATAAATCTAAAAGAGAGTCTCGTTTGAAATATAATATCAATTATATTTTTGTTAGTAGTTTTCAAAAAAATGAAAAATATATGGGTTGACTTTCAAAAAAATATGTGTTAATTTATTTTCATCAATTAAATCAAATGGTTATTGAACTGAGGTGCGGATGACAAGAGTACAGGAAACTGGAAAGGGGATTTCGCCGAAACGTGAAAACGTTGGGGGCTGGTCATAATAGGTCAGTCACTGTCATGATATCTGCCCAGATACTCATGAAGTGCAATCAATTACCGGGCAAAAGAATGACTACTTATGACTTTTTATGGGGAATCACGGCTTTTGTTCGTGGTTCCTTTTTTGTGTGTTATGAGAGAACCAGTTTGATAATCGAGAAGGAGAGAAAAGAAAAATGAAAAAAATTTTTAGGCGCAATTGCAGCTTTTAGCAATGACAGTAGGTTTAGCAGCGTGTGGAACACCTGTTAGCCAAGGAACAGCAAACCAAAACCAATTAGTGGTTGGGATGGAAGCAGGATACCCACCATTTAACTGGACTCAAAAAGATGACTCAAACGGCGCTGTGAAAATTCAAGGAACTGATCAATATGCTGGCGGTTACGACGTTGAAATCGCAAAACGTGTGGCTAAACAATTAGGAAAAGAATTAGTAATTGTAAAAACTGAGTGGGATGGCTTAACACCAGCGCTTGTTTCAGGTAAAATAGATGCGATTATTGCTGGTATGAGTCCTACAGAAGAACGTAAAGCAACAATCGACTTTACAGATTCTTACTATGATTCACAATTAGTATTAGTAGTTAAAAAAGGTTCCAAATACGCAAACGCTACTTCATTAGCAGATTTTTCAGGTGCGAAAGTAACAGCTCAATTAAATACTTTCCACTACTCAGTAATCGACCAAATTCCAGGTGTTGACAAACAAGCTGCTATGGATAACTTCCCAGCAATGCGTGTGGCACTGCAAGCAGGAACAATCGACGCTTACGTTTCTGAATTACCAGAAGCAATTTCTGCTCAAGCAGCAAACAGCGACTTCGTAATGGTTAAATTAACAGATGGCTTTAAAGCATCACCAGAAGACACACAAACAGCTGTTGGTGTTAAAAAAGATAGCCCATTAACAAAAGAAATCAACGAAGCATTAAAAACAATCTCTAGCGAAGAACGTCAACAAATCATGCAAGAAGCTATTAAGAATCAACCTGCAGCGGAATAACAAGGATACGAGGGCAAACGCTCAGGACTGAATCACTGGACCGAAACGACGGAAGGAACGTGTAACGTTCTGCGTACTTTTCGGGAAGTGGACGTCAGTCCTGTGAGCCCGAGTTCAACTACACAGAATGTGAGCTTGAATTCACCACTGCGCCAAGGCAATCGCAGAATATAGAAAACAAACATAACACACCGCCACCTCGTGTGGCGTATACATACACATTAAATACAGAAAGTAGGAAAATAAATGAGTATTGATTGGATTGTAAATCATTCAACAGAACTGGCAAATGTTTTTAACAGGTGCTTGGATTACACTATATATTTCGATTATTGGTACAATTATTGGGACATTAATCGGGATGTTCATCGGATTTGTTAAAACAATTCCACTACCAGAAAAAGGACCTAAACGTATTCTCTTAAAAATTGCAGTCATCATTTTAAACTGCTATACAGAATTCTTCCGTGGAACACCAATGATCGTACAAGCGATGGTTATTTACTACGGAACAGCATTAATGTTTGGCATCAACTTAGATGTAACATTCGCTGCAATCTTCATCGTATCGATTAACACAGGGGCATATATGTCAGAAATCGTTCGTGGTGGGATTATTTCTATCGACCAAGGACAATTTGAAGCCAGCCAAGCTATTGGGATGACGCACTGGCAAACAATGCGCTATGTTGTTTTCCCACAAGTACTCCGTAACATCCTTCCAGCAGTAGGGAACGAGTTCGTTATCAACATCAAAGATACTTCTGTATTGAACGTAATTTCTGTATCAGAATTGTACTTTGCGACAAAAACAGTTGCCGGTCAAAACTTCCGTTACTTCGATACATTCTTTGTCACATTAATTTTATACTTCATCATGACATTCACAGTGACTCGTATTTTACGTTACTTCGAGCGTAAATTAGATGGTCCAGATAACTATGAAGTGATTTATTCAGATCCATTGAACTCAAATTCAATGTCAGCAGTCGAAGAAAAAACTAGACAGAAAGGAAATGCATAATGAGCGAAGCAGTAATTTCCATTCAAAACTTAAGTAAAACTTTCGGTACTAATGAAGTTCTTAAAGATATTTCTTTTGAAGTAAAACAAGGGGAAGTAGTAACGATTATCGGTTCAAGTGGTTCTGGTAAATCAACACTTTTACGTTGTGTCAACTTACTTGAAAAACCAACCTCAGGCGAAATCTACTACAATGGCCAAAATATTCTTGAACATGATAAAAGCATTTACGAATACCGTACTCACGTAGGAATGGTGTTCCAACAATTTAACTTATTTAACAACTTGAACGTGTTAGAAAACTGTATTGTTGGGCCAATGAAAGTGTTGAAACAATCAAAAGAGGAAGCAGAAAAAATCGCAAAAGAATTCCTTGAAAAAGTAGGAATGGCCGCGTACATCAATGCAAAACCTCGTCAATTATCAGGTGGTCAAAAACAACGTGTGGCTATCGCGCGTGCATTATCAATGCAACCAGATGTATTGCTATTTGACGAACCAACGTCAGCGCTTGACCCAGAAATGGTAAATGAAGTGTTAGAAACAATGAAGAGCTTAGCACACACAGGGCTAACGATGATCGTTGTAACGCACGAAATGGGATTTGCCAAAGAAGTCAGCGACCGTGTTGTCTTCATGGATAAAGGGGTTATCGCTGAAGAAGGAACTCCAGAACAAATCTTTGAAAATCCACAAGTAGACCGTACAAAAGAATTCTTAGGACGCGTTCTAAAATAAGCAAAATATGCTATAATGAGCTAAGACAGTTTGTCTTGGCTCTTTTTTTATGCAAGACAACGAACCAAGTTTGAAGGAGTATCATCATGTTTGAAGTACATACAACATCACAAGAGGAGACAATGGCGCTAGGACAGCGTTTAGGTAAAGCGTTATTTGAAAATAGCTGCGTCATTCTAGAAGGCGATTTAGGCGCTGGAAAGACGACTCTTACCAAAGGAATCGCTGTTGGTTTAGGCATCGACCGTGTCATTAAGAGCCCAACGTATACATTGATTCGTGAATACCGTAAAGGCCGCCTTCCGCTATTTCATATGGATATGTATCGTATTGAAGAAAGTGGTGGCGCTAGTGAAGTGGGCCTCGAAGAGTACTTCTATGCGGGTGGTGTGTGCGTCATTGAATGGGCGCAGTATATCGAAGATGAACTTCCTTCGACATTCTTAAAAATACAAATCGACCGTGTAGGAGACGGCGAGTCTGAACGAGTGATTCGTTTAGTCCCACACGGAAAAGAGTACGAAGAATTTATCAAACGATTGGAGGAAACAGATGAGTAAAGAACGAGAAATTACATTTGCACTTCCAGTAAAAGACGATGCTAAAGCGTTATTAGATTATAGTAAAAAAGTAGGGAGCGAAACGGATTTTCTTTCCTTTGGACCTGAAGGGTTGAAGTATTCTGTGGCTCAAGAAGAATTGTTTATTGAATCGCTCTACGAGAACGAAAATCAATATATGTTACTAGCTAAAGATGGAGACGAGATTATTGCGGTCGGTTCGATTGCTGGAAGCCTACATCCTAAATTCTCACACCGTGGTGAATTAGGAATTAGCGTATTGAAGTCCTACTGGGGGCAAGGTATTGCGACCGTGATGATGGAAGAAATGCTGGATTGGGTGGCGGAATATTCAACGCTCAGTCGTGTTGAACTTGAAGTCGTGGCTGTGAATAAGAAAGCACGCCGACTCTATGAAAAGTGTGGCTTTGAAGAAGAAGGCCGACTTAAGAACGGTGTCAAAATCGGTGACGGTTATGAAGATATCGTCTTGATGGCAAAACAGATTGAACGATAAGGATGAGGTGAAAGAATGAAATTTGGAATTATTGCGGCAATGGAAGAAGAAAAGCGTCTCCTTGAAGAAGAAATGACGATTGAGAAGAAAACAACCGTTGCCAACTGGGAATTTATCGAAGGAACACTTGTCGGAAAATCGATTGTCCTTGTCCAATCAGGAATTGGAAAAGTGATGTCTGCACTGGCTGCAGGAATCTTAATCGACCGCTTCGGTGTAGACTTAGTGATTAATACCGGTTCTGCAGGTGGATTTGGCACAACTCTAGAAATCGGGGATATTGTCATTGGGACAGAACTTGCGTATTGTGATGCCGACGTCACAGCCTTTAATTACGTTTACGGGCAAATGCCGGGTATGCCAGCGCGTTTTGCTATGAATCAAGACTTTTTACCGCCGATTGAACAGGCGATTGCTAAGGTGGATTTAAAGAGCCATACAGGCCTTATCGTTTCTTCAGATAGCTTTATTCATACTAGTGAGCAAAGAACACATATTTTAAAACACTTCCCAGACGTGATGGCATCGGAAATGGAAGGGGCAGCGATTGCGCAAGCGTGTCACGCGTTTGGAGTGTCGTTTATCGTGATTCGTGCCATCTCAGATATTCCAGAACGCGGAACATCTGCAGTCGATTTTGATACGTTTATCGTTCAAGCTGGGAAACGTTCTGCGCAAATGGTTCACCAGCTGTTGCAAGAGTGGGAAGCGTAGCTAAAGGAGTCCTAGTGTAAGGGCTAGCTTTCAGTTGACGTAATCGTATTAGAATAGTAGTATTAAAAGGATTACGAATAAGGAGAAGAATATGGATTATACTGTATTTTCAACAGAGTTTCCGGATGTAAAAGTTTTTTACAACGAACCACTTAAGAATTATACATTTACAAAAACAGGTGGCCGTGCTGCCATTCTGATTTTTCCAAAAGATAAAAAAGAAGCAAGCGCAGTGATGCATTGGCTTCGCGAAAATAATATTCCGACGACGATTTTAGGAAACGCATCAAACGTCATTATTAAAGATGGCGGGATTAGCGGTGCTGTGATTATGTTAAACGATATGTCTCATTTAACCGTATCGGGTACACAAATCGTCGCTGAAGGCGGAGTTGCCTTAATTGATGTATCAAAAGCAGCGGCTGAAAATGGATTAACAGGCTTAGAATTTGCTTGTGGCATTCCAGGAAGTGTCGGCGGAGCGATTTTTATGAATGCTGGAGCATACGGCGGTGAAGTGAGTGAAGTTGTTGAGTACGTGGAAGTGATTACTCCTGATGGGGAATTCAAAACGTACACAAACGAAGACTTATATTTCAGCTACCGTCATAGTCTCGTTCAAAAGACAGGAGATCTTGTGATTGAAGTTGGATTCCGTTTAACTGAAGGAGTTCAAGAAGAAATTGACCAAAAAGTGGCGGAATTAACGCATTTACGTGAAAGCAAACAACCGCTTGAGTATCCTTCATGTGGAAGCGTGTTTAAACGTCCCCAAGGGCATTTTACAGGAAAATTAATCCAAGATGCTGGACTTCAAGGATATCAAATCGGTGGCGTGCAAGTGTCTAAAAAACATGCCGGATTTATGGTGAATATTGATAACGGAACAGCAACGGACTATATGGACTTAATCCGCTATGTTCAAAAAGTGATTTTAGAAAAAGATGGTGTCGCTCTTGAGCCAGAAGTACGAATTATTGGAGAAGAGCCAACATCGAATTAGGCAAAGGAGGGGTATTGTGAAAGACGGACTGTTTAAAACAATTCTCTATACCGTTATTGGGATTGGAATTATGACAACGTTAATGTTACTAACGTCGATTACAACACCAATTGAGGGAGTTTATATTCAATTGGCATATGGGTACCTTGCACTCTTTGCAGGTGTTGCAGGAGCTATTCCAGCGGCCATTGTAGGTTTTACTGGGCATGTATTATTTGATTTAATCTATACGGACCACTTATGGATATCATGGGCGTTAAGTACAGGTGCGTTAGGATTCGTATTTGGTTTCGCGATTCGTCGCAACAGCTTACGCCAAGGGGTCTTTTCAAGGCACGATATGGTGCGATTCAATGTCGTACAAGCGGCAGTAAATATTGCGATTTTCGGATTAATTGCACCGACGCTTGATGTGTTGTTCTATCAACACTCCACAACGATTGTATTTACGCAAGGATGGATTGCAAGTATCATCAACTTATTAACAGTAGCTGTGTTTGGAACGATCACGTTGAAACTCTACGCGGACTATAAATTGAAACAAAATAAACAGTAAAATGCGAAATCCCGAAATTCACTTTGATAAGTGAATTTCGGGATTTTTGTATATATAGGGAAAGGACGGTTGAAAATCTACCGTCCTTTCGTTTTTGGCAAACATTGTTAGTGGAAGATTAATCCTCACTCGTTTTTGAAAGTGAGATTGCACTTCTTATCCTCTTTAGTACCTTTTCATTTTCCTCTTCGTCTTTGAACATAATGATGGTGTAAAGTATATCCATGACAGTTTGATATAGTAGGCGTGAAGTCAGGCTCTCTGTTCTGTATTTTGCTTCTTGTGAGAAAGCAATAACGGATTCTGTTGCAAGTTTAAGAATTTTACCAGTAGGGTTTCCTGTAATACAAATAACTGGGCAACCATTCTTTTGTAAAATTTTAGCAAGATTAATCGTTTCTAACGAATCACCTGAGTGGGAGAAGAGAAATACGCAATCTTTTTGATAATTTACTACAAATACTCAATTGAATATGGTAATCAGAAACATAGTGGCAATTTAGTTTTGTACGAAGAAACTTATGATAAGAGTCTAATGCAATAACGGAAGAACCTCCTTGACCAAAGAAGTATACGTCATGACTCTTTTCAAGTAAACGAACTATGCGATGTAAAGTTTTTTTTCGTCTAAAAAAATTAATCAAGTTTTTCTAGTGATTGTTGATTAAAAATGAATGGTTTTCTTAGCAACTTCTATATAAGAGTCCGAAGGATCAATCTCAGTATAGTTTACGAAACGTTCTGGTTGAGTAGGGATGATAGAATTAGAAGCTAGTTTAATTTTGAAATCTTGAAATCCATTAAAACCTAATTTTTTTACGAAATTATAAATCGTTGTTTGTGAAATATCTGTTTCGTTTGCCATATCAGCTAAGGTTTTATTAACGAGCTCATCGTTTTTTTAATTGTAAAAAAAGTAGTCCACTAGAGAATCTTCAGAGGAACTAAATTTATTTTTTTATTTTGTTTAATGATGTTTAATAAATAAATGTTTTGCATGAGAAGCCTCCCTGTTTCCCTTTTATTTACAGAAATAATAACATAGAGAATAAAAAAAGTAAATAAAAAAATATTTTTTTATAAAAGGGTTTACAAAAATAAAAATTTAATGTTATACTTTTTAGTATAAGTTAACTTTAGAACAGTATACAGAAGGTGAAAAAAATTGAAATGGACATTTAGATGGTATGGAGACAATGACCCTATCACATTAGACCACATTCGACAAATCCCAAATATGCACGGTGTTGTTGGAACTCTTGTGAAAAAAATTACCAGGAGACTTGTGGACTAAAGAAGAAATTCTTGCGCTGAAAAAAATGCAGTAGAAGCAAAAGGGCTTACTTTAGCAGGTATTGAAAGTGTATCGATTCATGATTCGATTAAAGCTGGGACACCTGAACGTGACCACTATATTGAAGTGTATAAAGAAAACATCAAAAATCTTGGAGAACTTGGAGTAAACGTGATTTGCTACAGTTTCAAACCAATCTTTGGATGGGCAAAAACAAATCTAGAGTACGAACTTCCAGATGGATCTCATACACTTGAATATGATGATAAAGTGGTTCAACAAATCGAACCGAAGCAAATGTTTGGATTAATTAGCGGACAAACTTCTGGATTCCAATTATCTGGTTGGGAACCTGAACGTCTTGCAAAATTCCAAAAACTTGAAGATATGTACAAAGGAATTACAGAAGAAAAACTATTCGAAAACCTTTGCTACTTCTTAGAAAGAGTGATTCCTGTCTGTGAGGAGTATGGCGTGAAGATGGCGATTCACCCAGATGATCCACCATTTGATATGTTTGGTCTTCCTCGTATCACTAAAAATAAAGAAGATATCCTAAAAATCGTGAATGCCGTTGATTCTGATTACAACGGAGTAACTTTATGTACTGGTTCACTTGGAGCAAATCCAGAAAATGATTTAGTGGATATTATTCACTCATTAAAAGGAAAAATCCATTTCGCACACTTAAGAAATGTACAAATTCTTGGAGATAAACATTTCTTAGAATCAGCTCACTTAAGTAAAGAAGGTTCACTAGATATGTATGCAATTGTGAAGGCGTTACATGACATCGGATTTGATGGCATCGCTCGTCCAGACCACGGACGTACTATCTGGGGTGAAGTTGCAAGACCTGGTTACGGATTATATGACCGTGCAATTGGTATTTCATACTTACAAGGTCTTGAAGAAGCAGTAGAAAAAAACAATATTAAAGCTTGAAAGGAAGCTATGCAACATGAAAAATCGGATTAATTGGACTCGGAAAAATGGGATTGAATTTAGCGCTTAATGCTAAAGAACATGCTTTTTGACGTCGTAGGTTTTGATGTGTCAACTGAGTCAGTAGCAAAGGCTCATGAAGCAGGTTTAACTGTTAATCATTCCATCGATGAATTGATTGGAAACTTGGACGATGTCAGAGTGGTGATGCTTAGTCTTCCAGCTGGAAAAAAATTACAAATGGAGTTGTTAATGAATTGTCAAATCTCTTAAAAAGCAGGAGATATTGTCATTGATAGCGGAAACTCTAACTATAAAGATAGTTTGAATAACTATCATACTTTTAAAAAGAAAAAAAGAAATTTATTTCCTAGATTGTGGAACTTCTGGAGGAATGAGCGGAGCTAGAAACGGTGCCTGCCTAATGATTGGTGGCGACCAAGAAGCTTTCGACCAAGTGAAAGACTTCTTCGAAGCAATCGCGATTGAAGATGGTTGTCTATTTGTAGATCAACCTTCTGCAGGACATTACTTGAAGATGGTTCACAATGGAGTGGAATACGGAATGATGCAAGCCATTGGAGAAGGTTTCAATATTTTTGGAGCATTCTGAATACACATTTGATAACGAAAAAAAGTCGCAAAAAGTTTGGAATAATGGTTCAGTCATCCGTTCATGGTTAATGGAATTGGCACAAGAAGCCTTTCGTAAAGACCCTAAACTTGAAAAAATTGAAGGAGTCATCGGAAGCAATGGTGAAGCTAAATGGACATTAGAAGAAGCACTTCGCCTAGGAGTTCCAACTCCAGTTATCGCAGACTCATTATTTGTTCGAAATAGTAGCTGCGGTGCAGATGAATTTTTCTAATAAACTTGTTTCTTCTTTAAGAAATGGGTTTGGCGGGCACGAAATGAAGATGAAATAACGAGGAGGCAATTTCATGAGTCATCATAAAATCGCTATTGTCAATTCGAGTAGTTTCGGAAGAATCTTCCCCAACCACTTAGAAAGATTAAGAAATATTGGTGAAGTTGAGTATTTCAATTTTCCACAAGAAATTCCTGGGAAGGAACTAGCGGAAAATTTGAAAGGCTATGACATCATCATCGCAAGTGTAACACCATTTTTTGATACTGAATTCTTTGAACATAAAGATGAATTACTTTTTGATATCAAGACATGGTATTGGATTTAATAATGTTAATTTAGAAGCAGCGAGAAAACATAACACAATTGTTTCAATTATCCCCGCGCTTGTAGAACGTGATGCTGTTGCGGGTAATAACATCACGAACTTATTAGCTGTTATGAGAAGAACAGTTGGTGCTTTAGACGCTGTTGAAGAAAATCAATGGGAAAGAAGAGCGTCATTTATTGGCCATTCACTTTATAACAAAGTAGTTGGTGTTATCGGAATCGGAAATACTGGGGGTTGTGTTGCTGAAACACTAAAATTCGGATTCAGATGTAGAGTTCTCGCCTATGACCCTTATAAGACTAAGTTAGAAATCGAACAGCATGGTGCAGAAAAAGTAGAATTTGAAGATTTAATTCGTAATTCGGACGTTATTTGTTTATGTGCAAACCTTACTGAAGAGAATTATCATTTTATTTCAAAGAAAGAGATTGAAATGATGAAGCCAAATGTGTATATTTCCAACTCAGCTAGAGGAGCGTTAGTTGATGAAAAAGCAATTGTAGAGGGGTTAAAATCTGGTAAAATTGCTGGTTTTGCAACCGACGTGCTAGAAGTTGAACCAGGACGCGCTAACCATCCATATCTTGCATTTGAAAATGTAGTGGTTACTCCACATACTTCTGCATATACCATGGAATGTTTAGAGGCAATGGGAGAAAAAAATGTGTAGAAGATTGCGAGGTGATTGTGGAAGGAAAGCTTCCTGTAAGATCTGTACAAAAGTAAAAAGTAGTTATGTGAAAGGAGAAGTAAAAATGATTGACGATTTAAAAAGTGAAAGTTGGTCCACAATATTATCGTTATGCAGTTAATGCAATTGATGAAGTGGTAAATGTTTTGGATGCCCATAAGGCCAAAACAGTGTTAGTAGTTCATGGAACTATTTCATGGAAGAAAGCAAAGAAATTTTTAACCTTTTTAGATTCAGAAAAGTATCGTTTTGTTTTTCATCAATATACAGGTGAATGTAGTTACTATGGAACTGATTTAATTGTAGATAAAGTTAAAATCGAGAATTGTGATTTTATTATCGGAGTTGGTGGTGGTAAACTAACTGATTTAGTTGGTTATGCTGCAAATGTAGCAAATGTACCGTTTGGTGTTATTCCTACTTTGACAAGTAACTGTGCTCCATGGACACCACTTTCTGTAATGTACAAGGAAAATGGAGATTCAGAAGGGAAAACAGAGCATTTTCTACAACAAGCAAGCTTCTTTATAACAGATCCAAGATTAGTAATAGATTCTCCAGTAGAGTATTTCGTAGCAGGTATTGCGGATACTCTTGCTAAATGGTACGAATCTGACTTAATTACTTCTCAAGACTTTTTACAGTCAGAAGCTTTCGTATCGCTTGCTAGATATACTGCAAAAAAATTTCCAAAGACGTATTAATGGAAAAAAAGGAAACAAAGCTATCGAAGATATGAAAAAAACAAGTCCTTAGTGATGAATTTATTCAATGTTCTGAAATAGTGTTTGCGGTAGCAGGTCTTGTAGGTGGTTTAGGGTGACAAATATGCAAGAAATGCAGCAGCTCATGCCATTCATGATGGAATTGCGAAATATATTCATGAAAGTCATAAGTTTTTACATGGTGAGAAAGTAGCCTATGGTATTTTCTACCAATTAGCATTAGAAAAATAAATGGAATGTGATTGATGAATTGATTCCATATTATGAAGAATTAAATTTACCTCAATCTTTACATCATATGGGGATTTACCCAGAAGATGAAACTGTGATAGATGATGTTGTTAGATTTGTGGATAGCAAAAGCTAAAGTTCATTTGTTACCAATTGAAATTAATTTTTAATTATTTAAAAGAAAAAAATTATTAGAGTTAGAAGAATATATTTCTAACAAATAAAGGAGGAAAAAAAGGTAATTGAAACATTATCAGTAGTACAAAGTTTATTAATTGCTCTATGGGTAGCAGCTGTTATGTCAAGATGGCTTGGTGGTGGTGCGACCTTAACACTTCGCTTCTCGCCATTAATGACTGGTCTAGTCTGCGGAATTATTATGGGAGATGTTAGTAATGCAATGATTGTTACAGCAGCTCTTCAATTAATCTACATGGGAGTGTTCTCTCCTGGTGGATCAATGCCTTCAGAACCTGCAATTGCAGCAGCAATTGCCGTACCGGTTGCTTTATTAGGGAATTTAACACCAGAAGCAGCTATTGGGGTTGCAGTTCCAGTTGGATTATTAGGAAGTTATTTATATCAATTCAGATTCTTCTTAAATACATTTTTAGGTAAATATACAGATAAAGCTGTAGAAAAAATGGATGAAGGTGCTATCAAACGTTCAATCATTTGGTATCCAACAATTGCTTCATTCTTACTATTCGTACCATTAGTATTCGCTTCATTGTACTGGGGTGCTCCAGTGATTGCAGATCTTATCGGGCAATTAAAAGAAACAGTAGTTCTTCACGTGTTAGAAGTAGTCGGTGGTGGTTTAGCCGCAATCGGTATCTCTACAACAATCTATGTTATCGGACGTAAAGATTACTTAGTATTCTTCTTATTAGCATACTTCATGAGTGTAATCTTAAAACCTTTAAATGTTACAATGGTAACTTATGCAATTATTGGTGTACTTGTTGCTGCTATTTTCGTAATGGTAACTAAAAACAACAACCAACCAGTAGCTGCTAGCCCGGCTGGATCATCAACTGCTCAATTTGACGATGATGACGACGATGATTTTTAATTGGAGGAATAGATAATGAATACTGAAACAACTCAAAAAAATGTGGCGTTAGCTCCTGAAGAAATTACTCAAAAGGACGTTACAAAAGCATATCTAAGATGGCACTTTGCAAATGAAATTCCACACTCATTTGACCGTTATATTTCAGCATCTTTACTATATGCAATGATGCCAATTTTAAACAAATTATATAAAGATCCTGAAAAAAGAAAAGAAGCTTATAAGAGACAATTACTCTTCTTCAACACTCAATTAACTTGGGGTGGTGGGGTTATCACTGGTTTAATGTCTTCAATGGAAAAAGAAAGAGCTCGTCAAGAGTATGAAAATGAAGAAATTACAATGACAGATGACTTAATGTATAACACTAAAGCTGGTTTAATGGGTGCTCTTGCTGGTATCGGGGATGCAATTGACTCAGGTACAATGCAATATATTTTTATTGCGATTGCTATTCCTTGGGCTCAAGAAGGTAGTGCACTAGGTGCATTATTCCCATTCATCTGTTTTGCACTTTATCAACTTTTTGTTGGATTATTCTTTGCTCGTCAAGGTTTCTCTTTAGGTAGAAATGCAACAAGCTTAGTTCATAGTTCAGGTGTAAAAGATGCGATTAGTTTATTATCAATCTTAGGGTTGTTTATGATGGGGATTTTAGCTGGTAACTACGTTAAAGTGACTTCAAGTCTACAATTCACACTTTCTGGTAAAAACTTCGTTATTCAAGAATTACTGGATAAAATCGTCCCTGGTATTTTACCATTAGCAGTAGTAATGGGTGTGTATTATTACTTCGTTAAGAAGGGACTCAAAGTTACACAAGCTTTATTATGGTTAACATTAATTCTTATTGTGTTAGCATCTGTTGGAATTCTATAATGTGGAGGAGCCTTTAATGGGAAAAGTTAATTTAGCACGTGTGGATGAACGTTTAATCCACGGACAAGTAATGATTACACTATCGCAAAGAAATGGAGTAAACTCAATCTTCGTTGTCGATGATGTAGTTGCAAAAGATCCGTTTATGAAGGATTTATATAAGAGTGCGGGAAACCGTACTGGCCAAAAGACAATTGTGATTTCTGAAGAAAAAGCAAAATTCTATTGGGATGAATACAAATTCAAAGACTATAGCTGTATTTTAATTGCGAAAACAGTAGGAACAATTGCAAACCTTGTAAAACATGGAGTTCCAGTAGAGGAATTAAATATTGGTGGTATTGCTAAGAAAAAAATGATGAAGATGTGTTAGTAACAAAAATCTGTGCATTTAAATAAAGCAGATGCTGAAACTTTAAAAAGATCTTCGCGACAATTATGGAGTTAAAGATATTTATTTCCAAGCTACTCCTTCAGCAGGCAAGACATCATTAGATGATGTGCTTAAAAAATTTAGTTTATAAGAGGTAGAATCATGGAAAGTAATCGCCAAATGAACGATTGGATTGTTCGTTATGGATTTCTCTTGAAAAAGAGAAATACTGACAAACAAAAGGATAAATTTATTCAAACGTTTCTCTCAGATGTCTTGAGCATCCGAGATGATATCAACGTCATCGAAATTGAGGAGAAGAAAAAGAAAAATATCACAATATTTATATTGGGGATGTTTCTAAGGCGGATAAAATTATCACTACGTATTTCGATACGCCAATTGTTTCATTTGGCGATTATTCTTTCACGGATACTGAAAAGAATAAACGAAATACGTTGACTCGAATTGCTTTTGAAAGTGTTGCTAGTTTATGTATTGGCTTAGGAATTTTCTTTTTCCTAATGCGAGTGTTCGAAGGAACATTACTCACAACAGTTCTGACTGTTTTTGCGCTAGCTTTCTTCTATGTGTTTAATGGAATTGTCAAAGGTAGACCTAGCAGCAAGACGCAAGTGAGAAACACTTCATCAATTATTGAAGTGTTGAGTTTACTTGAAAAATACAAAAAGAATAAACGAGTAGCTTTTGCCGTTGTTGATGGTGGTTGCACGAATGGAATCGGTTTTGTTGCATTAAGAAATAGTGTCAAGGCTCAATCAAAAATTTATGAATTAGATAGCGTTGGAGCAAACACTACCTTAACAGTGACGGAAGATTCTAACCAAAAGAGTTTCAAAATCCATCCGGATCTAGATTCTTTAGGTAATGTTATTCTTTCAGAGAAGATAGATGACGAACTTTTAATTCGTCAACGTCAAAAAATCGAAACCATATTGGAGGAACGATAATGCAAATTTTAATTGTAACGCATGGTGAATTAGCTGCTGGATTTAAAGATGCAGCAGAAGTGATTTTTGGTGAAGTCAAAGGAATCACAACAATCGGATTGCACTCAGGTGAATCTGTAGAAGCATTTGGAGAAAAAATCTATGCTACATTAGCAGGTTTTGACGAAAATGAATCAGTACTAATTATTGCGGATTTATTAAGTGCTTCTCCATACAACCAATCAGTGCTTTCTGTAAATAAATTAGATGAAAAACGTGCTGAAAATGTACGCTTAATTGCTGGAGCAAGCTTACCAATGGTTCTTGAAGGGATTAACCAACAACTCCTTGGTAGCGACTTAGAAGCTGCAGTGAATGAATTGAAAAACTATACAATCTCTGATGATTATGTATGGAAAAAATCTGTCGTTGAAGAAGCAGACGAAGACGACTTTTAGGGGGTATTTTTATGCCTAAGCAAGTCGCAATTTTTGATATGGATGGTCTATTTGTGGATTCTGAGCGTATTTATGCTGAAGGATGGAAACAAGGCTTTAAAGAATACGGAGTTATAGTCCCAGAAGGATTTGTTGAGTCTTTAACGGGACAAAGTTCAGCGGCTAATGATGCAAAAATTATTAGTTTGTTAAATGATTCAGAGTTAGCAAAAAAATTCGTGTTGTTCGTGAACAATATTATCAGGAAAAATTAAATAATAGTGAAATTAAGTTAGGAAAGTTTGCTAAAGAGCTTGCTGAAATTTTAAAAGATAAAGGTTTTAAAGTGATTTTAGCTTCTTCATCAACTAAAAAGAGAATAAATGAGTTACTTTCTAAAAATGATGCTTGTGACGTTTTTGATGCAATCGTATGTGCAGATCAAGTACAAAAACTCAAACCAGCACCTGATATCTATTTAGCGGCACTAAACTGTTTTGACACTAATTCAAAAGATGCGATTGCTTTTGAAGATACAATAGTTGGTGCAACTGCTGCAGTGACAGCAGGTATAGATGTTTGTCTAGTTAGTGAACTCTTATATCGGCAACAATTAAAACTCGAGCATAATCAATGTTTAGGTTTATTCAGAGATTTAGAAGAAACATACACATTTTTGGAGGCGAATCAAGTATGTTAGTTGAACAATTAAAGGAAAACTACTTCTTTGCGGTTATTCGCGGGAAGGATAAAGAAGATGCCAAAAATATTGCACGTTACGCGATTAAAGGTGGCATTTATAACATTGAAATTACATTTTCAACACCAAAAGCAGATGAAGTGATCAAGGAATTGATTGAAGAATTCAAAGATGACAACAAAGTTATCGTTGGCGCTGGAACGGTAATGAATTTAGATCATGCTGCTTTAGCAAAAGCTGCTGGTGCAAAATTCTTAGTGAGTCCACATTTTTCACCAGAGATTGCAAAATACGCAGTGGAAAATGACATTGAATATTCTCCAGGATGCGGAACAGTGACAGAAGTGGTCAACGCGACTGCTGCTGGTGCTAAAATCGTAAAACTATTCCCTGGTGGAACGATTGGTAAAGGATTCATCCAAGCCATCCACGGACCAATTCCGGAAGTGAATTTAATGCCTTCTGGTGGTGTTTCAGCTTCAAACGTAAAAGAGTGGAAAGAAGCTGGAGCCTGCGCGGTAGGTATCGGTAGTGCGCTTTCAGCTAAAGTTGCAACTGAAGGATACGAAAGTGTAACGCGCGTAGCACAAGAGTTTATCAAAGCTTTAGATTAAAACGACGCTTTGTTAGAAGGGGTTAAGTGACTGATGTTGCTTAATTCCTTTTTTGTATGAATACGACTCAAGAAAAAATTTTGATTTTTGTACGGTGGACATACTATATATGGGGGAATACAGATTAGTAGGTACAAAATAGCTTCAAAAAAATTAAAAATAATTTTTTTCTATAGAAAATAAGAATAATTCCTTCAATTGTACAATTAGTATATAGAAAAACACCGGTATTCATATAAATTATAAGATGACAAATAATCAGAGCTAGTTTGGATAAGTAGAAGAAAAAGTGTTAAAACTGAGAAATTAAAGTTTAGTTTTTTTAACAGTGGTACATTATCAGCTCCTTTTTAAAAACTAATATTATATAATTTTTAAAAGACGTTATTCATTATTTGAATAGCGTTTTTTTAGTGCAAAAAATCTTAAGTAAAAAAAGCAAAAAAAGTAACATATATGCTACAGTAACAAATATGTTACATTTCAAAAATTGAAGTATAATTGGAAGTTTGTTATTACTTAAGTATTTATCTTTCTTAATTGACTAGTATCGATACTACTCTTGAACTTAAAAAAATCGTATTGTAGTTTGATTAAGAATGGAGTGTTTTTCGACTAGTAAAGATTACTAAAAAGTGTTTCGGGTTAGTCGAAATTGTTAATAAAGCCGCGCATATTGAATTAGAATTGAATCGTGATAGCAAAAAAATAATGTAATATCAAAAAGCAGATTTAAGAAAAAATTGCGACGTTCTTGGAGTAGAAGGAAAATACTTAAACGACTAGCATTAGTCGATAACTAAAACTAAAACGATGAATAATTAAATTAATGGAATTGCCCAAAAACTGTTTAAAAAGATTGTTCATTACGTAATAACATCAGACGTCAGTGCGTATCGCTAGCGTCTCTTTATTTGGACTTATCAACTGCCCAGAAAACTGTTAAAATAGTGGAGAATAAGCAGTAGAAAGGAAATCGCCATGACTAGAAATTCTGTATGGATTCAACAAGAAATTGAGGGTGTGAAGCTATATGTTTATCGTTCCAATGTCAAAGATGCTACGACCATTTATTTTTTAGATGGAGATCAATTCGAAGAACCTTTTAATCATTGGATTCGTAAACATCAACCTGCACTCAATTTTGTACTCATCAATTCTGATAATCGAAAAGATGATTATACTCCTTGGCCACTACAAGCCACTGAAGCCTTGCCGATGGATTTCGGTGGAAAAGCTGCAGAACATCTTTCGTTTTTAGCAACACAAGTTATTCCATTTTGTGAGAGTGAATATGGTTTTACTTCAAGCACAGAAAAGAGAGTTATCGGGGGTTATTCGCTAGGTGGATTATTCAGTCTGTACGGAGCGGTGAACACTGATTTATTCGGAACTGCCTTCAGTTGTTCTTCGTCGCTGTGGTATCCGGATTTTCTAGACTATTTAAAAGCACATCCCTTTAAAGCCTCTCATCCAAAATTGTACATGAGTGTGGGCGATCAAGAAGGAACGACCTCTACGAATTTAACAGCAGCCCAAACTTGTAATACGATAGCATTAAAAGATTTTTATGAGCCGAAATTTCAAGCAGGTGATTTCAAGTTTACGTTGGAAGAGGGAAATCATGGAAATGATATCTCAGGACGTGCCTGGCGTGCTATTGAATGGGTAGAAGAGAATTGTAAATAATCAACAAAAAAATCCACTGGTTAAACCAGTGGATTTTTTTTCTAGCAGTGCCAAAGGGTCTCGAACCCCCGACCTAGCGTTTAGGAAACGCTTGCTCTATCCAACTGAGCTATGACACCCTGATACATTTATTGAACCACAGAACCCGCTATCTGTCCATACGAAGTTACTTAATCTTAAAATAAATGAGCAGTAGCAATCTTCATCATAGCAGCAGATTTAAATAATAAAAAAATAGACTATTTTTTTGGTCTACTCAGAAGGTTTAGAAAAAAACCGATTCTATGAAAAAAGATGGA
>BNJV01001613.1_pt1 | contig 189698 bp, 246 predicted proteins | sample 8540591 | NCBI WGS metagenome assembly BNJV01 (sample SAMD00202457, study PRJDB9452) | human saliva metagenome | host: Homo sapiens | reverse complement strand
AATGAAGAAGTAGAGCACTCTTACATTTGTAGGAGTGCTTTTTTTGTCTTTATAGAAAGAAAGTTTTGAGAATCAAAGGAGTATGCTATAATGAAATCCATATAAATAAGCTTTCAAAAATCGCTATTTTAAAAGTATTAAGGAGAACACAATGAAAAAAGAAATTAAATTACTTCTAGTAGGGAGCTCGTTATTCTGTTCATTCGTCATTGCAGGATGCTCAGCTACGCCATCTGCTACAAGTGAAACCACTCAAGCTCAAACGAAAGCTACGGTTTATCATAAAAATGATGTTACTGGTCCAGCGGCTTCCTTTGATTGGGATGCTAAAATGCCTCCATTAAGGAATTACGAACAAACGTATGTAGAATCTAATAGTGGAAAAACTGTAAAAATGCCTTTATCTGGGGTGAAAAAAGCGGCAGAAGAGCTTGCAGAGAAGAAAAAGAGCATTACAGATAGTAAAGTACAAGAAGCATTAAAATTAGTGGACGCTGTCTTTGTAAATCAAGAAAATTTTGATGCGCTGTTAAATGCCACAACTACCTCTAATCAAGAAGAATTTTTTGATAAACTATGGAATGGGTATATGGTGAAGATGGTGACAGAATCCAGACCAACCTTCTCTAATGATGCAGAAATAGAGTTTCAAGGAGTTACTTATCCTATTAAAGTTTATGGACCTATGTATTTAAAGTAAATACAAACTCACTAGGGAAAGCAGGAGCTTACACACTGGAAGATTACAAAGTCGATGGGGATACCGTGTATTTGAAATTCCAAGCTCCAAAAGTAGATCTCTATCAATATGAAGTACAAGCAAGTTATCAAAGAGACAATCAAGCTTTCTTTGAAGGGTTGATCCAGGAATCTCAAAAGATAGGGCAATCTGATTTCTCTAAAGCCCTCTTGCTTAAGCTGATTTATCGATTAGCAGCCCTAGGGTTTAAATCGAATTTGGGAGTGAACTTAGAAGGTATGGATTATCTTCCAAGAAACACGCACTATTTAGCAATTAAAGTCGATGATAAAGGAAAAGCAACGATTGATGATGCAAACTTAGCCAACCTTCTTCAAATTGATTTGAAAACAGCGAACGAAGCAAATAAAGGAAAATTCGAATAAAGCCAAATATAGGAAGACCGGTAATACTCAAAGAGTGTTACCGGTTATTTGTTTGTCTAAACAACTTAAAAATCAATGGTGTTCCAGTAGGACTTGCATGGTATAATGAAGTCAAAGCATACGAAGAACAAGTTTTATCAAAAAGAAATTAAGGGAGAATTGAAAAAATGACAAAATTTATTGAATCACCAGCTGTAAAAAAATTATGTGAACTGACAAAAGAATCGTACTTACGTTACTGGGATGAACGTAATGGCGGGAACGTGTCAGTACGCTTGGAAGCGAGCGAAGTAGAAGGTTATGAAGACGTAAAAGAAGTGAAACGTGTCCTCGACTTAGGATTCGACGCCTCCACACTCGCAGGCTACTATTACTTAGTAACAGGGACAGGCCGTTACTTCAGAAACGTCACCAATCAACCGCTTCTTGATTTAGGCTTGGTTCGTATTTCAGAAGACGGACAAAAAAAGCAGAATTACTATGGGGATTCGAAGATGGCGGAAAACCAACTTCAGAATTCGCGAGCCACTTAATGAGCCATATCGAACGACTCAAAGTGAATCCAAATCATAAAGTGGTCTTTCCATTGCCACCCAACAAACCTTATTGCATTAAGCTTCACACAACCATTAGACGAACGTCATTTATCAAGACTTCTTTGGAAAAATGCAAGCTGAATCAATCGTTGTCTTCCCAGAAGGGATTGGTGTGATTCCTTATATGACACCTGGAACAAACGCCATTGGGGAAGCAACGGCTGCGAAAATGGCTGAGTTTAGAGCTGTGATTTGGCCACACCATGGATTATTTGCGGCAGGCGATACACTGGATGAAACGTATGGTTTGATTGAAGTCATCGAAAAAGCAGCGATGATTTACTCTCAAGTAGGGGCTCAAGGTGGTAAAATTCTACAAGAAATTACAGATGTGCAATTACAAGAAATTGCGGAATACTTTAATATGACTCCGCACGAAGGATTCTTAGACGTTTAATCAAACAGAAATCTCAAGGGGCAGGCTGAAAAAGCTTGTCCTTTTTTGCGTTTTCACGAGCCCTCAAGTCTCCATCCATGTACATTGCCCTAGAACTGTTGTAAAATAAAGAGGTAACTACAATAAAAAAGGGGTATCGACAGATGAGCTCAATTTACAATGATGATAGTTTAACGCTACATACAGACCTATACCAAATTAATATGATGAAAACCTACTGGGAAACAGGCGTTTATGAGAAAAAAGCCATTTTCGAAGCGTATTTCAGAAAATTACCATTTGAAAATGGATATGCGATTTTTGCTGGACTAGAACGCATTGTTCGTTACATTGAACAATTACGTTTCTCAAAAACGGATATTGACTATTTACGTGGACTTGGACATTATCCAGAAGAATTCTTAACATACTTAGAAAACTTCGAATTCAAAGGAAGCATTCGCTCTGCAGTAGAAGGGGAACTCGTTTTTGCAAACGAACCATTGGTGCAAGTAGAAGGAACACTTGCGGAATGCCAATTAATTGAAACGGCCTTATTAAATATCGTCAACTTCCAAACACTGATCGCAACAAAAGCGAGCCGTGTACGTATGGTTTCAGGAGACGATCCAGTATTAGAATTCGGAACTCGTCGTGCACAAGAATTAGATGCGGCAATTTGGGGAACACGTGCAGCGTACATCGGTGGATGCGATGCGACAAGTAACGTTCGTGCCGGCAAGATGTTTGGCATTCCAGTTTCTGGGACACATGCCCACGCATTAGTACAAGCGTACCGTGATGACTACAAAGCATTTAAAGCGTATGCCGAGAGTCACCGTGACTGCGTATTCTTAGTGGATACGTATGATATCTTGAAATCTGGTGTTCCAAATGCTATCCGTGTAGCCAAAGAATTCGGCGACAAGATTAATTTCTTAGGCGTTCGTATCGACAGTGGTGACATGGCTTATATGTCGAAAAAAGTTCGTCAACAATTAGACGAAGCTGGATTTACAAAAGCGAAAATTTACGCATCAAGTGACCTTGATGAAAAAACAATCCTCAACTTGAAGATGCAAGGTGCTAAAATTGACGTTTGGGGAATCGGTACTCGTTTAATTACAGCGTATGACCAACCAGCACTTGGTTGTGTGTACAAGCTTGTAAGTATCGAAGATGAAAACGGCGTAATGGTGGATACAATGAAGATTTCAAACAACGCTGAAAAAGTATCGACACCTGGTAAGAAACAAGTATGGCGTATTACACGTAATTCGGACGGAAAATCTGAAGGGGACTACATTGCGCTATGGGATGAACGTCCAGATCAATTAGACGAACTCTTTATGTTCCATCCAGTCTACACTTATATCAATAAAACAGTGAAAGACTTTACTGCGCGTCCAATTTTACAACCGATTTTCAATAACGGAAAATTAGTGTATGAATTGCCAAAACTTCAAGAGATTAAAGCATACAAAAACGAGCAAATCGAAGCGCTATGGGACGAATACAAACGTATCTTGAACCCAGAGCAATATCCAGTCGACCTCTCTCAAAAGACATACGACCAAAAATTGGCAAGTATTGCGGAAATCAGAGAAGAAGTGCGTCTTAAATCAGAACAGTTGGCCAAAGAAAACGCAAAGTAAGGGGAACGTTATGAGACCATTACAACAAAAAATTATCGAAACGCTTCGTGTCAAACCAACGATCAATCCGGAAGAAGAGATTCGTAAAACCGTTGATTTCCTAAAGGCGTATCTTGCAAAGCATCCCTTCTTGAATGGGTATGTCCTTGGGATTAGTGGCGGACAAGATTCAACGCTTGCTGGGAAACTCGCACAAATGGCGATTGATGAATTAAACGAAGAACAAGACCAAAAAGTGTATCGCTTCTATGCTGTGCGCCTTCCTTACGGCGTGCAAGCAGATGAACAAGATGCCATGGACGCGATTGCCTTTATGAAGGCGACGGATGTGCTCCGAGTAAACGTGAAGGATGCGGTAGATGCGTCTGAACGCAGTATTGAAGCCTTGGGAATGGAAATTTCAGACTTCAATAAAGGAAATATTAAGGCGCGTGAACGCATGGTTGCTCAATATGCGATTGCCGGCCAAACGGGTTGTGCCGTAATCGGGACAGACCACGCGGCAGAATCGGTGACCGGTTTCTATACGAAATTTGGGGACGGGGCTGCAGATATCACTCCGCTATGGCGTCTTAATAAACGTCAAGGTCGTGCGATGTTACAAGTACTAGGTGCTCCAGAACACCTATACTTGAAAGTTCCAACGGCAGACCTTGAAGAAGACCGTCCATCGCTTCCAGACGAAGTAGCACTAGGGGTGACTTACGAAGAGATTGATGATTATCTCGAAGGAAAAGACATCAACGAAAAAGCAGCAGAGACGATTGAAAATTGGTATCGAAAGACAGAACATAAACGTCACTTACCAATTACAATCTATGACGATTTTTGGAAATAAGCTTAGAAGGCTATTCCTATCAGGCAACTGGTAGGGATGGCTTTTTTGTTGGAAAAAGCAGGGTGAGGACTATGGAAAAACGTTGACATTTTAACAAAAACTGATATCTTAAGAACTATGAGAAGTTTGAGTAGAATGATGGGAATGGCTCAAACAAGAAAGAGAAGGATTAGAAAAGGGTATTGATGATGCAAACAAAAAACAAAATCTTTAGTGCGAGTTTTGAGCAATCTAAGAGAATCGTCCCAAGACAGTTTGCAACCGAAGATGGCGCTCAAATGGGAGTTTCTGTTTCTATGAGTTTTTGGAAGAGAGTGTTTGGGCTAGTTGGATTAATGTTTAGTTTTATTGCTTATGGAGCGGGGATATATATGACCGATGCTTTCAGAAATTCAACAGATAGTGTTCAGGTCATTTCTGAAAGCACGGGAGCATTGATTGGAGAAATAGGGGCTTATTTTCGCCCAATCAATTTGGTATTAGTAATTTTATTTACAGCACTAATAATTTTTAAATATTATCCCAAAAATTTAATTATGCGTATCAATTAATATATGGAAATTGTTTATTATTAATATTCAGGGTTACTAGCAATTTTTTTCTTCGTTACCTCTGTTAATTGGTTTAACAATTGGAGCATTCGGAACACTCGCATTTATTGTTCAACTAATCTTTTTGGGTTATTTAGTTAAGATACTTATTGTCAATGTAATGAAGGAAGTTAAGACTTCTATTTATAATGAAAACGAAATAAAAGATAAAGATTGGGGAACTCCTATCAATAATTTTGTAAAAAGATATGGTGGAATATTATTAGGATTATCTATTCTAAATCGTTGGACTTTTTAATTTTGGTGAATTTAGTAAAGATAATCCAGGGCTTATGAGTTTTTTTTGTCTGGCTTCTTATTTTTACCTCTTATTAGTCTCTTTTTTACTTGCAGAAGGCCAGCTTTTTGAAAAAAATTTTTGTAAAAATCCTTTTTATTTCTTTAAATATCGAAAAGAATATAGAGAGTACTTTAATATTACAAACGATCAGTGGTATGGAAAGTTTCGTGCAAGATTTATGTCGAAATAAGTTGATTTGGAGAGGGAAAAATTAATTATGCAAGGGAAAAAAATAAACTTTTTGGGGGCAAGTTTCGAGCAATCAAAAAGGATTGTAAAAGATGATATTCTGACAGAAGAGGGTACGCAGATTGGATCATTTTCTTCTATGAGCTTTTTGGAGTAGAGCGTCTTTATTATTAGTTTTATTTGCTAATATTATTACTTATGGTGTAGGTATCCACTTGCCGGATAGTTTAAGAGCTACGCCTGAGAGTATTCAAGTGGTTTCTGAAAGTACAGGTGCTCAAATTGGAGAAGTAGGATTTTACCTTAGACCAATTATTATATGGAACTATCCTTATGATTTCATTTATCTTTTTAGTGGCAGTAGCCACATTACCTTTAACAGTGGGGTTAACAATCGGCGCATTTGGAATCGTTGCTTTTTGTTGTTCAATTAATCTTCAGTGGTTATTTAGTTAAGATACTAATTATCGATGTGGTGAAGGAAGTTAAGACTTCCCTTTATAATGAAAAAAAGAAATAAAAAAAGTAAAGATTGGGGAATACTTCTCATTAACTTTGTAAAAAAATATGGAGGAATATTAATAGGTTTATCAATACTAAACCGTTGGACTTTTTAATTTTGGCGAATTTAGTAAGAGTAATCCAGGCCTAATGAGCTTTTTTTATTCGGCTGGTTATATATAGGATTCACTAGTCTTTTGTTACTTGCGGAAGGTCAGCTTTTGAAATGCCTTATAAAAGCCTTCTATTTCTTCAAGTATCGAAAAGAATACAGAGAGTACTTTAATATTTCCGACGAGCAGTGGTACGGAAAGTTCCGTGCGAGATTTATGTCGAAATAAATTTATTTGGGAAGGAAAATTAATTATGAGAGGGAAAAACAAACTCTTTGGGGCAAGTTTCAATCAATCTAAGAAAATTATTGACAAGAGTATATTGACTGAAGAAGGAGCACAGATGGGTGTTTTTTCTTCAATGAGTTTTTGGAAAAGACTATCGGGATTAGTAATGGCAGTATTTTCTATCGTGATTTATGGAGTTGGAGTATATATGCCTGATGAGTTCAGAAAGACAACTGAAAATGTAAGAGTAATTTCCAGTGAGACAGGATCTTTAATCGGAGAGTTAGGATATTATGTCCGTGCGTTGGTGATAATATTACTTATTGCATTTGTAGTGTTAACGATTCTTAATGTTTTGCCGAAAATAAACTTCGCCCATCAATTACTATATGGAACTGTTTTTTTATGGGTTATGTTGATGCTGACAGTTGTTTCGACATTACCTTTCCTGATTGGTATTACAATCGGTGCATTTGGATGGATTGTATTCTTCTTTCAACTAGTTATATGTGTGCCTTTATTTAATAAGTTTGTTGTAAGTAAAATTACATATTTAAAGGATTGCTTATACGGTAGAAAAAAAGCAAAAAGTTGATGAATGGTCATTAAGAATTTCCAGATTTATAAAAAAATACGGGGAATCTTGATTGGAATATCAATCTTAAATCGCTGGACATTTAAGTTTGGCGAAAATGTTAATGATAATCCCCAGTTTCTATTTATTTTGTCAGGATGTTTATTTCTTTTTTTGCAGCTATAATGTTTTTCTCTTGGAATATTAATTGTTATTTCTGTAAAAACCTTTTACTTCTTTTAAATACCGTAAAGAATACAGAAAGTACTTTAATATTACCAATGAGCAGTGGTACGGGAAGTTCTTTGCGAGATTTATGTCGAAATAAGTTGATTTAGAGAGGGAAAATTAATTATGCAGGGGAAAAACAAACTCTTTGGGGCAAGTTTTGAACAATCAAAGAGAATTGTAAAAAAAGAAATTTTGACAAGGGATGGAGCCCAAATCGGTATTTCTTCTTCGATGAGTTTCTGGACAAGAGTATCCGGGTTAATCGCATTAGCCTTTTAGCTTTATTATGTATGGTGTTGGAATCTATTTGCCAGATAATATGAGAGAGTCTACCGAAGGAGTTCAAGTTATTTCGGAAAGTACGGGGATTTTAATAGGAGAAATAGGACTTTATTTGCGTCCATTAATTCTTGCCTTAGTGATCTTGCTTTCAGCCATAATAATATTGGATATTTTCCCAAAAAATTAATTATGCCTATCAACTGTTATACGGAAATACTTTTGTGGTAATATCAGCGGTAGCAATGTTAATTGCATCTTTGCCTCTTACAATTGGATTAACTATAGGAGCTTTTTGGAGTGCTTGCGTTTATGGTTCAATTATTAGTTAGTGTTTATTTATTTAAGATAATGATTGTGGACCAAATGAACCAATTAAAAAAATTCTATATATAATGAAAAATGAAGTGGAGAGTAAAGATTGGGGAACGCCCCTAATGAACTTTATTAAAAAATATGGTGGAATATTGCTCGGTTTGTCAGTACTAAATCGATGGACTTTTAATTTTGGTGAATTTAGTAAAGACAATCCAGGATTGATGAGTTTTTTATTTGGTTGGATGTTTCTACTGTTCATAGCTCTTTTATTTTTTTTGCAGAAGGACTAGCTCTTAAAAAAATTTTATAAAAAGCTTTCTACTTTTTCAAGTATCGTAAAGAATATAGAGAATACTTTAATATTTCCAATGAGCAGTGGTATGGAAAGTTCTTTGCGAGATTTATGTCGAAATCATAATTGTTAGACTATCCTTTTATGGGATAGTCTTTTTTTGTTATTCCAAGTTGAGACTTTATTGAATTGCAAAGGTGGAATGCTATAATGAAGTTGTAGAATATCGGTTTTAAAAGGTTTGAGTCTCATTGGAGGTGCTCTATATGGATGTAGGATTACCAGTGCTTCTTGGAGGAATCGTACTAGCAGGAGTCTTTATCTATGCTTGTTACTGGGTCGTTCGATTAGCGGTTCGTCATGAGTTGGAGAGAGGGAACCGGTTATAGAATGTTCCAAAAATTGAGGAGAGGAAACTCTCCTCTTTTTATCGTAAAGAGGAATTTCTACGGTAAGATAGGGAAGATTTTATAAACTAAAATGAATTTAGGTATTTAAAGACCTCTGAATTTTTGTTAGAATAGAGTTGAGCAGTTGTTCATGTTTTTAGAACCCTTTTATGAAAGGGAATACAGGGAGGTAGTAATATGGAAGTTATAGTTGTAAAGACTCAAGAAGAGGGAGCAAAAGCAGCTTTTGAGGTGTTTAAACGTGCACACGGCGAAGGAGCGCAAGTATTTGGGTTGGCAACTGGATCAAGTCCAATTGGGTTATATGAATTATTAAGAAATAGTGATTTAGATTTTTCAGATCGAGTGTCAGTAAACTTAGATGAGTATGTGGGATTAGCACCGACGGATGAACATAGCTATCATTATTTCATGAAAGAGCAATTATTCGATGCAAAACCATTCAAACATAGCTATTTACCAGATGGATTAGCCAAAGATGTCGATGCGGAAGTAGAACGCTATGAACGCATTCTTCAAGAAAATCCAGTGGACTTACAATTATTGGGAATTGGAAGTAACGCACATATCGGATTCAATGAACCAGGTACGCCGTTTACTCAACGCACACATAAAGTTCATTTAACAGAGTCAACGATTGAAGCCAACAAACGCTTTCTTCGAAAAAGAAGAGGATGTTCCACGCTATGCCTATTCAATGGGATTACAATCAATTATGGATGCAAAAGAAATTGTATTAATTGCATTTGGACCTAAGAAAATTCATGCGATTAAAGGCTTAGTAGAAGGCCCAATTACAGAAGAGGTTCCAGCAAGTATCTTACAAAAACATCCAAAAGTCACTGTGATTTGTGATGAAGCGGCTGCAGAATTATTAACAAAATAAAGAGTTTGAAAGGGTGTCTTCCGGGCAACGGAAGGCGCCTTTTTGCGCTTTTAAAAGAGAGATAATCAGCTGATTTAAGGGGTAAAGGCTTGTTTTCATAAATTTTCTGAAAAATTTTTGGTAAACCTAAAAAAACACTTGACGAAATTATTTTTTTAGGGTAACCTAATAAATGTAGAATCTACATAAATTGAGAGGATGAATTCATTGATTACGATTAAAAAAGTTGGGGTATCATACGCGATGCAACCACATGTTTTACAAGACTGCAATTTATCCATTGAAGGACCAACCATTACAGGGATTATTGGGCCCAATGGTGCAGGAAAATCAACACTATTAAAAGCGATATTAGGACTAATTCCATCTAGCGGAGAGATTCGTATTGATGGTGTTCCAACTAGAAAAGCACTATCTAGAATTGCATATGTCGAACAAAAGAGTCAGATTGACTTTACATTTCCAATCACTATTCGTGAGTGTGTTGCTTTAGGAAGAACTGTTAAAAAGAAACCATTGCAACGATTGACGAAAGAAGATTGGGAAAAGGTCGATGCAGCCATTGAAGAAGTGGGATTAACTGATTTAGCATCTCGCCAAATCGGGGCTCTTTCTGGTGGTCAATTCCAACGTGTATTATTAGCACGTTGTATGGTTCAAGAAGCACAATATATTTTCCTTGATGAACCATTTGTAGGGATTGATATGCTTAGTGAGAAAGTCATTATGACGATTATCCGTAAATGGAAAGAGGAAGGAAAGACTATTTTAATGGTCAACCATGACTTATCGAAGGTGAAAGAATACTTTGACCAGGTGATTCTTGTCAAACACGCGATTGTAGCCTCTGGGAAAACAGAAGACGTATTCATTAAGAAATACTTAGATGATGTATACGGCGGTAGTGTGTATATTCCACAAGGGGGTGAGCAGCATGCATAATTTCTTTGAAGGATTAATGGAATTCCATTTCCTACAAAATGCGTTTGTTTCAGCAGTCGTGATTGGTGCGGTTGCCGGAATTTTAGGATGCTTCATCATTCTAAGAGGAATGTCATTAATGGGGGACGCTATCTCTCACGCGGTATTACCGGGTGTAGCGTTGTCGTATATTTTAGGCATTAACTTCTTTATCGGAGCCCTCGTGTTCGGGTTATTAGCATCATTCCTAATTGCGTTTGTGAATCAAAATAGTACTATCAAAGGCGATACCGCTATTGGGATTACTTTTAGTTCGTTTTTAGCGTTGGGAGTTATTTTGATTGGTGTGGCGAAGAGTTCAACAGACTTATTCCATATTTTATTCAGGGAATATTTTTAGCCGTACAAGATATTGATTTACTCATTACATTGGTGGTGAGCGTGATTGTAGTCGTCGTTATTTTAGCGTATTTTAAAGAATTACAAGTAACGAGTTTTGATCCAGTTTTCGCTCAATCTACAGGGATGAACGTACAGTTTTATCATTACTTATTGATGTTCCTATTAGCACTAGTATCCATTACGGCAATGCAAAGTGTAGGGACAGTCATGATTGTGGCACTACTAATTACCCCTGCAGCAACAGCGTATTTATATTCAAATCGTCTAAAAATAATGCTGATTTTAGCCGCGATATTTGGTTCATTATCATCCATATTAGGATTGTTTATTGGATATACGTTTAACATCGCTATTGGGTCAACCATCGTATTAACAGCAGCAGCACTTTTTGTCGTAAGCTTTATTATTTCACCAAAACAAAGAGAAAGAAGGAAATCTCATGAATAGTATAAAGAAACTTTTAGTAGCTACTCTTGTTGTCTTAGGGATTGCAGGATGCGCTACTGGTAAAGAGAATAGTTCTCAAACGACATCTGCAACGGCAGAAAACAAAAAAATACAAGTAGTGACAACAAACTCTATTATTTATGATATGACAAAAAATATCGCTGGAGATTTAGTGGATTTACATAGTATCGTTCCAGTAGGGCAAGACCCACACGAGTATGAACCATTACCAGAAGATGTTCAAAAGGTTCAAAAAGCAGACTTGATTTTCTATAATGGAATTAACTTAGAAAATGCTGAAGATGCATGGTTTACAAAAATGGTTAAAAATGCAGGTAAAGTTGCAGATAAAGACTATTTTGCAGTAAGTGATGGTGTTGATGTAATTTATCTTGAAGGGGAAAATGAAAAAGGTAAAGAAGACCCTCATGCATGGTTAAATATCGAAAATGGTGTGATTTATGCTAAAAACATTGCAAAACAATTAATTGCAAAAGATCCAAAGAACAAAGAAACATATGAAAAGAATTTAGCAGCTTATGTTGAAAAGCTAGAAGCGTTAGATAAAGATGCTAAACAACGTATCGCAAAAATTCCTGAAGAAAAACGTTTAATCGTAACAAGTGAAGGCTGCTTCAAGTACTTCTCTAAAGCTTATGATATTAAATCAGCGTATATCTGGGAAATCAACACAGAAGAAGAAGGAACTCCAGAACAAATCGCAAACTTAGTACGTCAATTACGTGCGTCAAAAGTTCCATCATTATTCGTAGAAAGTAGTGTGGATGACCGTCCAATGAAGACTGTTTCTCAAGAAACTGGTCTACCAATTTTTCTCAACAATCTTCACTGACTCTATTGCAGAAGCAGGAAAAGATGGAGACAGCTACTACAGCATGATGAAATGGAACCTAGATAAAATTATCGAAGGTTTAAGCAAATAATCAAGAAGAGCTTCTTAGATTTCTATTCGATTCGTTGGATAGAATCTGGGGGCTCTTTTATTTTGAAAATCAGATAAAAATCAAGCAAAGAATGACGAGGTGAGGAAGATGAACAAATTTTTAAGAGTACTATTTATAATACTAATGGTAGCTATGGGAGGCGCGATGATTTATCAAATTTTCTTTCCAGAAGTGATGGGGGCTCACTCGCGATACGGAGTTGCAGTTGGTTGGCAACGAGAAATTGGATTTTGGAATTTGGCAGTTTTGATAATTTTAGTCGCCGTTAATGTTAAGTATGATTGGTTTTATTTAAGAGTCGTTTTAGGAGCACTAATAGTCGGCGGAATAGGGATTGGTACGAATCATCTTCTTGCTTATTTGGAGGGAGCTACCTTCGTCAATCTCGTTGGGGCAATTGAAAACTATATGCTTGTCATTGGTTGGGTGATTGGGTGGAAATTGCAAGAAAAGATTGAGACGAGTAGGGAGCATGAAAGAAAATAAAACCATATTTTAATGATTTTCTCATTTTTTTCAATTGACAATCCAAAAAAATAGGTCTAAAAATACAAAACAACTTAAATACTTAAATTCATTGACAAAGAGAGTACAGAATTTTGGCGTCGAAAGCGAGATGAGGTAGAGTGGAAGCTCATCGGATTAGAAATTTTGGAAGCGCACTTTGTAGAAAAGATCGAGAAATTAGTATCCATCTTCGCAGGACATGCGTTATCAAGCAAAAGGATCGGGAAGCAATTCCCCGTCAAATTTAGAGTGGTACCACGACAGACATCGTCTCTTATGCGTTTAGCATAAGGGGCGTTTTTATTTTATAAGGAGGTTTCAAATGAAGAAGATTATCGCAATGCTTATGTTAGTAATAGGCTTACTGGCAGCATGTACCCAACAACCAACAACAGAAAATAGTACAGGATCGGCAGTGTTAGATAGAATTTATACAAAGAAGAAAATTGTTATCGGGACGACTGCTGACTATCCCCCTTTTGAATGGCATTATGTGAAAGATGGTAAAGATTCAGTAGTGGGAATTGATATCGATATTGCTAACGCGCTCGGGGAAGCTTTAGGAGTAGAAGTGGAAATTAGAGAAATGGAATTTAATTTCTTAATTGCGGCGATGAAAGCTGGAAAAGTAGATTTAGTTCTCGCTGGAATTACTCCTACTGAGGAGCGAAGTAAGGAAGTGGCGTTCTCTAATATTTACTATGATTCCCATATGGTCGCTGTTGTGAAGAAGACGGATGCGGATAAATATACAACAATCGATGCTTTCGATGGAGCAAATGTTGGAGCTCAAAAAGGAACTTCGCAAGAGGGAATCGTGAAGGATACATTAACGGGTGCCAATTTGACCTCTCAACCAAAGAATCCTACTTTGATTTTAGCACTTCAACAAGGAAAACTAGATGCCGTGATTATGGATAATATTGCGGCTGATGAATTTGTGAAAGCAAATAGTGACTTGACAGTGGCTTCTGTTGAGATTCCCAGTGAAGATGCGGGAACTGCGGCAGTCGCACAAAAAGGGAATGAAGTCTTCCTTAAAAAAGTTCAAGAGGTGCTCGATGCATTGGAAGCCTCAGGAAAACTGAAAGAATCGATTATTCGCAATACGAATTTAATGTCTGAATAGAAAGAAGGAAAAAATATGGAATTAATCATCAAATATTGGCCCCTGTTTATAGAAGGGGCGACAACAACGATTTTGCTATCATTTTTCTCAGTCGTAGTAGGGGTTGGCTGTGGGACTCTAATGGCTCTTGCGCGTTTGAGTTCTCATAAGGTTTTATCGAATGCAGCGAAAGTGTACATTGATATTATTCGTGGAACTCCTCTTTTGGTTCAATTGTACTTAGTCTATTTTGGACTCTCGACCGTCCTTGATTTAAATGATTTCTTATCAGGAGTCATCGCGGTATCCGTAAATACGACAGCTTATATCGCTGAAATCATCCGTAGTGGGATTCAATCAGTGGATAAAGGACAAATGGAAGCCGCTCGTTCGATGGGAATGCCGAAAGGAATGGCGATGCGCCAAATTATATTACCACAAGCGATGAAAAATATTTTGCCAGCCATCGGGAATGAATTTGCAACCTTAATTAAAGAAACCTCCATCGTGTCCCTAATCGGGATTCATGATTTGATGTACAGCTCGGATACGGTTCGTGGGGCTACCTTTACCGTATTTATTCCACTCTTAATGACGGCGTTCTTATACTTTGTCATGACAACGACGATAGCATTCTTTATGGACAAACTAGAAAGGAAGTTACAGGCCAGTGATTAGAACAGAATCGATTAAAAAACAATATGGTGACAAGCAAGTCTTAAATGGGATTACAACTCATGTTGAACAAGGAGAAGTGCTCGTGATTATCGGTCCTTCTGGATCAGGAAAATCAACTTTCTTACGTTGCCTAAACTTATTAGAGGAGCCCACTAGCGGGAAGGTATTCTTCAAAGATCAGTGCATTAATGAAAAGGGGGTGGACCTCGATAGCGTGCGTCAACACTTAGGAATGGTGTTCCAGCATTTCAATTTATTCCCACATTTAACCGTATTAGAAAATATCACGATTGGACCCATCCAATTGAAGAAAATCGACAAGGCGGTCGCAGAACAAAAAGCGCACGAGCTTCTGGAGAAAATGGGCTTAGCCGATAAAGCGGATGTCTATCCGAACTCCTTATCTGGGGGACAAAAACAAAGAATCGCAATCGCGCGTTCGCTTGCGATGGAACCCGATGTGCTCTTGTTTGATGAACCGACATCGGCACTGGATCCAGAGATGGTCGGTGAAGTGCTCAACGTGATGAAGGAACTCGCAGCAGGTGGCATGACCATGGTTGTTGTAACGCACGAAATGGGATTTGCCCGTGAAGTAGGAACGCGTCTAATCTTCATGGATGGTGGTGTGATTGTAGAAGAAGGTCATCCAAAAGAGGTCCTAGAACATCCGCAAATGGAACGGACACAATCGTTCTTATCGAAAGTATTAATCTAATAGAAGAGAAGTCTTATCTGCGATGATGCGAATAAGGCTTTTTTTATTGAAAAAGATTCCATCCAAACCAAAGATGTTTCCATTTTGTTTTCAGAAAAAATTCTTGCAAAGAGATTTAGAAGGTGTTACAATACAAAACGTAAGAATTACGATTTAAGAAAAGGGGACAGAATCTATCATGAAAAAAACGACCTTTATTGGATTTTTGATGTTGTTTTTACTTGTTGTGGCCGGATGTGCTACGAATAATTCAAACACTTCAAGTACTCAAACTAAACAAGGGAAACTAAAAATTTCAACAACGTTTTATCCAATCTATGACTTTACAAAAAATATCGTTGGGGATGAAGCAGACGTATCTCTAGTGATTGGAGCAGGGGTAGAACCTCATGATTACGAGCCTTCTGCCAAAGAAATTGCGAAAATGAGTGAAGCGGATGCGCTAGTTTATGACAGTGAATATATGGAAACATGGATTCCAACCGTATTAAAGACACTCTCTGATAGTAAAGTAAAACCAATTAGTGCGACAAAAGATATGGTATTACTACCAGGTGGAGAGGAAGAAGAACATGATCGTGACCATTCAGAAGAAGGTCATAGTCATGAATATGATCCGCATGTGTGGTTATCTCCAGAACGCGCGATTAAAATGGTTCAAAACATTACAAAAACAATTAGTCGAAGCTTTCCCAGATCGTAAAGAAGTATTTGAGAAAAAAATGCCAATGCGTATATTGAAAAAAATTAACTGCATTGCATAATGACTACACAAATGCATTTAAAGATGCGAAACAAAAAGAATTTTTGTGACACAACATACGGCGTTCCGCTATTTAGCATTAGATTACAATCTCAACCAAGTCGGAATTACAGGAATTTCACCTGAAGCTGAACCAAGTGCTTCACGCCTTGCAGAATTAACAAAATATGTAAAAGAAAATGACATTAAAGTGATTTACTTCGAAGAGAATGCATCTGAGAAAATTGCGAAAACATTAGCCGATGAAACAGGTGTCGAGCTTGCGGTCTTAAATCCAATTGAGTCTCTTACGAAAGAGCAAATGGATAAAGGCGAAGACTATATTTCAGTAATGCGCGAAAATCTTGCAGCATTGAAGAAAACAACAGATCAACCAGGAAAAGACATCCAACCTGAAAAAACAACAGATAACAAGACCGTTCATAATGGATACTTTGAAGATAGTGCCGTGAAAGATCGTACTTTATCGGATTATGCAGGAGAATGGCAATCTGTTTATCCTTATTTAGTCGATGGAACTTTAGACCAAGTCTTTGATTATAAAGCAAAATTGAAAAAGACAATGACGAAAGAAGAATTCAAAGACTACTATACTAAGGGATATAAATCAGATATCACGAATATCAATATCACTGATAAAAACAATGGAATTCAAAAAAAGAAGACGGAACAACGGTCAAAGCTGAATATAAATATGTTGGCTATAAGATTCTTACTTATAAAAAAGGAAATCGTGGAGTTCGTTTCTTATTTGAAGCAGTAACACCAGTAGAAGGCGCACCAAAATACGTTCAGTTTAGTGACCATAACATCGCTCCAGTAAAAGCTGAGCACTTCCACATCTTCATGGGAAATGAAAGCCAAGAAAAACTATTAGAAGAAATGGATAACTGGCCAACATACTACCCAACAAAACTAAGCGGATTAGAAATCGCACAAGAGATGCTAGCTCATTAAAAACAGGATGCGAGCAATCGCGTTCAGAAATGGAACGTTGGACCGAACACCGGAAGGAACGTGAAACGTTCTGCGGATGTTTCGGGAAACGCACGCCATTTCTGCGATTGCGAGCTCGACTAAACAGGATGTGAGTCTTAGCGGTTAGAAATTGACCACTGGACCAAACCAACGCAAGCATCGTAAAAACGATGTGCGTATGGTTTGGGAAGTGGACGCGATTTCTGCGAAGACGAACTCAACTAAAAACAGGATTTGAGGGCGAGTGGTCAGCTTTCGACCCTTTACCGAAATTAACGCAAGCGTCCGATAAGGACGTGCGGATAATTATCGGAAAGGAACGCGAAAGCTACGAGCCCGAACTCAACTACACAGCATACACGGGTGAGTGGTCGCACCCATGTTTAACTTCATCAAAACCAAAAGGGATTCGCCAAGCGAATCCCTTTTGGTTTATACAGAACTCTACTATTTTTCGGTTCAATGATTTAGTATAATATGGTTGAAAAATAATAGAAGTAACGAATTCAGTGATAGTTTGTACAAAAAATATAGGGTATGTTTAAAAAGAAAGGCTTAGAATAATGTTGAAGGAGGAATGAAGATGAATATGATGCATTCTTTTAATCGAACCATTGATTACTTGGAGACCGTTTTAGAAGAGGATATTGATGAAAGAAAAATTTTAACCTTATCTGGATACTCGTATCCAATGTTTAGCCGGCTATTTTCAATTCTAACGCAGACCACGCTCTCTGATTATCTCAGAAGTAGGAGATTAACAGAAGCTGCGATTGTGTTACGAGATTCTAATGAAAAAATTATAGATATTGCATTTAGATTTGGTTATGAAACTTCAGACTCATTTGGAGCGGCATTCAAGAATTTTCATGGATTTTCTCCTTCAGAAGTACGACATGGGAAACCGTTTAAAATTGTTTCACGATTGCAATTGGCATTGAGTGTCAAAGGAGGAAGAAGTATGAATATCAAGATAGAAAACAAAAAAGCCTTTACGGTGGCAGGTCTGAATAAACAAAACATCAATTCATCCCTTTGCCCAAGTGTATGGGGAGAGTTCTATTCAAGATACTCTCATGAACAATTAGCTAAGATTGGAACTGGAGAGAGTGTAGGGATGTGTCATGATGTTCAAGATCCAAGTGAGATTAATTATTTAGCGGGATATGTGATTACAGATTCAAAAAAAGCTGAGGAGCTTGGTCTCGACATAATTGAGGTTCCCGAAGCAGAGTATGCGATTATTGAACTAACAGGTCCGGTTCCAGAGTGTATTCATCAAGGATGGAAATACGCAATGGAGGTCTTTATGCCCGAGCACGGTTATATGCATTCAGGAGCTCCGGACTTTGAATATTATTATGAAGGAGATATGACGAGTCCTGATTATAAAATGGAATTGTGGATTCCAATTGTAAAAGCATAAAACTGAATAAAAAGAAAAAATCAAAATTAACTTTTTAAGTTAATTTTTGATTTTTATTTTCATAAAAATTATCATATATGATAATTGGGCTCTTTATCTCCCCTAATAAATATCTGCCAAAAATAGCAATCTTAAGCTAAATAAAAACTTCTAAAAAAATCTGTTTTTTTCAGGTTCTTTCGGTTGACTATTACTAAACTTAATGTATAATACTCTTTGTGTTAGTAAACAATTAGTTTAAAAGGAGAAGACAATGGAAATCGGACATCAACTGCGTGCCTTGCGAATTCAAAAGGGTTTAACGCAAGAAGAGTTAGCGGAGAGAACAGATTTGTCAAAGGGATACATTTCGCAATTAGAAAATGATTTGAGCTCGCCATCCATGGATACATTCTTCGATATATTAGAAGTATTAGGATGCCCTGCTGCAGATTTTTTTGATGAAGGTCCTGAAGAAGCCCTCACGATATACCGTGAGGAAGATATGACGATGATGGAAGATGCTAAACATCTTACAACGGTCACATGGCTCAACCCAGATTCGAATGAGCATGAGATGGAACCCGTGATTCTGGAGTTTCAAGTTGGGGGAGCGTATAAAACATTCCAACCTTCACTGTCAGAGACATTTGGGTATGTACTTGAAGGTTCTATTCAAGTCAAAGTCGGAAAACAAGTCGAAATAGTTTCTAAGGGAGAATCGTTCTATTTCGAGGCGAAAGCCAAACATCAAATTAGTAATGCCGGTAAAACGACTTCTAAAGTATTAGTCGTGGCAACAGATTCCTATTTATAATAAAGAAAGTTAGGTGCTAGCAATGTCAAACAACACCATTATCTCATTTGAGAATGTGAACAAATTTTATGAGGATACTCACGTATTAAAAAATATTAATTTCGAAATCGAAAAAGGAAAATTCTATACATTACTAGGGCCTTCAGGATGCGGTAAAACAACGATTTTACGTATCATTGCTGGATTTACAGATGTATCAAACGGAAAAGTAACTTTAAACGGCGAGGACGTTACTAACCTTCCACCAAATAAACGTAAAGTGAACACTGTTTTCCAAGACTACGCATTATTCCCACATATGAATGTGTTCGAAAATATCGCGTTTGGATTACGCTTAAAGAAAACACCAGAAAACATCATTAAAGAAAAAGTAGCAGAAGCATTGAAAATGGTTCAATTATCCGGCTATGAAAACCGTGAAATCTCACAAATGTCTGGTGGGCAACAACAACGTGTGGCTATCGCCCGTGCGCTTGTTAATGAACCAGAAGTACTTCTACTTGATGAGCCATTATCAGCGTTAGACTTAAAACTTCGTACAGACATGCAATATGAACTTCGTGAATTGCAACAACGCTTAGGAATCACATTTATTTTCGTAACGCATGACCAAGAAGAAGCGTTAGCGATGAGTGATGAAATCTTCGTAATGAGTAAAGGGGAAGTCATTCAATCAGGAACACCAGTCGATATTTACGATGAACCAATCAACCGCTTCGTTGCGGACTTCATCGGTGAAAGTAATATCGTTGATGGGGTCATGAAGGAAGACTACCTTGTAGAATTTGTTGGAAAAGAATTCGAGTGTGCCGATGCCGGAATGCGTCCAAACGAAAAAGTTGAAATCGTGATTCGTCCAGAAGATTTAGCGTTAACGACGATTGAAAAAGGGGAAAATTAACGGTTGAAGTAGATACTCAATTATTCCGTGGGGTTCACTACGAAATCATCTGCTATGACGAAAATGGCAATGAATGGATGATTCACTCTACTCGTAAAGCAGAAGTAGGATCTAAAGTGGGCTTATACTTCGAACCACAAGACATCCACGTAATGCGTTTTGGAGAAAGTGAAGAAGACTTCGATGCTCGTCTAGAAAGCTACGAAGACGAGGTAGAAGAAAATGACTAAACAATCTCGTTTCTTATTTTCCATTCCATACTTTATTTGGCTGTTACTATTCGTAGTAACACCGCTTGGAATGATTTTTTATAAATCATTTTTCGACATCAATGGACAAGTAACGCTTGGAAACTACACGAACTATTTTGCGTCAGGAAACTACTTAGAAATGACGTTCAACTCAGTTTGGTACGCATTTCTTGTCACTCTAGTTACATTGCTAATTAGTTATCCAACAGCGCTTTTCCTTAGTCGTACAAAACATAAACAATTATGGCTCTTATTAATTATTTTGCCTACATGGGTTAACCTCTTATTAAAAGCCTATGCATTTATTGGAATCTTTAGTCAAACAGGAACAGTTAACCAATTCCTTTCCTTATTTGGAATTGCACCACAAGAGTTCTTGTTTACAGACTTCAGTTTCTTAACAGTAGCAGCGTATATCGAGTTGCCATTTATGATTTTGCCAATCTTCAACTCCATTGAAGAATTGCCAGGCTCTCTGATTGCGGCAAGCCGTGACTTAGGAGCGACGAAATGGGATACTTTCAGACGTGTGATTTTCCCATTAACAATGAATGGGGTTCGAAGTGGTGTACAAGCGGTATTTATCCCATCACTTTCACTCTTCATGTTGACTCGTTTAATTGGAGGAAACCGCGTGATTACACTGGGTACAGCCGTTGAGCAACACTTCCTCGTAACGCAAAACTGGGGAATGGGTTCAACCATCGGTGTGGTATTAATCGTAGCGATGATTATTTTAATGTTTGTGACAAGAGATCGTAAAAAAGGAGGCGTATCCGAATGAAATTAGAAAATAATAACAAGTGGAGTAATCTCTACTTAGTGTTTGTATTTGTCGTCTTATATGCGCCTATTTTTTACTTGATTTTTACTCCTTTAACAGTGCTGGAAGCATGAATGGTTTTGAAGAGTTTACTTTCAAGCATTATGAAGCAGTTCTAGCGGATACGCGTTTAATCGGGATTGTGCTCGATACACTGATTCTTGCGCTATTATCATCACTCATTGCGACAGTGATTGGAACGCTTGGAGCCATCATGATCCATTACATCCGTTCAAACCGTCGTAAGCAAGTACTATTAGGATTTAACAATATTTTGATGGTATCGCCAGATGTTATTATCGGGGCAAGTTTATTGATTCTATTCACAGTTGTAGGATTTAAACTCGGATTTATGTCTGTATTACTTGCGCATATCGCCTTTAACATTCCAATTGTCGTGTTAATGGTTTTACCAAAATTATCTGAAATGAATCCATCAATGATTACGGCTGCTCGTGACTTAGGAGCAACCAGTTCTCAAGTGTTAACACGCATCGTATTGCCATCGATTACACCAGGAATTTTGAGTGGATTCTTTATGGCCTTCACGTATTCGCTAGATGACTTTGCAGTGACATTCTTCGTAACGGGGAATGGATTCTCAACGATTGCCGTTGAAATCTACTCACGTGCACGTCAAGGGATTAGTTTAGAAATCAATGCTTTAAGTACATTGATGTTCCTATTCTCCTTATCTCTTGTAATTGGCTATTACTTCATTCAGAAGTTCCAACAAAAACGATTAAATGGGAAGAATGCAGAGAGTGACTTATTGAAAGGAGTCACATTATGAAGCGACTAACGATCTTAATCGGAGCGATTTTAGTTTCTTGTCTTGTGCTGTTTGGAGTTCGTAAAAACTTTGAAACTGCGACAGCTGGAAGCCCAGAAACGATTATCGTTTATAACTGGGGAGACTATATTGATCCAGAATTGATTGCTCAATTCGAAGAGGAAACAGGATATAAAGTTATCTATGAAACCTTTGATTCGAACGAAGCCATGTTAACCAAGATTAAGCAAGGTGGAACAAATTATGATGTCGCTATTCCAAGTGAATATACGATTCATAAAATGGTGCAAGAGAATTTATTAGAGAAATTAGATTATTCGAAATCAAAGGCATCGAACATATTGATCCACGTTTCCTTCATCAGTCTTTTGACCCAGATAATACGTATAGTATTCCTTATTTCTGGGGAACTCTAGGGATTGTATACAATAAAAATGTCTATCCAGAAGGAACTATTAGTGAGTGGAGAGATTTATGGAAGGAAGAATTTAAAGATTCGATTTTATTCATTGACGGCGCTCGTGAAATGATGGGAATCGCACTTCAAACACAAGGGATACTCCTTTAAACGAAAAAGATGAAACCATTGTGAAAGAGGCAGGGAAGTTCCTAAAGACTTTAATGCCAAATGCGAAAGCCATTATTGCGGATGAAATGAAGACATATATGATTCAAGAAGAAGCAAATATTGCGGTGACGTTCTCAGGAGAGGCATCCAAAATGATGAGCGAAAACGAAAACCTCGCCTACGTAGTTCCAAGCGAAGGAACGAATTTATGGTTTGATAATATTGTCATTCCAAAAACAGTAGGTAATAAGGAAGGCGCCTATGCGTTTATCAACTTCATGTTGCGTCCAGAGATTGCAGCTCAAAATGCGAAATATGTAGGATATGCTACTCCAAATAAAGATGCGCTAGCATTATTACCGGAAGATATTACTTCGGATGAGAGCTTTTATCCGACGGAAGAGGCGATGAGTAAGATGGAGGTTTACGAAAACTTAGGAACCGACCTATTAGGCCTTTACAACGATCTCTTCTTAGAAGCCAAAATCTTTAGAAACTAAGAAAAGTCGAGACACGCTCTCGACTTTTTTTGTGCAAAAAAATGAATAAAGGAACTTCGTTCCTTTGAAATTCGGGCGCAGGAATAAAAGAAGAGAAATTGGAATAGAGTTCAATTCGCCTTGAAATCCAACGGATTTCTTCATAGTAGTGATAGTGGCTGTACCGTGTTGAGCCTATGGTCTCAACGACTACCGAGCTTCAAAGTGACTCTAGGAAATAAATTTCCAGAGTCCCTAATTCACATCGGTTACAACCGCCACTATTCCTACTATAGAATCCGTGGATTTTAGGCTCATTGAGCTTATTGATATATTACTTTTCCTTTAATTTGCCGAATTTCCAAAGTAACGAAGATTTTTTGAAAAAGGGAGAGTGTGCAAACTTTTAGAGTTCTGTTTCTGAAAAGAGGTGTTGGAAAGGCTAATATGTCTTAAGGACGGCTAGGGGAACCGGGGAAGTGCTGGGAAGGGGCTAGGATAATGATTGTGCCGATAAAAAGCTCCTCGTCCATTGGACGAGGGCTTAGCTTAGTTTGTGTAATAAAGATTGGTTCCGGCGAATTTTGGTTCGCAAGTAACCATAACTCCGAGGTTTCGGAAGGTTTCTTCGTCAGCTTTTTGCAAGATGACCGTGCTATGTGCTTGCAAGTTGCGTAAGTTTTGTAATTGATTTTTTGCAGCTTCTGCAGCAGGGTTAGTTACTGCAGAAATGCTTAATGCAATGAGAACTTCCTTACTATCTAGAGAACGACGTTGGTGTTTGAGGATGTCTTGTCCTAGTTGTCCAATGGCGTTTAAAATCACTGGAGGCAGGAGATGGATAGAGTCTCCGATTTCTGCAAGTTCCTTGATGCAGTTCAGTAGGCAAGCAGCGCTAGCCGTCATTGTGTCTGTTTGTCTACCTGTAATGATTTTTCCAGTTGGTAATTGGAGTGAAACGACAGGAGCGTTGACTTCTTTCTCTTTTTCGAGGGCAACAGCTACGACTGGTCGATCCTTTGCAGAAAGACCACATTCTTCCATAATATATTTGCCACGCTGAGCCGCTTCTAAAGTTCCGATGCCGCGTTTGTAGTCGCATTGACCTGCGTAGTAACGGCGAATGATTTCTTGATTAGAAGCTTCGCGAACAACTTCGTCATCAGTGATCGCAAATCCAACGCGGTTCACACCCATATCTGTTGGAGAGTTGTAAGGGATTGGAGCGTCACCATAAATCTTCGTCAAAATACGGCGTAATAGAGGGAATGCTTCAATGTCTCGGTTGTAGTTCACCGTTGTTTCTCCGTAATGCGCAAGGTGGAAAGTGTCGATCATATTGACATCTTCTAAGTCGGCAGTAGCTGCTTCATACGCTACGTTTACAGGGTGGTTGAGCGGTAAATTCCATACAGGGAAGGTTTCAAATTTAGAGTATCCTGCACGGCGACCGCGTTTGGTTTCGTGATATAGCTGGCTTAAGCATGTCGCTAGTTTTCCACTGTTAGCACCAGGAGCGGTTACGACAACAAGAGGGCGTGTTGTTTCGATAAATTCATTTGCGCCATATCCTGCGTCACTCACGATGGTCTCCACGTCCATTGGATAACCTTCTGTATAGCCGTGTGTATATACTTTGATACCGCGACGCTCGAGAGAATTTTTAAATTGAGTAGCTGCAGGTTGCCCTGTGTAACGAGTGATGAGGACACTATTGATTTTGAGGTCCCAATAGTGTAGGTCGTCCATTAAGCGAAGAACATCTTGGTCATAAGTGATCCCAAGGTCACCGCGAATCTTGTTTTGTTCAATATCACCAGCGTATACACAGATGATAATCTCTGCTTTGTCTCTTAGGCGGTGGAGTAATTTGATTTTTCCGTCTGGGTCAAAACCAGGTAATACTCGCATTGCATGGAAATCACCGATGAGTTTCCCACCAAATTCCAAATATAATTTGTCATAAGCGTTCACTCGTTGAAGAATGAACTGACTTTGTTCTTCTAGATATTTCTCACTATCAAATCCTAATTTCATACGACAACCCCCTTCAATTCATTTCAGTAGTATAGCATAAAAAGGAGGGGAAATTCTATACAAAATCAGCAAAAAAAGCCTATAGGAAAAAGAGTTGCAAGTGGTATGAGGGCAGAGTAAAATAGTATTGGACTCACTAAAATTAATGGAGGACGATTCAATGAAAAATATGATGAATTATGTACAAGAGTTTGGAAGGACACGTTTGATGAGAGACCTTTCTCTGAAATTGACGCCCTTGTCTTAACGGAATTAGGATATTCACCTCTAGAAGAGATCGTTTCTTCAGATATGAGTGGAAAAGAATTTTCAACAGTTGAAGAAATTGCTCACCATATGGGAGAAAATGCGGAACGATTATTAAGAGATAATCCGATGATGATTACGCAAGAAAGAGTCGATTTAACGCAGGAAATTGGAAAAGCGAAACGATATCAATCCCTTAAGTTCTTCGGGATGAAGAGCGAAGTGGACTCAGATATTACTAAACAATTCGCCGCATTTACAGTGGAAATAAATCCCAACGTGCGCATCGTGATTTACCGCGGAACAGATGAAACGCTGATTGGTTGGAAAGAAGACTTTATGATGACGTATTCTCCAGTGATTCCAGCGCACAAAGATGCCAAGGAATATTTGGAGCAACAGGCGAAGTTGTTCGATGGGGAAATCCTCCTGTCAGGACATTCAAAAGGAGGAAATCTAGCCTTATATGCTGCCTCTACCCAAGAGAAAGAAGTTCAATCAAGATTGGGGAAAATCTTCTGTTTTGATTCTCCAGGATTACACCGTTCGATTTTAGAAACGGAAGGCTATCGCGCAGTGGTTCCGTTAGCGATGCGTTACATTCCTCAAGATGCGTTGGTTGGATTACTTTTTGGAATCTGAAATTCCTTATGTCATCGTCAAAAGTAATGCCTTTGCTGCACTTCAGCATAGCGCTTTGACATGGGAAATTGAAAATGGACAATTTGTAACGATGGATCATTTGACGAAAAACAGCCAATTAAATGACCAAACGTTTAAAAAATGGACTGAAGAAGTGAGTGATGAAGAACTAGAACTGTTCTGGGACGTGTTCTTCGAGCTTCTTTTACGATTGGTTTAGATACGATTAATGATGTGTTTGGCAAATTTATGCATTATGTTCAGGAGTTCTTCAAAGCTGCAGGGCAAATGGATGAAGAAAAACGTGAACTACTCACTCGAGTAGCCTTGCTTTTACTACAGACTCGCTTCGATGTATGGAGAGCTTCCATTAGTTTTGCGGATACATTTAACGTCGAATTTCCGAGCTGGGATGATATTTTAACGAGCATTCATTGGAAAAAAGAAGGAATTTCGATTACATATCAGGCAAGCCAGGAGAATGAAGAGATTCGAGAATACTATCAACAGCGACACGAACAAAAGAAACACGAAGAAAAATAAATTAAGTTATAGGATTACTTCGAATCTTCATGGATATCTTTATAATAGCTGTAACGTTGCATCGGTTCGATCCGATGTCTCTCACCTTTAATTCGTTTTAATGCGGATTCACGTTACTGCTATTATAGAATCCACCAGGTTCTTCGTAATCCCTAATATGAATTTCTTTCTTCGTACTTCCGATTGTTAAAAGGAAAAAAGAGAGTTGCCCAAAATTCACTTATAAGTGAATTTTGAGCAACTCTCTCTTTTTCTATTATTTTTCGCGTTCAATTGCGATGGCAACGCCCATTCCGCCGCCTACACAAAGTGAAGCAACGCCGAGTTTACCGTCTAGTTGCTCTAGAGCATTAATCAGTGTGACAACAATACGTGTGCCAGAAGCACCGATTGGATGACCTAGAGCAATCGCCCCACCGAAAGGATTTACTTTTTCGGTTGGGATTTTCAAGTCTTTAATAACGGCCATACTTTGTGCCGCAAAGGCTTCGTTCAGTTCGAAGATATCCACTTTTTCAAGCGGGATGCGGGTGCGTGCTACTAATTTTTCAATCGCTGGAACAGGTCCAATCCCCATGATTGCAGGATCTACACCTGCTTCTGCATATCCTTTTTAGAGTTGCTAGAATAGGTAGATTCAATTCTTGGGCATATTCGCGAGTTGTCATGATAACACAAGCGGCTCCATCGTTGATTCCTGAAGAGTTTCCAGCAGTAACCATTCCGTCTTTTTTGAAGGCAGGTTTAAGGCCTGCAAAGGCTCTCCAGCGTCGTGTTTTCACGGATGAATTCATCGCTAGCTTTGAAGTCGTCAGATTTTGTCTTACGGTTGAAGACAGCAACGGGAGTGATTTCCTTTGCGAGATGTCCTTCTTCTTGTGCTTTAGCAGCTTTTTGTTGAGAAGAAAGGGCAAAAGCATCGAGTTCTCCCGCGTGTAAATCCGTATTTTTCAACGATATTTTCTGCTGTAATGCCCATTGCATCCGTTGAATAGGCGTCTGTTAACCCATCATTAAATAATGAATCGACTAAAGTAACTGGTCCGTTTTTTGGAGCAAAGCGTTGTTGTAATAAATGAGGTGCTAAACTCATATTTTCCATACCGCCTGCTAAGACAATTTTAGCATCTCCTAGTCGAAGGGATTGTGCTGCAAGAATAATGGATTTTAATCCAGAACCACAAACTTCATTGACCGTTAAGGCTGTACTAGAATGGAGTAGACCTGCTTGTAAACCTACTTGTCGAGCAGGGTTTTGGCCAAGTCCAGCTTGTAAAACATTTCCGAAAATTCACTGTATCAATTTGGTCGGGAGATAATTTGGCTTTTTGGATTGCGGATTTTGCTACCGCTGTTCCTAATTCAATCGCAGAGGTTGTAGCAAATTGTCCTCCGAATTTACCAATGGCAGTCCGTGTGGCGCTGACAATGACAATATCATTTCCGTTCATATCTTTGATTCCTTTCTATAGTAGATTCACTTTCATCTCCACTATTTTATAAGATTTTGCCTCTAAAACCTAATTTTTAAACGTTCTAAATAGTAAAGAATTGTTTAAATTATAGAACAAATAGTAAATTCAATTGTCCAGACGGCAATTTTTTGCTAGTATAGTTGTTGCTAAGAAAGAACAAGAAGCCCAACATGTGGTTAGGGCTTTTTCGTAAAGGAGAACAACAATGAATATAGGAATAGATAAGATTGGCTTTTTTGTGCCACCAACTGCACTAGATATGGAAACATTGGCAGTTGCTCGTGGAGTAGAGCCAGCTAAATACACGATTGGCATTGGACAGTCTACAATGGCAGTAGCTCCAGTCACACAAGATATCGTGACTTTAGCCGCAAATGCAGCTTTATCGATTATTGATGATGCTGACCGCGAATCTATTGATATGATTTTATTTGGAACAGAAACAGGAGTGGATCAATCGAAATCAGCTGCGGTTTATATGCAACGAATGTTAGGGTTATCTAACCGTGTTCGCAGTGTAGAATTAAAACACGCTTGTTATGGGGCAACAGCAGCCCTTCAATTAGCAAAAGGGCATATCGCATTAAACCCTTCTTCAAAAGTGTTAGTCATTGCGAGTGATATCGCTAAATATGGATTAAATTCTGGTGGAGAACCTACTCAAGGAGCTGGGGCAGTAGCCATGGTTGTTTCTGAGTCACCACGTTTATTAGTCTTAGACAATGAAACAAGCTTGTTTACGGATGATGTAATGGACTTTTGGAGACCGAACTATGAAGCCTATCCATTAGTAGATGGTCAATTTTCAAATGAACAATACATTCGTTTCTTCTCTGAAGTGTGGAAGAACTATCAAGAAAAGACTCATTGCGAGTTTTCGGACTTCGAAGCCATTTGCTTCCACTTACCGTATACGAAGATGGGGATGAAAGCTTTCAAACCGTTTTTAGAAGAAATGTGCGAAGAAGAAAGAGAACGTTTCACGGCAAGATACCAAGAAGCGTCTATTTATAACCGTCATGTCGGAAATATTTATACAGGATCATTATTCCTAAGTTTTATTTCGTTATTAGAAAACAGTTCTGTACTAGTAGCTGGAGACCGTATTGGATTCTTTAGTTATGGTTCTGGAGCTGTTGGGGAATTCTTTGCTGGGGAATTAGTTGAAGGATTCGAAAACCAATTGCATATTGCGGAACATAAGGCTTTCTTGAAAACCGCAAAATGCTCACTGTAGAAGAATACGAAGAAATCTTTATGGAAGTTGTCGACTCTAGCGGTGAACAAACTTTCACACGTGAAGACAATAGCCCAGTGACACTCACAGGAGTTAAAAACCACGAAAGACAATACACTATAAAATAATCAACAAAAAACCGTAGCCTCCAAGGTTACGGTTTTTTGTTGAGTGCAAGACTGCAAAAATAAAAATGTAACATATATGCTACAGTAGCATATATGTTACATTTCAAATTTTAAAATCAAAAAGTAAAAATATAAAAAGCTGATATGACACGGTTTTTTTAGCGGTATATTCAACAGCAGGCTTTTTGGTTTAAAAAGTACAAATGTAGAAAATCATAGTAAAAATTCCGAGAAAAAATCAAAAAATTTTTTTCAGTCACGCACCACTTCAAATTACCGAAAAGTCTCAGAAACACCGGTAGAATGCACTTTCTAACACTTTGCACGGAGCCGTTCAAAATGAGAGGCACAACAATTTTTTTCATTTTTTTATAAAGGATTTGAACAAAACTCACAAAAAGATGATGCCGCAGAAGTTTGAGAATTTTATAATCGCAGTAATAGAGATTTTTTTGATAAAAATAGGGATAGATTAGGCTTTCTAAGGAAAAAATCTTGGCTAAATGCAGCTTGGAAACATTGCTAAAATTAGATATACAAAGTTTTTAACTATTTGATATAATTAATATCGTAATAGAAGCTGGGTAGGAAGGAATGTAAACGTTATGGGATATATGAAGAAGATGTTAGGTTGGTTACCAAGGAAATACTTATTATTAATAGCAATTGGTATGTCTTTAACTGCTTTAGATGGTATTATTATCCCTTCTTTTATTTCTGGATTAATTGATGTTTCGGCGACTCAAAAGGTTGAGGATTTAGTAAAAAAATTTCATTGATAGGTATTCTTAGTTATTCCCTTTATTCGTTTTGGATTATTTATATGGGAAGATTCACAACAAAAAAATGATAAAGCAAGTAACTCTATCCCTTAAAGAAAAAGTTATTACCGCATTTTTTTATGGAAAGTTTAATCAACAGGAAGTAGAGTCAATAGTGCTTAGTGAATTAAAACTATTAGAAGAACAAGGAATCAAGTCAATCATGGGATTTTTCTATTGTCTTGTATTTGCGTTGGTTACTTTGTTATATGTGTCCGCAATTGATTTAAAACTAGCAGCTCTCTTTATAACATTATCGTTCTTACCAGTATTGGTGCCCAAATTATTTGCGAAATCTATTCGAAAACATTCAAAGGAATGGGCTGAAGTAAATCAATTGAGTATTTTGCAGCAACAAGAATATTTGAAAAGTAAGCCGATTATTAAGAACTTTTTTGTTGAAAAAATCTTTTTGAATAAGTTGATGGGAACCTTAAATCAAACAGAAGAAGCTTATTTTCAAATGAATCATGTTCGATTTACATCGAAGTTATTAGCAAACTTACTTTCAGGATTAAGTTCATTTGTGCCGTTAGCTATTGGGGTATATCTAGTTATTGTTGGTGAGACTAAGTTAGCCACAGTTATTGCAATTTATTTAGCGAGTGATCGTATTGTTAGCCCTTTACTCAATGCAATAGATTACTATCAAAGATTTAATTCAATAATTCCTGTAATCGAAAGAGTGGAAAAGTATACAGAGTTTGAATGGACTCATTTAGAAAGCAAATCAAGTATCAGTACGGTATTTCCAATTGAGTTAAAAGAGTGCACTGTTCAAATTGATGGAATGACTATATTAAAGAAAATTAATATAGAAATGAATGGGAATGATAGGATACTAATTATGGGGCCATCAGGTTCTGGGAAATCTACACTGTTGGAATTACTATATGGAGTGCATGTATCTGAAGTTGGTGTGCAGAAGTATAATGGAGTTCATAGACAATTAGTTTCAGGAGATGATTTGAAGAAACATATTGGCTTCTTTACCCAGGAATCAAGGATTTTCTATGAATCATTAAAATTTAATCTCTCTTTAGGGGAAGACTATTCTGATAGTGAAGTTACTTCTGTTCTTCAAAAAGTGGGACTAGGTTATTTAGTGGATAGACTAGGATTACATAACTCAGAAGTAAATCTTGATGAGTCACTTTCTGGAGGAGAGAAAGCTAGAATTTGCCTAGGCCGACTATTACTTAGAAAATACCAATTACTGCTATTAGATGAGTTTTCTTCTGCCATTGATGAGGATACAACGATGATGATTAGAGAACTTCTTATAAAGGATAACATTCCATTTATAGAGATAGCTCATAGAGTTCCGAAGAATATACACGTATATAACAAACAGTATACTTTGGAATCAGGAGAACTAACTCTAAATTGAAGTGCTTTTTATGTTGAAAAAGAAATAGAATGTGAATTACGCGAAGTAGGGACTTGTTCCGTACTTCGCGTTTTAAATTTCGAAGGTATCATCTTTTTGTGCGTATTTTATAGTCAGCTTTTGCGTTTTTGTGGTATCCTATGTAAAGAGAAAATGAAAGAAAGTAGTAGCACCATGAAGAAAATTATCGTTATCAATACTGGTGGTACGATTGCTATGAGTGAAGACCGCTCAACGGGCAGCGTAACCCCAACAAGTACAAATCCATTAACAAACTCAGATACTCTTTTTGCACCTATCGCAAGTGTCGTTGTAGAGGACTTATTTAACTTACCATCCCCACATATGACAGAGGAAAAAATGTGGGAAGTTCAAAAAAAAATCGTCCAAGCACAAAAGGATGGTTTTGACGGAGCGGTAGTGACTCACGGAACGGACACCTTAGAGGAAACCGCGTATTTCTTAGAGTTAACAACAGATGGCTCCTTCCCAATTGTGTTGACTGGAGCGATGCGTTCCAGCAATGAAATCGGGGCAGATGGATTAGCGAACTTACGTAGTGCCATTATTACGGTAACGAGTCCAGAGAGTGTAGATAAAGGTGTTCTTGTCGTGATGAACGATGAAGTCCATGCAGCAACATATGTGACAAAGACACATACTACGAATGTTGCGACTTTCCAAACACCAACTTTTGGACCGCTTGGCTTAGTATCGAAGAGTGAAGTTATTTACTTCCAAAAATTCTTACATCATGAATATTATCCAGTGAAAGAACTCGTGAATAAGGTATACTTATTGAAGGCGTATGCTGGAATGGATTCGATGTTATTTGATGCCATTGCTGATTCAGATGCTAATGGATTAGTCATCGAAGCTCTTGGGGCAGGGAATCTACCACCAACGACACTTCCTGGATTGCAACGTTGCTTGGATAAAGGAATTCCAGTCGTGCTCGTATCCCGTGCCTTTAACGGTGTGACGTACGATGTATATAATTATCTTGGCGGAGGCAAACAGCTACGTGAAGCAGGAGTGATTTTCACAACTGGGCTTAGCGGACAAAAGGCTCGTGTGAAATTATCGGTGTTATTAAGCGCTCATGCGAATAGAGAAATAATCATTAGAGCATTTCAAGTATAGGAAAGAGGATTAAATATGGTTAGAAAAATTGGACGAGTGGTTCGTCAATATGAAGGAAAACCGATTATTTACGGCATGCCACTAGAAGAACTAACTGCTTGGTTTGAAGCAAAAGGCGAAAAGAAATTCAGAGCAGGACAATTATGGGATTGGCTTTACCGCAAACGTGTAACCAGTTTTGAAGAAATGACAAACTTGCCAAAATCACTGATTGAAGAGTTACAAGAAGAGTTCACATTCCCAGTGTTAAACGAACGTATCAAACAACAATCAACAGACGGAACACGTAAATTCCTCTTTGAATTAGCAGACGGCCTCTTAATCGAAACGGTATTAATGCCACAAGAATACGGATTATCTATCTGTGTGACCACACAAGTAGGATGTAATATCGGATGTACTTTCTGTGCCAGCGGAATTATCGCAAAACAACGTGACCTTGTTGCAGGGGAAATCGTAGCGCAAGTCATGCACGTGCAACGTACTTTAGACGAAGTGTCTCCTGGGGACCGCGTTAGTCACATCGTAGTTATGGGGATTGGGGAACCATTCGATAACTACGATAATGTCATCAAGTTCTTAAAAGTTGTGAACTCTGATAAAGGGCTTGGAATCGGGGCTCGTCATATCACAGTATCTACCAGTGGTTTGGCTCCAAAGATTCGTGAGTTCGCTGACGAAGGATTACAAGTCAACCTTGCACTTTCACTTCACGCGCCAGATAACGATACACGTTCTCGTATCATGCGTATTAACCGTAAATATCCAATTGAAGTCGTGATGGATGCGATTAATGAATATATTGCTAAAACCAATCGTCGTGTAACCTTCGAGTACATCATGCTCGATCACGTGAATGATTCGGTGGAACAAGCACAACAATTAGCTGATCTTCTTGCGGACAAGAAACGTCTTTCATACGTGAACTTAATTCCTTATAACAAAGTTCGAGAGCATGACCAATACGAACGAAGTGGAAAAAGAACGCGTAGTTGCCTTCTACGATGTGTTGAAAGAAAAACCACATCAACTGTGTCGTTCGTAAAGAATTCGGACATGATATCGAAGCAGCCTGCGGACAATTACGTTCAAGCCAAATGAAACGTGACCGCGCTGAAAAAAACAAAAAGCATAATAAAATAGATGCTACCACACTTCAGAATAGAGGTGTGGTTTTTGTGTCAAAAAATCAAATAATAGTCAGATATTTTTTTATTGGAATTTGATTGAAAATCTACAAAAGAACTCTATTTTATAAAAAGAAAATTTGCTATAATATTAGCAAAGGAAGCGGTAACAAAAAAACGGTTAAATTAAGATACAAGTACAGGAAGGAGTCGCTCGAATGTTAGAAGTTCATATTCAGAATTTTTTTCATATGGAAAAAAAGAGATTCTAAATCAGATTGACTTAGAGCTTCCATCGTCTCAGATTATTGGATTAGTAGCACCAAATGGAGTAGGGAAAATCTACGCTTATCCAAATACTGTCTGGACACTTTAAGAAATAATGGCATTTCGGTATGCTTATCAAGGGAAGGATTATACAAGTGAACCATTATTTATGAGACAACATATCGTGAAGATGCCGGATCAATCTGAATTATACGATGAGTTAAATGGAATCGAACATTTGAAATTCTATGCCTCGATGTGGAAGGTAGCTTCTGGAACTGTTCAAACTGTGATAGAGCAGTTAAAAATGGAAGGCTATATTCATCAAAAAGTGGGCGGATATTCACTCGGGATGCGGCAACGCCTTTGTTTTGCATTGGTGCTAGTTACAAAAGCAGATTACATGCTTGTGGATGAAGTGATGAACGGGTTAGATCCTGATAATGTGGAATTGATTTCTAAAGTGTTGAGACAGTTACGAAATGAAGGAAAAACGATCGTGATGGCCTCTCATTTACTGAACAATCTCGATTCGATTGCCGACAAGATTTATTTTATGAAGGAGAAACGAATCGCCTTGGAATATTCACCGCAAAAAGATGGCGTAGATACACTTCAATTGACCTTTATTTCAAAAGAGTATTTCGAAAAGTTTGTAGAGCAATTTCCAAGAGAAGTAGAAAGGATGGATTGCGAAGGAAGACAGATTAGTATTCACCTTACGGAGGGTGAACTTCCAACAGAAAATTGGAAGTGGATACTAGAAAACATCCATCAATGTAGTGAAATTAAGATTGGAGCAAAAGGTTGCTACGCACTTTATAAAGAACTGTACGGATAGTACAATCGAAAGTTGAAAAAGAGAGGAGAAGCTAGCATGAAAACACAATTACTGTTGATTGTTCGAAATCGATTAATGAAAATTCAGTTCATCGGTTATGTATTACTGATGGTTGTGTTTCTAGTGATGAATTTTCAACAAAAATCTTCTCTCAATGAACTTTTGAATACCACTTTAAATCAAGGAGATAAAATTCATTTGATACTAATCAATGAATATGAAGAGGAAGCGAAGAAAAGAAGTTTAACAGAAACAGAGGAAAAATGGTTAGAGGATTCAGTTGCTTATCATCGTTCAGTAACAGCGTTTCAAAAACAAGATTATAAAACTTATATAAAAGAACAGATTCATTTTTGGGAGTTGCGACTTGAATTAAGAGATAAAGAACAATCGCCCCTTCCGATTTACAATACAATTGGATTTAATCCTAGTAAGCAGGAACAGTTAGAGTATAAAAATGTCAAACAATATTTAATGGAATTTCGTTCTTTAGAGGAGAAGGGTCGCTATCAATTAGACGATATTTTACAAATGCAGAATCGAATTTTTTGGATGGAATGGACAAAGATATAATGAACCGATGCTTTACTGGTTACCAGTTCTATTTTCAATCTTGCTACTATTTATCAGTCCTATTCTGTTAGATGATTGGAAGCATCGAAGTATATTAGCGGTGAAGCCGATTCGTGAGTGGAAATATTTATTACAAAAAGATCAGTAGTTACTGGTTGGTAAACATGGCGCTTGTAATTCTTGTTTTATTTGTAGTTTTCCCTAGTACAGAGTTTATCTTTTGGCTGGGACGCCCTCACTTCGCCGTTACTTGTATTTCGTGGGGATGAGGAGGTTCTCATGCTTCCATTACAATTTATCGGAATTGTCCTACTCTTTGCAGCGTGTGTTCTCCTATTCTTAATCAATCTTGTCGCATGGTGTAATCAGTTGAGTAGAAATAAGATGGTAGGGTTCATCGCAGGGCTGATGGTTATTTGGGCAGAGCCTATCTTCCGTTCCATGAAGATTTATCCTTCTTTTGCAGACAAGTTGCCACTGTACTATGTGAACTTTGGCTCTGTCATCCAAGGAATGAAAGATGATTTTTATTCGACAGGTACATTTACGATTTCAAACGGATGTGCCAGTTTACTTGTAGGAGCGTTCGTGTTCTTCTTATTCACGGTTGGAACTTCTTGTTGGCAAGAGCGTCAGAGACGAGGGGGTTCGGTATGAGTAGATGGGTTCAGTTAGATAGAATGCATTTAAAAAAACGAGGCTTTTTCTATAAGATACCGCTTCTTATTTTAGTAGTTGCGACGCTTGTCATTGGGATATCATCACGTTACAGGGAAACCGGCCTTAAGAGATGTGATAGAACGACAATTTGCTCAGATAGATAATCTGAAAGATTCATTTGAGAACCAGGTGACAATTGATGAAGATACAAAGAAAGAGATGGATACTACTTTCCAGGCTCTTTACCAAACCTATGCGAAAGAAAATGGGATTTATACAGTGAAGGGGAAAACGGAGCGGCTGATTCCGATTTATGAAAAACGATTGGAATTGGTGGAATCTCTTCTAAGTCGTATCCCAGAAGAATGGGCGGATTCGTTAGAGAGTCCTATGCAAATTAAAGCTAAACTCCAATTGCTCCATTATTTAGTTGGAAAAGAGATATCCTACCAAACCTATTACCAGTATGGTGATTTTATACAGACGATTTTCCAACTTCTTGGTTACGGTATCCTTGTCTTCTTTTTCCTTGTGCAAGTAGGGGGATATTTAGAAAGAAAACAACGGCACCGAACGCTACTAGAAGTAGTGCCGATTTCTAATAAAGAAGAATTATTGACAGAAACGCTCTATTCTTTGAAATACTTTTATGCTTTTCCTAGTCTGCTGGTGATTCTGCCTGTTTGTGGCTTATGGAATCCTAATTCAAGAGAATGTTTTTCTGTTCCCTGTATCGTATGTGTCAAATGGGGAAACAATCTTTATTTCAGCGATTCAAGGATTCCTATTAGCGATTGGATATCCATTGTTAGCAATTGTTGGGTTATTCATTGCACAGATGCTGCTCTTTTCTTTGATTAAAGATACGATGGTATCGACGATTGTCCTCTTTATCCTTGGCTATTTGACTATTGGAGGATATTCTTTAGGGACTATTTTACCGATTAGTGTGTTACCAGCTCTACAACAGGGAGTGCCGCTTGTGATAGGAGCTATTGTAGGAGTGGCCTTCTCCATTTTGTTTATTGGCATAAGACTAAAAAATATAAGGAAGTGAGGAACTAAGAAATCCTCACTTTTCTTTTATTTTCCGTCCAAAGTCCTATACACATTGGATTAAGACGATGTTAAACTATGAGCATAATAATTTGAAGTGGAGAGATTTAGATGAAGGTGATTTTCCAAAAATTTAAAAAAGAGGTGTTCGTGACTATTGCGATTTTAACATTAATTGCGACCTCTCAATTATTAACAAGTATTGTCAATGCAGAGATTTTAGACTATTTAGTAAAAATGGATATGAACGGGTTTATCCGTGAGACGATTCTTTTAGTCGCAATTTTTGCTTTATATTTGTTGTTTACCTATATGTTGATTCGCTATCAAGCGTTCTTTGAACAAAAGGTAGTTACTTGGTTACGAGATCGAATTAGTCATGCCATAAAAAATACTTCTTATGAACGCTTTTATGAGAAAAATAGTCAAACCTATATTTCTTGGTTTACAAGCGATATGGAACAAATTAGAACAAAAGCTTTTACTCCCACGGTTGAAGTCGTTGGGGGAGCCATCTCTGCTGTATTTTCTGCGGTAGCGCTATTTATGTATCATTGGTCTATTGTATTATTAACGGCTTTTTGTATTGTTCTGATGGCGGTATTACCCGCATTGTTTTCTGGAGAGTTAACGACTAAAACGATGAAAACATCTGAAGAAAACGAGCATTTTTCAAAACATGTTTCGGACTTATTAAGTGGATACGATACTTTATTCGTATTTAGAAAGTTGAACTATTTGACTCAAAAAATCCATGAAAGATCTGTCAAAGTTGGAGATACACAACGAGATTTTAGTAAAACAATGGCAAAAGTTGCCGTAAGTGGTGGAATTAGTAATTTATTTTGCCAAGTTTCTGTCTTTGTTTTAACAGGATATCTAGCCTATATCGGAGAAGTGAGTATCGGTAGTATCATTGCTACAACAGGCCTTAGCGGAATCATTTTTAATGTTCTTGGAAATATCAGTCAAAAAATCGGTTCGATTAAAAGTACAGCTCCTCTATTTGAAAAATACGAACTACTTGAGTCTGAGCAAAATAATGAGAATGTGGATAAAGAAGATTCTCATACTTTAATTGAAGTATCAGACGTCTCTTTCAATTATGGAGAAAAGGTGATTTTAAATCATGTGTCTCTTGGATTCAACGAAGGGCAAAAATACGCGATTACTGGTGAGAGCGGAACAGGGAAATCAACGCTGTTAAATATTATCGCTGCTAAATTAACGGAGTATTTAGGAGAAGTAAAATTTGCTGGGGTCGATGTGAAGAAACAATCCTATGATGAGTTATATCGTCAAATGGTCTATATCGCCCAAAAGCCACATATCTTCACGACAACCATTCGGGAAAACGTAACGCTCACAGAAGAGTATACGGACGAAGAAGTATGGGAATCTCTTGAAAAAGTTGGACTCGCAACTATTGTACGAAACTTGCCACAAGGATTAGATACAGTCTTAGGCGATGGCGATTCAAATTTATCCGGCGGTCAGTTGCAACGCATTGCCTTCGCGCGTGGACTCATAAAAAAACCAAAAGTCTTCTTGCTGGATGAAGTTAGTTCCAACTTAGACGAAAAGACAACCATTGAGGTGTTGAAACCAATCCTAGAAGATAAGAGCGTGACCGTTCTATGGGTAACACACCATCTTCCTGAAGCTTTAAAAGAAAGGCTCTTTGTCAAATAGTGTTGATGAAGAATATTAGGAAGGGATTAAGCAACTAATTGTTGCTTAATTCCTTTTTGTTTTGGGCCAAACATTTTTGTTATTAAAATAATCCTGTTCCTAAAGTGATAATAGTTTCTAAAGCCATAGGCATTTCTTTTGAGCACTTTTATTTTATTGTTTATTCCTTCAATAGGTCCGTTTGTTCTAGTTGGATGCTCACAAGTATTTTTGAATATATGGCAGGTAAGTAATTAGAGTTTTTAATACTCTTTTTAAAACCAGAAGATAGGTCTAATTGTGTAGCTGCTTCAATCATTTCCTTGAATTCTATATAATCTCTAGTTTGAATACATTCACGAAGTGAATGTACAACCTCATAATCATTTTTTTAAGAGATGGATTGTTTTCCAAAAATATAATCCACGATTCCTTTACTTGTTATAAAACTTTCAAAAAGCTTATAACGATTATATTTATAGTTCTGAAGTTCGTTAGGATTCTTTAAAATGAACTTCCAATAGTGTTTTAACTTTCGATATAATTTAGGGTCTTTATAACGATGCTTATTCATGACACGTACCCGAGTACGATTTAATTCTCTATTTAAGGCTTGTACGATATGAAAAGGATCAATGATAATTTTTGCGTTAGGAAACATTTCTTTTATTAATTGAATGTACGGTAGGTACATGTCGATTGAGATAGTTTTTACCATTAATCTAGTCTTGGGCTCAAAACGATGAAAATATCTTTTCAAATTGTAAGATTTTCTATCTCGTACAACATCGACCAGCTTGTGTGTAGTGCTATCACAAATAATGAAACTCATATTACTATCGGAAGATTTAACGGATTTAAATTCATCAAAGCATAAATGCGCAGGTAAATCATGTAATGGTTTAATCGTTAAGAATCGTGCTGTATCATCTATGATACGTCTGACAGTATGAACTGAAACATTTGTTTCTTTTTGCGATATATGTTTCAGATACTGTTTCACTTATTTTTGATTTGATTTCGTTTTTTTAATCGTTTCGAGATATGACAGTGTTTTTTTCTACAATTCGACTAGTGTCTGCGGTAAATGAAGAGCCGCATTCTCTACAGAGAAATCTCTGCTTGCGTAGATTTAAGTAGGCCGGAATGCCTGAAACAGAACAGAGAGTGATACGAGAAGTTTTTCGTCCCATTTTTTTAACAATATTATGATTTTGGCTAACACATCCACAGACGGTACAAAAATTCTGGTTTATGCGTATATGTAGCTGAATAAAAATAAAGATTTTCTCTTTTTAAATATCTTCTCTTGAACTTTATTATCCCAAATAATATTTTTTTATCTTTGATTTGTAGCGTAGCTTCTAGTATATTGTTCATATGGTCATCATCCTTTTGTATTAGGGTTTAGGCGCTTTTAATATAATGGATGTTGGCCTTTTGTATATTACTAAAATAGGGTTGTGGAAAATTTCCATCAACCCCTAAAAATTATAGAACCAAAAAGAAACGATCAATCAAACGATTCAGATGAGTGAGTTGAATCATGTAAATTAAAAGAAAATGAAGAGCCTTCCTACTGTTAAATAGGAAGGTTTTTAATGTAATATTCGATTTAATGCGATTTTTTTCTTTGAAAAAGAGCCTAAAAACGATGTAATAAATGAAAAAAAGTATGACTAAGAATCTAAGAAAGTTCTACGAAAAACGTTACAGAAAGATATCGAATATTTCAGAAACATAAGTTCTTGTCATTTGTTTGTAATAATAACATCAGAAAAAAAGTCAAAAAAATTAAGTGACCTTAACAAAGGGCATAAAATCAACACTTTCATTTTTTTCATGGTAACATAATTGCATTCATTAAGTTCGCGACTCAAAAAATTTATGCGAACGAGATTTTTTTGAATTCTATAAAAGAGTCAAAAAGTCGGAAAGGAAAAATATGAAACCAATCAAGAAACAATTGATGATGGTGACAGCATCACTTGCACTATTTGGCTATGCCGGTTTTACAGCGAAATTCAGCAAGTGCAAATGAAGTAGAATGGACAGCACGTACTGTTGAACAAGTAAAACAAGATGTGAAAAAAGATGACAAAGGAGTACAAGAGTACACAATTAAATGGGGAGATACTTTATCAGTAATCTCTGAAGCAACAGGCGCTTCACTAGATTCACTTGTTCAAGTAAACGAGATTCAAAATGCGAACCTTATTTACCCAGGAACAGTAATCCGCTTCTCAGCAGACCAAAAAGAAGTGACTGTCAATAATGGCTCTCAAGAACATTCTTACCGTGTTCAAGATAACAAAGAAGTTAAAGAAGTAGAGAAGTCAGAAGCAACAACTTCAGCAAGCAATGAGACTGCACAAGCAACTCAAGCAACTGAAACAACACAAGCTGCTCAAACGACTCAAGCTGCTTCATCAAGCCAAAATGGCTACTACTTAACAGTAGAAGCTACTGCTTATTCATATAATGAAGCTGGTTTATCAAGCTACACTGCTGATGGAACAAACCTTGTGAATGAACCAAATGTGATTGCGGTTGACCCAAGTGTCATTCCATTAGGATCATATGTTGAAATTCCAGGTTACGGTATTTTCCGTGCTGCAGATACAGGTGGCGCGATTTACGGAAACAGAATTGACGTTCACTTAGTGAATTTAAATGATGTTTATAACTTCGGACGTCGTACAATTACTATTCGAGTATTACAATAATCACTGAATAGAACTTAACTTAACTTTTTGAGGAGTCGGGCTAACAAGACCCGGCTCTTTTTTAGTTCAAAAGAAAGTTAAGAAAAGGTAAGACCTGACTAGAAAACTAGGAAAGAGTTTAGAACTATGGTATATTAATACCATCGATTAAAAAAAGAAACCAATAGGAGAGGGAATTTTATGAAGAAAAAATTCACAGGAATGTTAGTGCTTGCTTCAACTTTAGCATTAGCAGCTTGCTCAAATAATACGAATTCAGAAACGATTGCTACTACAAAAATATGGTAATGTGACAAGAGAAGAATTTGTGAATGCAATGAAAGATACCGTTGGGGAACAAACTTTACAACGTTTAGTCTTAACAAAAGTGTTAGAAGGATCAGTAGAAGATTCTAAAAAAATAAAAGAAGATGCTGAACAAGAAGTTGCTAAATTAGTAGCTCAATATGGTGGTGAAAACGGCATGTTAGCTGCTTTAAAACAAAGCGGAATCGCTTCAGTAGATGCATACCGTCAAACTATTTACTTAAACAAATTAATGACGGCTGCTGTTAAAAAGGCTGCAGCCTTTACAGACGAAGATATTAAGAAATACTACGATGAGTGGGAACCACAAATCAAAGTACAACATATCTTGATTGCTGCTAAAGCAACCGCTTCTGATGAAGAAAAAGCTGCTGCAAAAGCAAAAGCGGAAGAATTAATTCAAAAATTAAAAGATGGCGCTGATTTCTCAGAATTAGCAAAAGAAAACTCTGCCGATACAGGTACAGCTTCTAAAGGTGGGAGAAATCGGACCATTTCAAACGTTCAGATATGGTGAAAGAGTTCTCTGAAGCATCTTACAACTTGAAAAATGTAGGAGATATCACAGAAACTCCAGTTGAAACTCAATTCGGTTACCACATTATTAAGATGTTAGACAAAGGTGAGAAGAAACCATTTGATGAAGTGAAATCTCAAATGGAAGAAGAAATGCTACAAGCAAAATTAAAAGATTCAGCATACTTACACCAAACAATGGTGGATTTATTGAAAGGTGCTGACGTGAAAGATTTCTGATGAAAGCTTACAAAATGCATTGAAGAACTTCTTAGATGCAGCTGATTCAACAACAACATCTTCTAAATAATTCTTATACAGCATTTGCTGATAACGAAAACGAAATTTTCCTCGAGGGGCTATTTAAAATAGCTTCTCGAGGATTTTTTATGAGCAGATTTGTGTTTTTAGTGTCTTTTCTGTTAAAAAGTGTCTTTACTTCATAGATAACCGTTGACATATTAGAGATTAGCTGTATAATTCAATCTATAACGCGATGAGATGGAAAGTAATCTTTGAGGCATTGGTAGAGAGCTTGGGGTTGGTGAAACCAAGTAGTGATAAGAAGATGAAAATGGCCATTGAGTGGACTTTTTGAGCTTGTGAAGTAAGGAAAGTACGGGGCGCCCGTTATAGCGACACGATTTCAAAGAAGAATCAATGGAATCGATTGAGGTTTATTCAGTGATGAATGAACGAATAAAGGTGGTAACACGGTATTATTGAAATGATCGTCCTTTGTCCATTTTTGGCAGAGGATTTTTTTATTGTGTTCGAAAAAATGAGGGGGAATGGGTAGACAATACAGGTTGATGAAAAATAATAAATACAATTATTGGAGGAAAAACAATGAAAATCAAACACTTATTTTTAACGGCAATTGCGGCGATCACATTAGCTGCATGTGGCAGTCAAACATCAAAAGAAGAAGTAAAGGAATCTACTACTGAAGCAGCTCAAACGGTTAAAGTTGCAGTTGTCGGAAGTGCAGCCCATGAATTATGGGATTATGTTGCTGAAAAGGCGAAGAAAGAAAACATTAATATCGAAGTTGTAGAAATGAACGACTATGTTTTACCAAATACAGCTTTAGAAGAAGGTTCAGTTCAAATGAACGCCTTCCAACACCGTGCATACTTAGCGCAATGGAACAAAGATAAAGGGAGCGATTTAAAAGAAATCGGAACAACTTTCATCACACCTTTATACTATTTCTCAACAAAATATAAATCATTAAAGATTTACCTGAGAAAGCTAAAGTTTTAGTTCCTAAAGAGGTAGCGATTCAAGGTCGTGCATTAGTAGCGCTACAAACTGAAGGATTAATTACATTGAAAGAGGGCGTTGGAACAAAGGCGTCACTAGCAGATATTACAAGCAACCCTCGTAATTTAGAAATCATCGAAGCAGAATCTGCTCAAGCTCCTCAAATGTTACAAGATGTGGATGCAGCTTCTATCAATGGTTCAATGGCTCAAGATGCTGGATTGAAGATTGAAGATAACATCTTTACAGATGCAAACCATTTAGATACGATTCCAAAAGATCGTTATAACATTATCGTTGTGAATGGAAAAGATGCAGACAACCCAGTTTATAAAAAAATCGTTGAATTATACCAAACAGACGATGTTGCTAAAAAAATGGATGAAATCGGTCCTGGACAATATTTCCCAGTTTGGAAATCTGAAAAATAATCAAGTATAGAAAGAAGTAGCTTTGGGCTGCTTCTTTTTTGTTGTCTCTATAGTTTAAAAAAACTATAGAGAAAAATGGATGATGTAGTTTAATGTTCGATAAATCATGAATTCTATTTACTTATAAAGGCTATAAAAATAAATACGTTAAAACAAAAATAACGAACAATAAAAATAAATGATGTTTAAAAATAGTTCGACACCTATATTGTTTTTTTCTATTAAATCTTTCTGTATACTAAATTCATCACTCATTCTTTTATAAAGGGGTTCGAAAATTAATGGAAAAGTTTTTTAAACTGAAAGAGAACGGCACGACGGTAACTACTGAATTCTTGGCAGGGTTAACGACATTTTTCGCGATGTCTTACATTATTTTTTTGTCAATCCGAACATTCTAAGTAAAACAGGAATGCCATTCCAAGCGGTCTTCTTATCAACGATTATCGCAACAGTTGTCAGCACATTAGTGATGGGTCTTTTCGCAAACGTTCCTTACGCATTAGCACCAGGGATGGGGTTGAATGCGTTCTTTACATTTACAGTTGTATTTGGCCTTGGATTCACTTGGCAAGAAGCATTAGCAATGGTATTTATTTGTGGTTTATTCAACATTTTCATTACAGTAACAAAAGTTCGTAAGATGATTATTAAAGCCATTCCGGTCAGTATGCAACATGCCATCGGGGGAGGGATTGGGATTTTCATCGCTTATATTGGTTTAAAAAACGCCAACCTATTAGAATTCCTTTCTGATTCAAAAACCATTACTCAAGTAAACGGCGTTACGTATAATGTCGCAACAGAAGCATACAAAGGCGGCGTGTTCAGCGTGAACTCAAACGGTGGGATTGTTCCATCACTTGTAAACTTCACGTCTCCAGGAGCCCTCCTTGCAGTGATTGGTTTAATTATCACTGTATTCTTATTATTGAAAAAAGTTCGAGGAGCTATCCTTATCGGGATTGTGTTAACAACACTTTTAGCGATTCCAATGGGTGTTGTCGATTTATCAAAAGTCAGCTTTGAAAGCAACTCTCTTGGAGCAGCGTTCAATGATTTAGGCACAACATTCATGGCCGCTTTTGGTTCAGAAGGAATCGTGAAACTCTTCTCTAATCCAGCGCGCTTACCATTAGTATTAATGACAATTTTCGCATTCAGCTTATCCGATACATTTGACACGCTTGGAACCTTCATCGGTACAGGTCGTAAAACGGGTATCTTCTCTGAAGAAGACGAACGTCAACTTGAAAACGGCTCGGGGTTCTCTTCTAAGATGGATAAAGCCTTATTCGCAGATGCGATTGGGACTTCTATTGGGGCTATCTTTGGGACTTCTAACACTACAACCTATGTTGAAAGTGCAGCCGGAATCGGAGCTGGTGGACGTACTGGTTTAACAGCAGTCGTAACAGCAGGTCTATTCCTATTATCAACCTTATTAGCACCATTCGTGGGCATCGTTCCTGCAGAAGCGACAGCACCAGCGTTAATTATCGTTGGGGTGATGATGCTTTCTTCATTCGCTGATGTGAAATGGGACGAGTTGGACGAAGCGATCCCAGCGTTCTTTGCCGGCATCTTCATGGCACTTTGCTACAGTATCTCTTACGGTATCGCAGCAGGATTCATCTTCTACTGCTTAGTGAAAGTCATTACTGGTAAATCAAAAGACATTCACCCAATTTTATGGGTCGCTACAGGATTATTCATCCTTAACTTCATTATTTTAGCTCTTCTATAAGAGTCAAAATCAGCTGAAAGTGAACAAACCTTTTTAAACTTTAGCCATAATCAGTCACCTAGGCATTTTTGCTTAGGTGCTTTTCCTTTTATTTCATGATAGGATAGAGAAGACAGAAAGGGAGTTGACTATGACAGAACAAACAACTGAAATCACTGCTTACGAGCGTTCCGTAGCGCTTGTGAAGGCAGAACTCACTCAATATAAACCAAAACAAATCGATACGGTATTAGGCCTCTTGCAAGATGGCAACACCGTACCGTTTATTGCACGTTATCGTAAAGACCAAACCGGTTCTTTAGATGAGGTGCAAATCCGTGAAATCGAAGAGCGCCAACGGTATTTGGAAAACTTCGAAAAACGGAAAGAAGAAATTAGCCGTCTGATTGACGAGCAAGGCAAACTCACGCCAGAGATTACGGCTGCGTTAAGCAAGGCGACAACGTTAACAGCGTTGGAAGATATTTATCGTCCGTATAAACAAAAACGCCGCACAAAGGCAACGATTGCTAAAGAAGCCGGATTAGAGCCATTTGCATTATGGTTACTCATGACGACAAAGGATTCTGTAGAGGAAAAAGCAGCAACCTTTATCAATGAAGAAAAAGCGATTCTAACGGTCGAAGATGCAATTAACGGTGCCGTAGAAATTATCGCTGAATGGATTTCCGATGAAGCGAAATACCGTAAACAATTACGTCAATTTACGCAAAAGAACGGAATCGTGAAGTCTGTCGTGAAGAAGGAAGAGCTCGACGAGAAGAAAGTCTACGAAATGTACTATGACTACGAAGAGCCAGTGAAATCCATCGTTCCTCACCGTGTGCTTGCCCTTAACCGTGCAGAAAAAGAAGATGTAGTCCGCGTGACGATTGAAGTCGACGTGACAAACCCTCTTACAAAGATTAAAGAAGAGAAAATCAAAAATCCTTCTTCGCCGTCAGCTGCGATTGTTGAAGGCGCGATTGAAGAAAGCTACAAACGATTCATCGGACCAGCTATCGAACGCGAAATCCGTAATGAATTAAGTGAAAAGGCGCAAACGCAAGCGATTGCCATTTTCGGGGAGAATTTGAAGAATCTATTATTACAAGCGCCAATGAAAGGCCAAGTCATCTTAGGACTCGACCCAGCATACCGTACAGGATGTAAATTAGCGGTAATCGACGAAACAGGAAAAGTACTTGGTAAGTCTGTGATTTACCCTCACGTAGGAGCTTCAGAAGCCAAACGCGCTCAAGCAGGCGGACAATTCCGTCGCATCGTGGAACAATATGGCGTGACACTTGTGGCAATTGGAAACGGAACGGCTAGCCGTGAGTCTGAACAATTTGTGGCAGAGCAATTAAAACAAATCCCACGCAAAGTTGTTTACACCATCGTCAGCGAAGCAGGAGCGTCAGTTTATTCTGCCAGCGATATAGCCCGTCAAGAATTTCCTGATTACCAAGTTGAAGAGCGTTCAGCAGTTAGCATCGCTCGTCGTTTGCAAGACCCACTTGCAGAACTTGTAAAAATCGATCCAAAAGCTGTTGGGGTTGGACAATACCAACACGACGTTCCGGAAAAACAACTAGATGAGCAGTTAGACTTTGTTGTTGAAACAGCCGTGAACAAGGTTGGGGTAAATGTGAATACGGCTAGTGCCGCTCTCTTAGAGCACATTGCAGGATTAACGAAAACAACCGCAGCAAACGTGGTCACTTTCCGTGACGAAAACGGCAAGTTCACAAACCGTACGCAATTGAAGAAAGTACCTCGCTTAGGGCCAAAAGCTTACGAGCAAGCCGTTGGGTTCTTGCGAATCATCGATGGAACAAACCCATTTGACGGTACCGACATTCACCCAGAGTCTTATGATGTCGCTAAAGCCATTTTGAAAAAAGCCAATGCCGAAAAATTAGCGTTGGGTTCACCAGAGTTAGAAGAAGCTCTTAAAGGCCTTAATACTAAAGAATTAAAAGAAGAATTTGGCATCGGACAAGAAACACTGGAATTAGTGATGGATGGATTATTGAAACCAGGACGTGACCCACGTGAGGAAGTCGCAGGCCCAATCTTACGAAGCGATGTCTTGAAGATGGAAGACTTACAAGTGGGAATGGAACTCGAAGGAACCGTTCGTAACGTAGTGGACTTCGGCGCATTCGTCGATATTGGTGTGAAACAAGACGGTCTTGTGCATATTTCGAAATTGAAAAAAGGCTTCGTGAAACATCCAAGTGATGTCGTTGCGGTTGGAGATATCGTAACAGTGTGGGTGACGGAGCTTGACCTCAAAAAAGGTCGTGTCGGCCTCTCTATGATCGGACCGGAAAATAAATAAGTAGATAAGCTATTACTCTGTTCTGACGGAACTCTTCATAGTAGCGACAATAGCTGTACCGGGGTGAGCCTTTTAGTCTCACTCCCTACTGAGCCTCAAAGGGACTCTGTGGGAAACCCCTAGAGTCCCTAATTCACATCAGTTACACTCGCTATTGTTGCTACTATAGATTCCGAGCAGAACTTGTAATGCGATTTTTGTACTCGTCATGAAAGCCTAGTGGAAAGGAAGCTGTATGGCAATTCCTATTTGGAATCATTCTATGTGATAATAGATGTACCGATGAGACTGACGTGTCATCACCTATCGAGCCTCAAAGGGACTCTAGGAAATAAATTTCCAGAGTCCCTTATTCGCATCGATTACCCTCGCTATTGTTGCTACTATAGATTCCGTGCAGAACTCCTTAATAGCTTTTTTATTTCCTGTCATAAAGATGCCTTAGTGGAAAAGAAGCGTGTATGGCAATTCCTAGTAAGAGTTCCGTAATAGATTTTCTTTACAACCATAAAGAGGATTTAGTAAGTGCACAGCTTTAGCTAGATGGAAAGATAGCATTCTCTTTTAGTTACTTGCACAAAAAACTACTAACAGAGTGGAAAGCAAAAATATTATTGTTGCATAAAGATGATTCCGCAAAGACTAACGGATTCTATCATCACAGTAACGTGATGCGCATTAAAGCGAATTACAGGGAGTAGAAATTTATTTCGTACGCCCCGTTTGAGGCTTTAAAGGTGAGAGACCTAGAGGCTCGAACCGGTGCAACGTTACAGTGATGATGAAGACATCCGTTAGGAAAGGCGGAATCATTTCTTTTATAAAGAACACGAACCAAAGCGAACTCTAAATTTTCAGTAAATTCTACTTGCATTAGTGGTATTTTTTTATGGATGCAAGTATACTAGAATAGTATATGCATAACGGAAAGGGGAATGTGAGATGACTCAAAATCCTGCTTTAGTTCAGTTGACAGAAAATGCAAAACAAATCTATCAACTGATTTCAAAACAAAAAACACATCTTTGCTTGGCGAAATGCCCTGCTTTCGAAGAGATTATTGACACACAATTATTTGGTTTATCTAAACAAGTAGAATTTGCTGTAGCGATGGATTTAATCCATGCAAATGAAGGACATAAAATTATGGCGGATTTGGAGTATGCTTTAAATGATATGTATACCCAAATCTATGAAGAAACGCACCAAAAGTAGAGGAGGTCTCTCGTGTTAAATTTTCATGAAAAAATGAAACGCCTCCTAAAAGTAGATCCGCTAATTATGGGGTTATATGTACTACTTTCTGTATTTGGACTAGTAATGGTCTATAGCGCAAGTAGTTATTATGCCTTAGTCAATCAAGGAAACTCCGAAGCGTTTATGGTAAAACAGCTCTTATATATCGTCCTTGGGGTGCTATTGGCGCTAGGGATTTCCATTCTCCCAGAGAAATGGATGAAGAGCGAAAAAGTGATGGGCGCTACATTTGGGGTCATTTTTATTCTACTGGTTATCGTATTATTTACGAAGGGAATAAATGGGGCAAAGAGTTGGATTAATTTAAAAGTGTTTAACTTACAGCCATCAGAATTAGTAAAACTATTTGTGATTTGGATTTCTGCTTATTTATATAGTAAGAATGAAAAGAAGTAAACGAGATTGGAGATTCTATTTAGTCCCAGGGGGAGTCACTATCTTCCTCTTTGGAATGATTATGCTTCAACCCGATTTAGGGACGGGGATGATTGTTGTTGCAGTGGCGCTTTTACTAGGGTTAATGACGGGCGTTTCCAATCGAGCATTAGCTTCCTGGGGGGCAGTCTTTGCACTTCTGTATGGAATTACGTATTTAGATCCCTCCATCTTTGAGAAGATTGGACTAAAAGCTTATCAAGTCAGTCGATTTACATCTTTTCATAATCCGTGGTCAGATGCAACGGGTTCTGGATATCAATCTATCCAAGGATTTCTAGGATTGTCTAGAGGGAATTGGTTTGGAACAGGACTATCGAATTCTGTTCAAAAAACGGGGTTCCTTCCAGAAGCTCATACGGACTTTATCTTAGCCATTGTTGGAGAAGAACTTGGCTTTGTGGTTATTTTTGTCTTAATGCTGGCAATTGTAGGGTTCATTATTGCGATGATCTATAAAGGAAACAAGTGTAGAAGCTTGTTTGCAAAATACTTATGTTATGGAGTAGCGATTTTATTTTTAATCCAATCTGGAATTAATATCGGTGCGCTAGTTGGATTTGCTCCGTTAACAGGAGTTCCACTGCCACTTATCAGTTATGGAGGATCTAGCTTCCTAGCCTCTAGTGTTGGGGTGGGCTTTGTGCTTTGGGCGATTCGAAATGATCAAAAACAAAAAGAACCAACTCCTCCAAAAGAAGAAGCGACTCCAGAAGAAGAACATAAAAGAGTAGAATTAAAAGCGATGTAGAAGGGAGAAAGAATGGAACAACAAGAAAGACAAGCACTCGTTGTTTGGTTGTATACATTGAAACCAATTAAACAATTGAAGCGATTTGGAAATATTCATTATATTTCAAAGCGTTTGAAATATATCTACTTATATGTGAACAAAGATGAAGTAGAAAGTGTGATGGAACGTTTATCTAATTTCCATTTTGTTCGTAAAGTTGAGCCTTCTCTTCGAAAAGAAATTCGAATGGATTTCACTCAGATTCTTCCTGAATTAAGAGAAGAAATTGAAAAAAAGAAAGCTGAACAAAAAAAGCTTTAGAGAGTTATAGAAAAAAATCCGTGTACTGAGTACACGGATTTTTGTCATTTATAAAAAAAGAGACCGATAAGGATCGAAAGAGTTCCTAGAATTGTAGCTACTACTAGAAAAAGAATGACAGAAGAATAGGAAAACACAATCCATTTTTCCCCTTCTGTTTCTGAAGAGAGTCGACGAGAGAATGATTTCAAAAAATCTGTACGACTTAAGTAGGCAAAAAGTCCTAGCATTAAGAAAACTAAAGCACACATAAATAAAGCGTTGCTAAAGTGTAGAAAGGAGAAACCACTGGTGACGCTCACGAATAGTGCACAAAGAAGAATGATGCTACCGGAAAAGATTCCGATTTGTTTAAAATCAAATTTCATAAAGTTGCTCCTTTTCATTGATTCTCTACAATGTACCAGAAGTTTTGCAAAATCGCAATTTCTTTTGTGAAACTAATTAGTTGAAACTTTAATTCTTTAGATAGTATGATGAAACAGAATTAGAAGATAAATAATGGAGGTGTAAGGTTGAAAAACTATCTTAAATATATCGCAAAACGTGTTTTTTACATGTTTTTAACACTATTTTTAATTGCGACAATTACATTCTTTTTAATGAAACTATTGCCGGGGTCTCCATACGCCAATGAGGAGCAACTAACGCAGGCTCAACTCGAAATTATGAATGCGAAGTATGGTTTAGATAAACCCGTATTCGTTCAATACTGGATTTATATTACGGGTCTATTCCGTTTAGATTTTGGACAATCTTTCCAATATAATTCGACGGTAGCGAATTTGATTTTTCTAGGGTAGGACCTTCTTTCCAACTTGGATTCCAAGCACTGATCTTTGGAACAATTGTGGGTTCTCTTCTGGGAATGATAGCAGCCATGAGACAAAATACTTGGGTGGATACTCTAGCGACGTTCTTTGCGATTATCGGTCGTTCTGTTCCAAGTTTCGTGTTCGCTGTCGTTTTACAATTGTTGTTTGGGGTGATTTTCCCTATTTTACCAATTGCTTTATGGAATCAAGGTTTTGTTTCCTCAATTTTACCGACACTAGCACTTTCGATTTCTCCGATTGCCGATTCGGCTCGTTTTGTAAGAACGGAAATGGTAGAAGTATTGCATTCGGATTATATTGAACTTGCCAGAGCAAAAGGACTTACTCGTTTTGAAGTGGCATTTCGACATGGTTTTAGAAATGCGATTATTCCACTCGTGACGATTCTTGGGCCGATGCTCGTAGGATTGATGACAGGATCGATGGTTATTGAAAATATTTTCTCTATCCCTGGTATCGGTGAGCAATTCGTGAAGTCCATTTTAACGAATGACTATCCAACGATTATGGGAGTAACGATGTTGTATTCAACATTGTTAGTTTTTGTGATTTTAATTGTCGATTTACTATACGCTTGGATTGATCCTCGTATTCGTATTACAGATGAAGGAGGGGAAGTATAATGGCAGAAGTATCTGAAAAAGACTTATTCCAAAAGAGTAGATTTGAGTCATACGGCTGACCGAGAAAAAATCGCTTCTCCGTCTTTAAACTTTTTACAAGACTCTTGGAGACGATTAACGAAAAATAAAGGAGCGGTATTTTCTCTAGTCATCGTACTAGCGATTATTTTGCTAGCTATCTTGGCTCCAGTGATTGCTCCGTTTGATCCTCTCGAACAAAATACGCAATTTGCGAATTTACCTGCTCGTATTCCTGGACTCTTTAGTGGCCTTCGAAATGGAGTAGATGTGTATGCGCAACAAGGAGTTCCTGAAGGAGTCAACTTCTATTTTGGGACAGATAATTTAGGAAGAGATTTATTTTCACGTGTTTTATACGGGACACAAACTTCATTAATTATCGCCTTTGCTGCGGCTTTGTTTGATATTACTATCGGAGTGACTTATGGAATTATTTCTGGATGGTTTGGAGGACGGGTAGATACCGTTATGCAACGATTCTTAGAAATTATTTCAGCAATTCCAAACTTAATTATTCTTGTTTTAATGTTATTAGTGATGAAACCAGGTCTCGTTTCGATTATCGTTGCGATTGGGTTTACGAGTTGGGTAACAATGGCTCGTGTTGTCCGTGCGCAAACATTAAAACTAAAAAATCTTGAATATATTTTAGCTTCTCGTTCTTTAGGGACAAAGCTTTTGGAAAAATTGCCTTCAAGCATTTACTACCGAATATGGCAGGATTGATTATTATTCAAACCATGTTTTCAATTCCTTCAGCAATCTTCTTTGAAGCTTTCTTAAGCTTCTTAGGAATTGGGATTCCAGTTCCGGCTGCGTCACTCGGTTCGCTGATTAATGGAGGATATAAAACATTCCGTATTTATCCAAACTTAATGTGGTTCCCATCAGGAGTCCTCTGTGTTTTAATGATTAGCTTTAACTTATTAGCAGACGGACTTCGTGATGCATTTGACCCGAAAATGAAAGATTAGGAGGATTCGAATGAGCGAAACAATTTTATCTATTGAAAACTTACGAATCCACTTCAAAACTTTCGCAGGAGAAGTACAAGCGATTCGTGGAGTTAATCTTACCCTGCAAAAAGGGGAAACTCTAGCTCTAGTAGGAGAATCAGGATCTGGAAAAAGTGTGACTGCTAAAAGCGTTATGCAATTGTTGTCAAACAATGCGAGGGTTAAAGAAGGATCTATTCTATTTAAAGGAGAGAATCTCTTAGAAAAAAGCGAACGTGAAATGCAATCCATTCGCGGGAAAGAGATTGCGATGATCTTCCAAGATCCAATGACCTCTTTGAATCCAACCATGAAAAATTGGACGGCAAATTGCAGAAGTGATTATTAAACACGAAAAAGCTTCAAAAGAAGAAGCGTATAAACGTGCAGAAGAATTACTAGATCTTGTAGGAATTCCAAATCCGAAAGAACGGATGAAGCAATATCCTCACCAATTTTCTGGTGGGCAGCGTCAACGGATTGTGATTGCGATTGCACTAGCATGTAATCCTGATATTTTAATTGCCGATGAACCAACAACCGCTTTAGATGTGACAATTCAAGCACAAATTTTAGAGCTATTAAAAGAATTGCAATGTAAATTCCAAATGGCCATTATCTTTATTACGCATGACCTTGGGGTTGTGGCCAATGTCGCAGACCGTGTTGCTGTTATGTATGCAGGTAAAGTTGTTGAAGTCGGAACTTCTGATGAAGTTTTCTATAATCCTCAACATCCGTATACATGGGGCCTCCTTCGTTCGATGCCGACTTTACATACCGGAGATACTCTTTACGCGATTCCAGGTTCACCACCAGATTTATTAGATCCACCTAAGGGAGATGCCTTTGCACTTCGTAGTGATGTGGCGCTTGAAATCGACCGCATAAAAGAACCGCCAATGTTTCAAGTATCTAAGACGCATTTTGCAGCTACTTGGCTACTGGATCCGCGTGCGCCAAAAGTAGAAGTGCCTGAGGAGATTTTGAGAAGACGTAAAATCTTTTTTGGAGAAGGAGGTGCGTCTAATGACTAATACAACTGAAAAGAAGAAACTGGTTGAAGTGAAACATTTAAAGCAGTATTTTGGCACAAAGAAAAATCTCGTAAAAGCCATTGATGATATTTCCTTTGACATATACGAAGGAGAAACTTTCGGGTTAGTAGGAGAATCAGGTTCTGGAAAATCAACAACAGGAAGAGCGCTGTTACGCCTATACCAACCGACAGATGGGGAAATCCTTTTTGAAGGGAAAGATATTGCGACACTAACAAAAGGGAAGGAACTACTTGAGTTTCGAAAAGAAGCACAGATGATTTTCCAAGATCCTTACGCTTCACTAGATAGCCGGATGAAGGTGCGTGATATTATTGCAGAAGGTATTGATATTCATCATTTGGCTGCAACAAAAGAAGAACGAAACCAAATGGTCGATGAGTTGCTAGAAACGGTGGGGCTAAACCGAGAACATGCCAACCGTTATCCGCATGAATTTTCAGGAGGTCAACGTCAACGAATCGGGATTGCCAGAGCGCTCGCCTTAAATCCAAAATTCATCGTTTGTGATGAGGCAATTTCTGCACTAGACGTTTCCATTCAAGCACAAATTGTGAATTTGCTAAAGAAACTCCAGAAAGAAAAAGGACTCACTTATCTCTTTATTGCCCATGATTTATCCATGGTGAAATATATTAGTGACCGGATTGCTGTCATGTATCGTGGCCGTATTGTGGAAATGGGCTCTGCGGAATGTGTCTATACGAATCCACAACACGCCTATACGAAGAGTTTGCTATCCGCTATTCCTCTACCCGATCCTCGTGAAGAGAAAAATCGAAAACGGATTGTTTACAAAGGTGAAGATTTCGATGAGAATGCTACTCTGCAAGAAGTGGAACCTGGTCATTTCGTTTTAAGATAATGAAGAAATAGAGGAAAATCGTACTTTTTATGGAAGGTATAGACATTTTTGGTAGAATTCTGTAAAATAACAGTACTATCTGATTTAATAGATAGTCCGCTTTCGAATGCGGATGAATAAGGTTTGAGGATTTGATTGTATTTCCTCCTAGGAAACCTTAATGAGAAGGGAGAGAAAGTTATGTCAAATCAAGTGGTTTTTGATAAAGTAGCTCAATTGATTGCAAACCGTTTTAGCGTTGACGCTTCAACAGTAACGGAAGGCATGACATTCCAACAAGACTTAGGCGCAGATTCACTAGATGTCGTGGAATTAGTTATGGAATTAGAAGATGAATTTGGAATTCAAATTTCTGATGAAGATGCAGAAAACATCACAACAATTGGAGACGCAGTGAATTATATCGCTGAACATCAAGCTTTAATATTCAAAAAAAGGATGGTAGATTTTTTTCTACCATCCTTTTTTTATTAACAAAGAAATAAAAAATATTCACGATGTTCACAAATTAAATACAATTTTCTACATAATGTGTACAAAATATTGAAAGGACGCGGTTTTTCATAATTAAAAAAACAAAATGATAAAAAAATAATAAAAAAATAATGAGAAAGAAGATTTAAGGTTGCAGTGACATGGGAATAAGAGTAAATATCTAAGATATTCTAAAAACAAATCCAAAGTTGGAGGGAAACACATGAACAAAAAAGCAATTGCTGGTTTATTAGGTGCTGCTTCTTTAGTAACTTTAGCTGCATGTAATAACAACAAAGCGAATAACGCTAGTGGGGAGTCTGCTGCAAAAGCATCAGAACGTAAATTCCCAACGGAAGTATCAAATGAAGGGACAGTTGTAAAAGGTGGAACAATTAACTATGCGATTGTATCTGACTCACCATTTAAAGGGTTAATCAACCCATTACTATCAATTGATAATGCCGACGGTGCATTAGAAGATTTTGCTTTTGCAAACTTATTCGAATTCGATGAAAACCAACGCATCAAAAAAGATGGCGGTATGATGGAATTCACTTTAGACAGAGAAAAGAAAACTGTAACATTAAAATTACGTTCTAAAGACTACAAATGGTCTGATGGACAACCTTTAACAATCGATGACTATATCTTTACTTATGAATTTATCGGGCGTAAAGACTATGACGGAGTTCGTTACGATGAAAATGCTGAAAATGTTGTTGGTATGGAAGAATTCCACGCAGGAAAAGCAGATAAAATCTCAGGACTTGAAAAAGTGGATGACCAAACAGTTGTAATCCACTTGAAAGAAGTGTATCCAGCTTTAGAAAAAGGTGGAAATGCGATTATGGGTAGTATCTTGCCAAAACATGTTTTCAAAGATATGACTTATGAACAAGCAGTAACTTCAGATGCAGCTCGTACTAAAGTTGTAGGGTAATGGACCATTCATCGTTGACAAAGTAGTTCCAGGGGAGTCTGTAACATTCAAGAAAAACCCATACTACTATAAAGGCGAACCTAAAGTGGACGGCGTAAAAGCAGATATCGTATCTCAAGATTCAATCGTTCAAGAAATGAAAGCTGGTAAATATGACTTCGCTAAAATGCCTTCAGACCAATATGATGCTTATAAAAACTTATCAAATATCACATTAATTGGTGACATCACAAACAGTATTTCTTACATTGGTTTCAATATGGGTCACTATGATAAAGAAAAAGCTGAACATGTATTTGAACCTTCTAAGAAGATGAGTGATCCAGCTTTACGTAAAGCCATCGCTTATGCATTAGATAATGAACAAGTAGCTAACGAAACTTACCAAGGTTTACGTACTGCAGCAAATACATTATTAACACCATTCTTTCGGTGAAATCTATGCGGATAAATCAGAAGTCCCAGGATTCACATACAACCCTGAAGAATCTAAAAAAATCTTAGCGGATGCAGGATACAAAGATACGGATGGAGACGGTTATGTTGAAGACAAAGAAGGAAAACCATTAACAATCACATTATTAGTGCCAGTAGGTAGCCAAACAGATGATGCTGTTATTCAACAATACATCGAATGGTGGAAAAATGTTGGTCTACGCGTAGAGTTATTAAACGGCCGTGCATTAGAATTTAACGCATACGCTGAAAAATTAACAAAATATGCGGATGACTACGATATGTGGTTAGGTGGATTTCACAATTGGTTACAACCCTGATCCCAGATGGATTATATGGACCAAAAGCTCGTTTCAACTTCTCACACTATGTAAATGATGAACACACTAAATTAATCGATGAAATTGCTTCTGAAGCTTCATTCGATCAAGCTAAACGTGTTGAGTTATTCAAACAATGGCAAAAATTCGTATTCGAAAATCCATTCCAAGTTCCACGTTTCAACACTTACTCATTAACAGCAGTAAACAAACGTGTGAAACACGTAGATATTGCTCAAGGTAAAGAATCTGGATGGGAACAAGTAGAATTACTTTCTGATACTGGTGTTGCTGACAAATAATTGAATGAAATTTCATTTTAAGACCTTGCTTTTTGCAAGGTCTTTTTGTATAAAAAGAAGTTTTTAAAAGAAAAGAGTTCTTAATGAAATATAGTCTAAATCAGGTACTTAAAAATAAAGTTAAAAAAAGAATATAGATTTTTTTCTTGCAAATAATTAAAAATTCTGTTAAAAATTAACATCAAGAATTAATTTGTCAGACAATTCATCTGAAGTTAGGATGGACTTGAAGTCTGAGAGTGGAGGAAAAAAATGAAAAAGAAGAGCTTATTATTCTTATCAGCTGCAGCGGCAGCAGTAACATTAGCAGCATGTGGGAATGCTAATAATGGAAATAGTGGAAACACTTCATCTGAACCAGCAAAAGCAAGTTCAAAATCAAAATTCAATTCAGAAGTTACTCATGAAGGAACTGCAATTAAAGGCGGAACATTAAAATACGCTTTAGTAGCAGCTTCACCATTCAGTGGTATTTTCATTGATGAATTATCAACAAACACGACTGACTCATCAATTGCAAGTCAAGTAGACCAATCAATGTTTGAATATGATGAAAACCGTAAATTAACAAATACAGGTTTAGCTTCATTAGAATTAGACGTTGAAGGGAAAACAGCAACTGTAAAATTAAATGCAAAAGACTATAAATGGTCAGATGGACAACCGTTCACTATCGACGATTATATCTTTGCGATCGAAGCAATCGGTCATAAAGACTATACAGGTTCTCGTTATAACGACCGTTACCAAAACATTGTTGGAATGAAAGACTTCCACGAAGGCAAATCAGATAAAATCTCTGGTGTGGAAAAAGTGGATGACTATACAGTGAAAATTCACTTTGAAAAAATGTTACCATCAATGCAATTAGCAGGTGGTGCAATTCCAGCATACACAATGCCAAAACATATCTTCAAAGATATTCCAGTTAAAGATTGGGAACAAAGTGACTATGTTCGTGGTACAAAAGTAGTCGGCTTAGGACCGTTCACAATTGAATCAATCGTGCCAGGGGAATCTGTAACCTTAAAAGCAAACGAAAACTTCTATAAAGGTCGTCCTAAAGTAGATAAAATGGTGATGCAAGTAGTTTCTCCAGACTCAATCGTTTCAGAAATGAAAGCTGGAAACTACGATATCGCAAGCATGCCAAGTGCTCAATACGAAGCATTCAAGGATTTAACAAACGTAACATTCTTAAGCTCATTTGCGCCTTCTTATGAATACATTTCATTCAAATTAGGAACATTTGATAAATCACAAGGTAAAAACGTAACGAATCCAAAAGCAAAAATGAGCGATCCTGCGCTTCGTCAAGCCATCGGTTATGCATTAGATATCGATTCAGCTGGTGAAAACTTATATCACGGATTGAACTATGGTACAAACTCTATCATCTTACCATTCTTCAAAGACGTATATAACAAAGAGCAAGAAGGATTTACTTATAACCCAGAGAAAGCAAAACAATTATTAGATGAAGCGGGTTATAAAGATGTTGATGGTGACGGAATCCGTGAAAATAAAGATGGTTCTAAATTAACGATTAACTTTGCTGCGCGTACTCGTGACGCAGCGAATGAATCATTAATCCAACAATACTTAATTTGGTGGAAAGAAGTTGGTTTAGATGTACAACTTTATACAGGTCGTACAATTGAATCAAATAACTTCTACGTTAAAATTCAAGCAGATGATCCAGAAATCGATATGTTCGCTGGTGGTTGGGGAACAGGTTATGATCCAAACCCATCTAACTTGTTTGGTGAAACAGCTAAATTTAACTTCTCTCGCTATGTAAATGAAAAAGGTACTGAAATTATGAAGAAAATTTCTTCAACAGACGCTTTTGACGATGCGAAAAATAAAGAGTTCTACAAAGAATGGCAAGCATATGCTAAAGATGAAGCTTTCATGATTCCAACTTTAGTAGGGGATAGTGTAACTGCTGTTAATAAACGTGTGAAATACTATGACACTTCAATTGCAACAAGTGGTTCTAAATCTCAAGTTTACCAAATCGAATTGACTTCTGAAGATGGAGCAAAAATAATAAAAATGAAGACAAGTCTAGGAAATTTCCTAGGCTTGTTTTTGTTTTTGAAAAATTTTTTTCAAAAAAATGAGTAAAAAAATGATGAAAATTAAAAATAAGATTAAAAAAACACTTGCAATTTGATAAAAAAATCAAGTATTATATTCCCAACATAAATTTATGGATTCGAAATAAGCGCAAAACAAAAAGAACGGAGAATGAATATGAACAAGAAAAAATGATGATTTTATTTTTCTGCAACGGCAGCTTTAACCTTAGCTGCTTGTGGTGGAAATAATAGTAGTTCGTCGTCAACAAGTACTGAAGCTGGTACAGCCAAAACGAAGTATGCATCAGAAGTCACTCATGAAGGCACACCGATTAAAGGTGGCACATTAAAATATGCTATCGTATCTTCATCACCGTTTTCTGGAATTTTTGCAGATGAGTTATCTCAAGTCACTACTGATTCAACTATCGGGGGTCTTATAGATGAAAGCATGTTTGAATATGATGAGAACCGTAAATTAACCAATACGGGTCTAGCAAGTATTGAATTTGATGTTGAGAACAAAACAGCAACAGTTACTTTAAATTCAAAAGAATATAAATGGTCGGATGGCCAACCAGTGACAATCGATGACTATATCTTCGCTTATCAAGCTATCGGAAATAAAGATTATACAGGTGTTCGTTACGACGGTGATTTTAAAAATGTCGTAGGAATGGAAGAATATCACAATGGAAAAGCAGATAGTGTTTCAGGCCTTGAAAAAGTGGATGATTACACGGTGAAAATTCACTTCAAAGAAATGAGCCCGTCAATGCAATTAGCTGGAGGTTCTGTTTCTGCATACATTATGCCGAAACATATCTTTAAAGATATTCCTGAAGCAGAGTGGGAACAAAGTGATTACGTTCGTGGTAAAAAATTCGTTGGACTAGGACAATTCAAAATTGATTCTATTGTAGCCGGAGAATCTGTGACACTCGTTCCAAATGAACACTATTATAAAGGTGTAGCAAAAGTTGATAAAGTCGTAATGGAAGTCGTTTCACCAGATAATATCGTGTCAGAAATGAAAGCTGGTAATTACGATATCGCGACAATGCCAAACGCACAATATGAGGCTTATAAAGATTTAACAAATGTAACTTTCTTAAGTTCACAAGAATCAGCCTATGAATATATCGGTTTCCACTTAGGAAAATATGATACTGCTACAGGTAAAAACGTAACAGATCCAAATGCAAAATGAGTGATCCAAACTTACGTCAAGCGATGGCGTATGCACTAGATGTTGAAGCAGCAGGTCAAAACTTGTATAACGGATTACAACATGCCACAAATTCTATTATCATTCCGTTCTTTAAAGATGTTTATAATAAAGACCAAGAAGGATTTACTTACAATCCTGAAAAAGCGAAACAATTATTGGATGAAGCAGGTTATAAAGATGTGGATGGAGATGGACTTCGTGAAAACAAAGACGGTTCTAAGTTGAAAATTACTTTTGCAGCTCGTACACGTGACGAAGCCAACGAATCATTAGTACAACAATACTTAAACTGGTGGAAAGAAATCGGTTTAGACGTTCAACTATACACAGGACGTACGATTGAATTGAACTCATTCTATGATAAAATCCAAGCGGATGATCCAGAAATCGATGTGTTTGCAGCAGGATGGTCAACAGGTTACGATCCAAACCCAGAAGGATTGTTCGGGGAAACAGCGAAATTTAACTTTGAACGTTATGTAGATCCAGAAGGAACTGCAATCATGAAGAAAAAAATCAGTTCGACAGAAGCATTCGACTCAGCGAAAAACATTGAGTTCTACAAAGAATGGCAAAAATACGTTCATGATAAAGCGTTTATCTTCCCAACGTTAGTCGGAGAATCGATTACTGCTGTTAACAAACGTGTGAAATACTTCGATGTTAACTTAGGTAGTCAAAAATCAGCTCTATATCAAATCGAATTAACGAGTGATACAGCAGCGAAATAAGGTTTCAAAAAAAGACTGGCACTGCCAGTCTTTTTTTGTTCCTATAGAAAAAAAGCTTTAAAAGAAAGATCAATTGGAAGATTATTGTTTCATTTTTTTAGAATCAATCAAAAATTAAAAATAACATGAGAAAAGTTAATTTTTTTGCTCATAAATAATAGCATTCAAGGCTAATTCATGGTAAACTAAAAAAATACGTTGTATTTGCGCTGGAATTGTCTTACAATTTGCATTCAAGCCGGAATCAACGTATAATGGAAACAATGTTTATTATTTTAAAAATACAAATAGTTACACTACAAAAAAATAAGGAGGAATCGGATTTGACAATTGATAAGCCACTATTAGAAATCAATAACTTGCACGTTGGTTTCCGTATCAAAGATGATTTTTATGATGCAGTAGATAATGTATCTTTAACATTAGAAAAGAATGAAATTTTGGCCATTGTTGGGGGAGTCAGGATGTGGGAAATCTACACTAGCGACAACTATCATGGGATTACACAATAAAAAAACAACACAAAGATTACTGGAGACATTATTTATAATGATGTGAATTTAGTAAACTTAAATGAAGCGTTATATAACAAAATTCGCGGAAATGATATCGGAATGATTTTCCAAGATCCATTGGCTTCATTAAATCCTTTGATGACGATTGGTGCTCAAATCGACGAAGCTCTTTATTATCATACAGATTTAAATGAAAAAGAACGTACAGAACGTGTATTAGAATTGTTAGGACAAGTAGGGATTCCAAACCCACAACGTACTTTCAAACAATACCCACATGAATTATCAGGTGGGATGCGTCAACGTGTGGTTATCGCGATTGCATTATCATGTAAACCACCAATTATCATTGCCGATGAACCGACAACTGCCTTAGACGTAACCATCCAAGCGCAAATCTTAGACTTATTAAACGATATCCAAAAAGAAACAGAATCTGGAATCATCTTAATCACTCACGACCTTGGAGTAGTAGCAGAAACTGCTGACCGTGTAGCCGTGATGTATGCTGGACAATTTGTAGAAGTGGCACCGGTTGCTGAATTGTTTACAAATCCAAAACATCCTTACACTCGTTCATTACTACAATCAATCCCACAAGCGGGTTCAGAAGGTCAAGAATTACACGTAATCAAAGGAACGGTGCCACCATTACCAAAATTACCACGTAAAGGTTGCCGTTTTGCTCCACGTATTCCGTGGATTCCAGCAGACGCTCACGAAGAAGATCCAACACTTCACGAAGTTGGGCCAAATCACTTCGTTCGTTGTACTTGTTATAAACATTTCCATTTTGAAGGGGAGGAAGCATAATGAGCGGTTTTGTAACCATTGAAGATTTAAAAGTTCACTATCCGATTCGTAGTGGCTTTCTTTAACCGAGTAACGGATCATGTTTATGCGGTTGACGGAGTGTCACTTGAAATTGAAGAAGGAAAAACATACGGTCTTGTTGGAGAATCAGGTTCTGGGAAATCAACTATTGGTAAATCGATTATTGGTCTCGAACACGTAACAAGCGGTAAAGTAATTTACGAAGGACAAGACGTAACAAACAAAGCACGTCGTCGTACTTCAGACTATAACCGTAACGTACAAATGATCTTCCAAGATTCACTATCAAGTTTTAACCCTAAAAAACGTATTTTAGATATCGTGGCTGAGCCATTAAGAAACTTCGAACGTTTATCTCCAGAAGAAGAGAAAAAACGCGTGATCGAATTAATGGAAATCATCGGTTTATCTGAAGAAGCATTATTAAAAATACCCACACCAGTTCTCAGGTGGTCAAAGACAACGTATCGGTGTTGCTCGTGCTTTAGCAAGTAACCCTCGTTTAATCATCGCCGACGAACCAGTATCAGCGTTAGACTTATCTGTACAAGCGCAAGTGTTAAACTACATGAAACGTATCCAAGATGAGTTCAACTTAAGCTACTTATTTATTTCCCATGACCTTGGGGTTGTGAAACATATGTGTGATGAGTTATTTATTATGTACCGTGGACGTTTCGTAGAAACTGGACGTGCTGAAGATATTTATGCAAATCCACAACATATTTATACAAAACGTCTATTATCTGCGATTCCGGTTATCGATCCAGAAAACCGTGAAGCAAACAAACTTCGTCGTAAAGAAGCTGAGAAATTCTATCAAGAAAATCAAAAACTTTATTATGATGAAAACGGTCGTGTATTCGACTTACAAAAAATCTCAGACACACATGCTGTTGCATTAAATCCAAAAGGAGGAAACTAATTATGTGGAAAACCATTTTACGTCGTGTGTTATTGATGTTGCCACAAATCTTCATCCTTAGTGTGTTAGCATTCTTAATCGCGAAGATGATGCCAGGGGATCCATTTACAGGTTTAATTACTCCAGAAACGGATCCAAATACAATTGAAGCTTTACGTGTGAAATCTGGATTCTATGATCCACTTCCTGTACAATATTGGAACTGGATTTCTAAAGCTTTCCGCGGAGACTTCGGTCAAAGTTATACTTACAAATATGAAGTTACAAAATTAATCGGTGAACGTATTGGTAACACAGTTTGGTTATCATTATTAACATTGATTTTAACTTACTTAATTGCATTACCATTAGGGATGATTGCAGGTCGCTACCAAAACTCTTGGGCTGACAAAGCAATCGTAGTATATACATTCATTACTTACTCAATCCCAGTATTCGTATTCGCCTTAGTATTATTATGGTTATTTGGTTATACATTAGGTTGGTTCCCAACTCGTGGTTCTGTCGATTCAGACGTCGTGAGCGGAACATTAGCTTACTACTTGAACAAATTCCACCACTTAATTCTACCAGCGTTTACGATGGCGATTCTTTCAACTACTGGTACGATTCAATACTTACGTACAGGGGTTATCGATGCGAAAAGCCAAGACTATGTTCGTACTGCACGTGCGAAAGGGGTTCCTGAAAATGTTGTGTTCAACCGCCACATCTTCCGTAACTCAATCTTACCGATTGCAGCTTTCTTAGGATATGAATTCACTGGTTTAATCGGTGGTTCTGTGTTTATCGAAAACATCTTCTCATATCCAGGAATGGGGAACTTATTCGTATCATCTATTACAGGACGTGACTACTCAGTAATCTTAGCGTTACTATTACTATTTGGTACAGCGACACTTTTAGGTACGCTATTATCAGATATTATTATGAGTATTGTAGACCCACGTGTTCGTGTACAATAATAAAAGGAGGAGTAGCAAATGGAGCAAAATAATGTAAATACAGTTGAAGAAACTGTCGTTGAAGAAAGCACCGTATCTACACCGCCTGCTGGTTTTCAGGTTATTGTACGGGAGTTTTTAAAAGATAAAATTGCCTTAACAGCGTTAATTTTATTAGTGTTAATTTTCTTAGTGATCTTTATTGGACCAATGTTTATTAATGAAGATACAGCTCTTAAAGTAAACATTTTAGGTCGTTATAAAGCCCCATCAAATGCGCACATTTTAGGGACTGACGAAAGTGGTCGTGACGTTTTAGCCTTATTAATTATCGGGGCTCGTAACTCAGTATTAATCGGTTTCTCAGTTACAATCTTGACATGTATCATCGGTATCATCGTTGGATTGATTTCTGGTTACTACGGTAAATGGGTGGACACAACTTTAATGCGTGTCGTTGACTTTATCATGATCTTACCAACATTGATGATCATCATCGTGTTCGTAACAGTGATTCCAAACTACACAATGTTCCACTTCGTATTTATCATGACAGCCTTCTATTGGGTAGGTTCTGCTCGTTTATTCAGAACACGTACTCTTCAAGAAGCAAGTTTAGATTATGTAAATGCGTCTAAAACATTAGGGTCTAGCGACTTTAGAATTATGTTCCGTGAAATCTTGCCAAACTTAAGTTCATTAATTATCGTTAACTTAATCTTACGTTTAGCAGGGAACATTGGTATTGAAACAGGGTTAACTTACTTAGGTTTCGGTTTACCATTTACAACACCATCTCTTGGTACATTAATCTCTGCAGCGAAAAATGCGGACATCATCGAAAACAAATTATGGGTTTGGTTACCAGCCACAATCTTAATCTTAATTATGATGTTATGTATCAACTATGTTGGTCAAGCTTTACAACGTGCAGCGGATTCTCGCCAACGTTTAGGGTAATCATAAAACAGCAAAAGAGATTGAAGGAAACTTCAGTCTCTTTTTTTGTGCGCAAAAGGCCAAACAGAAAATTTTTTCGTACCTAATAGAGAAGAAAAGTTTAGGATTTCGATGTTTGGTTGTGAAATAGAAGGGAATCTAGTAAAATAGAGAATACAAATGGAGAAAGGAGTGGCCACGATGTACGTAAGTGAATCATTTGAAATGGTATTAAAGAACCGTGAATTGAAACTGGATAAGAAAGATTTAGGCAATGACGGAATTGCGTTTCTGGGTCTGTATTCAGAAGGAGAAGATGAGTTTCCGTTTAGCGTCGTGTTTGATGATAGCCAGGACCGTACCGATTACCAAATCACTTATGAAGGAATCGGAAATGGAAAAGACTTAGGTTTAGATTTATTCGATGTACTTTTTACCATTAATCGCTTAAACCAGGAGTTAGTGGCCTACTATACGCTACTAATGGATCCAGACGGTGAACTTTTTATTCGCTATGTGGGAAGAGTAACTCCATTTGAAACTTTCACTTTGTATGAATTACTCGTGATTGGTTCAAAATTGCCTCAGAAGTACGAAGAACATTATTAGAGTTAAAGGATGAGAACGATATTTAAGAAGTATTCCGATTTGATAAAGCCATTTGACATTATTATTGTACTCGTGTTATTGGTCTTATCATTTTTACCAAATGCAATTTATGCTTACCAACAAGCAACCGTCAAAGAGGAAGCCAAAATATATGCCATCATTACCATTGATGGGGAGGAAGTTCTGCGCATCGAGTTGAGCGAAAACACGCCTCGTGAAGAGTTTTATTTTGAACCTCATGATGATCAATATAATATTATCGAAGTTGATGGAACTAGAATTAGAGATAAAGAGGATAATAGCCCCGATCAGATTGCTGTGAATACGGGCTGGATTTCTAAACCGGGACAGACCAGCATCTGCTTGCCACATGGGCTGATGATTGAGATTGTCTCAACCGAGCCTGCCAATAGTGATAATGACACCATTATCCCATTATAGAAATATGTAAAGTTCGCTGCAGTTGTAGCGAACTTTTTTGCTATCTCGACAGTTCCCTTTCCAAGGAGGAGAGTATTTTGCCCGTAGCCTTAGCGTTTGTCAAATGGATTAAAATCAAACAGTGCATTTTTTATAACCCAAGACTATTTCGGAGTTTTTGGTAAGAATATCCTACTAGTAAGAATTTCTCTATGAAGTAGACGATGAGGAGAATCAAGCAGATTTTATAATAGCAGTAATGGGGGCTAGCATTCAAAGTGAATTACGTACTCTTGAAAATTTATTTTCTAGAGTACGTTTGAATCTTGAAAGAGCTTGAGACCATGGCTCAAGCCGTTGCCCCATTACCGCTATTATAAAAAATCCGCAAGGATTCGAATCATCGTCATTATTAAATTCATACAGAATTATTTTTATAGAAGAGAAGCTACCCATTATTTTATAAAAAACTCACGAAAGAACGCTGGAATATGGTATTATAGTGAAATAAGGAGGAATGCACTGTGCGAATTATTTCAGGAGAATTTGGCGGAAGACGCTTAAAGGCAGTACCGGGCCAAAATACTCGTCCGACGACTGACAAGACAAAAGAATCGCTCTTCAATATTTTGGGTGGTTATTTTGACGGAGGAGTCATGCTCGATATGTACAGTGGAAGCGGAGCCGTTGCCATTGAGGCCGTTTCTCGTGGGATGGACCGTGCGTTTCTATTCGAGAACAATCGCCTTGCACAAAAGACGATTGAGCAAAATATCGAGATTACAAAATCTCCCGAGCAATTTCATTTAAAACGACAAAACGTGAAACAAGGACTCAAAACCATTGCAAGTGACCCAGCGTTTGAACCGTTCGAGTTGGTCTTTATGGACCCACCGTATCGCTTGCAAGAAATTGTAAAAGACATTGAGCAGTTGCAAGAACTCAACCTTCTTTCCTCAGACTCTGTGATTGTCTGCGAGGTGGACAAGGAAGTGCAACTTCCAGAGCGAATTTTAGAATTTGAGCAATATAAGCGCGTGGAGTACGGGATTACAGCCTTAGTGTTTTTTGACCGTGCGACTAGCGAAGAGGAGGCTTAGTATGAGAAAAGCGGTAGTAGCAGGAAGCTTCGATCCGATTACGAATGGGCATTTAGATATTATCGAGCGAAGCAGTGAGCTCTTCGATGAAGTGATTGTGGTTTTATCGCATAATGTTCAGAAAAAAATTATTTATTTTCATTAGACGAGCGAAAAATCATTGGTCGAAAAAAAGTGATTGCGCATGTATGCAATGCTAGAGTGGTAGCCGTAAGTGGAGGATTAACCGTAGAGGCTGCGGCCAAGTTGGGAGCAAGCGTTCTTGTGCGCGGGGTTCGAAATGCGACTGACTTCGAATATGAAGCGACTCTTGCATCTCATAACCGTGTTCAAAACGGGGAAGTTGAAACGGTTCTTTTGCTCAGTAAGGAAGAATACCGATTTGTAAGCTCTTCGATGATGAAGGAATTGGCACGTTTTGGTGGGGATGTCAGTTCTTTTGTCCCTGAAGTTGTAAAAAGCGCCTTAGAAGAAAAGTATACGGATGCGCCAGAGAGAAAGATTAGAATGGATGAGGAGATTACAAATGTCGAAGTCTAAAAAATTTTTTTATATTATTTTAACGGTTATTTTGTTAGCGATTATTTCATTCATTCCAATTCCGTATGTCATTGAATCTCCCGGAACGGCTGAAGATGTATCTCAGTTTCTAACGGTCAATGGGACAAAAGATGAAGAAGAAGGGACACTTCGAGTGCTGACGGTCTATATAGAGCAAGCAACAGTCCTAACTTCTTTAAAACAATTTTTCAAACATCATGAGATTTTACCTGAAGAAAAAGTGTTTGGAAACTATACTCCAGAAGAATATGATCGATTGCAAGAGTTCAGTATGCGAAATGCTCGTTCAAAAGCAGTTCGTGTCGCCTTTGAAGCAGCTGGAAAGTCAGTAGAAAGTAAAGTCAACGGTATTTTTTTGTCACTCGAGTGGATCAAAATTCTAATTTCCGTGATAAATTAAAAGTCGGTGATATCATTGAAACAATTGATGGAAAGAGACTTGAAAATACGGATGAGAGTCTTGAAGAACTACAAGATTATCTTTCTTCACTCCAACCAGGTCATTATTTATCGCTGATGGTCAAACGCGATGGAAAGTCCCAACTCATTCGGGAACAATTAAAAATGAACAGTCGTACTGGTAGAATTCGTTTAGGATTTGATGGAGAGATTGATGAAGACGTAACTTCGGATCCGTCGATTGAATTTGATCCGCATGGCGTCAGTGGTCCTTCAGGTGGTTTAATGTTTACGCTTGAAATCTATAATCAAATTACAAACAGCCATTTGAAAAAAAGGACATAATATTGCGGGGACTGGAACAATTGAATTAGACGGAAAAGTTGGAAGAATCGGTGGGATTGATAAGAAATTAGTAGCTGCGATTGAAGCTGGAGCCACTGTTTTCTTAGCACCGGATGATGAAATTACGGATGAGATGCGTGAGCGTTATCCAGATATTAAGACAAATTACGAAGAAGTCAAAGAAGCAGCTGAAAAGTTAGGGACGGATATTAAAATCTATCCTGTGAAAACTTTACAAGAAGCGATTGAGATTCTAAAAAAATCTATAACAGGAGAGTCATTTTTCTCATATCTTTAATTGGAGTAATCTTTTTAAGGAGTGAGCAAAATGGCTTTTTTTGATGCATGGAAAGATAAATGGGAAGAAATAGATTGGAAAATAAAAGTTGGTGTTTTATTTGTTTGCCTCATTATCGGGATGGGGCTTTTTTGGATGAGTCGCCAAGGGGAAGAGGTGGAAGAAGCTGCCACATCCCTAGCAGAGACAACCATTCTTCCTCAAGAGGTAGAAGATAAAACAACGGTTTCGACCGTCATTTATGTCGATGTAAAAGGAGAAATTCACCACCCCGGAGTCTATCAAATGAAAGCAGAAAGTAGAGTGAAAGATCTCATTGAGGCTGCAGGAGGGTTCACTCCATTAGCAGATGATCAAAAATTGAATTTAGCGCAACTCTTAGAGGATCAAATGGTGATTGTAGTCCCCAAAAAGGGAGAAGAAGTGAATTCGGAGCTCGCTCAAGCGCCCACGTCTCAAAAAAAGGAAGTTGGAAAAGAAGGCAAAGTCAATATTAATACAGCAACCGTTGAAGAATTGAAGACATTAAAAGGGATTGGGGAGAAAAAGGCAGAAGCCATTATAGAATATCGAAAGAAAAATGGATCCTTTAAAAACAAAGAAGAGCTGATGAAAGTGAGAGGGATTGGTAAGAAATTATATGAATCCTTTCAGGAAAGAGTGATTGTCCAATGATTTACTTTGTTCTTGCATGCGTGTTTGGGACGGCGATGGTCGTTTTTTCAGTCGGGAAAGTGGGCTTTGCTCTTCCTTTACTGCTAATCGTAGTGGGTCTAATCCGTGAACAATCAGTACGAAAAAAAGCAATGGGTCTAATAGTCGTTGGAATTTTTCTATTCGCTCATTCTATTATGTCCAGGCTATTACACAAACCCCTTTTCACCCTTCACAACCTCTTCATGGGCAAATGATATTAAATCCCCATCACCTCAAAGTGAATGGGGATTTGTTAACAGGAACTGCTCTTTTAGAAGCAGAAGGAAAGAGTGAAACAGTATTTTTTCGCTATATTTTGGCTTCGAAAGAGGAGCAAAAGGAATTTCTAGAACTGAATCATGTGGTAAAGGTATCTGTTGAAGGAAGTATTGAGGAAATCGAACCTGCTCGAAATAAAGGGAATTTCGATGCGAAAAATCACTATTTGAGTTTGGGGATTCTTCATTCTTTCAAAATTGAGAGCCTATCAAGTAGAAAAGTCGCTGTCAAAGGAATCCATGCATCTATTGAGAATCTCCGTTTTTGGTTGCTACATCAAGTGCGCATGCAGAAGGAAAATCAGGTGAAACAATATACATTAGCATTGCTTCTTGCGGAAAAATCAGGATTTGATGAAGAAGTTTGGGAACGGTATAAACAACTAGGGATTCTGCATGTATTAGCGATTTCGGGGCTTCATATTTCGCTAATGGTTTCGGTTCTGCAAAAGTTTTGTTGGAGGTGCGGGATTACCCGTGAGAAAACGGATGGTGTATTAATGTGCTTTGTTCTGTTCTATGGCTTTGTTATCGGATGGGGCATTAGTGGGACACGCGCGATTGGAATGGTGATTCTCTCGATTCTTTTGAAACGATGGACACCTCTTCGTCGTCACTATCAACTGTGGAGCCTTTTAGGGATGGTTGTCGTGTCAATCCTCCTTTGGCCAGGAATTCTTTGGAATGTCGCGTTTCAATTAAGCTACGCGCTTAGTGCAGTAATTCTTCTATTATCCAAATGGCAAAAAGAGTGTGCTTCCTAAAGTCAACGCTTCATTATGGATTCCAATAGGAGTGAGTGTTATTGCGTTTGCCACTCGTCTGTCAATATTTCTTTTATTGGAATGTTCTCAGTATCGTGCTTACTGCATTATTTTCCCTATTGTTTGAAGGGGTTCTATTCCCCTTATTAACGATTTATTTGATTGCGGTATTATCGGGGTGGGGGGATTTTGTGGCTATTAGTTGCTTTCTAGGAGAAGCGCTTCTTTCGGGGCTCACGCAAGTATTAAGCTTTTGTCAGAAGTTCACTTTTACAAAGTTTACATTTGGGATTTGGGAATCATGGGAGTGGATCGGTTATTTTTTGCTGATTCTTTTCGCTCTTGTGCTATATGAACGAAGGAAGATGACGGTAAAAAAAGGACTCTTTTGTTTGGGGGCTCTTATTTTACTTCTGATAGAAGTTCCCTATCATTGGGGAAATGAATTAATAATGATAGATGTCGGACAAGGAGACTCGATTTTAGTAATGGCTCCAGGATGGAATCAAGCGACATTAATCGATACGGGTGGATTGAGCGATTTTGCCTCCAAAGAAGAATGGAAAAGGCGCAAGAGAAAACCTCAAGGAGACACAACCGTCATTCCTGCTCTTCAAGCAGAAGGACTTTCAGAATTGTCGCAAGTAATGCTTTCTCATGGAGACGAAGATCATGTCGGGAAATCTTCAAGCAATCTGCAAAAACAGATTAAAATTCAAAGAAATAGTGATTGGAAAAGGGATGGAGAAGATTCCATTGATGCAACAACTGAAAAGGGACTATCCGTCCATACGGTGGAAGTTGGTTTCTTCAGGAAACGAGTGGAAATGGAACCAAATGAAGTGGCAAATTCTGTGGCCTAAATACGTTTCCAAAGGAGAAAATGATGATTCAATTGTAGCTCTTCTAACGATTCAAAAGCATACCGTGTTACTCACTGGCGATGCTTCTGAAAAAGTAGAAGACAATATTCTAAAAGATACTCCCAATTTGAATTTTTCTATTTTAAAAGTGGGGCATCATGGAAGCCGAACGTCTACAAGCGAAGCATTGCTACAAAAAGCTTCCCCTTCTATTGCCTTAGTTTCTTGCGGGAAGAATAATCGTTATCGCCATCCTTCAATCGAGACGATAGGGAAGGCTGAAATGGCATACACGCTCATATTTTCCGCACGGATCAAGATGGCCAAATTCGTCTTGATTTTAGAAAAGAACAGATCGAAATTTCTACGAAACTCTCGAAAAAGTATCAGAAATTGAAAGAATAGACAAAGCCCACGTTTCAAGATAAACTTAAAGGACAGGAGGCGGAAAGATGGAATTTGAGAAACAACTCGATCGCATTAAAAACGGGCAAGTGAATCTGGTTTATTTAGTTCAAGGAAAAGAACCTTATTTACAAGAACTTGCACGGAAAGTGTTTTTAGAGACCATTGTGGCTCCTGAAGATCAAGACTTGAATGTGGGACGATTCAATATGGAGGAAGTCTCTATTCAAACAGCTATTCAAGATGCAGAGTCGGTTCCTTTTTTTGGAGAGAGAAGATTAGTACTGGTTGATAATCCAAGCTTTTTTACAGGGGAAAAAGAGAAAAAATCAATGGATCATCAATTAGAAAGATTGCAAGCCTATTTAGAAAACCCAATGGAAAGTTCTGTAATGGTATTCTTTGCTCCGTATGATAAGTTGGATCAACGAAAGAAAATCGTGAAACAGTTAAAGAAAGTGGCGGTTTTATTAGATGCTAGTGAACTAACGGAGAGAGATGTTAAACAGTATATTCAGGATTCATCTGCGTAACCACCAGTACTCAATCCAAGAAGAAGCGCTGGAGACCTTACTCGTTAAAACGCAATATTCACTAACGAATAGTATGAAAGAATTGGATAAACTGATGATTGCCTCCATTGATACAAAAATGATACCACTGGAATTAGTCGAGAGTTTAGTTGCCAAAACGTTGGAACAGAATATTTTTGAACTTGGGGAATCTATCTTGAAAAAAGAGGGAGTCAAGGCGCTCCAAATCTATCACGATATGTTACTACAAAAAGAAGACCCCTTGAAGATGAATGCGATTCTTTTAGGACAGTTTCGATTATTGCTTCAAGTATCCTACTTGAAAAGAGAAGGGTATCAAGAACCAGAAATTCAAAAGACACTGGGCGTACATCCGTACCGTGTGAAGATAGCCCTGCAACAATCCAGAAGATTTGGGTTGCCCGCTTTTAGAAAAGGCCTTTATGCAATTGGTCGACACAGAATATGCTCTAAAGACGAGTGTAGGCATTAAAGAGATGCAACTGGAATGGTTTATCCTACAGTTTTGCGCGTAGAAAACAATAAAATTCAAAAATATACAATATGGAGGAATATGTATGAGTCCAATGATTATTATTATCGCTGCAGTTGTAGTGTTAGTATTACTAAGTTATGTAAAGGTAAAAACAAACAATGTTTCTAATAGAGAAAGTTCCTATTCGAATACTAATCGTTCATCTAACGAAGAAGTAGAGTATATCCCAGAAGAACTCGAAGAACACTTACGTACATTAAAACGCGACGGTCGCCTTATTCAAGCAATCAAAGACTTACGTGACGAAACAGGAATGGGCTTAGCCGAAGCCAAACAATTTATCGATGACTTATCTGTCTAATAAAAGCAGAGTGCCAGGGAGGAATCCAAACCTCTTTCCCCGGCACTCTCTTTTTTTCTTTCCCTTAACCTTTGAATTGCCCGGGCTCTCTTTTCTTTCCCGAAGCAGTCCCTATTGATCGGACTTCTTTTTTTATCTCTGAAATCAAGCATAGGGTAAAATTCTTACGGATTCTACGGGTGAAATCTAAATAGAGGATAAACAAAAAAGAATCAGTTTATTGAAAGAATAGCAGGAATGTGCATTAAATGCGAATTAGCAGGAGTAGGAAGTCCTTCCGTACTCCTGCTTTGAGGCTTTAAAGGCGAGAGACCTAGGCTCGAGCCGTTGCCCCGCTATAACTCTTTCAATAATAAAACTGATTCTTTTCAGTTTATCCGATATAAAAATCTACCTTGAAGAAATCCGTAAGGATTTTACCCAACCAACAAGAAGCACCACTTCAATTTCAGAGCATAAAAAAAGAGCCTGAGATCAATTCTCAGGCTAATTATTATTTGCTTAATTTTGCAGCAAGACGTGATTTGTCACGAGAAGCTTTGTTTTTGTGGATTAATCCTTTAGAAGCAGCTCCGTCGATTGCTTTGTGAGCAGCACGTAATAATTCTTCAGCATTTTCAGCACCTTCAGCTACTGCAGCTTCGAATTTTTTGATAGCAGTACGCATAGCAGAAGTTTGTGAGTTGTTTGCTAGTGTTGACTTTTTGTTAGTACGAACACGTTTGATTTGTGATGCGATATTTGGCAATGGGTTCACCCCTCTTTCATTTTACATGTATAATCACTGATCAGTTGTTTCCAACACGGACTATTATACAAAAGTCCAGTATGAAATGCAAGCAAGGTATAGGGTTGGGAGGGTGCAAGCTGGCGGTAAATATTGTTTATTGATGGTATAATGGAAAAGAATCGAAAAAAGAGGTGAAGGTATGAATGAATTTAAACTAGTGGCTCCATATACGCCACAAGGAGATCAACCTCAGGCCATCCAGGAATTAGTGGAGGGGCTCAATAAGGGTGTTAAAGAACAGACACTTCTTGGTGCGACCGGTACTGGGAAGACATTTACGATTGCTAATGTGATTAAAGAAGTGAATAAGCCGACATTAGTGTTAGCTCATAATAAAACATTAGCAGGTCAATTATATGGAGAGTTAAAAGAGTTCTTTCCAGAGAATGCAGTCGAATATTTTGTTTCTTATTATGATTACTACCAACCAGAAGCTTATGTGCCTTCTAGTGATACTTATATTGAAAAAGAATCCAGTGTCAATGATGAAATCGATAAGCTACGTCACTCTGCGACAAGCGCGCTTTTAGAAAGAAGAGATGTCATTGTAGTTGCTTCTGTATCTTCTATGTACGGGTTGGTAAATCCAGAAGATTACCGCGATCATGTATTGTCTCTTCGTGAAGGAATGGAAATAGAAAGAGATGAGTTACTGCGCCGTTTAGTCGAAATGCAGTTTGAGCGCAATGACTATGATTTCAGAAGGGGAACATTCCGAGTGCGAGGCGATGTAGTCGAAATCTTCCTCGCGGGACATGATGCGACGGCATTTCGAATCGAGTTTTTTGGAGATGAAATCGAAGCGATTAAGGAAGTAGATGTGTTAACGGGAGAAATCAAGGCAACGGTAGAGCATGTTCCAATCTTCCCGGCAACGCACTTTGTCGCGAATGAAGACCAAATCTCTAAGGCGGTTGCAACGATTAAAGAAGAACTCGCCCTCCGCTTAAAAAAATTAAGGGACAATAATGAGTTGCTTGAAGCGCAGCGATTAGAGCAAAGAACCAATTACGATATTGAAATGCTCCTAGAGATGGGCTATTGTAATGGGATTGAAAACTACTCTCGCCATATGGATGGAAGAAAGCCAGGACAACCACCGTATACATTGCTTGATTTCTTCCCAGAAGATGCACTATTTGTCGTGGATGAGTCTCATATTACAATGTCTCAAATTCGAGGAATGTATAATGGGGACCGCGCGCGTAAGGAGCAGTTAATTAAGTACGGATTTAGATTGCCAAGTGCGCTAGATAATCGTCCGTTACGATTTGAAGAGTTCGAAGAAAAAGTTCCGCAGATTATTTATATTTCAGCGACTCCAGGGCCATATGAATTATCACATACGCCAAAAGTTACCGAGCAAATCATTCGTCCGACAGGCTTGCTCGATCCGCCTGTGGAAGTTCGTCCAATTAAAGGCCAAATTGATGACTTAATTAGCGAAATTAATTTACGTGTTGAACGCAATGAACGTGTCTTTATTACGACGCTTACGAAGAAATGTCTGAAGATTTAACAGATTACCTAGAAGAAGTAGGCATTAAAGTGAAGTATCTTCACAGTGATATTAAGACATTGGAACGTACTGAAATCATCCGAAACTTGCGATTAGGAGAATTCGACGTATTGGTCGGAATCAACTTGCTTCGTGAAGGTCTAGACGTACCAGAAGTTTCTCTGGTGGCGATACTAGATGCCGATAAAGAAGGCTTCCTGCGTAGCGAGCGTGCTTTAGTGCAAACGATTGGACGTGCCGCACGAAATGCAAATGGACGAGTGATTATGTATGCCGATAAGATTACAGACTCTATGCAACGAGCGATTGATGAAACCAATCGTCGTCGCAGTGTTCAAGAGGCTTATAATAAAGAACACGGTATTGTTCCGAAGACCATCGTGAAGAATATTCGTGATTTAATCGCGATTACTCATGAAGTGGAAAAAGAAGATGCTCCAAGCACTGCAAAAGACTTCAAGAAAATGTCGCAAGAACAAAGACGAGAAACCATCGAGTTGCTGGAATTGGATATGCGTGCAGCTGCCAAAGCACTAGATTTCGAAAAAGCAGCCGATCTGCGTGATGTGATTTTAGAGCTAAGAGCTGAGTATAAATTATAAGAGGGTTATTCAATGAAATGGAATTTAAAAGAAGACCTGACAGAACATGAAGGAGAAACAATTCTTAGTCATATAGAAGGTTTCTCCTTCTATATTGTCAGTGCCACAAAAGAAAAGGGATTAGAAATCATTGTTTTAGATGAGTTTAATGAGACGGTACACTTTGTTTGATGTAGAAACAACAGGAAGTAGTATTGCCCAAGCTCTTCGAGAAGAAGCCGGTGAAATTGCTACCAAGTGGATTCATCCTCTTCAGGGAGAACTGAGCGCCACGAGGGAAAAATGGACGAAGTGGATTCATAGTAATATTGTTCCTTTTAGTTCGCAACCGTTCAAAAGATCATCAGCTACGTTGTTTAGAGTGGAAGAGCAAGGAAAGTGCTATGCCTTGATGACGGAAATCCCGTTCCATAAATTAGGGGTTGCAAGTGAAGAGCGAGTGTTAATCTTGAATGTGAAAATTGATCCGGACACGAAGGAAAAGTTATTAACGAATGAAGGTTTCTTTGAAGTGTATCATATGAATAAAAAGCATTGGATTTCAATTGCGCTGAATGTATGCACAGATGAAGCACTCATCAAAGAGTGTGTTTATTTCAGCTACAAATGTGTTGCGAAAGAAAGACAATTCTTTACTTTCTAAAAGAGGTTCGTTATAATTTTCAACATAGCGTTTTAGCAAAAGGAGATTTTTTTATGGTAAATATTGCAATTGTAGGAGCGACAGGGGTCGTTGGAACAAAAATGATTGAACGTTTAGAGGAAAGCAACTTACAAGTAGACCACTTATATCTACTTGCATCAGCACGTTCAGCAGGGAAAGTACTACAGTTTAGAGGAAAAGAGTATGTAGTCGAAGAATTAACGGAAGACTCCTTCAAGCGTGATATTGACTACGCCATCTTCTCAGCAGGAGGCGGCACTTCATTGAAATTTGCGCCCATCGCAGAACGTGACGGCGTGATTGTCATCGATAACTCAAGCGCATGGAGAATGGATCCAGAGATTGATTTAGTCGTACCGGAATGTAACGCACCAACATTAGAGCGCAAAATTATCGCAAATCCAAACTGCTCAACGATTCAATCGGTAGTGCCATTACGTCCATTGCATGATGCTTTTGGATTGAAACGTGTAGCCTATACAACATACCAAGCTGTTTCAGGTTCTGGACAAGCAGGGATTAACGATTTAAGAAACGGGGAAAAAGGCGAAGCTCCAACCAACTATCCACACCCAATTTACAATAATGTATTGCCGCATATCGATGTATTTTTAGAAAACGGCTATACAAAAGAAGAAATGAAAATGATTCAAGAAACTCGCAAGATTCTTGGGCTGTCAGAAGACGTTGCGGTAACAGCCACTTGTGTGCGTGTACCTGTATATAACTCACACTCTGTAGAAATCAATGTAACTTTCGAAAAAGATACTACACCGGAAGAAATTCGTGCATTATTAGCAAAAGCACCAAGCGTAATCGTATTAGATAAACCTGAGGAAAATGTGTATCCAACACCATTACAAGCAACTGGACATGACGAAGTGTATGTGGGACGTATTCGCCGTGACATTTCTCAACCAAACAGCTTCCACATCTGGTGTGTGGGCGACAATATCCGTAAAGGTGCTGCGAGCAATGCCATCCAAATTGCGGAGTACATTGAAGCGAACGGATTACGTAAATAGGGAGTAAGACAAAAGCTAAAAAAGGACTCACAGTGTGTACTGACCCCAAAAAGTTAGACAATTAATTTAAGCAAAGGATTTAGTTCTGTATTGTACAGGACTAAGTCCTTTTAATTTTACTTTGATTCGTTTGTTGTTGTAATAATCAATATAATCTACGATTGCCTCCTCAAGTTCTTTTATAGATTTAAATTTCTTCTCGTAACCATAAAACATCTCTGATTTAAGAATTCCAAAGAACGACTCCATCATGCCGTTGTCCGTACTATTCCCCTTGCGGGACATAGATACCTGAATGCCCTTATCTTCTAAAAATTTATGATAAGAATAATGTTGGTATTGCCATCCCTGGTCACTGTGGAGAATAGTATTCTCATATTCTTCTTCTCTAAAAGCTTGTTCTAACATATTCTTTACTTGTTTTAAATTTGGCGAAGACGATAGAGTATACGTTATAATTTCGCTGTTATAACCATCTAAAATTGGTGATAAATATAGTTTTTGATTACTTGTTGGAATAGAAAACTCTGTAATGTCTGTATAGCACTTTTCCATCGGTTTTTCAGCTTCAAATTGGCGTTGAATAATATTCTCAGCTTTCTTACCAACTTCTCCATGATAAGAAGAATACTTACGTTTTCTACGAATACGAGCAGTTAGCCCCAACAGTTTCATCAAGCGTTGTACCTTTTTATGGTTTACGATGAAACCACGGTTTCTAAGTTCAAGAGTAATACGACGATATCCATAATTTCCTTTATGCTCGTTATAAATGGTTTCTATTTCGTTTTTTACGGCCTGATTCTTATCTTCTAGGTTTAGCTGCTTTAAGTGATAGTAGTAAGTTGAACGAGCAAGTTTAATAATCTTTAGAAGAATATCTAAAGGAAACTCTGGCACTAACTCTCTGACAATCTGTGTCTTTCTTCTTTCTCTTTTTCCTCCTTCAAGCGGAGTTCTCTCAACTTTTTTAGAATGGCATTCTCCGCTCTTAAATACTCATTTTCAGCCTGAAGGCGTTCTAAATCAGTCATTTCTTCTGGTTTTTTCTTTGGCTTACGGCCCATCTTAAGTAGTCTCCCTCTTGTTTTCTCAACAATAGTATACTTATTTTTCTTGTATTGTGCGAGCCAGTTAGAAAGCATACCATGATTTGGAAGACGATATTCGAGAGAAACTTCTCCTTGAGACCAGCCTTCATGTAGGACTTTATCAATCATTTCTTGTTTTAATTCAGGAGAATAATAATTCTTTTTCCTTTTTTTAACTATCTCTAACCCATAACGATCAATCAATTTGATCATGTATTTAAGATTTGACTTCTGTATATCAAACATATCTGAAAGTTTTGAGTAGCTAAAACCTTGTTTCCTGAGTTCATAAATCTGAACTTTATCTTCATAAGTTAATTTCATAATAAAAACACCCCAAAAAGTTAGATTTTGTGTCTAACTTTTGGGGTGCACTTCAGTGTGAGTCCTTTTTCTTATAGTGGTCTCAAATCCTTCGCACCGTGAAGGATTTCCGCAAGGCTGATTAGAATTAAGCAAATCACGAGTGATTTGCTTAATTCAATCAGCTACTGCGTCACATTTTATAAGTTCTTTAGTTACGGAATAAAAATTCCTACGCTCCCTTTTTCGCATTTAATGCCATTCCCACGTTATAGCTATTATAGAATCCATAAGATTTTTCGTAATCAGCATTTCTAATAAGCAAAAGTTGCCCAGTCTTCTAATGATTATTTACTCCACTACACAAAACGGTTGGGTTAAAAAGGTTTCCTTGAAGATGGAATAACTTGATATATCATTTATGATACGTATTCTAAATGATGCATCTTTAGAAAGTTTAAAAGTGAATGTCACATTATTGTTACGTAACATAATTGTTACACCCTTTATAATCAAAAAAACAGGAAGCAAGGGGTTCTGCTTTTGCACGGCATAAATTGTGATACAATAAAAGTACTATTGATGTAAAAGGAAGTATGATTGTGAATCGATTAAAACCTTATTTAAAGCCATATCTGAAAGAGACAATATTGGCACCTCTATTCAAATTATTCGAAGCAATTCTGGAGTTATTAGTGCCGCTCATTATGGCGGTCATCATTGACAAAGGGATTGGAAACCAGGACACGTCCTTAATTCTTAGTCAAGGGGCTATTTTAATCGTCCTTGGAATTTTCGGGGTCGTCGTATCCATTACGGCCCAATATTATGCAGCTAAAGCGGCGACTGGATTTACGGCCGATGTGAGACAGGCGCTTTTTCTCAAAAATTCAATATTTCAGTTTTTCGCAACTCGATGCGCTGGGAAATGACACTTTACTGACGCGTTTGACGAGCGATATGAATCTTGTGCAAAATGGGTTAAACATCGCGCTTCGTCTGTTGCTTCGTTCGCCGTTTATCGTCGGTGGGGCGATCGTGATGGCGTTTATCGTGAATGTGGAAATGGCGTGGACGTTTGCCATTACGGTGCCGAGTATTAGCAGTCGTTGTATTCGGGATTATTTACTGGACGATTCCAATGTATCGCCGTGTTCAAGGGCAACTAGATCGGATTATGCGTCTCGTGCACGAGAATTTACTAGGTGTTCGTGTGGTTCGGGCATTTAACCGCGAAGAAAAAGAAATTCAGTCGTTTAGAGAAGATACCGAAGCGTTGAATCAGGCGCAACAAAAGGTGAGTGCTCTATCAGGAGCTATGAATCCTATTACGTTTGTGATTGTGAATGTAGCGCTCATCGTCATTTTATATGGTGGGGCGATAAAAGTGGATACAGGAACGTTGTCAAAAGGGGACGTCATCGCGTTAACAAACTATATGTCACAAATTCTAGTGGAGCTTGTAAAATTAGCCAATCTTATCGTGTTAATGACGAAATCTGTTGCGAGTGCGGAGCGTATCGACAATATTTTATCGATGGAACAGGATATGGTCGAAGGCACCCAAGACGTCCATCCAGATAGCGACGTGGCAGTGGCGTTTAAAGACGTGACGCTGACATATCAAGGGGACCAAAATGCAGCGCTCAACCATATCTCCTTTACTGCGTTAAAAGGAGAAACCATCGAGTTATCGGGGGGACTGGTAGTGGGAAAATCGTCTCTCGTGAATATGATTCCTCGTTTCTATGATGCAACCGAGGGAAGTGTAGAGGTGTTCGGGGCAAAATGTTCGTGACTACCGATTTGCATCGATTCGTGGAGCAGTTGGAATGGTCTTGCAAAAGGCGCAACTCTTCCGTGGAACGATTGCCGACAATGTCCGTTTTGGAAATGCATCTGCTTCAAATGAAGTCGTAGAACAGGCACTCGATGTCGCTCAAGCCAGCGAATTTGTTGAAACGAAAGAAGGCGGACTGGATTATGGCATCGAACAAAATGGGCGCAACTTATCCGGAGGGCAAAAGCAACGGATGACGATTGCGCGTGCGATTGCGAAACAAGCACCGATTTTAATCTTAGATGATAGTGCTTCAGCATTAGACTTTGCGACCGATGCAAAATTACGTGAGGCCATCAAGAACCAAACGCCACGTCCAACAACCTTTATCGTGTCGCAACGGGCGGCTTCTGTGCAGTACGCGGACTTAATCCTCGTGTTAGACGAAGGAAATCTGGTTGGTAAGGCACGCATGAAGAGCTATTAGCCAATAACGAAATTTATCAAGAAATTTACTATTCACAATTTCCAAAGGAGGATGAAGCATGAGACAGACAAACTCAATGGGAAACCATCCGTAAAGGTCCTCTGCTACATCCGTCGCTACCGGATTTACTTTGTAGCGTCCATTCTTTTGGCGAGTGTGAATGTATTCGGAACGTTAATGATTCCAAAATTAGTCGGGGAAGCCGTAGACCAAATGTTGGACACGGGCCAAGTGTTCTATGAAGGACTATTTGCCATCCTTTGGCAAATTGCACTCTTTACGGCAATGGCAGCCATCGCGCAGTGGTTTATGAACCTCAGCAATAACAAGATGACTTACTCGGTTGTACGTGACCTTCGTAGAGACGCGCTTGAAAAAATCGAGACATTACCGCTCAGTTATTTAGATATTCATCCAGCCGGAGAAATCGAGAGCCGTATTATTGCAGACGCGGATCAATTCGCGGACGGTCTGTTGATGGGATTCACGCAGTTATTTACGGGTGTGATGACGATTCTAGGAACGTTAATCTTTATGCTTAGCGTAAATGTGACACTGACCCTCGTGGTAGTGGTGGTGACGCCAGTATCCTTTGTCATGGCCAGCTTTGTCGCGAAGAAATCCTATCATTTCTTTAAACAACAATCGGAAATTCGTGGCGACCAAACTGCCTATATGAATGAGATGATTGAGGGGACACGAGTGGTCACAGCCTTCCAGCAACAAGAAAAAGTCATCGAGGACTTTTCGGTGATTAATAAAGACCTAACAGATGTATCGCTTAAAGCTATCTTCTTCTCGAGCATTACCAACCCAGCAACGCGCTTTGTTAATAGCATCGTCTATACCAGTGTGGGCGTGTTCGGAGCGTTCTTCGTGATTAGTGGTGGCGTGACGGTCGGTCAATTATCAGCCTTCCTCAGTTACGCCAACCAATATACGAAACCATTCAATGAAATCTCAGGGGTTATTACCGAACTTCAAAATGCGATTGCTTGTGCCAACCGTGTATTTGAACTGTTGGAACAACCGTCCGAACGCCAAGAGCGAGAAGGTGCTGTGTCTCCAGAAAGTTTCGATGGAGCGGTGGAATTTAACCATGTGGACTTCTCTTATGTGAAAGGCCAACCGCTGATTGAAGACTTCTCGCTGGATGTCAAACCAGGGCAACGCGTGGCGATTGTCGGTCCAACCGGAAGTGGAAAGACGACATTGATTAACTTGTTGATGCGTTTCTACGATATTAATAGTGGAAAATTAGCCATCGATGGTCATTCGATTGAAGATATCACCCGCCATTCGTTGCGAAATGGATTTGGAATGGTGCTTCAAGAAACATGGCTTCAAACGGGGACGGTCCGTGAAAATATCACGATGGGAAATCCGACGATTAGCGAAGAAGAGATGATTCGCATCGCTAAACTCTGTCATATTCATGGATTCGTAAGCCGTCTGCCGCAAGGGTATGATACGGTGATTTCAGATGACGGCGGGGACTTCTCGCAAGGGCAAAAACAATTGCTCTGTATTGCGCGTGTGATGATGGGACAACCAAATATGCTGATTCTCGATGAGGCAACGTCTTCCATCGATACGCGTACCGAGTTGAAGATTCAAGAAGCCTTTCAACATCTGATGGAAGGGCGCACGAGCTTTATCGTGGCGCACCGCTTGTCGACGATTCGTACCGCGGATGTGATTCTTGTTTTAAAAGACGGACATGTCATTGAAAAAGGAAATCATGCTAGCTTGATGGAACAACGTGGATTTTACTACAATCTCTATCAAAGTCAGTGGCAACATTAACAATAAAAAGAAGCGTAGACTCTTATTATAGAGTCTACGCTTCTTTGAATTTGTTGAAAGTAGAAAAATTATCATATATGATAATTTTAAATGATTATGGATTGAATTCTTCTAGAGCTAGAGACGCTTCTTCCCATTCAGCGAGAAGGGTTTCTTGGCGTTCAAGAAGTGAGCCTTCTTCGGTAGAGAGGGCAGCGGATTTATCTGGATCAGAATAGTTTTCTTCCAGTGTCATGGCCTCGTGCACTTGTTCTAGCGCTGTTTCGATGTCATGCATCTCCGTTTCTAATTGCTCGATACGTCGAGTGAGCGTGCGGATTTGACGTTGCTCTTCTTTAGAGGCGTGGTAGCTAGCTTTGGCTTCTGTCATCGGCTGAGCGCTTGTTGCTTCAACACTCTTGGCTTCTTGCAGTGCGGCGAGTTCTTCTTTTTCTTGTTTTTTCTCAAGATAGTAGTCGTAGTCGCCAAGGTAGAGAGTGCTTCCTGTTTCTTCGATTTCAAGAATGGCCGTTGCGACCTTGTTGATAAAGAAACGGTCATGGGATACGAAACAAATCGTACCATCGTAGTCGATGAGGGCATCCTCTAATACTTCTTTACTGTCGATATCCAAGTGGTTGGTTGGTTCGTCGAGCAGTAGGAAATTATCATGCTCCAGTGACAATTTGCAAAGGGCTAGTCGGGCTTTTTCACCCCCGCTGAGTTGAGCGGTTGTTTTTTCAACGTCACTTCCGGAGAATAGGAAGCTTCCGAGAATCGAACGCACATCTTTTTCGGGCATCGTTGAGTGACGAGACCAAAGCTCTTCTAGAACTGTTTGGTTGGTAGAAAGGCCAGCCAAGTTTTGGTCATAGTAGCCAACTTGAACGCCAGCTCCTAAGTCAATTGAGCCTTTGATTAAAGGAAGTTCACCCGTAATCGACTTCAAGAGGGTTGATTTCCCAATTCCGTTAGGGCCCCTACAATGGCGATGGCTTCACGCTTGCGAATTTGGAAGGAAATCGGACCGCTCAAGGCTTCGTGGTCGTAACCGATATAAGCATCGTTTACTTGTAATACTTGGTTTCCGGATTCGCGTTCCACGGTAAATTCAAATCGAGCAGAGCGCTGATCTCCTTTTGGTTTCTCCAATCGTTCCATTTTCTCTAATTTTTTACGACGGGATTGCGCACGTTTGGTGGTTGAGGCACGCACCAAGTTTTTCGCGATGAATTCTTCTAAGTCGTGAATTTCTTGTTGCTGCTTCTCGTAAGCTTTTTTCTTGAGTAAATAGCGTTGTTCACGTTCCTCTAAATAGTGCGAGTAGTTTCCCTTGTAATATTCACAGGCTTTATGGCTGATTTCGTAAACTTCATTACACACGCGATCTAAGAAATATTGGTCGTGGGATACGATCACAAGAGCGCAATTGGAAGAGCATAAATAATCCTCTAGCCATGTTAAGGTTTCAATATCCAGGTGGTTCGTCGGTTCGTCTAAAATCAGTAAGTCGTGTTTCTCTAATAAAATACGCGCTAAGCCTAAACGAGTACGTTGACCACCAGAGAGCGATTGAATCGGTTGGTCGTAGTCTTCTGGATAGAAACGGAATCCATGAAGTACGGTACGGATTTCGGATTCGTATCCATACGCGTTCTTTTGGTTCAATTCTTCTTGCAGTTGGTCATAGCGTTTTAAGGCGAGTTCGTAGGCTACGGGGTCTCCAAGAAGGTCAGGATCACCGAGTTGCTCAGCTGCTTTTTGTGCTTGTTTCTTCAAAATTTCTACGTCTTCGTAGAGATGAATCATCTCTTCCCAAACGGTTTTTGTTGAATCGATGGCCGCATATTGGTCTAAGTAACCGATGGATAGGTCTTTTTTCTTTGAGACACTTCCCATTGAAGGTTCTTCGATACCCGCCAACATTTTTAAGAGCGTTGATTTTCCAGTACCATTACGCCCAACGATGGCAATCCGAGAATTTTCTTGAATATGAATCGTAATATTTTCAAATAGGACTTCATCTGCAAAAAGTTCGAGCGAGTCCTTGTCCTTGTAGTAGTATCATGATAGGTCCTTTCAGTGAGTATTCATCTCATTTTATCATAAAAAAGAGGTGGACAATATTGAAAAGAATTCAAGATTGTTTTCACATTCACAAACAACAGGTTGTGAATAAAATCGTACAAGTATTGCTGTATATAAGCGGATTTTATAGGAGTAAGTGAGGAGCAAACAAAGTATTTGTGAAAATTCACATCGTTGTGATAGAATACGCATGGATGTAAAAGAAAAGGAGTCTTAGACATGAAAGATTATAAAGAAATGAAAGAAATCGAAGTGCCACGTGCAACTGCAAAACGTTTGGCAATTTATCATCGTTATTTACGTTTCTTGCATGATGCAGGAAAACGTCGTATTTCATCAACTGAATTAAGTGAAGCTGTAAAAGTAGATAGCGCAACGATTCGTCGTGATTTTTCTTATTTTGGAGCTTTAGGAAAACGTGGATATGGATATGATGTAGAATACTTATTGGAATTCTTCAGCCATACGTTAAACCAAGATCGCTTAACAAATGTAGCTTTAGTAGGTGTTGGTAAATTAGGACAAGCGTTACTAAACTACAATTTCCACCAAAGCAATAATGTTCGAATCAGTGCAGCATTTGATGTGAACCCTGATATCGTCGGAACGATTCAAACAGGAGTTCCTGTGTATAGCATGGATGAAATGATTGAACAATTAAAAGTTCAACAAATTCAAGTAGCGATTCTAACCGTTCCTCAAGATGTGGCGCAAGATACAGCAGATCGTATTGTAGAAGCAAATGTTCGAGGCATTTTAAACTTCACACCAATTCGATTAAACGCTCCAGAAAACGTTCGAGTTCAAAACGTGGACTTAACAAACGAACTTCAAACACTGATTTATTTCCTCGATAATCAAAAATAGAAGATAGTGCATGATAGAAAAGCCTTTATAACAAGGTTTCTATTATGCCTATTTTTTTTAATTGTCTAGTATGTTTAGGTATGTGTTTAGATATTTTAAAACCCCACATAATTCGCAAACAATTTAGCACTATTTTCTGTTAAGTGTGTATAGATATTCATAGTAGTTTGAATATCAGAATGTCCTAACCGTTCTTGAACATCTTTCATAGGTACGCCACTTTCAAAAAAGTAAGCTATAATGAGTGTGCCTAAAACCATGAATAGAAATGATTTCGAAAACCCATTTTTTTAATACAAATTTAATTTGTACTAAATCTTGACAAAGGACCAATTGTCTTTTTGCTGTAAATATTATACACTTGTAGTATTAGAATAAAAAAAGAAAAAAATATATTGAATATTAAGTCTTAAAAAAAGTACCGGCTTTACCTAAAAAAATATTTAAATATAAGGAGTGAGTATAAGATGGACTATGAAGAAATTAAACTAAATGTTTCCAATGATAAAATCAGCGAATACAAAGTTTTTTTTATGGAATAAAGCTGTATTCTGATGTTTTTACATCTGAAGACAAAAAGACATTGACCTCTAAAAAGGATTTATAGTACTAAAAAAAGAAAAAAATTATGTTTACTATGAAAGAACAGATGTGAATTGGAATTATTGGAGTGATAAGAGAAAAATATGATTCTAATTTTTGATACAAATGAAATGAAACGAAATATCGTATTTGAGGTATCACAGGACTTAAATTCGTTTTCAAAGTACCTTGATGAAAAGATTATTAAAAAAGCTCATACTGAAAGAAAAAAATGGAGAGATCGTAGAAAGATTGGATATATAGTACTGTATTTACTTATATTAATTATATAAGCAACCTTTTCAGGTTGATCTATAAGAAACTTGGATAATTATACTGTTACACTTTGTCGAAACGAGCTTGAAGCACTTTATAATAAGACAAATGTTCTTCTGGCATCTTAGCAGGTAGAACCTCTCATTTTAATTTGTACTAAATCTTGACATAGGACCAGTGCCTTTTTGTATAAAAATAAGAGTATTCAAAAAATGCGAAAATTCATGATATACTATACAAAACAAGTAGAACCTTTAAATGCATAAGGGGGCTGAAGAAAATGAAAAAGAAATTCAGTAGTGGAATGCTTGGAATCGTTGCGGTAATCGCGTTAATCATCGGTGGATTTGTAACGTTGAATCTGGTAAAGAAGCATGAAATGGTCACTTTAGTTCAAAGTGCGCAAGTGAAGGAATCGATTGAAAATCAATTAAAAGACTTAGACAACAAAGCGTTGGAAGAAGGCGGAGCTATTGAGTCTTATGAAATTGATGTAGAGTCTATTCAGCATAACCCTATGGGAGGAATATACTTTAAAATATACTTAAACTCCAATAAGAAATTAAGCATGAGTTTTAGTCTGACTAAAAATCTAAATACAGGACAGTTCGAACATTCCTCAACGGGATACTCAAAGGAAGTCTCAGACTTGATAAAAAATAAGCAGTAAGAAATGAGAACTTTTCGTACAAAGTAAGAATTAAAAACATAAAAAGCACTAATCGTTTGCGTTGATGCAGTGATTAGTGCTTTTCTTTTGGTTCTTTATCGTCTAGTGAATCCTCGTCATCGGGAAGTTTCTCGATGAGGTTGGCGAGTTTTTTCAACTCGTTATAGGTGCGAAGCATGTTGATACTTGTTACGATGCTTGTCGTTGCGAATAGACAGCAGAATAATGTGATAAAGTCAAATCCATTTCCAGGATAATGCGTCGTTGCTAGAAAGATAAAGAGGACGGCTAATATGATTTCAAAATATAGTTTTCTAAAGAAACTTTTTTTCGTGTCATCACAATCATCCTTTCTTGTCAAAATCTTACATAATTCTTGAGAAATAAGCAAGTATTTATTCTTGATTTTTCCTGACCAAATGAGTATTATAAAACTATGAGTTAGCACTCATGGTTTTCGAGTGCTAAAAAAGAGTAAGGAGGATTTTATATGTTAAAAGCCTTTAAAAAGATAGAGTTGTTATTCAAAATGGTGGAGCAAGAAGAAAAAACGGCTGGTGGATTATTTCTACCAACCACTGCTCAAGAAAAATTACAATTTGCAAAAGTAATCGCGACAAGTGAATTCACTGCTGCAGAAGACCGTCAAGTGGCGGTTGGCGATAAAGTCGTATTCGAGAAATATTCAGGCACAGAAGTTAAATTGGATGGTCAAGAATATATCATCGTGAAAGAAAAAGACATTATCGCAATTGTTGAATAAAGGAGGATATCACAATGGTGAAAGATATTAAATTTGCAGAAGATGCAAGAAGTGCCATGCTTCGCGGTGTGGACGTTTTAGCGAATACAGTAAAAGTAACATTAGGACCAAAAGGACGTAATGTTGTATTAGAAAAAGCATTCGGGTCTCCGCTGATTACAAATGATGGGGTCACGATTGCTAAAGAAATCGAATTAGAAGATCATTTCGAAAATATGGGTGCAAAACTTGTGGCTGAAGTCGCATCCAAAACAAACGATATTGCCGGTGACGGTACAACAACAGCGACAGTTTTAACACAAGCCATCGTTCGTGAAGGATTGAAAAACGTAACAGCTGGCGCAAACCCAGTAGGCATCCGTCGAGGGATTGAACTTGCGACAAAAGCAGCGGTTGAAGAATTACACCGCATTTCTCGTCCAGTCGAATCAAAAGAAGCCATCGCACAAGTGGCGGCAATTTCTTCTGGTTCAGCTGAAGTTGGTGAATTAATCGCTGAAGCTATGGAAAAAGTGGGGAACGACGGCGTTATTACAATCGAAGAATCTAAAGGGATTGAAACAGAATTAGATGTTGTAGAAGGAATGCAATTTGACCGTGGTTACTTATCACAATACATGGTAACTGATAACGACAAGATGATTGCAACTTTAGATAATCCATTTATCTTAATCACAGATAAAAAAGTGTCAAACATCCAAGAAATCATTCCATTATTAGAACAAATCGTTCAACAAGGACGTGCGTTATTAATCATCGCGGATGACGTAGATGGAGAAGCTTTACCAACATTAGTATTAAACAAATTACGCGGAACATTTAACGTGGTAGCTGTAAAAGCTCCAGGATTCGGTGACCGTCGTAAAGCGATGTTAGAAGATATCGCTGTGTTAACAGGAGCTCAAGTCATTACAGAAGACCTTGGCTTAGAATTAAAAAGACGCAACATTAGCGCAATTAGGGACAGCTGGTAAAGTTGTGGTTTCTAAAGATAGCACTACAATCGTGGAAGGTGCAGGTTCTAAAGACTTAATCGCGAACCGTGTTGCTTTAATTCGCGCACAAGCACAAGATACAACAAGTGATTTCGACCGTGAAAAATTACATGAACGTCTTGCTAAATTATCAGGTGGGGTTGCCGTAATTAAAGTCGGTGCCGCTACTGAAACAGAATTAAAAAGAGAAAAAAACTTCGCATTGAAGATGCCTTAAACGCCACTCGCGCAGCGGTTGAAGAAGGAATCGTTTCAGGTGGGGGAACCGCTCTTGTGAACGTTCAAAAAGTAGTAGATGCTCTTGAATTAGAAGGCGACTTAGCGACAGGTGCGAAAATCGTATCTCGTTCATTAGAAGAACCATTACGTCAAATCGCAGAAAATGCTGGCCTTGAAGGTTCAGTCATTGTTGCTCGTTTGAAATCTGAAGAAAAAGGCATTGGATACAATGCTGCTACAGATGAATGGGTAAACATGATTGAAGCAGGTATTGTTGACCCAACGAAAGTAACACGTTCTGCACTACAAAATGCTGCATCTGTTTCAGCATTATTATTAACAACAGAAGCTGTGGTAGCTGATAAACCAGCTCCAGTAGCGCCACCAATGCCAGGAATGGATCCGGGCATGGGCATGATGTAATCAAAGGAAGAGGGGTGAAAGTTTTTCACCCCTCTTTTTCTTTTTGGAATAAAACACCGTAAGGTTCTTACTTAAGAAATTGAACGTAGTTCAAAACTATGAACCCTCGAGGATATCTCTATAGTATATGCAATGAGGCACCGGCTTGAGCCGAAGTCTCAAGCTCTTTCAAGATTCAAATGGACTCTAAAAAAATTTTTAAGAGTCCATAATTCACTTTGAATGCTTACTCCCATTGCCAATACTATGGAATCCTCGGGGTTCTCCGTTTTGAACACTTTTTTTGAGTTGTTATATAAAAAGAGGAAGGAATAGAGAGGGTAGAAAAAACCTCGAACATTGAAGGATTTACTGCTACTATAAAATCCTTCGTGTTTTCTGTTTTGAACACTTTTTTTTAGCAGTTTTGAACTGTTTTATAAAAAGAGGATGGAATAGAAAAGGCGAGTGAAACTTCGAACACTCGAAGGGATTTCTTTATAGTAACTGCAACGAGGCACCGGCTTGAGCCTCTAGTCTCTCACCTCAAAAGTTTCAAAAGGAACTTACGAAGAGGCTAGTCACAATGGTTGACGGGGGCGTACATTTTTGCTAAAATAGTCGTGTTGTAATTGTGAAGCACCACAGCTACAACCGCTCGGATTAGAGTACAAAAGACCGGAATCGGCACTTTAAACTGGCGAGTCTTAGTCTAAAATATAGGAGGTGCAATATGTACGCAATCGTAAAAACTGGTGGAAAACAAGTTAAAGTTGAAGTTGGTCAAGCAATCTACGTTGAAAAATTAAACGCAGAAGCTGGCGACAAAGTAACTTTCGAAGAAGTAGTATTTGTAGGTGGAGATGACGTTAAAGTTGGTGCTCCATTCGTAGCAGGTGCAACTGTTGAAGGAACTGTTGAAAAACAAGGCCGTCAAAAGAAAGTTGTAACTTTCAAATACAAACGTCGTAAAGACTCACACCGTAAACAAGGTCACCGTCAACCTTATACAAAAGTTGTTATTGACGCAATCAACGCTTAATCACGATGATTCAAGTGACTGTACACAAAAAGAACCAGCGAATTGTTTCCTTTGAAATGACTGGACATGCAAACTATAGTGAACATGGTTCGGATATCGTTTGCGCAGGGGTATCGGCTCTGGCCATTACAACTGTGAACAGCATTGAGAAGTTAGCAGGGTATCAACCGATTGTCGAAGTCGACGAGGTTGAAGGTGGTTACTTATATATGGAAGTTGTAGAGGACTTGACGAAAGACCAAGAACATACAACTCAAATTTTATTAAATAGTCTATTACTAGGGTTAGAAGATATTCAATCGGAATATCAAAGACTTTCTAGCTGTAACTGTTGCATAATCAATCAAGGAGGTGCACAACTATGTTAAAAGTGAATTTACAATTATTCGCCCATAAAAAAGGGGGCGGTTCTACATCAAACGGACGTGACTCACAAGCAAAACGTTTAGGTGCTAAACGTGCTGATGGACAATTCGTTTCAGGTGGTTCAATCTTATTCCGCCAACGTGGAACAAAAATCCATCCAGGTGAAAACGTAGGTAGAGGTGGAGACGATACTTTATTTGCTAAAGTTGACGGAATCGTACGTTTCGAACGTAAAGGCCGTGACAAAAAACAAGTATCTGTTTATCCAGTAGTTGCTGCTGAATAATAATGAGTAGGATGTGACATTCAGTCACATCCTTTTTTTTAAGAAAAATAAGACTTTAACAAAACTACTTCGAACGTTTCAAGATCACTCTATAATTGCTATACTAGCTGCAGTGGAGGAAGCCTTGAGTCTTCCTTTCCTCTCAAGCTTTCAAACGGGACTCTAGGAAATGAATTTCCAGAGTCAGTAATTCACATTGAGTAAACACCGCTAGTATTGCTATTATAGAATCTGAACGTTCTGCGTAGTTTTGTTAGCAAAAAAATGTGAATGAACCTATTTCATATTATTCAAAGCAGAGAAACTCTTAAAAATAGAAGGAGGGATTTTTATCGAAGGGAAAAAGAAATTCAAGCGTTCGAGGAATTGGCAAAAGCAGTAGAGCTGCTTCATCAAGAAATCGGCTATTCGAATGTAGAAGCGCTAGGGGAAACCTTACAAAAATATTGTCAATGACAACACTGCGCAACAAGTCGAAGGCCTGCCAAGTAACGAAGTGGTCCAAGAATTAAACAAAGCGTATAAACAATTAGATTTAACAAGTTATTCGAGTGAAGAAATTCGCCGGATGATTCAATTCGCGTTCTTGAAAGCTGCTAAAGAAGATGGCTTACAAACCAACCATCAAATGACTCCAGATGCGATTGGCTTACTTGTGGCGTATATGATTGACCAAATGACGAAGAAAGACGAGACACTACAAATTGCGGATTTTGCGGCAGGAAGTGGGAACTTACTAAGTACAATTCTGTTATTCCTACAATCTGCTAGTAAAACAGCCCAAGGGACGGCTATTGATAATGATGAAGTGCTTGTGCATTTAGCTTTACAAGCTTTCGCATTAGAACAATTAGATGTGAAGACTTCCTTGCAAGATGGATTACAAGATTTACTAGTGGATCCACAAGACTTCGTAGTGAGTGATTTGCCGATTGGATATTATCCAGTCGATGCCAATGCCGATCGTTTTGAGACAAAAAATGAAGAAGGTCATTCTTTTGCCCATCATTTACTCATCGAACAGCATGTTCGCTATTTGAAGGAAGCTGGAATCGGATTGTTCATCGTTCCGACAAATCTATTTGAGACTGTCGAAGGGGAAACGTTACTGGCTTACTTGCAAAAGGAAACATATGTACAAGCAATGCTCTCATTCCCACGCAATTTATTTAAAGATGTGCAGTTTAGTAAGTCTTTACTCATTATACAAAAACGAGGGAAATCTGCTAAACAAGTGAGCCAAGTCCTTCTAGGGGATATCCCAGAATTTAAAAACAGAGAAAAATTTAGAAAATTCACTCTAACATTCGAAAAATGGGCACAAGAAATGTTATAATGAATCCGTTAGACCCAGATGCGGGCTTAATTTTAAATTAAAGGAGAATGTGCATGTCAAAATCAATCGCGATTAATGCAGGAAGTTCAAGCTTGAAATTCCAATTATTTAATATGCCACAAGAAGAAGTGGTTGCTAAAGGGTTAGTAGAACGTATCGGATTAGGAGATTCAATCTTCTCAATCAGCTATGGAGACGACCAAAAATTTGAAGTGGTAGAAGATATTCCAAACCACGAAGTTGCGGTAGAAAAATTATTAGAACAATTAGTAGCTTTAAACATTATTTCTTCATTCGATGAAATCACTGGTGTGGGTCACCGTGTCGTTGCTGGAGGAGAATTATTCAAAGATTCAGCTTTAGTAGATGACACTGTTATCCAACAAGTAGAAGACTTAGCAGAATTTGCTCCATTACACAACAAAGCAGAAGCGGTAGGAATGCGCGCATTCAAACACATCTTACCAGACATTACAAGTGTTGCTGTATTCGATACTTCATTCCATACAACAATGCCTAAGAAAGCTTACTTATACAGCATTCCAATGGAATACTACAAAAAATTCAAAGCTCGTAAATACGGAGCTCACGGAACAAGCCACCGCTACGTTTCACGCCGTGCTGCTGAAATGTTAGGTAAACCAGTTGAAGAATTAAAGATCATCACTTGCCACTTAGGAAACGGTGCTTCAATCACTGCGGTTGATGGCGGAAAATCTGTAGATACATCTATGGGATTCACTCCATTAGCAGGGGTTACAATGGGTACTCGTTCTGGTGATATCGATGCTTCATTAGTAGCATTTTTAATGAACAAATTAAACATTACAGACGTTAACGAAATGGTTGATATCTTAAACAAAAAATCAGGTCTATTAGGAATTTCAGGTGTATCAAGCGACATGCGTGACGTTGAAGCTGCAAGTAAAACAAAACGAAGATGCTAAAGTTGCAGTGGAAATCTTCGTTGACCGCGTTCAAAAATACATTGGACAATATGTTGCTGTTATGAACGGTGTGGACGCAATCGTCTTCACTGCTGGTATCGGTGAAAACTCTAAGATCAATTCGTGATCGTATCATCAATGGTTTAACTTGGTTCGGTTGCGATATCGATCCTGAGCGTAACGATACTCGTTCAGAAGCAATCATTTCTTCTGAAGGTGCGAAAGTTACAGTATTAAATATTCCAACTAATGAAGAGGTTGAGATTGCGCGTGACATCGAACGTTTACGCAAAAAATAATAAATGAACCGAAGGTTCCGTTCTTAAAAGAAATTACAAATTCCTGCGGGATATTTTATAGTGGTTGGCTGAAAGGCACCGGCTCGAGCCTGTAGTCTCTCACCTACCACATTCAAAGGCTCTCTTGGCGATAAATCGCTGAGAGAGCCTATTTCATTATGGTTGCAATTTCTTACAGCAACCACTATAAACCCGAAGGATTCTCCATTTCTTTTAAGAACGAAATGTGCTTATGATTGCGTAAATCCTTCTCAGTTAAATACGCGACATGTGCTTTTGGAGGAGGGTGTAAATCCTTCTCAGTAAGTACGAGACAAGTGCCTTGAAAGGAGATTGCGTAAATCCTTCTCAGTTTAATACGCGACAAGTGCTTTTGGAGGAGAGTGTAAAGCCTTCTCAGTGAATACGTGACAAGGGCGTGGTAGTGGAGACCGGCTCGAGCCTGTAGTCTCTCACCTATCGAATTCAAAGAGCCCCATGGCGGAACATCCGCTGTGGGGCTCTAATTTCATTTCGATTCTTATTCCCTACTATGCCCTACTATAAAATCCAAGGTTTATCCGTTTCTCTTCAAAGGTGCAGATGATTGCGTAAATCCTTCCCAGTAGAATACGAGACAGGTGCTTTTGGAGATGATTGCGTAAATCCTCCTCAGTGAGTACGCGACAAGTGCTTTTGAAGTTAGGTGTAAATCCTTCTCAGTTAACTAAGAGAAAAGTGCTTTTGAGGAAAAATGGAAAAATATTTGAATTAGGGGTTCTATATTTTTTTAAGAGGGTGGAAAATTCCATTAACCTTAAAAATATGGAACCCTTTTTATGCTGTAAGCAAAGTATTTCTTATTTTAAAGCCATTTGTACTAAAATGGGACTGTTAGTGTTTTTGAAGATTTGGTGAAAATAATTTATTTTATGTAATGATTCATTGAATTTTTTTGGAAAATAGTTTCACTTATTTAAAGTGAACGAATCACATATATATTTTATTCGGGAAACGGGGGAACTGGATTGAATCGTAAAAAGGTAGGATGAGAATCAGGGGTATTGATTCGATGGGGATTTTTTTAAAAATAGTTTAGAAATGGGAGGAAATCACTTGAAAAGCTATAAAGAAATGTTAGGGAAAAAAGAAAAATTTTCGATTAGAAAAACCACTCTAGGTGTTTTTTCAGTCATGATTGGGGCAAATCTACTACTTCTTCCGGGAGTTGCTGCGGATGAAGTTCCTTCAGAACAAGTTACGCCAACGACTTCAGCTAGCGAAACGACGGAAATGGAATATAGAGAATCCGTTGCCAGACCAGAACCTGGCGAATCTTTAAACGATCAACCAAATCAAGGACGACCAAATTTTGAACCAGTAAGTCCGAAAGATCAGGAGAAAGATCGTACGAATATCCTCGTGTTCCTGAAGATAACCGGGAACATCCAGAGTCCAATGAGTATACAAATGTAGGGGTAAGTGATCCTCGAAATGTAGAGGTAAAAGGAGCCACTAAACGGCTTGTTTTGAATGATATTCCAAATAGCGGGATTATCAAGTGCTTATTATAACGCCATCGAGAAAAGCGAAAAAAAGCTGGATTTGAAATTGAATATACCGATCGCATTGTCGGACGTTCCGATGATATTTCGGGAGAATCTTCATATGAAGCTAATATCATTGAAAATTTCATTGAAAATAATCAAGAAAGACTACAGAATTATAAAAAGAATCGCATTTCAAATCGTCTACAGTATGAACGAGAATCGAAAGAACATGAATATGCTACGGAAGATTTTCAAAGTTACCAATTCGAAGGAAACGACCTACGACAAGCTGTGAACAATCAAACGGTGATTCGCGGGTATGAATACGGGGCTAAAACCATCGTGACCGCTTCAGAATATTATCCTGCAGAAGCTGTAAAATATATTAATAGTTTAGACGAATTGAGCTTTAAAAATATGCAAACAACGACGAATGCTCCAGAAGAACATTCGAATGGACAAGTGGCGGTTCTAAAACAAGGGCAACCTGTCACCGTTTCTGAACGAGGATTGGAAGGTACGTATTTAACCGTTGATGGAGAACGCAAGCAAGTGACTCGAATGGATCATGAGTATACATTGGTTAGCTCCCCTTACGAAGAGCAAAAAGCGTTACTTTGGATTAAAAATGTAGGTGGAAAACTGAGTGTGACAGCTGGGGCAGACCGTGCAACAGATAAGCCTTTAACGATTAATGTGAAGATTCGTTACTACGATGAAAATGGACACGAAATTGTAAATAATACAGGAAGTAATTTATATGCGATTAGTGATTTAACGCACGGTACCAGTCGTAAAGTTTTAGACAGCTATACTCCCTACTGGATTAGTGGCGCGTATTCAATACAATGATCAAATTGAAGATCAATATATGAACTATTCTCAAGCATACACGTCACAATGGAGCGTCTATCGTCGAGACGAAAATCAAAAGGTAACGTTCCACCGAGTGCAAGGATGGACGGAAACACATACACCAATCTTAGGCGATGAAATAACAGAAGAAGTCATTCCGGAAACAGATGCTCAAGGAGTCGTTAAAGGCCATTATCATATTAGTAGAGATAAGGGATATGAGCATGTCGTTTATGTTCCAATATTTAATTATGAACAAATAGACGAAAAGAAATCTGTGACAATCGGGGCAGAAGATGAAATTGTTCCAATTCCAGGGTCTTCTATTACACGCCAAGGAAATGAATTATATTCAGTTGGCGATAATATGTATGTGGAAAATGGATCTCATTTCCACTATGCAGGCGATAGTCTTGATAAATACGGATGGCAGAATAGCCGAAGAACTAAGTATTACGGAACGGTAGCAGTCGCAAGCAAAACGAATCAATTTACTTTCAGCACGACCTTTGGGAAAACTGGAGAATATGTCTCAATGGATCTAAACTACGATACATTAGATGTTCCAACGCCTGAAGGGGATGAAACAGATCCCGATGAATTGATTAATGTTCCGAAAGTACAAACAACAAGATGGATTGCGGAAGTTCCTAATAAGGTCTTGAAAAAGACAGAATACCATCAACATATCACTTATGCGGATGATACAGGTCGAGAAATTGCGCCAAGTAATGTACAGGTTTACACTAAATTAAAAGTAGAAGATCTAGAACATCATTCTAGCTCTGATTACTATTTTGATGGACTATTAACAAAAGCAGAACAGGAAGAATTATATCGAAATTTCCATGAAAATGGGGAGTTATTTATTACTCGAAACGGAGAGCGAGTCAATGCGAAAGAGAGTAATGATGTGTATGAATATTATAATTATCGTCCAAACAGCGAAGGAGTATTAGAACGGGTAGGAGAAAAACGTCAGATTGTTGGCTTTAGTGACAAAAGAAGTTCCTCATCCAAGAGTATCTGGATGGAAACCGACTCGTTGGAAAGCAGCTTATCCATTTTATGGGGTAACGAATGCGTACTGGCCTGAGTCAGCGAATTTAATGGAAGATTATAAGAAAAAGATTCCAGCACAATGGACTGGAAAAAATGTTGAAGTCGAAGGTGGAGAAGGTGTTGAAATGGGTGATGGAAGTCAAACGGTTCTATACCATGTTATTTACACTCAATCAACAGAAAGAGAGTCTACTCGTTTTGTTACCGTTCAAGACGGTACTGAAGTGGAAATTTCTCCAACGCTTGAAGGCGTTCACGAAGCGCCAGCCTTCTTACAAGGTGAAAAAAATACCATTATAATGGTATTACGACTACAGTTTCTGGGGTAACCACGCATTACTATGATTTAGTAACAGGCGATAAACCTCCAGTTGAGCCAAACCAAAAAGAAGAAAAAAAGCGGTGACGCGCTTTGTAACGATTCAAAGACTGAACAAGAAGTCGAAGTAGCCGAAACGGTCGAAGGAACTCAACCAGCTCCAACGTTCTTACAAGGAGAGAAATATCACTTCAATAAACAGACGAAAACGGAAAATGGGATTACCACTCACTACTATGATTTAGTAACAGGAGACAAACCAGCTGTTGAGCCAAACCAAAAAGAGGAAAAAGCGGTGACCCGTTTTGTGACGCTTCAAGGCTCACAAGAAGTGGAAGTAGCACCAACTGTCGAAGGAACGCAAGCTGCACCAACGTTTTTACAAGGCGAAAAGTACTACTTCAATAAACAAACGAAGACGGAAGATGGCATTACGACTCACTATTACGATTTAGTAACGGGAGATAAACCAGCCGTTGAGCCAAACGAAAAAGAAGAAAAAGCGGTGACGCGTTTTGTGACACTCGAAAACGAACAAGAAGTCGAAGTAGCGCCAACTGTTGAAGGAATTCAACCAGCTCCAACGTTCTTACAAGGCGAAAATATACTTCAATAAACAAACGAAGACAGAAGACGGCATTACGACTCACTACTATGATTTAGTAACAGGCGACAAACCAGCTGTTGAGCCAAACCAAAAAGAGGAAAAAGCGGTGACCCGCTTTGTGACACTTCAAGACTCACAAGAGGTAGAAGTAGCTCCAACTGTCGAAGGAACTCAACCAGCTCCAACGTTCTTACAAGGTGAAAAATATTTCTTCAGTAAGAAGACAAAGACGGAAGATGGCATCACGACCCACTACTATGATTTAGTAACGGGAGAGAAGCCTACTGGTGACCCGAATGAATCTTCTCCAAAAATCGTGACGCGTTTTGTAACGGTTGAAAATGAACAAGAAGTGGAAGTAGCACCAACCGTTGAAGGCACTCAAGCTGCTCCAACATTCTTACAAGGAGAGAAGTACTACTTCAGTAAGAAGACGAAAACGGAAGACGGCATCACAACTCATTACTATGATTTAGTGTTAGGGGCTAAGCCTTTAGAAGATCCAAATCGTAAGGAAGAGTTGAAAATCACTCGTTTTGTAACGGTTGAAAACAATCAAGAAGTAGAAATTGCGGAAACGGTCGTAGGAACGAAACCAGCTCCAACCTTCTTACAGGGTGAAAAATACTACTTTACGAAGCAAACAAAAAGTAGAAGATGGGATTACAACCCACTATTACGAATTAGTCGTAGGTGAAAAACCAAAAGACGCGCCAAGTGTAGAGTTACCAGAGGGTGTGATTGGTGAGGTGCCAAATGATGCGCCAAGCTATGATCTTCCGGAGTTAACACTGCCACAAGATCCAGACAAAGTAGAAGAAGTTCCTAAGACTGAACTTCCACGAACTAGTGCCCAAGATTTACAAATATTCAATTTATTTGGATGGGCAATTGGACTTTCTGCTTTTGGACTCGTGTTTAAACGCTCTAAAAAGGCAAATCATTAATAGAATTCTCATAAGTTAGGCTCGTTTCTAACTTATGGGGTTCTTTTATTCTATGAGAAAGTGACGGTAAAACTTTTACATCAATTGTAACGAGCGTTCAGAACCTTTATAATAGGAATAAATTACTTTTAAGGAGCACTTATGTCACAAGGAGTTATTATTAAAGCGTTGAGTGGATTTTATTACATTGAATCCGATGGAATAATTTATCAGACTCGTGCGCGTGGAGTTTTCCGCAAAAGAGGACAATCGCCTCTAGTAGGAGACGTGGTTGAATTTGAAAGTAGTAATCTTCAAGAGGGAACGCTCACGAAAATCCTACCACGAAAAAACACAATAGTCCGACCACCTGTAGCCAATGTCGATGTTGGCATTATTGTGATGTCTGCGGTTGAACCAGAATTTTCAACGCATCTCGTGGATCGATTCCTCGTATACCTTGAAGGATTACAGGTGCATCCAATCATCATGGTTACTAAGACCGATTTGTTAACAGCGCAAGGTTTAGAAAAGCTTGAAGACATCCGGAAACAGTATCAAAAAATCGGATACCCTGTCTTTTTTGGACAAGAAGTGATGAACGATAAAACTCCATTTTTGGAAGCTTTGAAAGGTCAGAAAGTGATTTTTCTTGGACAATCTGGAGTAGGGAAATCAACGCTTCTTAATGAAATGATTCCTGAATTAAACCAAGAAACGGGAGAGATTTCGAATGCGTTAGGGCGTGGGCGTCATACGACTCGTCACGTATCGCTTCATGAAATCGAAGGCGTGTGGATTGCGGATACACCGGGATTCAGTACGGTTGATTTTATGGATATTGAAAAAGAAGACTTACCGCATTTATTCCCAGAGTTTGTCGAAGTAGAGCATGAATGTAAATTCAGAGAGTGTTCGCACCAACATGAGCCAAACTGCGCTGTGATTGCAGCAGTGGAATCAGGAGACATTTGGCAAGAGCGATACGACCATTATTTGAGTTTCTATGAAGAACTGGACCAAAGAAAACCAGTATATAAACGAAAAAAGTAGATAGAGGAGATAGAACATGAAAGTAGCACCATCAATTTTAAGCGCAAATTTTGCAACATTAGGAGAAGACGTTAAGAAAGTCGAAAAATTAGGAGCAGACTGGATTCATATCGATGCCATGGACGGACAATTCGTTCCAAACTTAACATTAGGACCAAACATCGTTGAAGGATTACGTCCTGTAACTGATTTAGTATTAGACTGCCATTTAATGGTACAAAACCCAGAACGTTTCATTCCACAATTCGCAAAAGCAGGAGCAGACTACATCTCTGTTCACGTGGAAGCAACTTCACATATCCACCGCGCGCTTCAAGCAATTAAAGCAGAAGGTGTAAAAGCAGGTGTTGTAATTAACCCAGGAACACCAGTGAGTGCCATCTCAGCTGTCTTAAGCGAAGTGGACTTAGTGTTAGTGATGACAGTAAATCCAGGATTCGGCGGTCAATCATTCATTCCAGAAACATTAGATAAAGTACGCGAATTAGTCACACTACGCCAAGAAAAAGGCTACCACTACTTAATCGAAGTGGACGGCGGAGTGAACGGCGAAACAGCGAAACTTTGCTCTGCAGCAGGGGTAGACGTTGCCGTTGCCGGTTCATATGTATACTACGCAGAAGATATCAAAGCTGCGATTGATTCAATCAAAGAAGCATAAGAGGGACGAAGATGGAAGTTGTGATTGTCTTGGGAGGACCAAATACTAAAGAGGACATCAAGGCGCTCTTAGAAAACAGATACGGTAAAGCTTATGAAGTCTTCCGCTTTGTTGGCGTCGACGGTGGCGCTCTTCGGTTATTAGATCAGCACCTTCCCATGGAAGTAGCGATTGGGGACTTTGATTCTGTCACAAAAGAACAGCGCGACTTGATTCATGAAGCAGCGGGCACAGTTGTCCAGCTCCCTTCTGAAAAAGACGATACTGATTTTGAGGCAGCCTTGTTATGGGTGAAGGAGCATTACGAAGGAACACCGATTCACGTACTCGGTTCCTTTGGTGCCGAGTGGACCACGCGATTAGCACATTATGGACGATGATGCGACCAGACTTAGCACAGCTCATTCCTTATGTGGTATTCGAGGATGCAACGAATGTCGTGAATTTCATCCAGCCAGGCACATACACGATTGAAAAGATGGACTTTACGAAGTACTTATCTTTTATTAGTATGACTCCTGTAGAAAATGTCACCCTCGTTGATGTGAAATACACGCTTGATTCAAAAAGCTACGTGTACCCAGTGGCCCTTGTCAGCAATGAGTTTACAAGTGACAAGATGACCATCTCCTTTACAAAAGGACTCATCCTAGTCGCCCAAACCCGAGATCATTGGAGATAAAACAAAACATCGCACAATTAGGATGAATTACCTACACCAAAAAAAAAAAAATAATTAAATCCTTCGCTTGTAGAGCTGGGAATTTATAATTTGTCGAGGAGGAAACATGAATTTTAATAGGATGATTCCTGAATTGTCAGTTTTTGATATTGAACGGACTAAAAATTTTATAGAGAATTAGGATTTAAAATTGAATATGAACGTACTGAAGATAAATTTGTTTTCATGTCATTTCAAGATAGTCAGTTTATGTTTGAACAAATTCACGATGATGGTTGGAATATAGGTGAACTAGTATATCCATTAGGAAGAGGAATAAATTTTTTTCAATAGCTGTTGATGATATTGAAGAGCTTTTATAAATTAGTGCGATGTTTTTTTCTTTATCAGAAGACAGTCGAAATCCCTGAAATTCACTTATAAGTGAATTTTGGGATTTTTACGTACGCTGTTATTTTCAAAGAGAGGTGCTCTATGTTTCTTATAGATAAGCCTTTTTTTCGGAAGTTGCAAATCCAACAAACTTCAGAATTTACAAATGATGTAAATAGGTTTCATTTTGTTGAGAAGCCTTCAAAGCGCTACCTTATAGCCTTTTCACAAACTCCATTTTTTTGAAAGTTAACTCAAAAAAGCACTTTTATCTAACCTCTGAGTCGCGCCACGCTGAATGTGTAGTTTTGTTGGTAAAAGCATAAAAAATCTTGTAACAAATGTATAATGAAAAACCTTGATTGTAAGGCTTTTTTTGCATTTTTATGATAGAATATGGTTAGTTTTAAAGCGAGAGCAACTAAGAAGCAGAAAAAAATATTAGATATAAATTAATCAAGATAAGGATGATAAAATGACAGAAATTGATAAAAAGAATTTAAAAAAATTATCTTTGTTATACATTTGGAATTACTTATATAGCTTGGGGACTTCTTTCCGTATTAACACAATCTGATATTTTGGGGTTAGAAACGTTTATAGGAAGAATATTACATATAGTGGGTGCACTTGGACCAGCTATTGCAAGTGGATTATATTTGAGAAGTAAAAATGTAAAAATTTAAACATTTTTTTATTTAATAAGAGAGATAATAGTAGTATTTATTTCATTATTCATATGTTAGCAATTTTGATACTATTTTCTGTATCTTCCTTAGAATTAAATGGAGTATCAATTTATTTGATGCCACTATTCTTTATACAAATGATTTTTTTTGGTGGTGGGCATGAAGAATTAGGATGGAGAGGAATATTACAACCGTTACTTGATAAAAAATATACTTATTGGCAATCTAATTTGATTGTAGGTTCAATCTGGGGAATTTGGCATCTACCTTTATGGTTTATAGTTGGAGAAAGTCATCAAGGATTTCCTTTTATTTTATTCTTTATATATACATTATTTTTAAGTTTTGTTTTAGGGCTTCTTTACCGTCAAACGAAATCTGTGTGGTACTGTATATTATTTCATGCATTCGCAAATTTGTTAAATCTCTATTTTGTTTTAAAAATTAATGTTACTTTTATTATCATTTTTATTGGTTATTTAATTTATACTATATTGGCTAGTAATAGAATTAGTAAGGAAAAGTAATTTTAATTTTAGATCACCAGATACCCATGGTCCCTTGGTTTCCTGGCATTAATCTCAGGTAAAGGAGCACCTGTTTAAAGCAGATAAAAAACTTAGGCGATTCCCAAGCTCTTTTTATAAAGTAAGGCTTAAAACAATTGCGGTTAAATCATAAAGCATGAAAAGCTGCTTGAGGAGGATAGCGGTCATTGTAATGGAGAAGTAACCAATGTGAATTACCAAGGGTTAGCGACTGGTCGCTTAGCCTTGGTTTGAAGCTTGGTAGGCAAGGAGACCATAGGCTCCTGCCGGTACCATTACAATGATGTCCGCTATCCAGAACGTCAAGCGGCTTGGAATGCGAGTAGTATTCATTAGCTATTGTTTTAAGCCTTCGGCTTATTTATTTTTAGATAAACAAAAAGAGCTTAGGGATATCGCCTAAGCTCTTTTTAATAGTGCTCTGTATTAAACACGTTCTACTTTACCTGATTTTAATGCACGAGTTGAAACCCATACTTTTTTAGGCTTGCCGTCGATTAAAACACGAACTTTTTGTAAGTTTGGTTTCCAAGTACGGCGGTTAGCGTTCATAGCGTGAGAACGAGTGTTACCTGTTTCAGAACGACGTCCAGTGAAATAACATACTTTAGCCATTTTCATTCTCCTCCTTTATTTAATTCATTATCAGCTGATATAATTTTGAACTAAATCATATACTTAAATAATTTAGCATAGTTGACCTTAGAATGCAAGCGTACTGGTTAATGAGTTTCTAAGAGGGTTAAAAATTGGTAAAAGGCTAGGTAAACCGCTTGGAATATGATATTATAGTATAGAAATAATGTGTCAATCTGTCTAAAAATTAGACAGACACCTTTATACATTTAAGGGAGGTATTTGTATGACAGTAAAAATTCAAACAGAAAATGGACAAATTGAACTTAGCAATGAAGTGATTGCAACGGTTGTTGGTGGAGCCGCTACAGATAACTATGGTGTTGTTGGTATGGCAAGCCGCAATCAAATCCGCGATAACTTTAATGAAATCTTGAAGAAAGAAAACTTCACTCGTGGAGTTGTGATTCGTCAAGAAGACGATGGTGTTGCAGTGGATGTCTACATTATTGTAGGTTATGGTACAAAAATTTCTGCGATTTGTAGAAACGTACAAGAACAAGTGAAATATAACTTAGAAACAATGTTAGGATTTGCTGCAAATACAGTGAATGTCTATGTTCAAGGAGTTAAAATCATCGAAGCGTAATGCTTGTTGATTCTAGTCAGGAGGAAATAAGAATAATATGGCAACTATGAAAACTATTACGGCTCAAGATTTCCGCGCAATGGTGGAAATCGGTGAAATGCGTTTATCTGAAAATGCAGAATTCGTAAACTCATTAAACGTATTCCCAGTACCAGATGGAGACACAGGGACAAACATGATGCTCTCATTCAAATCTGGTGCGGAACGTGTTGCAAACTCTACAGCAACAACTGTAGGCGATTTAGCACAAGATTTAGCAAAAGGATTATTAATGGGTGCTCGTGGGAACTCAGGAGTTATTTTATCTCAATTATTCCGTGGATTCTCTAAAGCGGTTATTGGGAAAGAAGAAATCACAGGTGAAGAATTAGCACAAGCTTTTACAAACGGTGTGGAAACAGCGTATAAAGCCGTTATGAAACCTGTCGAAGGAACAATCCTTACAGTTGCTCGTGAATCAGCAAAACGTGGTGTTCGTAAATTAGAAACTTCAAACGACATCATCGAAGTAATGGGATCTGTTTTACGTGGTGCTGAAAAAGCATTAGCGAAAACTCCAGATTTATTACCAGTATTAAAAGAAGTTGGCGTAGTGGATTCAGGTGGTCAAGGTCTAGTATTCATTTACAACGGATTCTTCGAAGCATTAACAGGAGAAGCAGTTCCTGTTCAATCATTACAAAGCAATAAAATCGATTTAACTTCAGTGGCTCACCACGAAGCAGGCGTTGACTACGAACACGTATCAACTGGCGATATCAAATTCGGTTACTGTACTGAAATCATGGTGAAAATCGGTGAAGGCGAAACTGTCGTAGATACATTTGACTATGATACTTTCCGTAACTACTTAAACGAACTTGGAGATTCTTTACTAGTTGTAGCGGACGATGAAATCATCAAAGTACACGTGCATACAGAACGTCCAGGTGAAGTTATGAACTACGGACAACGCTTCGGTTCATTAATGAAAGTGAAAGTGGACAACATGCGTCTTCAACACGAAGAAGTGTTAAAAACAGACTACAGTGCAAAAGTTAAAGAAGCAGCGCAAAAACAAAAAGCGGAATACGGAATCGTAGCAGTTGCTGCAGGTGAAGGAATTCAAGAATTATTCAAGAGCATGGGTGTAACGACAATCATCAACGGTGGTCAAACAATGAACCCAAGTACAGAAGATATTCTTCAAGCGGTAAAAGAAGCGCATGCTGAAAAAGTTATCGTATTACCAAACAACAAAAACATTCAAATGGCTGCAAACCAAGCGGCTGAAGTATCAGAAGATGCTGCAGTTGCCGTCGTTGCAACTCGTACAATTTCAGAAGGGTTAGCTTCATTATTAGCCTTCAATCCAGAAGCAAGCTTAGAAGAGAACCAAGCTGCAATGAGCGAACAAATGGCTCTTGTATCAAGTGGTCAAATTACAAACGCTGTTCGCGATACAAACATTGATGGCGTTGAAATCAAAACAGACGACTTCATGGGGATTGTAGATGGCAAGATTTTAGTAAGTATTGCGGACCGTAAGGAAGCAACTCTTGCGACGATTGATAAAATGATCAACGACGATTCAGAGATCCTAACAATCATCTATGGCGAAGACGCAGAAGCAAGCGAAGTGGAAGAAATCACTGAAGCTGTAGAAGCGAAATACCCTGATGTAGAGGTTGAAGTCCATGAAGGAAACCAACCAGTATACACTTACTTATTATCTGTAGAATAATAAATTTAAAATAATTGAAAGACTTCGAATCCTTACGGATTCCTCTATAATAACTGTAATGGGGTACCGGTTCGAGCCGAAGTCTCTCACCTTTAAAGCCTCAAAGCTGGAGTAAGGAATAAATTCCTAACTCCAGCTTTTTCGCATTTAATACCATTCCCCATTACTGTTATTATAGAATCCGTAAGTTTCTCCGTCTTTCGCTTTTTCTCCTATTAATAAGTAAGTGTAACTGGTTGGTTTTCGTGCTCACATCAGGGTATTTCGCTGGGCAGAGAGTGCTTTCTTATTTTCGCGTGCTTCTGAGTCTTCACTCGCCTCCAAATGGGAAAAAGCAGACTTTGTGGGTGCTCCTCAGTATTTCTAGTGCGGTAAGGTTCAATGAGGGGAAGAACTGCAATTTGTGGAATGCACATCAAAACTCCCTGCACTGTAACGGTCAAGGAGAGAGGAAGGAAAGTTGAAGGAGTGAAGATTCTTTAGGATTTCATCGGAATCACAGTACCGAGTAAGCAACCAATGTGAATTAGCGAGGGTTAGGAATTTATTCCTTAGCCTCGTTTTGAAGCTGGTAACCCTGAGACGAAGACTCAGGGAGGTGCCGGACTTGTGATGCCGATGAATAAATCCTAAAGAGAATCTTCACGACTGTTGTAACTTTCCTTCCTCTTGACGATTAAAGAGAACATGAATTACACTTATTAAAGTAGAAAGGATGTGATTGGATGAATGAAGTCTTTCAAAGTGTGCAAGTCTTGCCAGGCGTTGGACCAAAACGATTAGAGCCATTAGCCGAACTGGGCATCGAAACAGTCTATGACTTGTTAACGCATTTCCCATTTCGATATGAAGATATTCAAATTCGTGATGTAAATACCATCATGGATCAAGAGAAAGTCACGCTAAAAGGGCTTGTGGCGACACAACCGGTTGTCAGCTACTATGGCTTCAAGAAGAATCGTTTGGCGTTTCGCATGGCGATTGACCAGCAAGTCATCCAAGTTGCGTTCTTTAATCAGCCGTATTTAAAAGATAAAGTCGTTTTAGGCGAAGAGATTGCTATCTACGGGAAATGGGATGCAAAGCGTTCTACCTTGATGGGGATGAAAATTTTATCGAACCGAAACGTGGAGGACGAAGAAGGCGACCAAGTTGAGGCGGTTTATCGCACGAATAAATCGTTGAAGCAGGCGACGATATTGAAACTCGTTCGTACGGCGATGGATCGTTTTGAAGATAAAATTCCAGAAGTATTGCCTGAAGAATTGATGGCGTCGCACCACTTGATGGGGCATAGAGATGCTGTACGGGCGATGCATTTTCCAAAAGATGAACTGGAAAGGCAGAGTGCGCAATATCAGCTCGTCTACCAGGAGCTCTTCTTATATCAACTGCGCTTGCAATGGATGCGTCAGAAGCGCCACCAGCAAACAAAAGGGCAAGCGGTGTTGTATGATAATGCCGCGTTGAAGGCCTTTATTCAAACGCTGCCGTTTGAACTGACAGATGGACAAAAGAAAGTCGTGAACGAGATTTGCTTTGACCTACGTGCGCCTTATGAGATGAATCGTCTCTTGCAAGGGGATGTAGGGAGTGGGAAGACGATTGTGGCGACGATTGCCATGGTCGCAACGGCTCTAACAGGTAAGCAAGCAGCGCTCATGGTTCCTACAGAAATCTTGGCGGAACAACATATGCTGACGATTGAAAAATTGATTCAAGGGACACCTTTGAAGGCAGTGTTGTTAACTGGAAGTATGAATCGTTCGCAGAAAAAGCGTAAAGAGTTACTCGCGCAAATTGAGAGCGGGGAGGCAAACCTTGTAATCGGGACACATGCCTTGTTCCAACAAGATGTGAACTTTAAAGACTTGGCCTTTGTGGTCATCGACGAGCAGCATCGCTTCGGGGTGCAACAACGTCAGGCACTCGCTGGAAAAGGAGCGGGTGTGAACGTGCTTCAAATGACGGCAACACCGATTCCTCGTACGCTTGCGATTACGGCTTTTGGGGAAATGGATACGTCTATTTTGAGTGAAATTCCTCGTGGCCGTCAGCCCATAAAGACATCTTGGGTTCGCGAGCAGGAAATGGAGCAAATTTTTAACTTCGTGGAACGTCAAATTCAAGAAGGGCGACAAGCGTATATGATTTCGCCACTGATTGAAGAGTCGGAACATCTCGATGTGCAAAACGCCGAAGAGATTTATCGCATGATTTCAGCGCATTTCTCAGACCGCGTGAAAGTGGGACTCCTGCACGGGAAGATGCCGGCTGAAGAAAAAGAAGCGGTGATGGCGGACTTTAAAGCCAACAAGCTACAAGTACTCGTCTCCACAACGGTGATTGAAGTTGGGGTGGACGTGCCGAATGCCACAGTGATGGTGATTTTAGATGCGGACCGCTTCGGGTTAGCGCAGCTGCACCAGTTACGTGGACGTGTCGGTCGTGGACAACATGCCTCAAGCTGTATTTTGGTGGCGAGTCCAAAGACCGAAAACGGGAAAGAGCGCATGCGCATTATGTGCGAGTCGACGGACGGATTTTATCTCAGTCAAAAAGACTTGGAGCTCCGTGGTTCTGGGGATGTATTTGGGATCAAACAGTCCGGTATTCCAGACTTTAAGATTGCCGATTTAATACGAGATTATGATATACTAGAACAAGCACGTAAAGATGCAATCCTTTATGCCTCGGAAGATCCAGCAGGAGAAAAAGACGAGACAAAACGCATGAAGGCATTTATCGAACAAACAACGAAAGAAATCAATGGATAACTTCACAGCCACGTGGCTAGAAGAGGAGGAACAACAATGGTAAGAATTGCAATTGACGCGATGGGTGGAGATAACGCTCCTAAAGAAATCGTCCAAGGGGTCGTCCTTGCAGCAAAGGAAATGCCAACTGTCGAGTTTCAATTATACGGAGACGAAGCAAAAGTGAACACATGCTTGGAGGAATCCCTTCCAAATATTCGCGTGATTCACTGTTCAGAAAAAATCAACTCTGATGACGAACCAGTTAAAGCGATTCGTTCGAAGAAAGACGCTTCAATGGTCGTTGCAGCTAAAGCTGTGAAAGAAGGGGAAGCAGATGCGCTCTTCTCTTGCGGAAACACAGGGGCTCTTCTAACGGCTGGATTATTAGTGGTTGGCCGTATTAAAGGAATCGACCGTCCAGGATTAATGCCAGTGTTGCCTGTTCTTGGAAAAGAAAACCGTCAATTTATTATGATGGATGTAGGTGCAAACGCGGAATGTAAACCGAAAAACGTTCACCAATTCGGTATTCTTGGAAGTTATTATTCAAAATACGTTCTTGGTTACGAGAACCCAACAGTCGGCTTATTAAATAATGGAGCTGAAGAAGGAAAAGGGAACGAACTTTCGAAAGAAGTATACGGACTCTTAAAAGAAGACGACAGCTTAAACTTCGTAGGAAACGTGGAAGCTCGTGACATCTTAACAGGTGCTGCGGATGTGGTTGTACTAGACGGATTTACAGGAAACGCGGTCCTCAAGACCATCGAAGGAACAGCGCTTGCGATGATGGGACTTCTAAAAGAAGGCATCAAAGGGCAAGGAATCCAAGGAAAACTTGGAGCGCTCTTACTCAAGAATACGTTCTATGGATTAAAGAATACATTGGACTACTCTCAATTCGGGGGTGCGGTGCTCTTTGGTCTTAAAGGAGCAGTCGTGAAATCACACGGTTCTTCAAAATCAGATAGCGTGTACCATGCGATGAAACAAATCGATACGATTGTATCAAGTGGAGTCATCAACGACTTAGTAGCACACTTTGAACAAACAGCGGAATAAAGAATGAAGCTCTCTTTCAGATTGGAAGAGAGCTTTTTATAGAAAAATTATAAATTTCATAAAAACTGCAATAAATTCTTAGGAATTCTCACAAAAAAAGGGTACAATGGGAAAGTACAAAATGTTGCAAGTGCAACTAAAGGAGGAAAGTCTATGTTCAAAGAAGTGAACGAGCAAATTTTAAAAATTAATTGAGAAAAAAATAGTCGTTTAACTCCAGAAGAAATTGCCTCTCTATTAGAAATGGATGTGGAAGAAGTCACACGCCGTATTAAAGAGATGGAAGAAGCTAAAATTATTTGTGGCTACCATACATTAATCAACTGGGAAAAAACTGATAACGTCAATGTTTCAGCGATTATCGAATTAAAAGTAAATCCTCAAAAAGGGAAAGGATTCGACCGTATTGCAGAAAAAATCTATCATTTCCCAGAAGTAGAAGCAGTGTACTTGATGTCAGGTGGATATGATTTCATGGTGCAATTAAAGAAAGCGCCAATGCGTGAAATTGCAAACTTCGTATCTTCACGTCTTTCAGTGATTGAAGAAGTACAATCTACAAAAACACATGTTGTATTAAAACAATACAAAGATCACGGCACTATGTTTGTCGGTAAAGCAGATGATAAACGTCAGGTGGTTACTCCATGAATTTAGAAAATATGTTAAATAATAAAATTAAGGACTTGAAACCTTCAGGGATTCGTCGTTTCTTTGATATGGCGAGTGAATACAAGGATATTGTTTCACTAGGGGTTGGAGAGCCTGATTTTGATACGCCTTGGCATATTCGTCAAGAAGCGATTAAAGCGTTGCAAGAAGGCCGTACATTCTATACAGCCAATGCAGGGTTAAAAGAGCTTCGTGAAGAAGTATGTATCTTTACAGAAGGGCCGTCATGGGGTAAAATACGATCCAATGCATGAATGTGTCATCACTGTTGGTGGAAGTGAAGCCGTTGATATTTCAATGCGTGTGCTTTTAAACCCAGGGAGATGAAGTGATTATTTGTGACCCAGGGTATGTTTCTTATGTCCCAGCGGTTACAATGGCCGATGGAACTCCAGTGATTCTTCCGTTAAAAGAGGAAAATCAATTCCGTTTAACACCTGAAGATTTAGAAGCAGTGATTACACCGAAGACAAAAGCGATTCTAATGAACTTCCCAAATAACCCAACTGGGGCAATTATGGAACGTGAAGATTTAGAAGCGGTTTGTGATGTATTAAAACGTCATGATATTATCGTTGTCTCAGACGAATTATATGGAGAATTAACTTACACTGGAAAACCTCACGTATCCGTTGTGGAAATTGAGGGTATGCGCGATCGTACAATTTTAATCGGAGGATTCTCAAAAGCATTTGCGATGACGGGATGGAGACTGGGGTATGCTTTAGCTCCAGAGCCAATTATGGAACAAATGTATAAAATTCACCAATTTGCGATTATGTCAGCTCCAACTCTTAGCCAATATGCGGGTGTGGATGCCCTTCGTAATTCTGAAGAAGACATTGTTGAGATGCGCGAAAGCTACAACCAACGTCGCCGTTACTTGGTGAAACGTTTCAAAGACTTAGGGATTCCTTGCTTTGAGCCATTTGGAGCTTTCTACATCTTCCCAAACATTTCTCAATTCGGATTAAGTTCAGAAGAATTTGCTATGCGCTTGGTAGAAGAAGAACGTTTAGCCGTTGTTCCAGGAACCGCTTTTGGGGAATCTGGTGAAGGCTTTCTACGTATTTCTTATGCATATTCGATTGAAGATTTGAAGACAGCGTTAGATCGCATCGAGCACTTCATTACGAAATTAAGAAATGAAAAATAGAGATTAAAATGAGGTACAACTACACCACTTTTGGAGTCGTTTAAATCGATTCCCAAAGAGGCGTAGTTGTATTTTTAATTTTGATTAAAATATGATTAAAATTTAATTGATAAAAGAATGATCCTATGCTACACTATGCTTACTTAAGAGGAAAGGAGACCATGCTTGAAAGAACGTTTTACAAAGTTTATTGATACCATAATTGCTCTCGATAAAGGCGATCATACATTAACGGACAAACAATGGATGAAAAAGCAAAAATGGATGTTCGTCTTGAAGTTGTTTTGGGTGATTGTGCTAGTAGCGACCTTTCTTCTAGCCGTTAATGTCTCCGTGAGTTACTTTGTTTATTTCTTCTATTTTGCTGGAGTTCTCTATGTACTCACTAAAGTACTCGAGTTTTGTATCCAACGAAGAATGACACAATTAGCTAAGGAGGAATAGAACAATCCAATGAGAATTATTTATTTTGTGATAGCTTGGGTTTCATTAGCAATAGGGGTTATTAGGAATTGTCCTTCCGGTACTTCCAACAACTCCCTTTCTTTTGTTAACCGTATTTTGTTTCTCAAAGAGTTCAAGGCGCTTTGAAGAATGGTTTCAAAAAACTAAGTTATACCAGCTTTATGTCGCAGATTACCGCGAAACGAAGTCAATTGCGCGTAGTCGTAAAAAGAAAATTATTATTTATATCTATATTTTAATGGCCATTTCTATTTACTTCGCTCCGATTATTTGGGTGAAAATTGGACTTGGCGCGTTGACAGTGTTTATTACTTACTATCTATTTTGGGTGATTCCGGATAAAAAGTAGGAGGGATTCAGATGGTTGAGAAGTTTAAAGCGTTAATAGAAGATTATAAAGTGACAAGAAATGAAAACGAAGATTTTGTCTGGTGGTACGTCCAACGAGTAGCGCCCTTTAATTTACGCTACGTAATTGCAGCGGTGTTAGTGCTATGTATGGCGGCTATTTATTTTAATATTAAATACGCGCTCACAACGGTGCTCGTCTTATGGGTGATTGCCGCGACGATTACCATCGCAGAATGGGTTTATCGAAAACGAAAACAAAAATAGAAGATACAAAAGAATCTAGTTTACGCTAGGTTCTTTTTTTACCTATCATTAGGAAGAAAATAAGGAAAAAAATAGAGAGGAGCCCTTTGAGAAAAAGTGCGAATAGGGCTATAATTTAAGTGTAGAAATAAAGTAAATGGAGGTAATTGTTATGAGATTTGACCAAGAACATGATTCATGTACAACCATTCTTGTTGGAAAGAAAGCTAGCTATGACGGTTCCACGCTTGTAGCCCGTACGGAAGATTCATGTAATGGAGAGTTTACTCCAAAGAAATTCATTGTCGTACGTCCCCAAGACCAACCACGTCACTATAAATCCGTGATTTCAGGATTTGAAACAGACTTACCGGATAACCCAGTTCGCTATACAGCCATGCCAAATGCCATCAATAATGAAGGGATTTGGGGAGCTGCTGGGATTAACGCCTATAATGTTGCTGTCAGTGCCACCGAAACGATTTCGACAAATCCACGAGTGTTAGGAGCCGACCCACTGGTGGAAACAGGGATTGGGGAAGAAGACATCTTCACGCTAGTGTTGCCTTATATTAAAACTGCGCGCGAAGGGGTCGAACGTCTTGGACATTTCCTGGAAACAGCTGGAACCTATGAATCAAATGGAATTGCGATTTCTGATGTGAATGAAATTTGGTGGTTAGAGTCTATCGGGGGACATCACTGGATGGCTCGCCGCGTACCTGATGATGCGTATGTCGTAAATCCAAACCAACTCGGCAGTGACTTCTTTGATTTTGAGGACAAAGAAAACTTCATGTGTGACCCTGATTTGAAAGACTTTATGATTCGTCACCACCTCAATTTGAACTTTGACGGAGAATCATTCAATCCACGTTACGCATTCGGTTCACAACGCGACAAAGACCGCTTGTATAACACGCCTCGTGCTTGGGATATTCAACGTATGTTTAACCCTGAAGTAGAACAATCTCCAACAAGCTTTGAAATTCCTTGGGCACGTGTTCCATACCGCAAGATAACAGTTGAAGATGTGAAAGAATCGATGAGTACGCATTACCAAATGACTCCTTATGATCCTTATGGAAATTTAGGCGATGGGAAGAGCAATCGTCGTTTCCGTACGGTAGGAATTAATCGTACGAGTCAAACGGCTATCCTCCAAATTCGTCCAAATCGTCCGCATGATACAACAGGAATTCAATGGGTCTCTTATGGGTCAATGCCTTTTACGACGGCCGTTCCTTTCTTTACGCAAGTGGAAACAACTCCAGCGTACTTTGCCAACACTACAGCGAAGGTTTCAACGGATTCCTTCTACTGGTCAAGCCGATTAATTGCAGGACTTGCGGATGCGCATTACTTGGAACATCAAGCGGATATTGAAAGTTATCAAAAGAATACATTGTCTCGTGGAGAAGCCATGATTGCCCAAGTAGATGCTCGTCTTGAAAAAGGAGAAGTAGTCGACTTCGAAGCGGAAAATCAACAAATGAGTGATTATATCGAAGAGAAGACAGCTGCATTACTCGATAAAGTATTGCTTCGTGCAAGTAATTTAATGGTCAACCACTATTCAGTGAGTGATTAATGGCAGGTTGGGTTTAGGAGGTTAGAACATGGAAGAAAAAAATGAAAAACAACTGAGTTGGTTGATGATAGCCCTTATTGCGTTTAATTTTCGTATGGGGGCTCGGGAACGTTGTCAATAACTTCGCCCAACAAGGGATTGTAGTTATTACATCGTGGCTGATTATTTTAGTGATTTACTTTATTCCGTATTCATTGATGGTTGGACAACTTGGTTCAACTTTCCAAGATAGTGAAGGTGGGGTGAGTGATTGGATTAAACATACGTCTACGAAGAAGCTCGCATATTTTGCCGCATGGACGTTTTGGGTGGTTCAAATTCCGTATTTAGCACAAAAACCGCAGACGATTTTGATTGCGCTTGGTTGGGTATTCCAAGGACACTCAGGAATTGTGGATGAACTTCCGATTCCGCTACTCGTTACGGTCTGCCTAGCATTCTTTCTTTTCATCCTTTATGTTTCAACGAAAGGAATTCGGGTATTGAAATTCTTAGGAACAGTTGCGGGGAGTGCGATGTTTGTCATGTCTATTTTGTTCATCCTATTAGCCGTGGGTGTTCCACTCATTAAACCGGATTTACAACTAGCGACTGCGAATATGGATAAGCTTGAAACGTATATTCCAAAATTTGATTTCTCCTATTTTACAACGATTGCGCTTCTTGTTTTCTCAGTCGGTGGAGCGGAGTCTATGTCTCCTTATGTTCGTAAGGTAAAAAATCCAACGAAGGAATTTCCAAAAGGAATGATTGCAATGGCTGTCATGGTGGGGATTTGTGCGGTCTTTGGATCCTTTGCGATGGGAATGATTTTTCGATAGCAACAATATTCCTCAGGACTTGATGAGAAATGGGGCCTACCAAGCGTTTGCGGTACTTGGAAAGCATTGGAATATTGGGAATGTTCTTGTCACGATTTACGCATTGACGCAATTTATCGGACAAACAGCGACATTGGCACTCTCCATTGATGCGCCACTTCAAATCTTCCTTGGTAGTGCTGACAAAGAATATGTTCCTCGCTGGCTTCGTACACGCACAAAGAACGGAACATTAAAGAATGGATACTTACTTACAGGAATTTTAACAGGGTGCATTAATTATCATGCCAGCACTAGGGCTTAAGGAAATTGATACAGTCGTAGTATGGATGACAAACTTGAACGCCATCGTATCCCCAATGTGCTTCTTGTGGGTATTTGTCGCCTTTATGTTCTTGTATCGTCATTGGGACAGATATAAAAATGCCGAATATAAATACATTAGCAATAAGACACTCGGATTCTTAATGGGACTCTGGGGCTTTGCCTTCACCGCATTTGCATGTATTCTCGGAATGGTGCCACAAGTGGACTATGCGCAAAATCCATCTGAATGGTGGTTTGTCTTAATTTCAAATATCATTATGCCATTTGCGCTTCTTGGACTCGGACTCATTCTTCCATGGATTGCACGAAGAGAACAAAAACAACATGCATAAAAATGAGTTTTAGAAAAGTCCTCCTTCTACAAAAGGGAGGGCTTTATTTTTTTAAAATGTAATAGGGTATCTAACTGACAATTTTACAGAAAAATGGTATAGTAATGAAGATAAATTTACTTGAAACGAGAGGAACAACTCATGAAATTATTAACCGTTGCAGTCCCTTGCTACAACTCTCAAGAATATATGCATTATTCTATCCAAACGCTCCTTGCTGGTGGTGAAGAGGTTGAAATTTTAATCATTAACGATGGTTCTAAAGACGACACTGCTCGCATCGCTGACCAATATGCCGCAGCTTATCCAACGATTATCCGAGCGATTCATCAAGAGAATAAAGGACATGGTGGAGCCGTGAATACGGGGATGGCGAATGCAACAGGGAAGTACTTTAAAGTGGTCGATAGTGACGACTGGGTAGATGTGCGTGCTTATCTAAAAATCTTAGAACAATTACGACGCTTCGAAAAAAATGGGGAAGAAGTAGATGTGTTCATTACGAACTTTGTTTACGAAAAAGAAGGCGCGAAAACGAAGAAAATTATGCGCTACACTTCAGCGTTTCCTGAAAATCAAGTGTTTACTTGGGATGATGCGAAGCCACTTCGTCGTGGGAAATATATGATGATGCACTCCCTCATTTACAATATGAACTTACTTCGTAAATCAGGACTTCAGTTGCCAGAGCATACTTTCTACGTAGATAATTTATTTGTTTTCGTCCCACTGCAATATAGCAAAAAAACTTTATACTATATGAATGTAGACTTTTTACCGTTACTTTATCGGTCGTGAAGATCAATCCGTGAACGAGAAAGTGATGATTAGCCGTATCGACCAACAAATCCGCGTGAATGAACTATTGATGGCAAGTTATCATAGCGACTGGCAGTTTTCAACCGCTTTGAAGAACTACTTATTAAACCACTTAGAGATTACAACCGTGATTTCTTGTGCGCTACTCAATAAAGGGTGGACTACTAGAGCATCAAGAGAAGAAGGAAAGCTTTGCTGTCGGATTTGAAAAGAAGCGAATCCAGAAGTATTTCCATCTGATTAGCCAAAAATGCATTGTCAGTAAAATTACAATGTCGAAGAAATAAAGCCGGGTACAAGTATCTGTCAAATGGAATTTACACAGTGACACAACGATTTCTTTCGGATTTTAACTAAATAGCGTTTTGAACTACCAGGCATGAAGTGCACCCTAAAAAGTTAGATTTTTCTGTCTACCTTACATAAGCCGGTGGATATTTATTGCAAATCAGACTGAAAGTTCCAAATTCTCTATTTATTTTATTGACATTTTCTATCAGAAGATAGGTATAGTTTTTATTATCATAAATATACTATACTATATCGGAGGTATTGGTATGAAATTTTCTAATCGTTTATTGTTGTTCCTTACAGGAGTTGTTTTTGTCTTTTTAGGACTTTTGCTATTTACAAACCCAGTAGCTAATCTTGTTGCTTACAGCTGGTGGATTTGCATTTGGTTTACTGGTTTCTTCTATAGCAGCTATTTTTAGGCTATTTCTCTGCACCAAAAGAGCTTCGCTCACCTGTTTATCTTTTTCCAAGGGTTTGTTAGTCTTCTCTTAGCTCTTTACCTCGTGGCTTATGGCTTTGTGACCCTGCCGGTCGTCATTCCGACCATTGTAGGAATTTGGTTAATTGTAGAAGCCATTATTGCTTTCTTTAAAGGCAATCGTCTAGGATTGATTTTCCCTATTATTGGTAGCAATATCACGTGGGTAGCCTTGCTTGCATTTTTACTAGGTCTAGTGATTCTGTTCAATCCAGTGGCTACAGGTGTCTTTGTCGTTTATGTCATTGCCTTTTCATTTTTAGTTACTGGCTTCACCTACATTATTGAGGCCTTTCGTAAATAGTCTAGTTGCTATTTCTATCGCATTCAAAAAAGCTGGGAAATCATATTCTCAGCTTTTTCGTCTCTTTAATTATCACTTTTTCGCATTCCATTCTGCGTAGAATTGCTCCAAGTATTCTTCCAAAAAGTGATGGCATAGTGCTCTAGCATTCGATAAGTTGCAATAATAACCGGTCGAGAACGGGGCATCGACTCAATCATACCGAAAATAAAAGAGCGAATGTTATCTGCAAAAAGAAAGCTTAGATTCTTTGCGATTTCAACAAAAAAAGCACTGTTTGTTCTGACCACAAAAGTTAAACAAATAATTTAAGTGAAGGATTTAGTTCTGTATTGCACAGGACTAAGTCCTTTTAGTTTTACCTTAATTCGTTTGTTGTTGTAGTAATCAATGTAGTCAACAATAGCTTGTTCCAATTGGTTAAGTGCCTTAAATGTTTTCTCATCTATGTCAGTCATCATGATGACCAAATTCACGCGCGCTATCCTTTCTTGCTCTACATCATTGCTCTTGCGACATTCATCAATATCATTACAGCGATATCTAATATCATTCGTATCCGGAAATTTCATTCTCCAGAGCTCAAATCTAGTAAAAATATCAGTTTTGCTTCCTCTCTCTTTTCTATCTTTTTCTTGCAAACCATGATGATGAAAGAGTATGGAAGTGCCGATATTCCTCAAAAATTGCTTTTATGAATATCACTTTGGGAAGTGTCGTTTTCTGCGTACTCGTCATTATTGGCGCCTATATGATTGTAAAATCAAGAAAAAGCAAAGCGAAATTTATAAAGTGTGAAAAGGAGTGAAAACTTTCTTTTTTCTAATTAAAATAGCGGAACAATTAGAATTGGAAGATCCGTTTACAGGAAAATATAAATAGGTGCTCGTCGCAGGCCACACGAGCGCCTTGAGGCGTCGCTCTGAGATCAGAGCTATGCCCGAAATTGAAAAGCCACCCGCTAAGCCACTGGATATTTATTATGGGAGAAATTATCATATATGATAATTTCGCAAAGTGTGCTTCATCGATTTGGTTCGCCTTGAGGGTCCATGGTATAATGAATAAGATAAAATAAGAAATGGGGAAACCACATGAAACCATTTGATTACATCGTTGTGGGGGCTGGATTATTCGGAGCGACCTTTGCTCATGAAGCAGCAACACGCGGTTATAAAGTAAAAGTGATTGAGAAGAGAAATCATATTGCGGGAAATATTTATACAAAAGAAGTGGAAGGTATCCAAGTTCATGAATACGGTGCGCACATTTTCCATACCAGTAATCAAAAAGATTTGGGATTATGTGCATCAGTTTGCGACATTTAATCGCTATACGAATACTCCAGTTGCGAACTTCAACGGGGAGATTTACAACTTACCATTTAACATGAATACTTTCAATAAATTATGGGGTGTGGTGACGCCACAAGAAGCCGAAGCGAAAATTGCTGAACAGCGTGCGGTACTCGGGGACAAAGAGCCTGAAAACTTAGAAGAGCAGGCGATTTCTCTTGTTGGGGAAGATATTTACTACAAGCTCATCAAGGGCTATACGGAGAAACAATGGGGACGTTCGGCTACAGAATTACCAGCATTTATCATTCGCCGCTTGCCGGTTCGTTACACTTACGATAACAACTATTTTAACGATACGTACCAAGGGATTCCGATTGGTGGCTATACGAAGATGATTGAAGCCATGCTGGACCATGAGAATATCGAAGTCGAGTTGAATGTTGATTTCTTTGCGAAAAAAGATGAGTACTTGAATAGTGGTGCCAAAATCGTCTTCACGGGAATGATTGATGAGTTCTTCGATTATGAACTAGGCACATTAGAATACCGTTCGCTCCGTTTTGAAACAGAAGTCGTGGACGTGGAGAACTATCAAGGAAATGCGGTAGTAAACTATACAGACCGCGAAACGCCATACACTCGTATCATCGAGCATAAGCATTTCGAGTTTGGCACGCAGCCCAAAACGGTGATTACGCGTGAGTATCCTGCCGATTGGAAAGTGGGAGACGAGCCTTATTATCCAGTGAATAATAAAGTCAACAACGACTTGTACGCGCAGTATAAGAAATTAGCGCAGACGGTTCCACAAGTCATCTTCGGTGGACGACTTGGACAGTATCGTTATTACGATATGCATCAAGTCATCGCCGCTGCACTAGAAACCGTTAAACATGAATTTGAGTAAATGAAGAAACACCCTATATGAAATATAGGGTGTTTTTGTGTTGTGATGGTTATTTGATTCCTTCGAATCATAGCGGATTTTATCATAACTACAATAATGGGGTACCGGTTCGAGCCTGTAGTCTCTCACCTTTAAAGCTTCAAAAAGGGCGTAAGGAATAAATCCCTACGCCCTTTAATTCATCTTTAATACGATTCCCCATTATTGTGGCTATGAAATCCGCAAGATTCTTCAGAATCCATACACAATCAGTCAAACCAAAAATGTTTTAGATTGTTCATCAAATTAAGCTTTTACTGTATCTAGTTCTTCGCCGATTGCTTCTAAGCGAGCAACGACTTCTTCAAGAGAAAGGTTGTGCTCTTGTACATAGCGGTTGCGTGGGTGAACACGGCATTCATGGCAGCAACCACGTAAGTATTTGTCTTCGTTTTCTTCAGAAGCTAAGATACGACGGTTACATTCTGGGTTACCACAGTTTACGTAACGTTCGCAAGGTGTACCATCGAACCAATCTTTCCCAATCACAACTGGGTCTACATGGTTGATGTCAACAGCGATACGCTCGTCGAATACGTACATTTTTCCATCCCATAGTTCGCCTTGAACTTCTGGGTCTTTCCCGTAAGTTGCGATACCACCGTGTAATTGACCAACATCTTTGTAGCCTTCACGAACCATCCAGCCAGAGAATTTCTCACAGCGAACGCCACCTGTACAGTAAACAACGACACGTTTGTCCATGAATTTCTCTTTGTTATCGCGAACCCATTGTGGTAATTCACGGAAGTTGCGAATGTCAGGACGGATTGCACCGCGGAAGTGACCTAGGTCGTATTCGTAGTCGTTACGAGTGTCTAGTACAACAGTGTTTTCGTCTAAAAGAGCTTCCTTGAATTCTTTTGGAGAAAGGTAAGCACCTGTTGTTTCTAATGGGTTAATATCGTTATCGAAGTCGTTGTCCTCTAAACCAAGGTGTACGATTTCTTTTTTGTAACGAACGAACATCTTCTTGAAGGCTTGCTCGTTTTCTTCGTCGATTTTAAACCATAAGTCTTCCATGCCAGGAAGAGAGTGAACATAGTCCATATATTTTTGAGTTGTTTCGTAATCACCAGATACAGTTCCGTTGATTCCTTCGTCAGCGACAAGGATACGTCCTTTTAATCCGATTGATTTGCAGAATGCTAAATGATCTGCAGCGAATTGTTCCGCATTCTCGATGGGAACGTATTTATAATAAAGTAAAACACGAATATCTTTGCCATATTGTAGTTCTTTCATCCTTTTCTAGTTTGTAATGGTTCTATTGTAACTTTATTGAGAACCATTATCAATGAATTCGATTGTGAAAAATCTTCGAAAAGGTATTGACATGACAGCGATTTAAGGTATAATTTCAGATGTAACATAAAAATTTTGAGAGATTGGAGGAGAAATCAATGAACAACTTAGTAGTAAAAACGAGTGAATAGAATGATGAACCTTCCAATTCAAGTGATTCAGTTATAGCGCATTTTTTTAGATGAGATTAGGAATGAAGCTGTTACTTTTTTTCCATGCATGGGGAAGGTGACGGCTTTTTTTGATGGAGGAAAACGATGAACACTTTTTAAGAGAATATTTAATTTTTATTAAACAACATCCGGTGCGCTATATAGGAAGCCTTATCTTAATGATGGTGAGTAGCGTTGCGGTCATATACCCAGCTCGCATCATTGGACAAGTAGTGGACCAAATCGTAAAAGGGACACTGACAGCAGAATGGCTTATAGCGCAGCTCGTAGTTCTAGTTGGGGTAATTGCTGTGGCTTATGCAGCGGAGAGCGCTTGGACGTACATGATTTTTATTGGGTACTACGAGATTCAGCAGGATTTGCGTGTAAAATTGCTACGAAATAATTTGCGAAAAAAAATTCCTTTTTATGCGCATTTTCGAACTGGTGACATTATCACTCGAAGTAGCGAGGATGTGTCGACTATGGGAGAGGTTATGGGATTTGGTACATATGCGACGCTGAACTCCTCCTTTATGCTGATTGTAACGCTTTCGATGATGATTACGACAGTTTCATTACCGTTAACAATTGCGGCTCTCATACCAATGCCGATTTTATCGTATTTTGTTTATAAATGGGGCTATGAAGTTGAAGAAGAATACAGTAAGGCTCAAGCAGCGGTCTCTGAATTAAACAATGAAGTACTTGAAATGATTGACGGAAACTATGTGGTGCGTGCTTATGGTCAAGAAGAGGCGATGATAGGTGCCTTTCGTGAAAAAACCGAAGTAGCCATGAAGAAAAATATCCGTGTTGAGAACTAGATTCTCGCTTTATGCCGCTTGCAGAATTTATCGCGATGTTGAGCTTTATTATTGGAATCTCGTATGGTGGTTATCTTGTTTCCCAGGGACTTATTCAAGTGGGGGATGTCATTGCTTTTCAAGTATATATGAGTTCGATTATGTGGCCGATTTTTCTACTTGGCGATATTTTGTCGACTTATAAACGTGGAAAAGTTGCGTCCTCACGGATTCAAGAATTAGAGGTTTATGACGATGGATTAGAGCGAGGAGGCCAGAGTACTCTTAGACGAATTAAGTCAATCGAATTCAAGCAATTCTCGTTCACTTATCCAGGTGAAAAATACCCAATGCTGAAGGAGATTGATGTGAAGATCGGCGAAGGTGAAACACTCGGTATTGTTGGGAAAACAGGTTCTGGAAAGACGACTTTATTAATGCAACTTTTACATCAGTTTCCATATAACGGACAGTCTATTTCGATAAATGGTGTACCTGTTGTAGAGTATCGAGAAAATGATGTTGCTCATCAGATTGCTTATGTACCGCAAGAACATATCCTTTTCTCGCGTTCGATTCGGGAGAATATGTATTTTGGAAAAGCAAATGTAACAGATGATGAAATCTGGGCTGCGTTGAAGCTTGCAGCTTTTGACAAGGATGTAAGACGCATGCCAGAAGGTCTTGATACGATTGTTGGCGAAAAAGGAGTCTCGCTCAGTGGCGGACAAAAGCAACGTCTATCAATTGCGAGGGCACTGCTTCGAAATAGGGAATGTTTGATTTTAGATGATGCGCTCTCGGCCGTTGACGCAAAGACGGAACGTGAGATAATTGAGCATCTTCAAGCAGAACGAAAAGAGGGGATTAATTTAATTGCGTCACACCGACTTTCCGCAATTCGTCATGCCAATGAAATTATTGTATTGAGCGAAGGACGTATTATCGAACGTGGAACACATGAAGAGTTGCTCGACCAAAAAGGATGGTATTACGAGCAATATAACATTCAAGAACTAGAGGAGGAATTCGAATGAAGACGTTTAGACGCTTACTTAGTTATTTGAAATATGAAATACGCCCATTCGTTCTCGGATTGTTTCTTCTATTGGTATCCACAATTGCGACGCTAACGGGGCCAATCATCGCTAAATATCTCATTGACCAGGTGATTACACCGATGGAACAAACGCGTTTATTCGAGTGGGAAACTTTGCTACAAGGAATAGGACTTTACTTTGTCGTGACAGGTATTGGCTATCTTTGCGTTTACTTAAACCGTGTCGTCATGAAGAACCTTTCCAATCGAATCGCAAAACGTCTTCGTGACGAGGTTTTCGAACATGTACAAACATTACCCATTTCGTATTTTCGATCACTTACCTGCCGGAAAAGTCGTTTCTCGTATTACGAGTGATACGGAATCCGTCCGTGCGAATTTTTATGTGACGGGTATTTCGACATTACTGAGTACGATTGTGACACTTATTGGGGTATATATTGCCATCTTTATGCTACATGCAGGACTAGCAGCAGCTCTTCTAGTGCTTATTCCGTTGATGCTTCTATGGCAAAAGACAATCGCTCAACTACAGCGCAAACTATTTTCTCAAAATCGAGAATTATATAGTCAGCTCAGTGGTCAATTGAATGAATCCCTTCAAGGAGCGGTGATTGTCCAGGCGTTTCAACAAGAAGAGACGATTATCAACGAGTATGAAGAAAAGAACAAAGAATGGGCTCGTGTAGGGCATAGCGAGTTGAGGTTAGATGCGTTTTTCTCGTGGAGTCTTGTCGCTCTTTTGAAAAATATAACACTGTTTTGTATCGTATATTTCTTTAGCATGCAATTTATCGGAGGAACACTTGGAATTTCAGCGGGGCTCCTCTATGCCTTTATCGATTATGTCAATCGAATATACGAACCGATTCAAACGTTCATGAATATCGTCTCCGGGTTGCAACAATCAATGGCTGCCGGTGACCGTGTGTTTGAACTAATGGATACACCGAGCGAGGAATCGGGAGAAGAGCTCTTCACGTTTGATGAAGGATGTATCGAATTTAAAGATGTGAGTTTTGAGTACACAGCGGGAGTTCCTGTGTTGAAACACTTGAATTTCACGGTAGAACCAGGACAGACGGTTGCTTTTGTCGGACATACTGGTTCAGGGAAATCATCCATTATGAACTTACTGTTTCGCTTCTACGACCCAACGAGTGGTGCTATCTTCATCGATGGCAAAAACACACGCGACTTTAACAGACGTAGTGTTCGAAGCGAGATGGGAATCGTTCTTCAAGATCCGTACCTCTTTACAGGAACGATTGCTTCAAACGTAGGGCTCAACAATGAATCGATTGAGCCTGAGACGATAAAAGAGGCGATTATTAAAGTGGGTGGAGGACATCTACTTACGAAGAGTGACAAGGGCTTGGACTACGAGGTGAAAGAAAAAGGAATGGATTTCTCTTCAGGAGAACGCCAACTGATTTCATTTGCTCGTGCGATCGTCTTTGACCCGAAAATCTTAATTTTAGACGAGGCAACTTCGCATATCGATACCGAGACAGAAGAGATTATTCAGAATGCAATTAATGTCGTCAAAGAAGGGCGTACAACCTTTATGATTGCTCACCGACTTTCTACGATTGCTCATGCTGACCAAATTTTTGTGTTGGATAAAGGAGAAATTGTAGAACGTGGAACGCATGATGAATTGCTTCAACTGCAAGGTCAATATGCCGAAATGGTCGCCCTACAAAAAGGATAATTTATAGAAAATACAAGACGCTGTTTCCTTTGAAACAGTGTCTTTTCTTTCGTAGCGATAAACTTTATTTTTTTAGTGTTTTTTCAAGGGAATTCATGGTGCATTACGCCTCTTAGTTTGTTACAATGTGTAGGAAACTGATTGAGGAGAGAACGTATGATTACGAAAAGAAGTTATTGAACGTGCAACAACGCACCGCCGCCATTTACATATGTATCCAGAAGTATCTGGAGAAGAAGTCGAAACAACGCGCTATATCCGAGAAGCCCTAGAAGCGATGGGGCTTACTTGCTGGGATTTAAAGTCTAAAACAGGAGTGGTTGCAGAACTCGGAAACGGTGAGGGGCCAACATTAGCCTTACGTGCCGACATCGATGCGCTACCGATTGTGGAACAAACAGGATTAGACTACGCTTCGACGAAGGAGCGATGCATGCGTGCGGACATGATTTCCATACCGCTAGCTTGCTGGGAGCCGTTCAAGTATTAAAGGCTCAAGAAGACAAATTACAAGGGAAAGTTCGTTTTATTTTCCAACCGGCAGAAGAGAGTAACCGTGGGGCACGCGCATTGATTTCTGAAGGTGTGCTTGATGGAGTGGACGCGATTATTGGATTCCATAACAAACCAGAACTTCCAGTTGGAACGATTGGTGTGAAGGAAGGTCCACTCATGGCTGCAGTTGGTCAATTCAAAGCCGAAATTACAGGGGTAGGAACGCATGCGGCAGCACCGCATAACGGAAACGACCCTATCGTTACGGCCTGCCAAGTAATTGCTAACGCCCAAGCGATTGTGGCTCGTCATACTTCTCCTCTTGAACGAGTGGTATTAAGCGTATCGCATATCGAAGCGGGGAAATACTTGGAATGTGATTCCGGAGAAAGTATTTTTTGAAGGAACGATTCGCACCTTTAATAAAGAAGTTGAGCGTCAAATGACGGAGCAATTCGAGAAGATGATTGTTCAAACAGCGGATGTATACGGACAAAAAGGGAGTATTGAATGGATTTTAACGCCGCCAGTCGTGCATAATGATGCCGCAGTCACAAAAGTCGTTAAAAGTGTGACGGAGAAATTTGCGACAGTGGTAACCCCACAAGTAACTTTAGGAGCAGAAGATTTCGCCAATTATATGGAACACGTTCCAGGATGTTTTGTCTTTATTGGAACGGGTTGCCCGCACGAATGGCATCACCCAGCGTTCTTAGTCGATGATGCAGCGCTACCGTTTGCGATTCAGTATTTTGTGGACAATACGAATGCACTTTTAGAAGTTCTTTCACAGAAAGGAAACGGGTAATATGAAAACAATGGTGGTTATTAGCCATCCAACGATTCAAACCTCATCGAACCAACAGTTTTTCCTCGCAACCTTAAAAGGGGAAGAAAGCTGTAACGGTTCGCCATTTAGACGAAGTATGGAGTGAGAGAAAGCCTCATTTTACAAGAGCGACTGAAGAAAAAGCACTGTTAGAAAGTGGAGCCAAGAGACTCATTCTTCAATTCCCGATGTATTGGTACCAAGCACCTGCTGTCATGAAGGAATGGATTGATACGGTGATGAGTAAGAGTGCACGCTTTTGCAAAGCAAATTAAAGGAACTCGGAATCGTTGTAACACTTGGGGTAAAAGAAGAAGCTTTTCGCGCAGGAGGAAAAGAGCAATTTACGATTTCGGAACTTATGCGTCCATTTCAAGCGTTAGCAAATGCAATGGGCTGGAAGTATTTACCGATTTTTGAAGTCCATCAATTTGATTATAAGACAGAAGTTGCTAAACAAACGTTACTCGTGGAATATTTACAATATGTAACGAAAGAACATCACGGAACATTAAAAAATACAGAAGATTGGTTTATCGAACGTGCACAATCAATGAAAGGTGCCGAGTGGGAACAAATCGCAGAGTGGATCAAAGAGAATCAGGATGAAAGACTGGAACTCGAAATGCATCTGAGTAATTGGGAGGAGAGTCAATATGGAGATTATTGAGAAGATCAGGTTACTTGATGCATGGATTGCGGAAGAAAAAGAGTATAAAGAACGCGCTTTGCTTGTGGCTGCAAAAACTCTTCTATTAGAACAAGCAAAACGAATCGAACAAGCACATGGAGAGTTAGATGGGCGGATGTGGAGTCCAGAAAACTGGTCCAAATAAGGAGAATGAGATTGAAAAATAGATAAATTAGGACTTCGATTAGTTTTATTAGTCATTTCCTGTTTTTTAATCGGGCTAGGCGCAAAGATGGCTGGTTCGAGTACATTAGGAGCTGACGTTGTCGTTCTTGTGTGGGAAGGATTAAATCGCACCTTTGGGGTTAGATATGGCAATGAGTAACATTATTGTCTCTCTTGTATTTCTTGGAATTACATTTAGTATCAACTGGAGGTATATTGGATTTGGAACAGTTGTGGGGATGTTCTTGCAGAGCTTCTTTATTAATCTGTTTGACTTTAGCGCTATTGCCGAAATGGACATTACCATAAAAATAATTGCGATGGTTGTAGGGATTGCGTTAATTGCCATAGGATGTGCCGTCTATGCCTTAGCAGAACTTGGGGTGGGACCTTATATCGCCGCAACGCTTGCCCTGCACGAAAAATTCAAAACTTCTATACCACGAAACAAGTTCTTAATTGATGCTAGTTGTGTAATTATCGCAGCCATTATGGGACAATGGCCAACGATTGGACCAGTTGTTTCACTAGTAATTAGTGGAGTGATTATGGACCAGACAATGGTGATTTTGAAAAAATTGCTACCCATTAAATAAGAAAGCATATCCTATTTGCAGGAGGAGTACTCTTGTAAATAGGATTTAATTTTTTATAAACAAAAAGAAAAATGAAAATTTTGATGGTATCGTTTTCTAAGACAGCAAAATAGTACAAGTCGAAAGCAAAATAGTTATTGTGAAAGCGGTTTTTCCATAGTAAACTGAAGATGTCTTAAAAAGTAATAGAAACTAGGGGGAGACAACATGAAAAAGAAAGTATTACTATCAAGTGCAGCGTTATTAGCAAGTGTAACTTTAGCAGCTTGCGGAAATAACAGCAATAACACTAGTAAGGCGGATTCAACAACTAAAGCAGAAAGTAAAGAGAAAACAACTCTTAAATTAGCAGCTTTAGAAAGTGGTTATGGTTCAGAAATGTGGCCAGCAATCATCAAAGCTTATGAAGAAGCAAATCCAAACGTAAAAGTGGAATTGACTCAAGATAAAGAAATTGAAGATAAAATCACGCCTCAAATGAAAGCAGGAGATTATCCAGATATCGTAATGCTTGCATTAGGACGTAAACAAGCATTACCAGAAACTTTAATTAAAGATAAAGCATTAGCTGATTTAACAGACTTATTCGACATGAAAGTATATGGCGAAGATAAAAAAGTTTCTGAAAAATTATTAAACAATGTATTAGGGATCTACAGTAACTGACCCTTATGGAGATGGAAAACACTACTTAGCACCAATGTTCTACGCTCCAACAGGATTATTCTACAACGAAGGATTATTCAAATCTAAAGGTTGGGAAGTTCCAAAAGATGTTGCTGGTATGAAAGAATTAGCTGAAAAAGCTAAGAAAGAAAACATTTCACTATTTACTTATCCAACAACAGGATACTTAGATAGCTTCTTCCCAGCATTATTAGCAAACGCTGGTGGTGTTGATTTATTCAACAAAGCAATGAAATATGAAACTGGTGTATTCACTTCTCCAGAAGCAACTAAAGCTTTTGAAGCAATGGGAACATTATTATCAAATGTTGAACCTTCAACAGTTGCAAATGCAAATAAACAAAGCTTCACTAAGAACCAACAATTAATCTTAGACAACAAAGCATTATTCATGCCTAACGGTACTTGGGTAGTTGGTGAAATGGCAAAAGCTCCTAGAGCTGAAGGCTTCAAATGGGCTATGACTGCTGCTCCAGCAATCGAAAAAGGTGGCAAACGTTACGTTTACTCATTCTTCGAACACATTTGGGTTCCAAAAGAATCTAAGAATCAAGCAGCAGCTAAAGAATTCTTATCATTCTTGTACTCAGATAAAGCAGCTGAAATCTTTGCTAAATACAATGCAGCACAACCAATTCAAGGTGTAACAGCAAAATTACCAGAAGAATTGAAAGCATTATATAAAGTTGTAGATGAAGTAGATGGTGTTATTAATGGTAACTTCGTAGCTACTAAACCAGTTGAAGGTGTAAGCATGAAGGATACATTATATGGACAAATTGACTCTGTAGCATCTGGTCAAAAAACAATTGCTGAATGGCAAAAATCTGTTGAAGAAGTTAGCCAAAAGTTAAAAGCAGCAGTTCAATAATTCGATAGAAAGAATTAAATAGGAGTGGGATGCGAAGCAATTTTCAAGGGTGAAAATTCCTTCCACCCACTCTCATTTTATCTAAAAATGGTTGGAAAGAGGGCAGAACGATGAAAAATCGTAGAAAAAGAGAGAGAAATTTATTTATTCTCGTGTGTTTATTACCTGCACTAATTTTATTTTTTTACGTTCATGATTTATCCAACAATTGAAGTATTCCGTATGTCACTTTTTAGATGGGGCGGGTTTTCAAATAATAAGGAATTTGTTGGTTTAGATAATTTTAAAAATTTTATGGATGGATGAAAACTTCTTTAGAACAATGCAAAATACAATCTTACTCATTGTAGTTGTAACGATCTTTACAGTTGTATTAGCAGTTGTTTTTGCAGCGATTCTTTCAACAGAAAAAGATTCGTGGAAATAATTTGTTTAGAATCATTTTCTATATCCCTAATATTTTATCAATCGTAGTTATTGCAGGGATTTTATCAGCAGTATACGATCCAAAAGCAGGTCTATTAAATGCGATTTTACCAGAAGCATGGAATCGATTATGGCTTGGAGATCAAAGTATTGTCATTTATTCATTAGCTTTCGCACTCATTTGGCAAGCGATTGGATATTACATGGTAATGTACATGGCAGGGATGGCGAATATTCCAGCTAGCTTATATGAAGCTGCAGACCTTGATGGGGCAGGAAAAATTGGAAAATTCTTTAACGTTACATTGCCATTAATTTGGAACAGTATTCGTACAACATTAACATTCTTCATTATTAGTACGATTAACTTAAGTTTCTTATTAGTACAAATCTTGACAGACGGTGGACCAGACGGATCTACGGAAGTGTTCTTAAGCTACATGTTCAAACAAGCTTATACAAACTCTTCATACGGATACGGTATGGCTATCGGGGTAGTTGTCTTTATATTCTCATTTGGATTATCCGGTATCGTAAGTCACATTACGAAACGCGATATTCTTGAATACTAGGAGGGGAGATCATGAAAGGACAAACACGTTCATTTGAAAAGCTTTATAAGGCTTTTATCTATGTTGCGCTAATTACATTAGCGATTAGTATTATTGTACCTGTCGGATGGGTCTTCTTAGCTTCTATTAAAGAAAATAGAGAATTTTATGGTTCGCCATGGACCTTGCCAGAAGGTTTCTACTGGCAAAACTTTTTAGATGCTTGGAATAAGGCGAAAATGGGAGATTACTTGCTCAATTCCGTTATTGTTACGGCTTTAGCATTGGTTATTTTAGTAGTAGTGGCGATTCCATCTTCTTATGTATTAGCTCGTTATAAATTCCCAGGAAGTCGATTCGTGAATTCATTGTTAAAAGGTGGATTATTCATCAATGTAAACTACATTGTGGTGCCAATCTTCTTAATGTTACTCGACTGGGATAAAGGACTAAAAGGGCTTGGAATTAACGGCTTCTTCCTAAATAATATTTTTGTCTTAGCTGTTGTCTATGCAGCAACATCACTACCATTCACGATTTATTTATTGTCGAATTTCTTCAAAACATTACCAACAACCTTTGAAGAAGCAGCGTCTATCGACGGTGCAGGATATTTCACAACAATGCTTCGTGTAATGACACCGATGGCACGACCAAGTATTATCACAGTAATTTTGTTTAACTTCCTTTCTTTCTGGAATGAATACATTATTGCTTTGACATTGATGCCAGGTAAAAATCAAACACTTCCTGTAGGACTTAAGAACTTACTCCAAGCACAACGTGGTGCGGCGGAATATGGTCAAATGTACGCAGGGATGGTAATCGTAATGTTACCAACATTGATTTTATATATTTTAGTTCAAAATAAATTAACACAAGGGATGACATTGGGAGGCTCGAAAGAGTAGTCGTCATCGCAGGAGGAGAGTATATGGGTAAAACAAAAGGGCGTTTAACCCTACCAAGTGAATCTAATTTTTTAGAGCAAACAAAAGAATTACTCGAGCGTTGGGGTGCCGATGCCATTCGTGATAGTGATGGAACAAAACTTGATGAAGCAACTAAACAATTAGACGCAAAAATTTATACGACGTATTTTGTAGCACGAAATCACAATGATTTTATTAAAGATTATATGGAAGAGTGTCAACAAATCTTCGTGATGTCTAAGTTTTGGTTAGCAACTGAAGAAACATTAACGATTCCATTTATGGAAGGGTACTTTGAAGATCAAGTTCAACCGGACTATGTGCATGATCCAAAAAAATATTGGGAAGTCATTGACCGTACAACAGGAGAAGTTGTGCCGGTAGAACGTTGGTCGATTAACCAAGAAAATAATACGGTTACCATCGAAGGGACACATCCTTTCCATGAATATACCGTGTCGTTCTTAGTGTATGCGATTTGGGATCCAACACAAATGTACAATCATATTACGAATAACTGGGGAGATGTTCCTCACGATATTCCTTTTGATGTACGTGGACCGCATTCAAATCAATTTATGCATGATTATTTAAAACAATGGTTAAAAGAGAATCCGGATACAGATGTGGTTCGTTTCACAACGTTCTTCTATCATTTCACATTGATTTTCAACAACTTAGGAAAAGAAAAATTTGTGGACTGGTTCGGATATGGTGCTAGCGTTTCAGTCGCAGCGCTAGAAGCTTTTGCCAAGGAAAAAGGCTATCGCTTAAGAGCCGAAGATATTGTGGATGAAGGGTATTACAACTCAACATTCCGTACACCAAGTAAAGCGTACTTAGACTATATCGACTTCATTCAAGCATTTGTTGCCAGAGAAGCGAAAAAACTAGTCGACGAAGTACACGATGCTGGTAAAGAAGCGATGATGTTCTTAGGAGATAACTGGATTGGGACTGAACCATATGGACCATACTTCGAACAAATCGGATTAGATGCAGTGGTTGGTTCTGTCGGCGGCGGAGCAACTCTTCGTATGATTTCAGATATTCCACACGTAAAATATACTGAAGGAAGATTCTTACCATACTTCTTCCCAGATGTATTCCGTGAAGGAAATGATCCTACGATTGAAGCCAATAAAAACTGGTTATCCGCAAGACGTGCCATCATGCGTAACCCTGTAGACCGTATCGGATACGGTGGTTATTTAAGTCTTGCATACAAATTTCCTAAATTTGTCGACTACATTGAACATGTAACAGATGAATTTAGAGAAATCTACGATATCGTTAAACACACAAAACCATATACTGGTTTGAAAGTAGCTATCTTAAACGCATGGGGTCGTTTAAGAACATGGCAATCACATATGGTTGCCCATGAACTTCCATATAAACAAATCTATTCTTACCTTGGAATTATGGAAGCATTAAGTGGAGCTAGTGTGGACGTAAGCTTCATCAGCTTTGACGATATCATTCATGATGGAGTTCCAGAAGGTGTCGATGTCATCATCAACGCGGGAGATGCCGGAACTTCATTTAGCGGTGGAGAGGTTTGGAAGAATGAGACACTCATTACACGGATTCGTGAATTCGTGTATAATGGTGGAGGATTTATCGGAGTTGGGGAACCAACAGCCGTTCATCACCAAGGAAGATTCTTCCAACTTGGAGATATTTTGGGCGTTGAAAGAGAAATGGGATATAGTCTTTCAACAGATAAATATTTTACTAAAGAATTGAAAGAGCACTTTATTATCGAAGATATTGAAGATGTTCATAAGATTGACTTTGGGGAAAATATTAAAAACGTGTATGGCTTAACGAGTGCAACTGAAGTACTTGAGTTTAGCAATCCGAAAGTCAGCGCTGGTGGCGTTGAAGAAGGAATCGTTCTTCCAGCCAATGCGGAAGGAAAAGAATTCGGGGAAATCCATCTTGCAGCGAACCCTTACGGAAAAGGTCGTGGGGTTTATATCGCAGGACTTCCATACACACCAGAAAATACAAGATTATTAATGCGTGCGTTATTCTACGCAGCTAATAAAGAAAGTGAATTAACAAAATGGTATGCAAGTAATCCATTAGTCGAAGTACATGCTTATCCTGAAAAAGGAGTGTATGCGATTGTGAATAATACGAATGAAGCACAATCGACACTTGTTTATGATGGTGAAGGAGTATCTAGAACAGTGGAACTTGAGCCAAGTGAAATTAGATGGGAGAAGATATCATGAATCCTAAAGTAAAAAATTGGATCCGCTTCGTATTGATGTTGGTATTCTTTTATGTAGTTATTTTGGGGCATCAGATGGTTGGAAAAGAAGGCGTGGCTACAATGTTAGTTGGTCTTGCTGGATTACTTCTCTTGCTATGGGATTACAATCGTCCGTACTCAAAATCGATGAAACGGTAATAAAACTTAACTAGGAACAGGGGCTTGTTTACAAACAAGCCCCTGTTCTTTTGTGCATAAACACAATATTTAAAAATAAATAATGCAAACCTGAGGTTTGTGATTACTTTGAGGATTTGTGGGTTCGTTTTCATAGTAGCTGTAATGAGGGACCGGTTCGAGCCTGTAGTCTCTCGCCTTCAAAAGTTCAAAAATGGGAGTAAGGGATAAATCCCCAACTCCCATTTATTCACCTTTGATCCTAATTCCCATTACTGCTACTATAAGAACCCGACAAATCCTCTTCGTAATCACAGTGTCTTTAAATATTTTATCTTGCGAAGAAAGTGGGATGGAAATCTGGTAAATCTGATGGGAATTTGGTTTATTATAAGATGAAAAATAGCGTATAATAAAAAGAAGATATTGAAAGGGATGGAGGATAACTATGGAAGGATTGTTTATTACAATGGAAGGGCCGGATGGTGCTGGGAAAACAACAGTCATCAATCAACTGATTCCTTTGTTACAAAAACATGCCTTAGTGGATATCGTTTCAACAAGAGAGCCTGGTGGAAGTCGTATCGCGGAAGATATTCGGAAAGTGATTCTGGATGTGAATAATACCGAAATGGACGAAAGAACAGAAGCCATTTTATATGCAGCAGGACGCCGTCAGCACTTAAAAGATCGTATTTTACCGAATTTGGAAAAAGGGAACATTGTATTTTGTGACCGATTTGTAGATAGCTCATTAGTGTATCAAGGGGTTGCTCGTGGGATTGGAGTAGAGGAAGTAGCTGAACTGAATCGATTTGCCACAGATGGACTTTCGCCGAGTACGACACTGTATTTAGATGTGCCTGCCGAAGTTGGTTTAGAGCGAATTCATAAAGCAAGAGGCAATCGTCAGTTTGATCGATTAGATCAAGAAGGTTTGAGTTTCCATACGATGGTTCGAGAAGGGTATTTAGCATTACTAGAGAAATACCCTGAAAGAATGGTTTCCATTGATGCGACTCAAACGATTGAAGAAGTGGTTAATGAGTGTTTCAAAGTGTTAGTAGAACGTTACCCAAATTATTTTACAAGATAGGAGAATGAAAAATGAAATTATTAATTGCTATTGTACAAGATAAAGATGCACATTTATTAGGAGATGAGTTCGCACAAGCTAATATTCGTGCCACTCGTTTATCAACAACTGGGGGATTCCTACGAGCAGGAAATACAACTTTCCTTATCGGTATCGAAGAAGAAAGAGTGGATGAAGCATTAGACATCATTAAAGAAAACTGTCAATCACGTGAACAAATGACGATTCCTCCTGTTCATATTGATAGCATGTTAGATAGCGCAATTGCTACACCTGTTTCTGTTCGAGTAGGGTGGGGCTACGGTATTTGTTTTACCAGTAGACTCATTCTTACGTTTCTAAGATGAAAAAGAAACAAGAAGCATTTATTCGTACCATTGATAATGGGCAATTCAGCCATGCCTATTTGTTCGAAGGAGCAAAAGGGATTGGAAAATCGGAAATGGCGAAAGAAATTGCTAAAATACTAAACTGTACGAATCGAAGCGTTGGAGAAGGTGCTTGTCAGGTTTGCGAACATTGTCTGCGAATTGAGCATGGAAACTTTCCCGATTATATCGTTGTGGAGCCAGAAGGAACGACGATTAAAGTAGATCAAATCCGTTCCTTAAAGTCACAATTAACCAAAACAGCAATGGAATCGAGTGCAATTATTTGTGTGATTCATGCGGTAGATACATTGACTCCAGGTGCTGCCAATAGTTTACTAAAATTTTTAGAAGAACCGACAGGAAACATTCACTTTATTTTATTGACGGAGCAATTGAGCAAAGTGCTCATTACCATTCAATCTCGTTGTCAAATTATCAGGTTTCAATCGAATCAAGAGGACACAGTGAATGGGCCTTTTTAAAGGAAAAAAGGGGCCTCTAATGCGACCGCTCAATTAGTATCACAGTTAACTAATAGTGCCGATCAAGCCCTATTATTACTTGAAAGTGAAAGCTTTGGACAAATCCGTCAAGAAAGTTGGAATTGGTTTGTTCGTATCTTTACGAATCGAGCGATGGCTTTTATTACGATTCAATCACAAGTTCTTCCGCTGTTAGTTTCTAAAGTGGAAAGTGAGCAATTTTTAACGTTATTGCAACTCTATATACGTGATGCACTTCTTTGTGCGCAAGGGCTAGAAGGGCAACTGATTCAAAGTGATAAGATAGCAACCGTAAAAACCATTGCTGGAAAACTGAGTGTGAAGCAATGGATTCAAGAACATGAAAAAATGACAAAGGCTCTCTCCAAAATACAATCAAATGTAGGAGTTCAGGCCGTATTAGAACAATGGGTTTTACAAATCCCAAAATGAAGAAAGAGGAGGTGCGTGAATGCCAAATAGACAGTTATATGATCGAATTGAGAAATTAACGAAACAAACATTATTGCAACTGCATGAGTTAGAGCAGATTTCTTTGGAATTACAAAAAGGTCATAGAAGAAAAATCATAATTTGATTATGGAAAAATCACCACTTGAAAGATCGCTTGGATGCGATGAATTCAAGCACGCACATCTCGAATCAAGTCGTTGAGAAAAAAAGAACGTAGTCAATCTGTGATTAATTTAGAGAAATATTTATAATCAAGGGTTCCATATTTGTAATTTATATTATGGAAAACGTAGAGAAAATGACGAGAATTGCATGTTTTGCACCGAAATCTTATTTGGTGAACATTAAATCTTGGAAGAAAGCAAGATAGTCATAGAAAATACCAATAAAGTCATCAAGAGAGCCTATCGAAGGATAGGCTCTTTTGTTATAATAGGAGTGACTTTGTTTTATAGATGGAGGATAAAAAATGCTAAAACAAGATAAAAAACCAAACGTCGTCTTAATTGTCGTAGATCAAATGCGTTCCGATGCATTGTCGATAAACCGCGAAGATGATTTAGTGGTTACACCAACATTAGATATGATGGCCAGCATGGGCTATAACTTTGAAAATGCTTATTCTCCCGTACCGAGTTGCGTACCGGCAAGAGCAGCCCTTTTAACAGGAATGGATCAAGCTTCGAATGGTCGTGTAGGTTATGAGGATGAAGTTCCTTGGAACTATACGAACACCCTTCCTCAAACCTTTAAAGATTTAGGGTATCAAACGGAATGTATCGGGAAAATGCATGTGTATCCAAGTCGTAAACGATTAGGATTTGATCATGTTCTCTTACATGATGGGTATTTACATGTCGACCGTAAGTACAATAAAGCGTACGGAGAAACGTTTGAACATTCGAGTGATTATTTAGACTGGATTAAAAAAGAACTTGGAAGCGATGCGGACATCATTGATGATGGAGCAAACTGTAATTCTTGGGATGTTCGTCCATTTGATTGGCCAGAAAAATATCATCCAACGAATTGGATTGTTAGCGAGAGTATTCGCTTCTTGAAGAGACGTGACCCAAGCGTTCCGTTTTTCTTGAAGATGTCGTTTGAGAAACCTCATGCTCCGCTAAATCCTCCTCAATACTTCTTTGATTTATATATGCAAAAGCTGGATGAAAACCTAGATTTACATATCGGAAACTGGGAAAAATTGGAAGAAAAAATTCCAAGTCTCTATGCGAAACGTGGCAAAATTCCTAAAGATGCTCAAAAGCGAATGATTGCTGCGTATTATGCGTTAATCACCCATATCGATAATCAATTAAGCCGCTTCCTAACAGCAGTGGAAGAGTTTGATTTATTAGAGAATACGATTTTTTGGTTTGTGAGTGACCACGGGGATCAATTAGGGAACATTATTTATTCAGAAAAAGGGTATCCATACCAAGGAAGTATCAAGATTCCTGCTTTCATTTTCGACCCAGGTAACTTAATCGCTGGGACTAAGAAGAGTGTTAAACAACTCATCAAGATTCAGGACGTATTCCCGTCACTTGTTGAGTTAGCAACAGGCAATACCGTACAAACGGACGGAAAGAGTGTACGTCAATTATTATTTGGTGAATTTGCTGGTTGGCGAAACGAATTCCACGGAGAACATAGCCTAGGCGTTGATTCAAGCCAATATATTTTGACCGATGAATGGAAATTTATATGGTTCCCTGTGACAAACGAGTTCCAATTATTCCATATGACGGAAGATCCAAATGAAAAATGGAATCTGATTGCAGAAGAAAAATATACTTCATTGATTCACGAATTTAAAGTGAAACTCGCTCGTTATTTGGAAGGACGAGAAGAAGGATTTGTTCAAGAAGGCAAACTTTGCCCAGTTCCATTAGAAAAAATTGTGTCTACATTAAAAGGAGGAGAGTAGCATGAACTATATTCCTTTAAAAGCAGGCACTTTCCAAATGGGAGATACTGAAAATAGAGGATTTGTTGAAGATCACGAATCTCCTTGCGTGACAAAAGAAGTTCAAGCATTTGAAATGGCTGATACGACGGTAACGAATGAAGAGTTCAAACGATTTGTCGATGAGACAGGCTATCAAACAACAGCAGAACTCATCGGGGATTCCTACGTATTTCATTTGCTTGTCTCTCCAGAGAAAAGAGAAAACTATTCTCATGTATCGGGTTCTTCATGGTGGCTGTTGGTTCCTGGGGCTTGTTGGAAGCATCCTTTTGGACCAGAGTCATCGATTGAGGAAATATTAGATCATCCAGTTGTTCATGTATCTCTTAAAGATGCGTTGGCTTATTGTGAGTGGGCTGGAGCTGGGCTTCCAACCGAAACACAGTGGGAATATGCGGCGCGTGGTGGAACGTCCACTCAGTATCCATGGGGAGAAGAACTTGAACAAGATGGAAAATACCATGCGAATACTTGGCAAGGAGAGTTTCCAAATCAAAATAGTGAATTAGATGGCTTTTTAGGAACGGCTCCTGTAAAGAGTTTTGAACCTAATGGATACGGCTTATATCAAATGATTGGGAATGTATGGGAGTGGTGCATAAATCATCGCGGAATTCCTTTTGAAGATATTGAGGCAAATGCCGAAGCTCCTCTAAATCTTGAGGTAGAGTATGCCATTCGAGGTGGCTCGTTCTTATGTCATTGTTCTTATTGCAATCGATACCGTGTTGCAGCAAGAAATGGTTCTCCTTGGAATTCTACAGCGAGTCATTTAGGATTTAGATGTATTCGACCGCTCGGAGGGCAATAAATGCAACTCATTATTTATAGCATCATTGTTTTATGTGCCACAATGATTGGAGCCATTACCGGATTAGGTGGTGGAATTATCATCAAACCTGCCTTTGATGTTGTGGGAATGGACACGACGAGTATGATTAGCGTGTATTCTACGGTGGCAGTCTTTACAATGTGCTTAGTCTCTATTTACAAGAGAAGTAAATTAGGTTTTCAAGTGGATAAACACATTGTATTTGGACTGGCATTCGGCTCCATTATCGGTGGGAAAATAGGAGATATTGTCTTTCTCCAAGCTGTTGAAATGATGGGGAATCAATTTGTCAGCATCACTCAATCCATCATTTTGTTTGTGTTATTAGGAGGGATTATTTTATTCACTCTGAACAAAGAGAAGATTCAAACATTAACGGTTTCGAATCTAATAGCCATTATCACTATTGGTCTATGCGTTGGAATCATTTCTGTCTATTTAGGAATCGGAGGGGGACCACTCAATATTGCTTTAATGGTATACTTCTTCTCCATGAAAGCAAAAGAAGCTGCGGCCTATTCAATTGTGATGATTTTCTTTGCACAAATGATGAAGATGACAACAGTGATTTATGAATTCGAAAACTATCAGTCTGTCTCCTTCATCATTCTAGCAATTGCGATATTTGCTGTGCTAGGTGGTTGGATTGGAACGAAAATTCAAGCAAGATTAACCCATGAAACAGTTGAAAAACTTTATTTAGGATTAATGATGGTTCTTCTTCTCATGACGGCTTTCAATGTATTTAAATATATTGGAGTATAAACAAACACCCAAGCAGTAATGCTTGGGTGTTTTTGTGTAGTACTTTATAGAAAAAGGAAAAATTATGCTTAGTATCCTTGACCGTTGATTATGGAAAATTTTACGGATTCAATAATAGCAGTAATGGGGGATGATACTGAAAACGAATTAACGGGAGTTAGGAATGTATTCCTTACTCCCGTTTTTGAGGCTTTGGAGGTGAGAGACTTCGGCTCGAACCGTTATCCCATTACAGCTATTATGAAGAAATCCGTAAGTATTTGGAATAATCAACGTTATTCTTACAGTTCCTTTTTATGCATGGATTTCCTTGTAGACGTCTTGTTTTTTGAGACCTAGGTGTTTTGCAACAGCTTTGATGGCTTCTTTTTGTGATAACTGTTGGTGCTCTATAAACCATTCCACTTGTTGAGTAATCGAAAGAGAAGTGTCTGGTGTGTTCTCTTCAGTACCTCCAGATAGTGCTGTTGTCACTTCTTGAGGATTTTTATGACCAATCAAAATACAACATTCGCCTTTCAGTTCTTCTTCCTGGAGTAAATGAACAAGTTCAGAAGCAGTACCTCTAATGAACTCTTCATAACTTTTGGTTAACTCTCGACAGAGAACGACGGGATTGACTTTCTCCGTATACAGTTTGAATGGCCAAAAACGTATCTTTTAGTCTAAACGGTGATTCGTATAAGATGACGGTTTCGCTATGAGTGCGTAACTGTTCTAATGTTTCATTTTTTTCTTTTTTCTTTCGTGGTAAGAATCCATAGAAGTAAAAAGGCTGTGGAACGAGTCCACTGGCAATCAAAGCCGTAATCCCAGCATTTGCTCCTGGAAGGGGGATGACAGAAATAGAGGCTTCGACACAGGCTTGAACCAGTTCAAATCCAGGGTCGCTGATTGAAGGGGTTCCTGCATCGCTCACTTGTGCAATCTTTTTTCCTTCTTGGAGCCACTCAATCACTTGAGGGATGCGTTCCTGCGTATTATGTTCATGAAAACTCTTTTGCGGAGTTTCAATTTCAAAGTGGTTGAGTAATTTTTGTGTATGACGTGTATCTTCGGCTAGAATTAAATCCACATCTCGTAGAGTATTCACAGCGCGGAATGTCATATCTTCTAAGTTTCCAATGGGAGTAGGGACAAGGAAAAGTTTGCCAATTCCTTCAGTCCGATAACTCTTTTGTCTCATCTTGCTTGTCTCCTTCTAAATAGATAATCACTGGACGAGTGACACTTGCGCCAATCGTTTGTAGAAATATTTCTTTTTTGGGGCGAGAGAACTTTTTGAACGCTGCTTCTGCCTTCATCGCTTCTTGTTTTGTGGCGAATTCTTTAGCATAGAGCAGTGTGACGGGGGTTCTCATCCTTGTATATTTGGCACCTTTACCAGCATTATGCGTTGCGATTCTTTTTTCTAAATCAACGGTATAACCGGTGTAAAAGGTTTGATCCTTGCAGAGTAGAACATACATATAGAATTGACTCATGCTTTGTCCCCCCAGAGGATACTTCTGATTTTTTCAGTATATTCTTGTTGCTCATTGAAAACAGTAATCGGTGGCAACACTTTGAGTCCACCAGGAAGGCCGTCCTTCATTAATTCAATAAGGACAATATTGCTTTCTTTTCCTTCTTTCGGGTATACAAATTGGACTCGTTTAGCTTCCAGTCTGTGTTGTCGTGCTTCTGTTAAGATATCACTCAATCGATCCGGTCTATGAACAAGATAGGCTTTTCCTTTCATCTTCAAAAGCCCAGAAATAGTTGAAAGTAGATCTTCTAGTGGAAGGTGCACTTCATGACGAGCAATCGTATAGGCCTCCTTGAGATTTGTCAGATTGGTTTCTTTTACCTTGAAATAAGGTGGATTGCAAGTGATGAAATCGACCGAATCTTTAGGGATGATGCCTTTTAAATTTCGAATGTCCTGATGAATAAAAGTAATGCGGTCTTCTAAACCGTTTAGTTGAGTGGTGCGCATCGCCATATCATAGAGTTGTTCTTGAATTTCAACAGCGGTAATAGGATTAGTGGTTTTATGACTAAGTAGAAATGCTACTGCTCCATTACCTGAGCAGAGGTCGACGATGTTCGCTTTTCTACGCTCTGCGATAGTTGCAAAATCCGCTAGAAGGACGGCATCCAAAGAAAAAGAGAACACTTCGCGACTTTGGATAATATCGATATTTTCTTTCTCGAGTCGATCAAGTCGTTCATGCGATTTTAATGTAACGGTCTTCTTTACTCAAATTCCTTCCAACTCCTACTATAAACTGTATTCAAAGTGTATCAACAAAACAGCAGTAGCGCAAGATAAAGAAAGAGTGAAGACTTAATTAGAATACAACTTTAGGTTTAGAGAAGTTTGGGATAAAAATCAACCTTAGGACCTATGTTTTTATTTTTAACTTCCTTTACACTAAGGATGTAATCAAGAAACGCCTAAATTTTAAGGGGGAAGAAAACAATGAACCAAAAAGATAGAATTTTAGAACTAGTAGATAAAGGTATTATTTCAGCAGAAGAAGCGGTGGTCCTTTTAGAAAAAAATGGGAGACAAGGCAGTAGAAGAGAAAGAACAACCTACAACAAGTCAATTGGATTCTATTATGGAAGGTGTGGCGAGTGCGTTCACTAAGTTTTCAGCAGAAAGTGATCAAACAGACGAAGCCATTCAGACGATTTTAAAACGAACAAAAGAAATTGATCGTCGAATCGACGAAATCAGAACAGCGAGCCAATTAGAATCGTTAACGGTAGATGAAGAAATGGAACTCGTTCGATTAGAAGAAGAAGCGGAGCAATTAAGTAATCAATATAAGAGCTTACTTCAAGAAAAGAAAATGGCTGATGAAAAAATGAAGGCAAAGAAAAAAGAAGAATGGGAAGAAACCATTCAAAAAGCGAAGAAGAAAGTACAAGAAACAGACTGGGAAGAAAAAACAAGAAGAACAGCAGGAAGCATTACTTCATGGGCTGCTAAATTTACAGATTCGATTGCAGCTACTGTTCAATCTGTTATAAACTCTGTAGAAGTCAACAAACCGTATACACAAGCGAAAAATGGTAAGAAAGTTCCTTATCATTTCCACCAAGTCATTGATGAAGCAAGTATCCTTGATTTTAAAGTCGCAAACGGAATTATCCGTGTGAAGTCAGTTCCAGGAAATGAAATGACAATTGAAGGGGAATGCCGAGTAGCTTCACAAGATGAAGAATATTTCGATGCGGAATCGTATATTAGAGACCGTGTAAAGGTTGAGGTAGATGAAGATACCATCTTTATTAAGAGCTTGAGTAAACAAGTTTACTGCGATTGGACCATCTCTTTACCAGAAAAAAAGAATATGATTATGTTTCGATGAAAGGCTTAAACACAACGCTTCATCTAAAAAGAATTAAAAGGGAAAAGATTATTACTTAGAAAGTAATAACGGAAATATTTTTCCCTAAAAAGATGTCACAGGGGTTTTATTAGAGTCTGAAATTGTTAATGGGAACCTAAAATATGAACAATTAGATTTTAAAGATATCGTTTCTGAAACGGTGAACGGAAATATTAGCTTAGAAGGAGATTTCCGTGGAGCAAAATTTGAAACGGTAAATGGTAATATTAAAGTAGAAATTACTAGTCCACAAACAAAAAAAGTGGATGTTGAAACAGCAAACGGAAATATAAAAAAATTAGTTTAGCCGAAGAATTAGGATTAGAAGCGAATTTAGAAACATCTCTAGGCAGTCTCCACTTTGATGAAACAATCTTTGAAGTCATTAAACAAAGAAAAAGATTTAACAGAAAGAACAGCAGTGATTTGTAAGCAAAAAGGAATTTATGCCACAAGTAGTTGCAGAAACAACAACTGGTAATATTCATGTAAATCAGCTACAATCAAAGACAGATAGTAAGAAAGAGGGATAAATAAAATGAAAAAAAGTTGAGAAGATCCAGAAATAACCGAATTTTTTTGTGGGGTAATGGGAGGAATTGCGGAATACTTTGAAGTAGATCCAACAATTGTCCGTGTACTATTCTTGATTTTTTGCTGGACAGGTTTTCCAATCTTCCTCTATATATTACTTGCTATCATAATTCCAGAAGGGGGTTCTGAGTACCGTCGTCGTAATCGACAAGATACTTACTACTATACTTCTAGAAATAATCGTCCTCGTAAAACTGCTCGAAAAGTAGAAGATGAGGATAATGATGATTGGAGTGATTTTTAGTGTCATTTACTAAAAAAATTGCCATTAATACATTAGGATTTTTGGTAATTGCATGGTTTGTTCCACAGTTTTACGTTACAAACTGGGTAGCAGCGCTTATTGCAAGTATCGTTCTTGCGGTACTAAACTTATTTGTTAAACCGATTTTATTCCTTTTAACATTGCCAGTAACGATTGTAACGTTTGGATGCTTTAGCTTTGTGTTAAATGCGATGATGTTAAGTATTACATCATGGTTTGTCGGACCGGGATTCTCATTTTCAAGTCCGGTGATTACCTTAGTGGTGAGCATTCTATTAACGATTTTTCCAACGCTTTGTTGAAAATCTAACAGATTAATGCAACAAAAAAAGCGCCTTAAAGGCGCTATTTTTTTGTTGATTTCATTAATATTTTACAACCGTCAATTGACCGTTATTGTATTCTGCAAGAAATACTTCAGAAGGATCTTGAATACCTTGAGCAGCAAGTTGTTCAGTCACCCATTCTTCAGTTTTATCAATAACTTCTAAAATGTTATGTTGAATAACGCCATCTGTAATGAGAGGATATTTTGGATTTTCTTCTCCAGTTTTCGTAAGAATTAATTGTCCATTTTGCTCTAAAATGGCACTTTTTACATCACGAATGGAGTAGACGCCTTGTGCACGTAATTTAAAGGCTACTTCTTGTGCTGATAGACCGGCTAGGCGGACATTTTCAACATCCATTTTTCCTCGTTTAATTAATTGTAATGGTTCCCCGTCAATCATTTTTTTCACTTTACTGTTGTTTGTTTTCATCCAACGAAGTGATAATACTAAAGCAAACCATATTAATAGAATGATGCAGTATTGTAGGATTGTAATGGATGGATTGTAAATCACACCCCCGATAATTCCCCCGAGTACATAGTTTTGAACTTGGTCACTGGCAGATGTAGGAGCCAGATTCCCTTTTCCTGTATAGTTAATAACAACAATTAATGATAATAGACCAAGCGCAAGTTTGATTGCGACATCGATATATGAAAAGTTCAAATTATTCAGCCTCCTTAATCGTCACTTTTGGATTATGTACTTCCATTTTTTCAAGTAGGTAATGATCAGGGCTATCACCTGATAATACGCGATAGAATTGATCCCCAACTTTTACAATGGCACCATCTTTTTGCGGCTTCTGTATTAATATAAATGTCTTCTTTATTGACGTGTAAGTCTGAAGCAATCGTTTCGACAAAACGAAGAGCTCCGGAGTATTGGTTTTCTGAATTTTTAGAAGATTGTAAGTCAGAAATCTTAGAACCAGCCAGTATTAGAATACCGATGACTGCGATTAATGCTAATTCGCGGAATTTTGTATCTTGTTTGTTTTTAAAATATCGGTAGAGAGCAATTGCTAAAACTGCAATGACAAATAGAATTAATCCAAGTTGAATATAGTCGATTTGTTGTACTTTACTTTTTTTAGAAAAATCATATGAATAAAAGACCATTTTATGTTTCCTCCTTTATGAAACTGAAATTTATTATATAGAAAAAGTATAGAAATAGCAAAAAGTTTGATTTTAGATTATTGGTTATTGAATTGAAAAATAGAAGTGGGAATTGTTTAATAAAATCTAAAACCGTACAAGAAAGCGCTAAAATATGGTATAGTAGAAAGGAATGAAGAAAAGAGGGATGTTATGAAACCTGTTACGGTGAAAGAGTTAATCAAAAATATTCACTTAAAACCAATTTATGGAGAAGAGTATTTAGATAGACCAATTGTTACAAGTGAAATTTCAAGACCGGGATTAGAATTAGCCGGTTATTTTAATTTTTATCCATCGGAGAGAATTCAATTATTAGGACGAACTGAAACGTCTTTTGCGCATGAGATGGATTCGCAATCGAGATATGAAGTAATGGAGCTCCTATGTACTCCAGATACGCCATGTTTTATTATCTCTCGTAAATTAGAACCGCCAAAAGAGCTTATTGAAGCAGCAGAAAAAGCAAAGATTCCTATCTTACAGGCTTCTTCTAAAACGACTCAGGTTTCTAGTAGTGTGACAAATTTCTTAGAAGGTAGACTAGCTGAACGTTTCTCAATGCATGGGGTACTACTAGATGTTTTTGGGATTGGATTACTTATCACTGGTGAAAGTGGAGTGGGTAAATCAGAAACGGGCTTAGAATTGGTTCAAAAGGGACATCGTCTTGTTGCGGATGACCGTGTGGAATTGTATCAATACGATGAATTAACCTTAATTGGTGAAGCACCAGAGATTTTAAACAATTTGATTGAAATTCGTGGTGTCGGAATTGTTGATGTGATGACGCTATTTGGAGCAGGAGCTATTTTAGATTCTAAGCAAGTAGACTTAGTGGTTCATCTTGAAAATTGGACCCCTGATAAGAAATACGATCGATTAGGTGGAAATATGGAAAATGTCGAAATTTTAGGAGTTGAAATTCCTAAAATTCGTATTCCAGTGAAGACAGGTCGAAATGTATCGATTATTCTTGAAGTAGCCTGTATGAACTTCCGCGCTAAAAAAATGGGCTTTGATGCTACAGAAAACTTTACCAATCGATTATCTAAATTGATTGAAGAAAATAAAGAAGTTTAGGAGTAAACAGTAAATGAATTTATTAGAAATGGCTTTGACCATTAATCCAATTGCTTTTTGAAATTGGAGGATTACAAGTACGATGGTATGGCATTATTATTGCCTTTGGAATCTATTTAGCAACGACTTTAGCAGATAGGGAAGCTACCAGAAAAGGATATCGAAAAGATTTTATCATTGATTTGGTATTCTGGGCAGTGCCTCTTGGATTTGTTGGAGCAAGATTGTATTACATTCTTTTTGAATGGCAATATTATTTAGCAAATCCAGCCGAAATTATTCAAATTTGGCATGGTGGTATTGCAATTTACGGGGGAGTCATTGCAGGGGCTGCAACGGTCTATTGGTTTGCTAAAAAAGAGAAAGTTTCTTTTGCGTTACTTCTTGATATTTTGGCCCCTGTTGTATTGCTGGCTCAGTCAATTGGTCGCTGGGGGAACTTTACGAATCAAGAGGCCCATGGAGAGGTTACAACCCGTGCTTTCTTAGAAGGATTGCATTTACCAAACTTCATTATTGAACAAATGCATATCAATGGAGCTTATTACCAACCAACGTTCTTATATGAATCACTTTGGTCGTTTGTCGGAGTTCTTATTTTATTCTATCTACGCAGACGTAAAGGGGTAAAGGTAGGAGAAATAGCGGCTGGCTATTTAATTTGGTATTCATTTGGTCGTTTCTTCATCGAAGGAATGCGTACAGATAGCCTCTGGATGTTTAACGTCATTAGAATTTCTCAACTAGTTTCAATCGTATTATTCCTATTAGGAATTGGTCTGGTTGTTGTAAGAAGACGACGAGTGCCAGCGGTTCCGGATTATGTCTCTATCGATAATCCACAATCTCCAATATTGTTTGGAAAAGTGTAAAGGAGTTTTGATATGAAAAAAATCGCCATTTTAGGAGCTGGTTCTTGGGGGACTGCATTAGCGATGGTGCTAGCAGAAAACCAACATGAGGCTCGTCTTTGGGGAAATAATGAAGCTCAAATTAAAGAAATTAATGAGCGCCATACGAATGAACATTTCTTACCTGGGGTTTTCTTAGATCCTTCGATTAGAGGTTACTTAGATTTAGCAGAAGCGGTAAAAGATGTGGATGCGATTTTATTTGTACTTCCAACAAAAGCGATTCGTATAGTGGCTAAGCAATTAAATGACTTGCTCAAGAATAAACCGATGATTATTCATGCAAGTAAAGGGTTGGAGCAGGAAACGTATAAACGGATCTCAGAAATTTTAGCAGAAGAATTGGACCGTGATCGCTACGAGGATATCGTAGTGTTATCTGGGCCAAGTCATGCAGAAGAAGTTTCAAGACGCGATATTACGACGATTACTGCTGCGTGTGAAAATATAGAGTCTGCAAAATACGTACAAAAATTATTCAGCAATTCATTTTTCCGTGTATATACGAATACTGATTGCGTCGGAGTTGAAATGGGAGCTGCACTTAAAAACGTGATTGCGGTTGGCGCAGGGGCTCTTCATGGTCTAGGATATGGGGATAATGCAAAAGCGGCCTTGATGACAAGAGGATTAACAGAGATCAGTCGTCTTGGAGTTGCTTTTGGAGCAGATCCGCTGACTTTTATTGGACTGAGTGGGGTAGGAGACTTAATTGTTACTTGTACAAGTATTCATTCTCGTAACTGGAGATGTGGGGATCAAATTGGGAAAGGAATTCCACTTCCAACGATTTTAGAAAATATGGGAATGGTTGTTGAAGGGGTCGAAACTTGTAAAGCAGTGTATGCATTAGCAAAAGAGAAAAATATTGAAATGCCAATCACAACTGCTGTTTACAATGTGTTATATAACGGACACGATGTTCGTAAAGAAATCCAATGCCTAATGGGGCGTGAATATAAATCAGAAGCATCCATCAAAGAACACCAATAAGCTGATCGGAGGACAAACAGATGCAAAAAGTGAGAAAAGCGGTCATTCCAGCTGCAGGACTTGGAACTCGTTTCCTACCAGCAACTAAGCGATGGCAAAGGAAATGTTACCAATCGTGGACAAACCTACGATTCAATATATTGTAGAGGAAGCTCTAGCATCAGGAATTGAAGATATTTTAATTGTGACTGGTAAGAGCAAACGTCCAATTGAGGATCATTTTGACTCAAACATCGAATTAGAGTCAAACCTTGAAGCCAAAGGAAAGAAAGAGTTATTAGAACTCGTTCAAGAAACAACAGGAATTAACTTATACTTTGTTCGTCAATCCTATCCAAAAGGATTAGGAGATGCGGTACTTCAAGCAAAAGCCTTTGTCGGTGGAGAACCATTTGTGATCATGCTTGGGGATGATATTATGCGTGACGAAGTTCCATTAACCAAACAATTGATTGAAGGCTACGAAAGAACTCATGCTTCAAATATTGCTGTGATGGAAGTTCCTCATGAAGAAACGTATAAATATGGAATTATCGATCCAGAAAGTGAAGTAGAAGATGGATTGTACAATGTTCGTCGTTTCGTTGAAAAACCAAAACCTGAAGAAGCACCAAGTAACTTAGCGATTATTGGACGCTACTTATTAACACCAGAAATTTTTGAAATTTTAGAAAAGCAAGAACCTGGTGCAGGTGGAGAAGTTCAATTAACAGATGCTATTGATACATTGAACCTAACACAAAGAGTGTTTGCTAAACAATTTAAAGGCGAACGCTTTGATGTGGGGGATAAGTTTGGATTCATGAAGACGAGTATTGAATTTGGATTAGAACATCCAGAAATCAAAGATAGCTTAAAAGAATACGTGATTGCATTAGGGAAGAAACTAGAAGGAAATACTAGTGAGCAATAAAGTTGCCCAATTGATGTTCGTATTTTAAACTGAAATGGAAGGAGAGCGTTGGACTATGTCTCAGCGCTCTTAGTTTATACAAAAGGAGAATCTCTGATGGAAGAAAGAACAATTTATGATGTAGTCATTATCGGAAGTGGCCCTGGTGGGATGACAGCGGCACTTTACACTTCTCGTGCGAATTTAAAAACGTTAATTTTAGAAAAAGGTGTTCCTGGAGGAGAATTATTAAATACTTCAGATGTAGAAAATTACCCTGGTTTCCCTACAATTTCTGGGCCAGAATTAGCGGACAATATGTATAAAGGTGCAATGCAATTCGGTGCAGAATATGCTTATGGCCAAGTGTCTAAAAATCGAGCTAGACGGAGACGTTAAAGTGATTACTGCTGGTAAAAAAACTTACTATGCATATGCAGTAGTGATTGCGACTGGTTCCTATCACCGTAAATTAGACGTTCCTGGTGAAGAAGAATATGCCGGACGTGGGGTTTCTTACTGTGCGGTATGTGATGGAGCATTCTTCAAAGATAAGAAAATCTTCGTCATTGGGGGAGGAGACTCAGCGGTTGAAGAAGGAACGTATTTAACACAATTCGGGAAAAGCGTGACTATCGTTCACCGTCGCGATCAATTACGTGCACAAAAAGTATTGCAAGACCGAGCATTCGCCAATGAAAAAATCGACTTTTTATGGAATTCAACCGTTGAAGAATTCGTAGGAGACGGTTCTAAAATCACAGGCGTTCGCGTAAAAGATGTGAATACAGGCGAAGTAACAACGCATGACGCGGATGGTGTCTTCATTTACGTTGGTTTATTACCAGTTTCAGATCCATTTAAAGACTTAAATATCACAAATGCAGAAGGTTGGATCGTGACAAACGAGCAAATGGAAACTTCTATTCCTGGGATTTTTGCAGTCGGCGATGTTCGTCAAAAAAACATTACGTCAAATCACAACAGCTGTTGGAGATGGCGGACAAGCAGGACATATGGTCTATAATTACGTGGAAGAAATTAAAGAAAAACAATAACATTCACAGAAAATGTCCCTATCATAGTTGTAGCTATGATAGGGCATTTTTATTGGAAATAAAGTGGAAAGAAAAGAGAGAGGTGCCCCGCTTTTTCAATATAATTACAATAATGTGAAATGAAATACTTTTTCATTAAAAATTATGATAGAATAATAAAAAAATGTGAAAGGTGGTGTATGAATGAGCAAAAAAATATCATAAAAAGGACTAGTATTTACATTTTTGGGATTAACATTAATAGCGTGTTCACGTAGGTCAGGACAAACAGCAGATAATTCTGCTCCGGGAGTTCAAATTTCCAATAATCAATCTTCAACGACAGAGTCCAAAGGGGAAAAAGTAGAAAATACGACAAAATCTCCAGATACAACAAATTCTTCGAAGGTTGAAACAACTACTGTAGAGCAAAACAACTACTGTAGAACAAAAAAAGTGGAAATGTACTTGCTAAACAGGCGATTGCTGAGATTGAAAAAAGAAAGAAAGTCGTTCTAGATGAGAACTATGATATTCTTATTCAAGCTCAAACAAGTGATACCATCGATTTACAAATTCGACATGAGGAACGTTCTTCGACGTCAATTTATGGATTTTTTAGATATCATGCTAAAGACCATAAGTTAGAAGAGATGGATAGTCTCACCGGAGAATATAAAGTAGTCGAGTAATTTAGGAAAGAAGGGGTCAATATGACAAATACAGTAAATTTAGATTGGAATAATTTAGGATTCGATTATATTAAGACAGACTTACGCTTCATCAGCTATTACAAAGATGGACAGTGGGATGAAGGCGCATTGATTGAAGATAATGTATTAAAGGTTGACGAAGCTGCAACTGCACTTCACTATGGACAACAATGTTTTGAAGGGTTAAAAGCATACCGTTGTAAAGATGGCAGCATTAACTTATTCCGTGTGGATCAAAATGCAGCTCGTATGGCTCGTTCTTGCCGTCGATTACTCATGCCTGAATTCCCTGAAGAACGCTTTGTTGAAGCTGTGAAAAAAGTGGTGAAGGCAAACGAACAATGGTTACCACCTTACGGAACTGGAGGAAGTTTATATATCCGTCCATTCATGATTGGGGTAGGAAACAATGTAGCGGTTCGTCCAGCAACGGAATATATTTTCTCAATCTTTGTAATGCCAGTAGGAGCTTATTTCAAAGGTGGATTAACACCAACGAACTTCATCGTTTCTGAATATGACCGTGCAGCACACGTTGGTACAGGAGCTGCCAAGGTTGGTGGGAACTATGCAGCAAGCTTGCTGCCAGGGAAAGAAGCCAAAGAACGTCATTTCAGCGACTGTATTTACCTTGATCCGTTGACACATACAAAAATTGAAGAGGTAGGAGCTGCAAACTTCTTCGGAATTACAAAAGATAATCAATTTATCACCCCTTACTCTCCATCCATCTTACCAAGTATTACGAAATATTCATTACTATGGTTAGCAGAGCACCGTTTAGGAATGACTGTAAAAGAAGCAGATGTGTATGTTGATCAATTAGATATTTTTGCTGAAGCAGGAGCCTGTGGTACAGCTGCAGTTATTTCTCCGGTTGGTGGAATTCAAAATGGGGATGACTTCCATGTGTTCTATTCAGAAACAGAAGTGGGGCCAGTAACAAGACGTTTATATGATGAACTAGTAGGAATTCAGTATGGGGACGTAGAAGCTCCAGAAGGTTGGATTCAAAAAGTTTTATAGGAATAAATTTTTTGAATCCGTGGTATTGTGAATTGACAAAGCGAACGGCATTTGTTAATATATACCAGTATGAAACTCAATGAGTTAATGAAATAAATTGAATGAGAGGTGTCATCCATGCGTATCAACATTTTATTAGAATGTGCTGAAACAGGTGAACGTTTATACTTAACAAGCAAAAACAAACGTAACAATCCAGAGCGTTTAGAATTAAAAAAATATTCTCCAAAATTACGTAAACACGTTGTCTTCAAAGAAACTAAAAAATAATTTTGAGAAATTCCAAAGAGTTAGGCTGGTGCCTAACTCTTTTTTTGTGCTTTGGTAAACAGACTACAGGTCTTTTATGAATCATTTGGATCTCTATAGTAGCTACAATAGCTGTATCGGCGTGAGCCTTGGGTCTCACTGCCTATCAAGCCTCAAAGTAGGAGTAAGGAATCAATTCCTAACTCCTACTAATTCGCATCGATTACACTCGCTATTGTCGCTACTATGGACCAAATGATTCTTCAGACCTGCTTGTATAAAAATGTTAGGGAGTGCTTAACTTTTGAATTGCTTATTTTTTGTTTCTTTGAGAACGTGTTTAGAAATTTTGTCTCGGAGGGAACGGAAGCAAGTTTGTGTGTGCTTCGTACGGGCTAAAAAACGAATGAGGAGCTTCTTTAAGGTTTTGTTCTAGTTTCTTTAAAATCACGTGCTTTAAAATTTTGTTTGCAAAATAATAGGAAGTTATTTATTCATCAAATCTGGTGAAGGGAGACAGAGCAGGACACTTTTTCTACCTTATAAGAATGCACAGAGGCTCGCGAAGGGACATGGGATTCTATAATAGTAGTAATAGGGGCTGGCACTAAAAGCGAATTAGCGGGAGTTAGGAAGGGTTCCTTACTCCCGCTTTGAGTTTTAGAGGTGAGAGACTTTGGCTCGAACCGGTGCCCTATTACCGCTATTATGAAGACATCCCATGTCCCAAAAGCGAGCCTTTATACTCTTAGAGAAAAGCAGAAAAGTTGAATTGTTCGTGGTATGTGTTCACAGAGGTGAGGATATCATGTATACTAGAACAGGTGATTATTTTGGAAAAACAAAATTTTATAACGACGGGGCATATTAATCGTGTAATTTTAACGATTGCGACTCCGCTAATGATAAACAATTTAATTCGGACTTTATACAATTTGACGGATGGATTATATGTGGCGCAACTCTCAGCAGAAGATTTTGCGGCAACAGCGTTTATTTGGCCGTTGAATTTTTTATTTATTTCTCTTGGAATGGGGATAAGCGTTGGGGCAACCGCGCTGATTGCTCAATACTTTGGAGCAGGAAAATTTAGAGAAGCTAAACGTTATGCGGGGAATGCGATGATTTTGACGTATTTCTTTGGATTCGTGTTATCCGTGATAGGCTATTTCTTAGCACCTCTATTCGTGGAATGGATGGGGGCAGAGGGCACTTTTTTAGCAAAATCCGTAGCGTATTTGAAAATTAACTTCATTGGACTTTTCTTTGATTTTTGCTACTTTGGCTATCAATCCTTGCTAAATGCACAAGGAAGAACACGTACGATTACAATGATTAGTGCGGCTTCTTCTATTTCAAATGTAATTCTAGATCCTATCTTTATTTTTGCGACAATTCCTTTTGTAGGCCTTACCGGGTTAAACTGGGGAATTGAAGGAGCTGGTTGGGCAACGGTCATTGCTAAAGTGTTGTTACTAGTGCTTGCCATTCGTGCGGTTCGTAAGGAATCGGAAATTCAAATCTATTTGAAACACGTCAAAGTGGATAAAGAAGTGATGAAAGAAATTCTCAAAGTCGCATGGCCATCTGCATTTGGGTATGGAGGAGCGGCATTAGGATTCACGGTTTTAAATGGATTGATTCAGTCTTATGGAACGTCAGTACTTGCTGCGTACTCGATGGTAAACCGCATCTCGGATTTACTGACGCAACCACAGATGGGAATCGGGGCGGCGCTAACAGCTATTATCGGACAAAATATGGGGGCAGGACTTTATGACCGTGCGCATGCCATCTTTAGACGAGCATTACTATGGGTGCTGATGATTTCAACAGTTGGCTGTGTGGTTGTCTTCTTCTTCCAATCTCCTATTCTTGGAATCTTTATTAAAGACAGAAGCGATGCTGTTCTTTGGGCAAATGCCGTTGAGTATTTAAACTATACCGCCTTTATCATTTTCTTCATGGGCTTATTTTCAGCGTACAACGGATTCTTCCAAGGATGTGGCGTGACGAAATACTCCATGAACATGTCAGTTGGACGTCTTTGGATCTTGCGCCTCCCAATTATTTGGGTGCTCGGAGCCTTTACAGCACTCGGGGCTACCGGTGTATGGATTGCCATGTTATTGTCAAATGCGTTAACGGTTCTTTATGGACATATCGTCTATAAGACAAAAGACTGGAGTACATTACATTATGCGAAAGGAGAGAAAACGTGATTAAAGATTTTATTCATTATTACAAACCCTATAAGAAGTTATTCTTACTCGATTTTACATGTGCGGTAATCGTGGCCATTCTCGAGCTTGCCTTTCCAATAATGGTGAGAAGTGTTATCGATAAGATTGTACCGTCTCAAAATTTACAACAAATTCTACTCGTGGGAGCTGGATTACTTGCGCTGTATGCCTTCTCGACAACTTTGAACTTTATTGTCGTGTACATGGGGCATATTTTAGGGATTAATATTGAAACGGATATGCGCCGTGAGTTATTCGCGAAGGTCCAAAAACAATCCTTCTCGTTTTTCGATAATATGAAAATCGGGGAATTGATGAGCCGCTTATCGAGTGATTTATTCGATATTAGCGAACTAGCTCACCATGGCCCAGAAGAATTTTTTATTGCAATTATGACCTTGATAGCTTCATTCTTCTTAATGTACCAAGTGCATCCAACGCTTGCACTATTGACGATTTTCTTCGTACCGATTATTGCAGTGGCTCTTGCGGTATTTAACCGCCGCATGTCTCGTATTAATCGAAATATCTACAAGGGATTAGCTAACTATACGGCTGGTCTAGAAAATGTACTGAGCGGAATGCGAGTGGTGAAGGCTTTTGCCAACGAAAGCCATGAGCAACAACTCTTCGAAGAACTTATTCAAGAGTATCGTTCGAATAAAATTGCGTTCTATCGCACGATGGAACGAGCAGTAGTTTCAACTACTTATTAATGCGTAGTATTAACCTCTTCAGCTTAATCGTGGGGGCGTACTTCACGGTCATCGGCGATTTAACAGCTGGAGAATTAGTCGGTTATATCTTACTGTCCAATGTATTCGTAGGACCGATTAATAAGATGAACTCCATGATTGAGTTGTATCCAAAAGGGTTTGCGGGATTCCGTCGTTTCAAAGAATTAATGAATGTCGAAATCGATATTGAAGACGCACCCGATGCCATTCCTGCTCCACCGTTTGAAGGACGAGTGGAATATAAAAACGTGGGATTCGGATACGAAGAAGATAAGAAAGTGTTAGAACATATCAATTTAACGGTCGAACCAGGGCAAACCGTTGCCTTCGTTGGACCAAGTGGGGTTGGGAAGACAACGCTTGTGAACTTACTTCCACGTTTCTATGATTTAAAAGAAGGGGAAATCTTGGTCGATGGAACAAACATCAATCGTTTCACCTTACAATCGCTTCGCCGTCAAATCGGTATCGTGCAACAAGATGTGTTCCTCTTTAATGGAACGATTCGCGAAAATGTGTTGTACGGAAGACTCGATGCAACGGACGAAGAAGTAGACCGTGCCATCGAGCAAGCAAAACTGAAAGAAGTCATCGAAGATTTAGAAGATGGAGTAGATACGCATATCGGAGAACGCGGTGTGAAATTGTCAGGCGGACAAAAACAACGCCTCTCAATTGCCCGTATTTTCTTGAAGAATCCTTCGATTTTAATCTTGGATGAAGCCACAAGTGCGCTCGATACGCAAACGGAGAAGTTTATTCAACAATCGTTTTGACGAGTTAGCAAAAGGTAGAACGACGTTTATTATCGCTCACCGTCTGGCTACGATTAAAAATGCAGACCGTATTATTGTCGTTACTGAAGACGGACTGACAGAAGACGGCACGCATGAAGAATTGCTCGCCAAAAACGGTGCGTATGCGGCTTTATACAAAGCACAATTTAAATAGTAGAAAAATGCGGAGTAGGAATTCGTTTCTTGCTCCGTATTTCTTTTGGCTTTTTTTGAATTTATCGCAAACTATGATACAATGACCCAGAGAAAACTTAAGGAGAACGTTGATGAGTATTTTAAATGTAGAAAAATTAACACACGGCTTCGGCGAAAGAGCCATCTTCAATGATGTGAGCTTCCGTCTATTAAAAGGGGAACACATCGGACTCGTTGGAGCAAACGGTGAAGGAAAATCAACCTTCATGAATATCGTGACAGGTCAATTACAACCCGACGAAGGAAAAATCGAATGGTCTAAAAATGTGAAAGTTGGATACTTGGACCAACATACCGTCCTTGAACCAGGAATGACGGTTCGCAGTGTCCTTCAAAAAAAGCCTTCGACGATTTATTTGTAGCAGAAGCGCGTATCAATGAATTGTATATGGCAATGGGAGACGCAAACGAAGACGAAATGAACGCGATGCTCGAAGAAGTGGGCGAGTTGCAAGAGCGATTAGATAGCCACGACTTCTATATTCTCGATGCGAAAATCGATGAAGTAGCGCGTGCATTAGGCGTTGCAGCCTTTGGGATGGATAGCGACGTGAGTGAACTCAGTGGTGGTCAACGTACGAAAGTATTACTGGCAAAACTATTATTAGAAAAACCAGACATTTTATTACTTGACGAGCCAACAAACTACCTAGACGCAGAACATATTGAATGGTTAAAACGTTACTTACAAGAATACGAAAATGCATTTATTCTAATTTCGCATGATATTCCATTCTTAAACAGTGTAGTCAACTTGATTTACCATATGGACAATCAAGAGCTGAACCGTTATGTGGGGGACTATGATCAGTTCCAAGAAGTGTATGCGATGAAGAAAGCGCAACTAGAAGCGGCGTATAACCGTCAACAAAAAGAGATTGCGGACTTGAAGGATTTCGTAAACCGTAATAAGGCGCGCGTGGCAACACGTAATATGGCGATGTCCCGTCAGAAGAAACTGGATAAGATGGAAGTCATCGAATTAGCCAGCGAGAAGCCAAAACCAAAATTCGAGTTCAAGACTTCTAGAGCTCCTGGTCGTTACATCTTCCAAGCCGAAGATTTAGTGATTGGATACGACCGTCCATTAACAGGACATGTGAATCTTGAAATGGAACGTGGCCAAAAGATTGCCATCGTCGGTGCAAATGGGATTGGGAAAACGACACTACTCAAGAGTTTATTAGGAATTATTAAGCCATTGAATGGAAAAAGTAACACGTGGGGACTATATCGACCTTGGGTATTTCGAACAAGAAACACCAAAAGGAAACCGTAAGACAGCCTTAGAAGAAATCTGGGATACTTTCCCATCGATGACACAACCAGAAGTACGTGCGGCGCTCGCTCGTTGTGGATTAACAAGTAAAGCACATCGAGAGTCAAGTGCAAGTACTAAGTGGGGGAGAACAAGCAAAAGTTCGCTTCTGTAAGTTAATGAATGAAGAGTCAAACGTGCTCGTACTCGACGAACCGACAAACCACTTGGACGTTGATGCAAAAGAGGAATTAAAACGCGCCTTACAAGAATATAAGGGAAGCATTTTAATGGTTTGCCATGAGCCAGAATTTTATGAAGGTTTAGCAACGGATATCTGGGATTTTTCTTCATTATAAGAAGCCTGTAGACAGAAACTAGTTTCAAAATGATTAGAGGTAAGAGAAAATTCTTCTTACCTCCATTGTACGAGATAATATCAATAGACTTCACTCTAATAAAATTGTATATTATTCTATATTATTATGTTTATTTATAGAAGGGGAGGTAAATATGAAACAAAAACAAAAATGGCTCATTTTATTGGTTACTGTAATGTCACTCTTTTCATTAATTTTTTTAGCAAATGAACAATCCGTTGCCTCTGAAGTAAAAAGAACTTGAAAAAAGTCGTGACAGGGTGTTACTTTATTAGATCAATTAGACAATACATTAGAACCTGACAAAGATGGAGTGTATCAATTAAGAACGAATCAAGGATATCGATTGAGAATGACCTTTGATTTGTCAAAATATAATGGGAATCTATCAAATGGTGATAATTTTAAAATAAATATTCCTGCACCTGTATCATTATACGGAAATAATGATATGGAATTAGTCGACCCTACTACTAATGTGACAATTGCGGATTTGAAGTTTAACGATAATGGAGACGAACAAGGGGGTACCATCACGGTTACTCTTAAAAATCTAGAGGAGTACTTAAAAAGCGAAGGGTGCGAACGTCGTTAAGGATGTTAATGGAAATTTCTCTCTAAACTTTTTATACAAAAAGACCTTACGAATCATAAATTAATATTAGATTCTAAGTCGTTAGTAGAGACTTTTGAACAAACCCATACAACAACGACACAACAAGTAAGACCAACAGTTGGGTATGAAAACTTCGCAAAAAATGGGGGCACAGCCCAAAAAAATTTCTTGGACTTCTGATAAGCTAAAAGAAATTGGTTCAGTAAGTTCTGGTCAGTTCCTTTCAAGATGGAGAGTTCGTGTAAATACGGGGGACAAGATAACGGTCCCTAACTTGGTATTAAACGATGACTTACCAAATGACTCAAGTGTTGCAGCTATTCAATATATTCCAGAATCGTTAAAAGTGTACCGTTCACCTTCTATAACAGATAGAACGGCTGCTGCTCCGTCAGACTCGGTTTTATTAACAGAAGGGGTCGAATATACCGTTAATTGGAATGAGAATTATACGAATTTTAGTGTGACTTTTAAAGATGGTTCTCAAAAATATTACGTAACTTATGATACTACGACACCAAATAATGGTGCTAAGGTAAAAAATGTTATTACACTTGCTAAACAAGATGGAACATTATTAACACAAAGAAGTAATGTTACAAGAACTGCTTTTGAAGCAACAGCCACTTCTTTGTATTCAGGGACGATTGTTGCTTCAACTGCGTATCAAATTCGAATTGTAAAAGTAGATACCTTTAAACTAAACCCTGTTGCTGGTGCAGTATATGAAATTACAGATCCAGATGGTGGAAAATTCGAAGTAACAACGAATGAAAAAGGGATTGCTACTTCAAAAGCATTTGATGCAAAATATGTTGGTCAAACTTTTACAATTAAAGAGAAAAAAGCACCTGCTGGATATGAGATCGATGACAAAACATATACATTGGTTCTTGGAAAAAGATGGGGTGTCTTTAAACTTAAAAGATAAGCCAATTACGACGACAACTACGACAACGACAACAACGGAAGCACCAACGACAACAGTAGCGCCTACAACAACGGAAGCACCAACAACAACGGAAGCTCCAACGACAACAGTAGCGCCTACAACAACGGAAGCTCCAACAACGACGGAAGCACCGACGACAACAGTAGCGCCTACAACAACGGAAGCTCCAACGACAACAGTAGCTCCAACGACAACAGTAGCGCCAACAACAACGGAAGCACCGACGACGACGGAAGCACCAACGACAACAGTAGCGCCTACAACAACGGAAGCTCCGACGACAACAGTAGCGCCAACGACAACAGTAGCTCCTACAACGACGGAAGCTCCGACAACAACATCTGTTTCAACAACAGTTACTACGACGGAGTCTAGAACGGATAGTCTAAACACTACTCAAAACTCAACAAGTAATTCAGGCGTCATCAACGGAATCCCTTCTGAGGACACTTCGAAGGAAGATTCTCAAAAGGACTCAGAGTTGCCAAATACTGGAACATCTGTTGGAAATACTGTTATGGTAGCGATGATGCTAATTCTTTTCAGCAACAACTCTTCTTTTCTTTAGAAAAAAGAGGCTTTCAATAAATAATAGATAAATAAAAAGAAGCAGAAAATTTCTGCTTCTTTTTATTGAATCAATGATTTTAGAGCCGCCTAGGGGAGTCGAACCCCTGTTATAAGAACCGGAATCTTATGTGATATCCACTACACTAAGGCGACATTCGAATAATAGTGTACCTAATTTTAAGGAGTTATGCAAGTTTGGTTTTGATGAGGGTTTAAATTTTTAAATAAATTCGTGTATAATAGATTTATTCTAAATTGAATTTTTCTTTTTTTCACCTGAGATCTATGTGAATTTTTAGCGTGTTATCTGTGAAAAAAGTAAGGAGAAAGGGGATAAAAAAATGATTAAAAAAACAAGAAGTTAACTGTTCTTTTAATGACATTATTGGTTGCTCTTTTTGTAATATTTCAACAACCTAAAATAGAATCTGCGGTTGTGGATAATGTGATTACAAGAATAGATATACAAAATAGCCAAGGAGAACCTTTAACTCAGGGCGTTGGTTCTTGGGAGAACTTTCGATTAAATGCAGAGTTTGCATTTAATAACGGTCAAGTACAGCCAGGAGATACTGCAACGATTCAATTGCCTGAAGAGGTAATATTTGTCGGAAAATCATTTGAAATTCGTGATGTGAACGGACAAGTAGTAGCGAATGCAACCATTGACTCTACAAGTAAACAAGCTGTATTAACCTTTACAAACTATGTAACACAGCGTGCAAGTTTCTCAGGGAACTTCACTATGACGGTTCGTATCGACCACAATGTAGCGCGTACAGCACAACAAATTCCTTTAACAGTAACCGTAAACCACACTCCAATGTATTCAGGAGTTGTCAATTATACTGGGATTGCCGGAATGGAACCTCAAGATTTCGCTAAATCTGGTTGGCAAGATTCAAACGATAATAGCAAGTTACATTACATTATATATGTTAACCAAAATTATCTTAATTTTACGGATATAATGATTGGTGATACAATTCAATACGAAAATGCGAAGATTGATAAATCAAGCTTTAGAGTGATATCTGGAACTTGGTATACAGATACAACAGACAATTCTATTCGTCTAGGGTATCAAGAAGACGTAACAGCAAGTTATAGTCCACAGTTTTCAGCAGATGGCAAGTCGTTCACGTTGAGTTTAAAACCATTTAATCCAAACCGTGGTTACTATGTAAAATACGATGTGGATTTACTAGGTGCTCCAGCAAATGGAATGCTTTTAAATAACAACGCTACGATGGAAGATTCGACGGGTTGGAAATCGGTAGCAGATGCTCAAATTGTTTACCAAGAAGATGGTGGTAATGCAAGAAGTAATATTTTCAAAGTGGAATTAACGAAAAAATCAGACACTGGTGAAAAACTACAAGGTGCGGAATTCGGATTATACTATGAAGGAACATTAGTGAAAACCGCAACTTCCGATGCTAACGGCGTTGTAACATTTGATAGTTTAATCAAACCAAAATACACGATTCAAGAAACAAAAGCGCCAGCCGGATATGTTCTCTCCGAGGAAGAGATTACAGTAAACGTAGCGGATGCAGAAAGTGGCGTTGTTCATAAAGATGTAGTGAATAAACCAGAAACTACTACTACAACTACAACAACGACTACAGAAGCGCCAACAACTACCACAACTACGACAACAGAAGCACCAACGACAACGACTGAATCTACAACGTCTTCAACGACGACAACGGAGTCTACAACAGAATCTACGACAACAGAAATGCCAACATCTTCATCAACAACAACAGAAACTAGTACGACTGAAGGATCTACTACAGAAACAACAGTGACGCCAAGAGAGTCCACGACTACTTCTGAAGCTGATCTTCCAAAAACTGGAACTTCTGCGACTATTTTTACTACGATTGCAGGTGCTCTTAGCGTATTAGGTGGATTTGCGATTTTAATGAATCGTAAAGATGTAGACGTAAATCGTTAAAAATAAAATATGATTTGTATAAAAGACTGGAATGATTTCCAGTCTTTTTTGTTGAAAAGAGAGCAAAAAAGTATACGAAGAGAGCAACATTACCATATATGGTAATTACCAAATATGGTAATGTTTAAGTGGGAGGGAAAAATATGAAAATAGAACATCAGATTGACCCAAGAACGTTAGAGTTTGTGGATAGTAGACCGTATAAAGAGAAGATAAAAATGCTTGCTGCTCTTAAGCTGTTGGATAAGGAAGGATTAAGTCCTGCGATACTCGAAATGTGGGGGAATAAAACGAAGACTAAATTGAACATTCCAGTTGTATATACTAAAGAGGAGGCTTTAAAAAATGGATCAAAATCTGAAGCGTTCGATAGCAGGCTTGTCATTCGATTGGGAGAACTACGAAAAAGACTTAGATTTAGATTTCACTCTAAAAGAAATGGCAGCAAGGATTACAGAGTTGAGACTTGTGTCCGGACTCTCTCGTACCGAGTTTGCAGAAAAGGTTGGGATAAAACCAGCACATTTGTCACGGTTAGTTTCAGGACACCATAATCCCTCGATTTTATATTTGGAGAAGATAGCTCAAAAAGTCGGAGCCCATTTAGAAATTTCTTTTGTGATGGACGACGGAGAAACCTGCCATGAAAAGATTAACAAGCAAATCGGGACAAAATGTGTCCCTGTGCATCATAGATCTTAACCAATTTGTAATGTGAGTATAGTTGCATTTTTATTGTTTTATGGTAAAATATACATGTATTCAGCAATAGACGTTCAAAGATATTAGAAAAATAGTGGGACGTAATTAGGCCCTATTAGGAAGCGATTGGAGGAAGGTTTCGATGAATTATCTTAATCTATCTCATTTGTTGGTCCCAGAAAGCAGGGTTGCACTTCAAACGCGTTTTCGTATCTTACAAGCTATTGCAACGTATCAACCCATTGGGCGTAGGGCACTTGCAAAAGTGGTTCAAATGTCTGAGAGAACATTGCGTAATGAATGTGAGGCGATGAAGAAATTAGACCTCATTGAAGTGCAAGGCTCAGGGATGCGTCTTACGGAAGTTGGCGAGTTTATATTAGAACGTTCGGATGATTTAAAAAACAACTTTATTCAGATGAGTCTGGTGGAACATAAGGTGGCTAAAACCTTAGGTGTTCAGTATGTAAAAGTTGTAGATGATCCGGCAAAAACATCTGAGTTGGTACAAGAAATTATGGATGTGCTTTTACCACTTGGAACTTCCATTATTGCCATCACGGGTGGTCAAACGATGGTCCGAGTCAGCGAAGGGTTCACAAAAGAGATTTCAGTGAACCGAAACCTTACAATTGTTCCTGCAAGAGGGGGAATGTTTGGATCGATGCTGATTCAGGCGAATAATGTCAGTGAAAAAATGGCGACTGGAATCGGTGCCCATCATGAAGCACTCTTTGTTCCAGAACATGTCCAACAAGCAACTTATACGCCCTTAATGCAAGAACCTTCCGTCGCAAAGACGATAGGGTCTCATGAAAAAGGCGGAGTGTTTGTTATATAGCGTTGGAAGTGCTATTATTATGGGAGAGAGACGTGGCCTCTTGGAAGAACAAATGGCTACGTTAAAAGAGAAGAAAGCAATTGGCGAAGCATTCGGTTGTTTCTTCGATGCAGAAGGAAATGTGGTGTTAAAAATTCCACGAGTAGGGCTGCATCTTAGTGATTTATCTACGATTCCACATTCGATTGCCGTTGTGGAAGGCGAAGAGAAGGCAGCTGCTTTAAAAGCATATGCCAAATTAGCTCCGGTAGATCGCACCTGGTTTGTGATTGACAAGGAGACATCAGAGTTGGTTTTGAACGGGGCAACCCGCAAAAAATAAAATAAAAATTCCTAGGAGGAAAAACTATATGACAGTTAAAGTTGGTATTAACGGTTTCGGACGTATCGGTCGTTTAGCATTCCGTCGTATTCAAGATGTGGAAGGATTAGAAGTTGTTGCAATCAATGACTTAACAGACGCTAAGCAATTAGCTCACTTGTTAAAATATGATTCAACTCAAGGACGTTTCAACGGTGAAGTTGAAGTGTTAGATGGTGCTTTCCGCGTAAACGGTAAAGAAGTTAAAGTACTTGCTAACCGTAATCCTGAAGAATTACCATGGGGTGAACTAGGCGTTGATATCGTATTAGAATGTACTGGTTTCTTCACTTCTAAAGAAAAAGCTGAATTACACTTAAAAGGTGGCGCTAAACGCGTTGTTATCTCTGCTCCTGGTGGAAATGACGTTCCTACTGTTGTATTCAACACAAACCACGACATTTTAACAGGTAAAGAAACTGTTATCTCTGGTGCTTCATGTACTACAAACTGCTTAGCTCCAATGGCTAAAGCATTAAACGATAAATTCGGTGTTGTTGAAGGTTTAATGACAACAATCCACGGTTACACTGGTGACCAAAACACATTAGACGCACCTCACGCAAAAGGTGACTTACGTCGTGCTCGTGCTGCAGCAGTAAACATCGTTCCTAATACAACAGGTGCTGCTAAAGCTATCGGATTAGTAATCCCAGAATTAAACGGAAAAATTAGACGGAGCTGCACAACGTGTTCCTGTTCCAACAGGTTCATTAACTGAATTAGTAACAGTTTTAGAAAAACCAGTTACTGCTGAAGAAATTAACGCAGCTATGAAAGAATTAGCAAATGAATCTTACGGTTACACTGAAGATCCAATCGTTTCTTCTGATATCGTAGGTATCACTTATGGTTCATTATTCGATGCAACTCAAACTAAAGTAATGACTGTAGGCGACAAACAATTAGTTAAAACTGTTGCTTGGTACGATAACGAAATGTCATACACTGCACAATTAGTTCGTACTTTAGAATACTTTGCAAAACTATAATTTAAAACTATAGATTTGGCTAATCGTATCTATTTTTCTCAGGGCGATGGAAGCATTCGCTTCCTCGCCCTGTTTTCATAATGTGAGTAATGCACTCGCTCCAAATAAAAAAATGTAGGAGGCTATTTTATGGCTAAAAAAATCGTTACAGACTTACAAGTTGAAGGCAAAAAAAGTTTTTAGTTCGTGTGGACTTTTAACGTACCTTTGAAAGATGGCGTGATTACAGACGACAACCGTATCGTTCAAGCATTGCCAACAATCAAATACTTAGTTGACCACAATGCGAAAGTGATTTTATTCTCTCACTTAGGTAAAGTGAAATCAGAAGAAGACAAAGCTAAATTGAGCTTACGTCCAGTTGCAGAACGTTTATCTGAGTTATTAGAAAAACCAGTGACTTTCGTTCCAGAAACTCGTGGAGAAAAGTTAGAAGCTGCTATTAATGCACTTAACGAAGGCGATGTTTTATTATTCGAAAATACTCGTTTCGAAGATTTAGATGGCAAGAAAGAATCTAAAAACGACCCTGAATTAGGTAAATATTGGGCTTCTTTAGGCGACTTATTCGTTAACGATGCATTCGGTACAGCTCACCGTGCGCATGCTTCAAACGTTGGTATTGCTAGCCAATTAGAATCAGCTGCTGGATTCTTGATGGAAAAAGAAATCAAGTTCATCGGTGGTGCAGTAGATAACCCAGAACGTCCATTCGTGGCAATCTTAGGTGGAGCGAAAGTTTCAGACAAGATCGGTGTTATCAACAGCTTATTAGACAAAGCGGATAAAGTTCTTATCGGTGGAGGAATGGCTTACACATTCTTCAAAGCAATGGGACGTGAAGTAGGTCTTTCATTATTAGAATTAGACCGCGTTGAATTAGCAAAAGAAATTATGGAAAAAGCTGGCGACAAATTAGTGTTACCAATCGATAACGTTGTTGCTAAAGAATTCTCTAACGATGCTGTAGCTACAATCGTTGCTTCAGATGCGATTCCAGCAGACCAAGAAGGTTTAGATATCGGACCTAAGACAGTTGAATTATTTGCAAGCTACTTAAAAGATGCAAAAACTGTTGTATGGAATGGACCAATGGGTGTATTCGAATTACCAAACTTTGCTAAAGGAACAATCGGTGTATGTGAAGCGATTGCGAACCTTGAAGGCGCAACTACAATCATCGGTGGTGGGGACTCAGCTGCTGCTGCAATCTCACTAGGCTACGCTGACAAATTCACTCACATTTCAACAGGTGGTGGAGCTTCTCTAGAATATCTAGAAGGTAAAGAACTACCAGGTGTTGCTGCTATCAGTGATAAATAATTTTAAACATTTAAAAGGAGATGTTGTGTATATGCGTAAACCAATTATTGCCGGAAACTGGAAAATGAACAAAAACCCAAAAGAAACTCAAGCTTTTGTGGAAGCTGTTGTTGGTAAATTACCTTCAGGCGAACGCGTAGAAAGTGCTATTGCTGCTCCTGCAGTGGACTTAGTCATTTTATTAGAATATGCGAAAGGTTCAGAATTAAAAGTAGCTGCTGAAAACTGCTACTTTGAAGATGCTGGTGCTTTCACAGGTGAAACTTCACCTAAAGTATTAGCTGAAATGGGCGTGCACTACGTAGTGATTGGTCACTCAGAACGTCGTGAATACTTCCACGAAACTGACGAAGATATCAACAAAAAAGCACATGCTATTTTCAGAAACGGCTTAACACCAATCATTTGTTGTGGTGAAACATTAGAAACTTACGAAGCAGGAAAAGCTTCTGAATTCGTAGGTGGACAAGTTTCTGCAGCATTGAAAGGTTTATCAAACGAGCAAGTATCATCATTAGTGATTGCTTATGAACCAATCTGGGCTATCGGAACTGGTAAATCAGCATCTCAAGATGACGCTCAAAAAATGTGTAAAGTTGTTCGTGACGTAGTAGCAGCTGACTTCGGTCAAGAAGTTGCTGACAAAGTCCGCGTTCAATACGGTGGATCTGTTAAACCAGAAAACATTGCTGAATACATGGCTTGTCCAGATGTGGACGGAGCTCTTGTAGGTGGAGCAAGCTTACAACCAGATTCATTCTTAGCTTTATTGGAGGCAGTAAAATAATGGCAAAATCACCAGTTGCAATCATTATCTTAGACGGTTTCGGATGGAGACCAGAAGTTGAAGGTAATGCCGTTGCACAAGCAAAAAAACCAAATTTTGATCGTTATTATAACGAATTCCCTCATACAACATTAAAAGCTTCTGGATTAGATGTAGGTCTACCAGATGGCCAAATGGGGAACTCAGAAGTAGGTCATACAAACATCGGTGCTGGTCGTATCGTTTACCAAAGCTTAACTCGTATTGACAAAGCGATTTTAGATGGTGAATTCGAATCAAACCCAGCATTAAACGGTGCTTTTAACCACGTAAAAGAAATGGCTCTGCATTACACTTATTCGGATTATTATCTGATGGTGGGGTACACAGCCACATCAACCATTTATTAGCATTAGTGGAAACAGCTAAAGCAAAAGGAATCGACAAAGTGTACATTCATGCATTCATGGATGGACGTGACGTAGACCCTAAAGCTGGTCCTTCTTACATCAAAACATTAGAAGATAAATTAGCTGAAGTAGGCGTTGGAGAAATCGCAACAGTGTCAGGTCGTTACTATGCAATGGACCGTGACAAACGTTGGGAACGTGTGAAATTAGCTTATGATGCCATTGCTCATAGCGAAGGACCACAATTCGAAAGCGCACAAGCAGTTATCGAAGATAGCTATGCTAAAGACGTTACAGATGAATTCGTTATTCCATCAGTAATCGTTAAAGATGGCAAACCAGTGGCAAAGGTAGAAGACAATGATGCCATCATCTTCTTCAACTTCCGTCCTGACCGTGCAATCCAATTATCAAATGCGTTCACTGATAAAGAGTGGACAAACTTTGACCGTGGTGCACGTGCTACAAACGTTAAATTTGTGACAATGACTTTATATAATCCAAGCGTGGATGCAGAAGTAGCATTCCCACCAATCCCAATGACAAACGTTCTTGGTGAAGTGTTATCTAAAGCAGGCCTTGCACAATTACGTATTGCCGAAACTGAAAAATATCCACACGTAACATTCTTCATGAATGGTGGACGTAACGAAGAATTTCCTGGCGAAAACCGTATTTTAATTCCTTCTCCAAAGGTTGCAACTTACGACTTAAAACCAGAAATGAGTGCTTACGAAGTAGGAGATGCATTATACAACTCAATCATCAATGATGAAAATGATGCCATCATCTTGAACTTCGCAAACCCAGATATGGTTGGACACTCAGGAATGTTAGAACCAACCATCAAAGCGATTGAAGCAGTGGACGAAAACTTAGGTAAAGTCGTGGATGCTATCCTTGAAAAAGGCGGTAGCGCAATTATCTTTGCGGACCACGGTAACTCAGAAACAATGATTACACCAGAAGGCACACCACATACTGCACATACTACAGTGCCAGTACCAGTGATTGTTACGAAGAAAGGTGTTACATTGCGTGAGGGTGGACGTTTAGCAGACGTTGCTCCAACAATGCTTGATCTATTAAATGTTGAAAAACCAGCAGAAATGACTGGTGAAACATTGATTGAAAAATAAAGAAAACCTTAGGAATTCTTGAAAGTCTATAGGTTTTTCGATTAAAATAATAACGTACAAAATAAAATTTAAAGGAGTTAATAAATCATGCCATTTATTACAGATGTATTAGCAAGAGAAGTACTAGACTCACGTGGAAACCCAACAATCGAAGTTGAAGTTTACACAGAAAGTGGAGCGTTCGGACGCGGTATGGTTCCTTCAGGAGCTTCAACTGGTGAATACGAAGCAGTTGAATTACGTGATGGCGACAAATCTCGTTACTTAGGAAAAGGAGTTCAAAAAGCAGTTGACAATGTGAACAACATTATCGCTGAAGCTATCTTAGGTTATGATGTTCGTGAGCAAATGGCGATCGACAAATTAATGATCGAATTAGATGGTACTCCAAACAAAGGTAAATTAGGAGCTAACGCAATCTTAGGCGTATCTATCGCTGTAGCACGCGCAGCTGCTGACTACTTAGATCAACCTTTATACCAATACTTAGGCGGATTCAACACTAAAGTATTACCAACACCAATGATGAACATCGTTAACGGTGGATCTCACTCAGATGCTCCAATCGCATTCCAAGAGTTCATGATTTTACCAGTTGGTGCGCCAACATTCAAAGAAGCTTTACGTTGGGGTGCTGAAGTATTCCACGCATTGAAAGCTATCTTACACGACCGTGGTTTAGTAACTGCTGTAGGTGACGAAGGTGGTTTCGCTCCAACATTCGAAGGAACTGAAGATGCTGTAGAAACAATCTTAGCTGCAATCAAAAAAGTAGGTCTAGAACCTGGTAAAGATGTTTACTTAGGATTTGACTGTGCTTCATCTGAATTCTTCAAAGATGGCGTATATGACTACACAATCTTCGAAGGTGAAAAAGGTGCTAAACGTACTCCAGCTGAACAAGTAGAATACTTAGCAGAATTAGTTGAAAAATACCCAATCATCACAATCGAAGACGGCTGTGACGAAAACGACTGGGATGGATGGAAATTATTAACTGAACGTTTAGGCGGTAAAGTTCAATTAGTTGGTGACGACTTATTCGTAACTAACACTGAAATCTTATCTCGTGGTATTGAACAAGGTATTGCAAACTCAATCTTAATCAAAGTAAACCAAATCGGTACTTTAACTGAAACATTCAACGCAATTGAAATGGCTCAAAAAGCTGGTTACACTGCAGTTGTTTCACACCGTTCTGGTGAAACTGAAGATTCAACAATTGCTGACATCGCAGTTGCAACAAACGCTGGACAAATCAAGACTGGTTCATTAAGCCGTACAGACCGTATTGCTAAATACAACCAATTATTACGTATTGAAGATCAATTAGGTGACTTAGCTGTTTACCAAGGTCTATCAGCGTTCTACAACTTAAAAATAAATAATTCCTAGGAATTACGGAGGGAAAGCAGATTTGCTTTCCCTCCTTTTTATGTCAAAAAATTGAGAGGTTTCTACGAAGTTAAGCGATTCAAAACAGCGCTTATTTGTTTATAAAGGTTACTATTTAATGACTGGTTTGAAAAATGATACCTGATTGATACGTTTTGAATATAGTGGATTTTGTGATGAGGCACCGCCTCGAGCCCTAAGGGTCTTTCGGCTTCGAAAGCTTCAAAGAGGGAGTAGTGGATGACATCCACAACTCCCTCTAATTCACATTTCGATGCTGTTCTCATCACTCATTCCATTATAAACGGATATTTTTGGTCTATCCTTGGTCAATATCCCTATTTTTTTCAGATAGACAGTATCAAAAGTAGGACGTTTTGACAAAATGATAAGCGCTGGATATCGTTATAGTGAATGAGTGATGGAGGATAGATCGAATGTGATTTACGCGAGTAGAAACACTGTACTGAGTTTGAGTCAGAGAGCAAGAGACTAGCTCTTGGCGGTGCCCCATCACAAACTGCACTATACAAACGGCTATCAATCAGGTTATCATTTTTCAAAAATGTTGGAAGGAGAGCAAAATAGTTATAGTAAACCGCAAGAAAGGATAAGAGCTTTTGGAGATTTCATTGTAAAATAAATTTAGAAACGAAATCAAAATGAATGGAGGGGTTTTGATGAAAGTAGCAGTTGGCGTTGATATTGGGGGAACAAAAAGTAGCTGTTGCGTTGATTAATGAGAAGGGAGAAATTGTTAGTCGTTCTCAAAGACCTAGCCAAACTGAGAGTGCAGAAGGTTTGTATCAGGGAGTGGTCCAACTCATTCAAGAGGTACTCGAAGAAAATGATTTACGTATTCAAGATACATACGGTATTGGTGTTGGTTTGCCAGGGAAAGTCGATGTGGAAAATGGGGTAGCTGTTTTCCAAAATAATATTCCTTGGGCAAATTTTCCAGTCGTAGAACGATTAAAACAAACATTCGGCGATATTCCAGTACGCATTGACAATGACGTAAAAGTGGCTGCTTATGCGGAATATCGATTACTTCATTTAAAATCGTCTGACATGTTTGGTTATGTCACTGTATCAACAGGAATTGCAGCAACTAACATTGTCAATAATACGATTTTACGCGGGGAAGGTTTTTCAGGAGAAATTGGGTTTTTAAAAGTTCCGTACTTTGAATGTTTAGAATCGTTAGAGGGAGCTTGTTCAGGTGTGGCTATTGAGCGTACGGGGAGAGAGTTGTACGAAGATGTAGCCTTAACTACAAAGGATGTTTTTGAAAAAAATGGAGATCTGGAGAAGAAGCGGCAAATAGAATCATAGAGGAGACTGCAAAAGGCCTAGCCAGTGCATTGCATGGAATGGTTTGCCTTCTGGATCCAAAAAGTGATTGTATTCGGGGGTAGCGTTTCAAATTACAATCCAGACTTTATTGAATTGATTAAAGAGGAATTAGGAAATCTCTTACATCACGAACAAAAACATATTTTAGAAAATATAAAAGCATCCACCATTAAGGGAGACAATGGAATTATTGGAGCGGGACTTCTTGTAGTAGAATAAAGCAAACGATAAAAAGTGCTAGGATTCCTAGCACTTTTAATTTACCTTACTTTTTTGCGGTGTGAGATAAACTAAGAAAGGATTATAAAGAAAAGAGTCCCTCGGACTTTATAATGACATTAATGGCGGTTGCGACCGATGTGAATTACAGATTCTTGAAGAGAATTCTTCTAGAATCTGTTTGAAAGCTCAGTAGGGTTGAGACCGTGGCTCAACCCGGTGTAGCCTTTTAAGTCATTATAATAACGTCCGAGAGGACTCTTTTCTTTTTATTTTAGAAAGTCAGAAGATAACTTTTCTTGGTTTATCTCACTAAGCCTACCGCCTTTTCCATCTTGCGTAGTGTTTTATTCGCTACGTAGTTTGCTTTCTTAGCACCCTCATCCAAAATCTCATCTAACTTATCAGATTTCAACAACTCATAATAACGCTCCTGGATAGGGTTCCATAACTGCGATTATCGCATCAGCTAATTCTTCTTTAAATTGACCATAACCTACACCTTTGAAGCGTGCCACTAGTGATTCAATACTTTCACCAGAGAAAGCAGAGAAGATGGTTAATAGGTTCGATACGCCAGGTTTTTCAGCAGGATCGAATTCAATCACACCACTTGAATCAGTAACCGCGCTCTTAATCTTTTTACGAATCACAGCTGGCTCATCCAGCATGCTGATGTATTCTTTTACGTTTGCGTCTGATTTACTCATTTTCTTTGTAGGTGTTTGAAGACTCATGACACGAGCTCCTGCTTTTGGAATAAAGGGTTCTGGCATCACAAGTAATTTGTTGCCATTTCCATAGCGACTGTTGAAGCGTTCAACGAAGTCACGTGTTAATTCCATATGTTGTTTTTGGTCTTCTCCAACAGGGACCACTTCAGCATTATATAAAACGATATCGGCTACCATTAGCGGAGGGTAGGTTAATAACCCTGCCGAAACAGATTGTTGCTTTTGAGATTTATCTTTGTATTGCGTCATGCGTTCTAATTCACCAACGCCGACATTACATTGTACGATCCATGCGGCTTGTGCGTGTGCTGGAACTTCAGATTGAACGAAGATGGTTGATTTTTCAGGATCCAAACCAATCGCAAGGTAAAGTGCTGCAAGTGAACGAGTTTGTTCTTTTAATTTCTTTGGATCTTGTGGAACAGTTATCGCATGTTGGTTTACGATACAGTAAGTACAGTCATACTCATCTTGCAGTGCCACGAAGTTTTTCATTGCTCCAATATAGTTCCCAATGGTTGGAATTGCAGAAGGCTGCACGCCAGAGAAAATTCTTTTTTTAGACATAGTAGTGCTCCTTAAAGTTTGTAGTTTTCATTATACCTTATTTTGAAGGGATTTTCATGAAAAATAAAAATAATATTTTTTTCAGGGATTGTGAATACAGACAAAATTCCTAAAGTGCTGTTTCTATGAGAATGAAAGCGAGTGAAAAACTATTTTGAAAGAATAAAAGTTTTCATTAATTTTGCAAAAAAAGTTTGTGAAAAATCAAAAATTTTTTTCTAAAAATCATATAGATTTTTTTAATATATCATATATAATAATACACGTATTGAAGTCAGAGTATCATATTAAAGGAGGACATAGCGAATGGTTACATTATATACCTCACCAAGTTGTACATCATGTCGTAAAGCTCGAGCTTGGTTAGAAGAGCACAACATTGAGTACACCGAAAGAAACATTTTTCAGAACCATTAACAATCGATGAAATTAAAAACATCTTGCGTATGACTGAAGATGGCACCGAAGAGATTATTTCAACTCGTTCTAAAGCCTTTCAAGAGTTAAAAATCGATTTAGATGAAGTACCTTTGAATCAACTATTTTCATTAATCCAAAATAATCCAGGATTGCTACGTCGTCCTATTATGTTAGATGAAAAGAGATTCCAAGTAGGGATATAACGAAGACGAAATTCGTCGTTTCTTATCAAGAGAAGTACGAGCATATGAATTAGATATGGCTCAACGTTTAGTCAACTTTTAAAGAAAATTAGCCCTGAGAATTCAGGGCTTTTTTTGTGCACAAAATGAATTAGTTATTTGGAAAAAGATGGAAATAATAATTCACAAGCGAACTGCTTGCAAAAAAGGAACTTCAATTGAAGTTCCTTTTTATAATTCTTTATAGTAATACACAGCTAGTTGAGTACGGTCTCTTAACTCTAACTTTCTCGAGTAAAGCGGATAAGTAATTTCTAACGGTTCCTTCGCTGAGATACATTTTCTCAGCGATTTCTTTATTGTTAAAGCCTTCTGCAACCAGATAGAGCAGTTCATTTTCACGTTCGCTTAAATGAGCGCTTGATTTCTTCTCAAATGTTTTCTTCACCGGCATTTCAATCGTTGAATCATAAACAATTTGCCCGTTCATTACTGCTTCGATGGCTGGCAGGATGCCTTTAATATGTTGTTTTAATAAATATCCCTTACAACCAATCGAAAGAGCTTTGGTAATATATTCATCATCTTGGAAGGTCGTTAGGAATAAAATATTTGCTTTTGGAAAATCCTTTAAAATTTCATGTGCTGCCTCAATTCCACTAGTTGGTTCCATACGAATATCCATCAAAACGAGGTCTGGTTGATGAGTAATATATAATTCAACAGCATCACGCCCGTCGTTTCCAGTCCCTACTACTTCAATATGGTCTTGAACAGATAGAATGGTTTCTAAGGCCTGCAAAACTAAAAAGTCATCATCGATAAGAATCGTTTTAATCATGGTGCTCCTCCTGTTTAGGAATACGGATAAAGATGTCATATCCGTTTGTGGTTTGTAGTGTCATAACTCCTTTATGTTTCTCTACGAGTTCTTTCATCATTGTGAGTCCCATTCCCGGGGTTATATTATGAGTTTTATTCCCGTTATCTTTATATTGAATCGTATAATAATTGTTCTGTTCTAATAAGAACAATTGAAGTTGATTTCCATTTGAATACTTCATAAAGTTCGTAATCATTTCCTTACAAATGGTAAGGATATCGTATTTCAAACCGATGGGGATCTCATCAGAGATTGTGTTTTGATAATTGACTTGCGCTTTCTTCTCAAGGGGATGAAGGATTTCATCCATCTTTTGAGAAAGTAAGAAGGAGTCATCATAAAGGTTATGAATGGTTGAACGGATTTCGTTCATTCCGCTTTGAAGAATTCCTGAAACTTGTTCCAATTTTTCTCCACAACAGGTTCATTAGTGATAATTTGTAGGGCTTCTAGTTGCATAATCGACGCACTCAGCGTATGTCCAATTTGATCATGCAAGGCATGGGAGATACGGTTACGTTCTTTGAGAGTAGCCACCTCCATCTGTTTTAAAGTTTCTTCTTGGCTAAATTGCTGCCTTTGAAGTAGAATCAATCGTTCATGCTCCAAGTCGTCTTGGATAAGGTGACTCTTTATTCTGAATTTTTTATCATAGCTACTACGCAAAATAAGATATGTTCCAATAACGGTTAGTAGTAATGTTAATAGATTTGGACGTAGTAGAAGGAGAACTCCAGTAAAAATTCCTGGGGGTCCAAACAGTTGAGCGGCATGCATGATGAAAATTGAAATATACAAAACACACTCAGGAAAGACAAATGCATAATGCACCAGAAATTACCAAAGCAATGCGTTGTATCCAACTATTTTCAAAAACTTCCATGGATAGAGATAAAATAAAAATACAAAGGCCTAGAAAGATTGTAAAGACCTCTACTTGTTGTCCCATCAAATACATACTAATCAGAATAAAGAACATTAATTTCTCTAAAAAAGTCCGCAAACCTCTCACCTCCGACGCTCTTTCTTTCAGTGTAGCCCAAATAGGGAGAAATATCTACTCATTTATGACAAATGTCATATGAAACTAACGACATTTGACACTAGTTTGTGACAAGCATGCTGGATATACTAAGAATGTAAAAACAATCAATGAGGTGAAGAAATGGAAAACAGTATCCAAGTAAAAAGTCTTGTAAAACGATACAAAGACTTGATGGCATTAAATCATTTTGATATTGAAATTCGTAAAGGAGAGCTTTTAGCGCTTCTTGGACCAAACGGATGTGGAAAGACAACTGCGATTAACAGTATGTTAGGATTTTTAACCTTTAATAGTGGTGAAGTAACGGTTCTAGGAGAAAGCAAGTTTCCGTTATCCAATAAAGTACGACGCGAAATTGGGATTGTTCCACAGGATTTAGCGTATTTAGATAATTTAACTGTAGAAGAAAAATATTGATTTCTTCTGCGGTTTATATATTTCAGATTCTAAGCAACGAAAACAATATGTACAAGAGGCAATTGAGTTTGTAGAACTACAAGATTTTCCGGAAATTCGTTCCAAAAGAAAATTGAGTGGTGGGGTTGAAACGCCGCTTGAACATCGCCTGCGGAATCGTACATAAACCAAGTCTCATTTTTCTTTGATGAACCAACTGTAGCGGTTGATACGCAAAGTCGCTCTTTTATTCTTGATGGAATTCGTAAGCTTAATGAACAAGGGAGTACGATTATTTATACAACTCACTACCTTGATGAAGTAGATGGTTTAAGTGACCGAATCGTGATTATGGATAAAGGGAAGAGTATTGTTTCAGGTACTTCTCAAGAATTGAAAAAATCTATTGCAACTTCTGAAATTATTCAAGTAGAACTGTCAACCGTTCCAACAGAAGAACAAGTGGCTCGCTTAAAACAAATTCCGCACGTTCTTGTTTTTAGAGCAACATAAAGATCATCTGAAATTCAATTTCGAACAGGGAACGAATCACTTGCTTCACGTGGCTAACGCCCTTGAAGAATTGAACTTGAGCTATGTTCGTTTATACAGTGAACAACCAAGTTTAGACGATGTGTTCCTTGCATATACAGGGAAAGGACTTCGAGATTCATGAAGACATTCTTAAAATTATTTACTTATTTATCAAAAGACGCTTTAAAAGATTTTTCATTCTCGTTCTGGGTGTTACTTTATCCGATTATCTTGGTTTCAATCTATTTCGTGTCTTTTTCAGGGATTATGAATCAAGATATGGGTACAGTTCGTGTAGCCATGAAAACAGATAATCCGTATCATTATGTATTTGAACAAGCGGGAGACTATTTTGAAATTATTGATGTTGATTCTCAGGAGGCTGGGAAAGAACTCGTAACAGATGATAAAGCTGACGGATTCGTTGACAATAACTTAGATGTATTCGTAAGCAAATCATCGGGGGTTCCCCAAAGTGTTTTGAAAAATGTAGTGACACAAATTAAACAAGTTCAAAGTTTGAGGCAAGGCGCAGCAACCATCGACTTTAACAAGAGTTGGGTAACCCAGGAAACGACTGATGTCAGTCAAGGAACGATGTTGTTTTATACAGCGATTGCCAGCTTTCACGATGTACTCGTTGTTTACTGGTGTCGTTTGTGCAGCGTACTTAAACGGAAACTTATCGCCAATTGGGCGCCGGATTATGGGTAGCCCATTTAGCAAAGGCAAACTCATAATCAACTGCTTTATGATTGGCTTGTTACTCAATATCGCTTCAAACGCTATTTTACTTGTCTATATGACACAAGTATTGAAAATTAATCTATTCGCAGATTGGGCGGGTAGTCTTCTTCTCATATTGCTAGGAAATGTGTTTGGTATTGCTACAGGGCTTCTTATTGGAACTAATCAAAAACTAACAATACAGGGAAGAATTATGTTTTCGTTAATGCATAAATCTCGTCCTTTCAGCACTCGCTGGAATGATGGGGACAGCCATGAAGAGGATTTTGCCAATACCTTTATGCCAGGATTTAATCAATTTAATCCAGTCGCATTAATGGTTACAGGATTTTATCAATTAAACCGCCTCGTAGGGAAGTGCCCGATCTCAGCAGAATTTACCTTTTACTTGGCGTCTACACACTAGCACTTCTAGGATGTGCACTATGGAGATTAAGGAGAACACGTTATGATAGTCTATAAATATTTTCTAAAACTTGCTTATCGATTAAAATCATATGCGATTATTTTTCCTAGTCATCTTTATGGGCAAATGGGCCTTTCTCATGTGCTAGGAAACAACGAAGTCACAGGTTTCAAAGATACACAATATAAAGTTATGATTAAAGACGAATCAGATGGCAGTAGCGAAATTATGAATGCACTCGTCGCCTCACTTCAAAAGGCTCATAAAGTTACACTCACAACCATTAGCGATAACAGCATGAAAGAAGCTGTGTATGCAAATGATGTGGATGGTGCACTGTGAGTTCCATCGGACGTTGCTGAAAGAATCAATAATGGCGAGTCAGCCGTTACTATGGAAATTGGAAATTCTCTGAACGGAAATATCCTTCGTGAGTATGTTAATTCGTATATTCGCTATGCGGTTGTATTGAAAGCTCAAGGCAACTTCAGCGTTGAAAATATGAATAATATTTTAAGCGAGCAAGCATCAGTGAGTGTCATTTCAAAAGACACCACACTTAAAGATGACGATTACTATGCAAAATTTGGTAAATTCTACTTTGCATACACACCGTTCGTTTATATCTCAGTATTTATTTTCTTACTTGGTTTAATCTTTGCCTTACTTGAAAAGGATGAAGTCGCGAAAACGAATCATCATCGGTATGAAGAGTGTAAACCAAGTGACGATTGAAAAAATTCCTCGGTGGCTTAACGGTCGTTGGAATTATCGTCGGAGTCAACTTTACTATTCGTCGCTATTTGTAGCACCAAGCTTTTATGTTAGTGCGGGGGCTCCAAAGGCGTTAATGCTCACTTTTGCGATGGCACTAACCGCCTACGCTCTGGCCTTTCTTTGCTCGGTGATTATCGGGGATAACACGTATGGGTATTCTGCAGCAAGTACAGTAGTGGGGATGGGCATCTCCTTTATTTCAGGGATGTTCATACCGTTAGAGTTGCTCAATCCAGTAGCTATTAGCATTGCGAAATTCTTTCCAGTGTATTATGTCATGACGGCAACCAAAAACCCATCACTAGAATTCTCAAGCTACGCCATGAATCTAGGAATGGTCCTCTTATTCGGAGTCTTGTATGTTGCATTAGCCTTTAGTATCCAACATATCCGAATAAGACAATTCGGCCTCACCCTCCGCAAAGCCTAAGCCTTATAAATAAAAGAAAAAAGTATCGTCGTTTCGCGCCCAATTCCATACTATTCACCCTTCCAAAAATAAGAAATACGAAGGTTTTAGCACTTTTTCAAATCAGCTTTTGGTATGGAGGTCAAAATTGAATAGAATAAATTTATAAAAAAAAGATTACGAAGAATCTTGCGGATTTTATAATCGTAGTAACGGGGAATCGCATCGAAGAAGAATCACGCGGAGTAGGAACTTGTTCCATACTCCGCGTTTGAAGCTTCGAAGGTGTAAGACCAAGGCTTACACCGGTGCCCCGTAACAGCGATTATAAAGAGAATCCGCAAGGAATTCGCAGTAATCTTTTTTTAGTATATTTGAACGCAAGTTCAATTTGCCCCATCTCAAGCTGTTTTTCAACAAACACAAAGCACAAACCAATTTGTATTAGTCTTCCAATCGTATTTCTTTTATTTTTTTCAGGTTTGGTCTAGAATAGATAGATAAGGTAAAAAGGGGTGAATATTATGGAAATGGAACGCATTAACGACGATACATTCTTGTTACGTATCGAGAACCAAGATCTCATCGACCGTGGTACATCAATACCTGAATTACTTGGAAATCCAGGCGAAATCGAAAGCTTTTTCCATAGTATTTTAGAGGAGATGGGCGTCTTGAATCAATTCGAAGATTCAGACGGATTGAGTTTTCAAATCATGCCAAATCCAGATGGCCTAGAACTCTATGTGACACGTATTGTGGACATGGGAGATGAATCGACAGACGAGCGTATGGTGCGCAATATCGTCGATACGATTCAACATTCTCTAACAGACCGTATTGGGAAGAAGCGTAAAGAGGATAAAGAAGAAGGAAAAATTTCTCCAAAACCAGTCATTAATACGGAAGATAAATCTTCAACATTGAAACCAATCGATGTGACAGTTGTCTTTGAAGACTTCGAAGACTTTGTTTCAATGGCAAAAGAAACAGCAGGAGAGTTTGAACAATCTGTTCTATATCGCTATAGTGGACATTACTTCTTACATGTTTTCCATCCAGTGAAAAAACCAGAAGAAGTCGCTGCGAAAATGGCGCTTGTTCGTGAGTATGCAGAGTTTCTCAAGAATTTCATGGGAAGTGTTGCAAAGAATATGGCGAAGTAATTATGCCAGAAGCAGCCTTGGAAACAGGCAAACAATATTTCTAAAAACCAAAAAGAGTTGAGCAGTGATATGTACCCCCTTTACTGGACAAAACCAGTAAAGGGGTATTATTATGCGTTACTCATCAGAGTTCAAAATGAAATGTGTCGAATTATATCGACAAGGAATATGGGCCGAAACGCCTGAAAAAAGTTATGAAGAGTAGTTTTCGGAAAAAAATAGTAGAATGGGATAAAAATGAAAAAATTCACGGCCCTAAGGGGTTAGAGCGCGTTAAAAAGCAGAGAAAATGGTCACAAGAAGAAAAATTGACATTTGTTCTACAGGTTTTAAATGGGAAAACTCTTACAGAGGTTTCTTTTCCAGCAGGAATTAATCACGGATTATTAAGTTCTTGGGTTCACAAGTATCTAACTTATGGATATAATGGTCTCAAAGAATGAGAAAAGTGGACAAGCATTATCTAAGGAGCCTGTTATGAATAAAAACTTGTATCAGATACCCTTTTCAGAATCAGAACGAGAAGAATTAATTCGTTTACGTGAACGAAATGCATATTTAGAGGCTGAAATTGCTGTTATAAAAACTGAGAGCCTTGAGAAAAGAACAAGAAGCTGCGCTTCTCAAGGCGAGAAAGCAGCGATCATCAAGGAGTTACGAGAAGTAGGATACCAACTAAAACATCTTCTTAAAGCGATGAAAATGGCTAAATCTACTTACTATTTCGAATTGAATAAAATTGATGCTGTGGCTGAGAAAAAAATGGTGAGTTATTAGCGGAAATCAAACCATCTTTCATGTAAATAAAGGTAGATATGGTGTTAGAAGAATTTACCAAGAACTTCGTCGTAGAGGCTACATTGTTAATCATAAAAGAGTTCAACGTCTGATGCATATAAATGATTTATATGGAAAAACGCCCTAAACAAAAATACCATTCCTATCGCGGTAGTGTTGGAAAAGTTGCTGATAATATTATTAATAGAGATTTTGTGGCCAAAAGGCCTCTTCAGAAATGGAGTACAGATGTATCTCAATTCACTTTTTCTTGGGGGAAATGTTTCTTTTCTCCAATTTTGGATATGTCTACTAATGAAATAATCTCCTATGATCTTTCTCTAAGCCCCAACTTAGAACAGATTCAAAGGATGTTAAATAGAGCTTTCAAAAAATTCCCTGATGTTAATGGATTGGTTCTACATTCAGATCAAGGTTGGCAATATCAACACGCATTTTATCAAAGATCATTAAAAGAACGAGGCATTATACAATCAATGTCTCGAAAAGGAAATTGTTATGATAATTGCATTATAGAAACGTTTTTCGCCAGAATGAAGAACGAGATGTTCTATGGTTTTGAAAAAGGAATATTCTACCTTTAAGAAATTTCAAACGGCTGTGGAAGAATATATAGATTATTACAATAACAAAAGAATTCAAGAAAAACAAAATGGATGTCCCCTGTTCAATACAGGGAAACATCCATGCGTTCAGCTTAATTTAATAATGTGTCCAGGATTCTGGTACATATCAGCAGTCGACCTTTTTGATACAAAGGAGTAATTAAGATGAATGAAACCATCCAAACACAATTTAAATCACTGCACGATTCGTGCGTTTAAAGACCAAGCATTGGACAAAGAGGTAAAAGTGGATTTACTGGTGAAGTAGCGCAAAGAACAGCGTCAAGTATGTACTTGCTGCTGGCCTGATTATTAGTGTGACAGACCCAGAGTTGAAGAAAAGTATTAGCGGGTGGTTAGTGGACAACCATATGTGGCAACTAGCGGACATTTATTCGTGTTTTGGTTGACCAATGTAATAATACGGAGATTGCAAAAGCCCTAGGGACAAGAAGTGGGGTTCACAGCGCAGACCGTTTCGTATCGGGGTTAACAGATGCAGTGATTGCAGTCAGAATGTTGTTGTGGCGGCAGAATCTTAGAATGTAAATTGCACTAGGAAGTTTTTAACGACACAGCAAAATTGTTGAGTTACCAATTTACCAAAATATACTTACCCAGCAATCGGATTAGCTGTGGGTTGGCCAACGCAAGAGCCACAATTAAAAGCCACGCCTTCCAAAAGAAGTGATTCATATGGAAAAATGGATACCGTGAACTTGAGAATCCATTAGAAGAGTTGAAAGAGTAGATGGCATTTCGTTGCAGAGTACTATGACCTTTCGCGATGCGAACCGTCGTGTAGATGCCTTTACAAACAAGTGTCTACAAAATACCATACTCTTGGGGGCTAAACGTGCGGAAATGCTCGATGTTCTTAAAGCACAAGGGTTCTTAACAGAAGAGTAAAAAAGAAGACAAGAAATAGTCGGTACAACTATTTCTTGTCTTTATTTTATTGAATGTTTAATGAGTCTTCAAGGACAGATTGTTTGGCGCCTTCGATTGAAAGAACTTTTGTATGACGGATTTCAGCATCCAATACGCTTGTTACAGCTGCTGGAATGGCAATGCCGCTTTCGTTGAATCGCGTTCATCAGTTCTTGCGTCGGATTGATTCACAGTCCACGCCCAGTGCTGAAAGTACGCTTTGTGGAATTTGTATGGACCAGGCAGTCGATACCTCACCACAGTAGGAGTGGCGTCTCCCGTTTCTTTCTTATATTTCGCATACACAGCATCCGCGACCGCAGTGTGTGATCTGGTCAAGTAACGCTCACCTAATACACTGCGAATCGTTTGAGCTGCTTCTTCTTGGCTTGCACGATTTGCAAAATTGTTTGAAGAGAGCCGTATCTGTATTTGGAACAGAGTAGCTTCCGTTTTCTTTTAGGGAAGTCATTAGTGCATTTGTTTTGTCTGAGCTTCGTCCTGTTAATTCGAAGACGAAACGTTCAAGGTTACTTGAAACGAGGATATCCATACTTGGAGAACTTGTTAATTTAAATTCGCGAAGTCGGTTATATGTTCCTGTTTGGAAGAAATCAACAAGCACATCGTTTTCGTTTGAAGCGCAGATGAGTTTGTTGATTGGCACACCGATTCCTTTTGCGTAGTAGGCTGCTAGGATGTTACCGAAGTTACCCGTTGGAACCACAACGTTCAATGGGTCGCCAATTGGTAGAGTTCCGTCTTTCACTAATTGTGCATACGCGAATACGTAGTACACGATTTGTGGGCAAAGACGTCCAATGTTGATGGAGTTCGCAGAAGAGAATTGGAATCCTTTTTCTGCAAGCGTAGCATTTAATTCTTTATCCGCAAATAACTCTTTGACTTTTGTTTGCGCGTCATCGAAGTTTCCATCTACTCCATAAACAAATGTGTTATCGCCGGCTTGTGTCACCATTTGGCGTTCTTGAATCGTACTGACGCCACCTTTTGGATAGAAGACGATAATGTTTGTATGAGGAACGTCTGCAAATCCTGCAAGGGCCGCTTTACCAGTGTCTCCTGAGGTCGCTGTCAGAATCACGATTTCTTTGTCAGATTGATTTTTCTTAGCAGCAGTTGTAAGAAGATATGGAAGGATGGATAGAGCCATGTCTTTGAAAGGCAATAGTTCTTCCGTGGAAGAGCTCCATGAAATGACGATCGCCAACTTTATTCACAGGTGCGATTTCTTTTGTATCAAACGTTGTATCATATGCTGAATGTACGCAGGCTGTGATTTCTTCTTTTGTAAAATCTGTTAAAAATGCAGATAAAATTTCAATGGCAATTTCTTGATAGCTTTGATTTTGTAACACTTCCCAGTCCAAAGTCACTTCTGGGAGGGTAGTTGGTACGTATAATCCGCCGTCTTCAGCGATTCCTTTTAGAAATGGCTTGTGAAGCAGTCACACGATTGTTTGTGTCTCGTGTACTAATGTATTGAATTGTGGACACTTTAGTCCCTCGCTTTCTAAAATTTCGTTTGGCTCATTGTACCATAAATCGCGCTGCAAACACAAAACACTGAGCTACTATCTATGAAAAAAACATTCGATTGGAGATTATATTTTTTTGTTTTTTTAAAAAGAAAGAATTCCCTTTAAAAATAAAATGAAAAATTCAGTTAAAAAAACAAAGGATTTCATTTGAAAAGCGCGTAAAAAGCTTGATAAAATTACTCTAGTGATTCTTAGCAGAATGCTTGTCTTTGGCGTGTGCCCAGAGGCAGTTTTTTATTATCAAAAATCAAAAAGGAGTGAAAAAATGCTAAAACAGATTCTTCCGTTTTTTAGTAAGTATAAAAAATATCCTTTCTTAGCGTTTTTTGCCATTTTAATCGAGGTGCTCTGTGAAGTAGCTCAACCGATTATTATGAAGCAAATTATTGACGAAGGGATTCCAAATAAAGACTTAGGCTTTATTGCACAACAAGGGTTTATTATGATTTTTGTAGCAATAGTGTCTCTTTCAGCGGGTGTTTTGGGGGCAAAATTTGCATCGATTGCTGGGACTGGAGTAGCTGCAGAGTTACGTTCTGCTGAAATGAAGAAAATTCAAGCTTTCTCATTTAAAAACATCGATCACTTCTCAAATGCTTCTTTGATTACGCGTATGACAAGTGACGTGAACAACATTCAAAATACAGCCATTATGACAATGCGTATTCTAGCGCGTGCGCCAATGATGTTTATCTTCGCCATCTTCTTTGCAGTAAGCATCAATGCGCAATTATCACTTGTCTTCATGGTTGCTGTACCAATCTTAGTGTTATCGCTAGCCCTTATCATTTCTACAGCCTTTCCTCGCTTTAGAAAATTACAACAAGCAACAGACGGCATTAACCGCACACTACAAGAAAACTTTATCGGAATTCGCGTTGTAAAATCATTCGTACGTGAAACCTTTGAGAAGAAAAAATTCGGTAAAGAAAACTCTACATTTAGAGAACGTGCCTTACATGCGATGTATGTCGTAATGTGGAATAACCCAATCATGCAATTAACGATTTATGCGGTAACAATTGCGGTGATGTGGTTTGGGGGTGGTCTTGTTATCAGTGGAACGATGACAACAGGAGACCTTATCAGTTTCATTTCTTATATCACACAAATCTTGATGTCCCTCATGATGATTTCATTCGTGTTCGTGATGTTGACAATGACAAAAGCTTCTATGGATCGTATATTCGAAGTATTGGATACAAACATCGATGTGGAAGAACCAGAATACCCAATTACGGTTGATAAAGTTTATGGTGAAGTGGAGTTCGACCATGTTCATTTCTCATATGGAAAACAACAAGATGAAGAAGTGTTAAGCAATATCAACTTCAAGATTAAACCAGGTGAAGTATTTGGAATTATCGGGCCAACCGGTTCTGGAAAATCTTCTCTTGTACAGTTGATTCCTCGACTCTATGACACTACAGCAGGGACTGTTCGCGTGGGCGGACATGATGTTCGCGAGTATCGTTTTGCAGACCTTCGTCAAAATGTATCGATGGTATTACAAAAGAACACTTTATTCTCTGGAACGATTCGTGAGAACCTCTTGTGGGGAAATCCAGATGCTACAGAAGAAGAGATGATTCAAGCGGCTAAACATGCACAAGCTCATGATTTTATTATGGAAATGCCGGATGGCTATGATACTCGTGTAGAACAAGGTGGTTCAAACTTCTCAGGAGGACAAAAACAACGTCTAACAATTGCTCGAGCAATGCTACGTAAGCCTGCAGTGTTAATTCTAGACGATTCAACCTCAGCAGTCGATACAGCGACTGACTCGAAGATTCGAGAAGCGTTCTTTAACCATTTACCAGATACAACGGTTATTATTATTGCCCAACGTATTTCATCAATTCAAGGAGCAGACAATATTCTTGTGTTAGATGATGGTAAAGTAAACGGACTAGGAACTCACGAAGAGTTAATGGAAACAAACGACTTGTATCGTGATATTTATGAAACCCAAATGAAAGGAGCCAAAGGAGATGAGTAAAATTAAAGGGCCAAAACGTCCAGAAAACATGAAGCAAACTTTGGCAGACTTATGGGGGTATTTATGGAAGAGTAAGATGACTCTTGCAGTTGTTGTGGTCTGCTTAATCATTTCAAGTGCTTCTGGAATTATCGGAACGTATGCGATTCGTCCATTAATCAATGATTTTATTGAAACAGGGGATTTAGCAGGATTGGCGAAAATGCTTGGTTTTATCGCGATTGTTTATGTGCTTGGAGCAACAGCCAGCTACTTCTCTGCGCGTTTAATGGTCACAGTTGGACAAAATACCATCGAGAAAATGCGTTCAGATTTATTCAATCATATTCAAGGATTGCCAATTCGTTTCTTTGATACGAATAAGCATGGGGACTTAATGTCTCGTTTTACAAACGACTTTGAAAATATTCAAAACGCTTTTAACAACAGTATGTTAATGATTATCAGTTCAACGCTTCAATTAGTATTGACGTTTGTGATGATGGTCATCCTTTCACCAATCTTAACAGTGCTTCTGATTGCGATGGTATTCTTGATGTTCCAAATTGTGAAACAACTAGGGGCGAAGTCAGGAAAACAATTCGCTGCGCAACAAGCGATTCTCGGACAAGTGAATGGATTCGTGGAAGAGCATATTGAAGGGCAAAAAGTCGTTAAAGTATTTAACCACGAGCATAAAGTGCTTGATGAATTCAATAAACTCAACATTGAACTTCAAGAAGCTGCCAATAACGCACAATTCTATTCAAGTATCATGTTCCCAATCTTAGGGAACATCAGTTATGTGAACTATGCGATTACTGCAGCAGTTGGGGGATACTTAGTGATTATTAACGCGATGGATATTGGAGGACTTGCCTCATTCCTACAATTCTCAAGAACTTTCGCACAACCACTTGGTCAAATGTCTCAACAAATGAACGTACTTCTTAGTGCGATGGCGGGGGCAGAACGTATCTTTGCCATCCTTCGTGAAAAACCTGAAGTCGACGAAGGAACTGTTACTTTGGACCAACGCGATCCAAATCAATGGTACTGGGTGGATGGCGACAAACGTATTCCGGTTGTCGGAAATATTCAACTACACAATGTTGACTTTGGATATGTGCCAGGTGTGCGTATCTTAAAAGATATCAATGTTTGGGCTGAACCAGGATTGAAGGTAGCCTTTGTAGGGGCGACTGGTGCTGGTAAACGACTATTACGAACTTAATCAACCGTTTCTATGAGATTGATTCTGGGGTCATTACTTTTGATGAGATTCCAGTAACAAAGATTAAGAAAGATGACTTACGTAAGACAATTTCGATTGTGTTGCAAGATACGCATTTATTTACGGGTACTATTGCGGATAATATTCGCTATGGTAATTTAGATGCAACTGATGATGAAGTCATTAAAGCAGCGAAATTAGCCAATGCCCACAGCTTTATCAAACGTCTGCCTCAAGGATATCAAACAGAAATTACAGGGGACGGAGAAGGCTTGTCTCAAGGTCAACGACAATTGCTTGCAATTGCACGTGCTGCCGTTGCTAACCCTAAAGTATTGATTCTAGATGAAGCAACAAGCTCAATCGATAGCCATACTGAAGCGTTGATTTCACGTGGTATGGACCAATTGATGGAAGGGCGCACATCATTTGTAATTGCGCACCGTTTATCTACGATTCGTAATTCGGACGTGATTATGGTAATGGATCACGGTGAGATTATCGAACGCGGAGACCATGAAAGTTTAATGGGAAAACATGGTGTTTACTACAAACTCTATACAGGTCAAATTGAATTGGATTAATTTGATTCAGAAAATATTTTGTAAAAAGCCTTTAATCTTAGGATTAAAGGCTTTTTTTATAAGCGTTAATATCCGAAAAAAACAATTCAAACAAAAATTCATACAAAAAAATAATAAATATTGAACTTTATGAAGAAAAAGATGTATAATTATTGTGATGAATTTTAAGGAGCTGATTTGCGTTGAAAAAAATGAAATTTTTTTATTCATTGTTGCACTGTTGTTAGGCTGGTTTGGATATTTCACGAACAATGTTTTTGCAGAAGAAATTCAAAAAGTAAACTTCTCGAATCTTACAGAGATTCAAAAAGCAAATATCCAAAAAGGCGAGTATACGGAGTTAGGAAACCAGGATCGTATTTTGCTTGTTTATGCATATGATAAAGGGGCTTGTCAATTACCTGCAACATTACCAAATACAGGAACGAATTCTAATATCATTTTTATGACTTTAGGGGTGCTCGTGTTGACTAGTGCAGGATATTTTGTGTTTTCTAATAAAAAAACATAAAAAAATATAGTATTAACAATCGGATTAGTATTATCTGGATCTTTGGCTACAAGCGCAACTATTTCTGCATCAGAATTTACGCAGGAAGAAAGTTGTTATAAATATATTGGTTATATTAGAGAGAACGTATTAGTCGAAGCAACAACAGAAACTGCATCCTCAGAATCAGATGAA